>OIZA01000061.1_pt1 | contig 67468 bp, 63 predicted proteins | sample 1588381 | NCBI WGS metagenome assembly OIZA01 (sample SAMN03283277) | human gut metagenome | biome: human-associated habitat; material: feces | host: Homo sapiens | place: Peru | collected 2012 | reverse complement strand
CAATGGTGTCGTAATACTGCAGAGTGCGTATACTCACTCCTGTTAATTTACTTACTTCATTCACCGTCATCATTGTCATTTCCTCCTCTCGATAAGCATACTCTAAACTATTACTTTACGTAGGAGTCAATAGTTTTTCAAAGAAATTTTCAAAATTAAACAGCTTGATAAACAACGATTTTTAATTCTCTGCGACATCCCGATAAGCTGGAATTGACTTACTTCTTCTTGTCATTGAAGTAGATGATAAACGCACCCATTACAGCAATAGCAATGAGCAATCCAAACTCAACCCAATTACCTAAAAATTCAAGTCCTACGACCATGCCTAAATAACCAACAATCAATGTAACGATTGCTGCCAATATCGCTTTACCCATATAATCACACTCCTTTATCAAGTCCCGAGTTGTTAAACTCTTTCTCTGTTCCATCTTCTTGCCCTTCGGACAAGAAGCATCCCTCGCTCTAAAGAGCTCGGTCAATTCCTGCTTGTCGAGCTAGAAAATCTTGAATTTTTAGTATCCGCTTTTTACACAGACAGATTCGCATCTCCCCAATCCTTCATATAGTCAAGAACAGATAAAAAACTTTCTCCCAGTTCTGTCAATGAATACTCCACACGTGGAGGGACCTCACAAAAATCGTGGCGAAGGATAAAACCGTCTGCCTCTAATTCTCGGAGTTGCTTTGTAAGGGAACTTTCCGTTATTTCTCCGATCTGGCGGCGAAGCTGCCCAAACCTCCGGACATCACATTTTCCGATATACCAAAGAATTTCAATTTTATATTTTCCTCCCAGTAATTTCTGCACGGTGGAAATTGTTTTGCACCGATTGATTGCGGATTCAGATTTTCTCATTCTTTTCATCTCCTTCTCTGTCATTATATCCCATTTCACACCAAAATAAAAGGTACTATAAAAAAGTACCGTACTTTTATTTTCGCTGTGCTTTGCTATAATGTTGTTAACGGGAAAGTCGTGTGCAGGTTTGCCCGTTACCTGCACATAATCATTGCAACAGGAGGTATTTACCATGCACTATACAGGAACCATCTGGCGTCCACCCTACGAGGCAGATTCCCTGCTTTTAGAAGTGACCGCAGGTTGCACACATCACAAGTGCAAATTTTGCACGCTGTACAGTGACCTACCCTTCAAATTCAGGATGACACCCATAAAGGATATCGAAAGCGACTTATTGGAGGTACAGGTCTTACGCAATAATCCTGCTTCCATAATAACAAACAAACTACAGGGATTGCCACGTCCCAAGCCGATACAAAGAGTTTTCCTAACTGGGGCAAACCCATTCGTTCTCAAAACAGACAAACTCCTTGAAATTGCAGCACTCATCCGAAAGTATTTGCCATCTGTCAAATCAATCGGCTGTTTTGCCCGTATTACAGATTCAAAGAATAAGACGGAGGAAGAATTGCTGCAACTCCGGCAGGTAGGATATAACAGACTGACGATTGGAGTAGAAACCGGAGATGATGCGGCGTTGTCCTTCATGCGAAAAGGTTATACTTCGCAAGATATTCTAACCCAATGCAAAAGGTTGGAGCAGGCGGGCATTGAGTATGGCTTCTTCTATCTGACCAGCATTTCTGGTAAAGGAAATGGAGAAACCGGTGCGAAAGCCTCAGCAGAAATTTTCAATCAACTACATCCTTTTCTGATCGGACCGAATATGCTGACAATCTACCCGGAATCAGAACTGTATCAGGAAATACAAAACGGAAACTGGGAAGCAGAAGGTGAAATTGAAAAATATCGGGAACTCCGTGTCCTTGTGGAGAATTTGAATATTTCAACCTATTTTGCCGCCATGGGAGCTTCCAACGCCTTTCAACTTCAAGGACTTTTGCCGGAGGACAAAGAAAAATTACTGGAGACACTCGATAGAATTATTTCGGAAGCCGATGAAACCGAACTGCTGCACTACAGAAAAAATCTCCCTCATTTATAAGCAAACCTGTTTATGAATACACCCTGTAGCAATATAAATACACTATGGGGGTGTATTCTTGTATTCATACAACGCCCGATTTACCAGCCAAACGCCGATTTGTACTCTGTGTATTTCGCCCTTGCAGGGAGCAAAGTCACGCAAGCGTGACTTATACAAATGCTGTCGCATTTGAGGTTATGCCGGATACGGCATTATGTTCGTAACAAGGGGACTTTTTTACAGCCCCTCTGCACTATGTTAAATATTACAATTTGAATCCAAAGAAGTTATGATTGTATCATTTTCAAACATACTTGATACATATTAAACAAATGCATATTATCTACTGTCTCTATTGTCTTCCAAATACACACCTCAACTCGACCATACACATAAACTGACATATCTCCAGCAAACCCCAATAGTCTAGGTCTATTTACACCATAAAGTTTCTTTGGTTTTGATAAGTAGCCCCAATATATGTTGGGATTATTCTTAATAAATACTTCTCCAAAATACGCCGAAATATCAACTGCTATCATAATTGTATTTAGCGACAGCTTTCGTCTATCGCTCATAATATGTGCTTTTATCCAATTTGGACGCATAGCTAATTCCAGCATTAATTCTTGTTCATCTTTTGTACACACCTCAATATGATTTGAAAACCAATCCCATAATTCAATTAACGAATTGGGCGTTTTATCTAATACCCTATGCGTCCCCGTTAAATTAATATACTTTTCTAAATTCTGTATCCTCTGCTCTATGGTATCAATATACCATACAAAATATTGTTCAGCTTGCTTTTTCTTCATATCTTCAAATGGTATAAGTTCAAACGGCGGGGTCATTCCATTATATTGCATACATGTCACCTCTTATAACTATTAATGAATAACATACTGAATTCCATTTTGTGTCAAGAACTCAAGCAATTGCTGAGTTGCACCACCCCGACCAGTAATATCACTTTTCGCCAGTTTCCATGTCCATTGTGTTATGACATTTAATACATTGATATTGAAGGAAATGCAGTAGACCTGATTCCATTATCCATTGCCAGCTTCATAGAATTAAAATAGCAGTTAGCAAGAAGCTCCTCTTCTCTATCTCTGCCTCCATTCCATATCGGTCCTACAGTATGAATAACATAATCGCATGGTAAATTATAGGCTTTTGTTATCTTTGCTTCTCCAGTCACGCATCCGTGAAGTGTCCTACACTCAGCCAGAAGTTCCGGTCCTGCGGCTCTATGAATCGCGCCATCTACACCGCCTCCGCCAAGATGAGAGTTATTTGCTGCATTAACAATTGCCTGCACATCTGTTACTTTTGTTATATCTCCTTTTACTGTCTTAATCAAATACATCTTTCTTACCAGCCTGTTTATTATATTACCTCTGCCCCAAATGGCATCAGAGACAATTTAGCAATTTTGAAAAACTGCTTTCCGAAAGGAATTCCGATAATTGTTATACAACATATCAGACCTGCCACAGCATTTCCAACTGCCATAGGGATTCCTGATACAATCAGCCAGATAATATTTGCAATTAAGCTAACTGCACCGCCACCATATACCACTTCTTTTCCAAACGGAAAAAATGCCAAACCTGCAAACTTAAAACATTGTAAGCCTATCGGTATTCCTATTATGGAAATGCACCACAGGCAACCTGCCAAAACCCATGACAGTCCACTCAACAATCCACCACATATAAACCAAAGTATATTTCCTAATATGCTCATATCAATATTCCTTCTCTATCTCTCCATCTATTCCATACATTTTCTTGAATGCATCAGGGTCTGCCTGATTTTTAATCAGCATAACCTCATCTATCTTACCTGTATGAATGTCCTTAAAGCCTGCAACCTGCTCACCATTACATATGCTCGCCTTGATTACTGGTTTCTTATTTTCTTTATCATATGTCTTCGTAACTATCTTTTTCTTAAATAGTCCCACTCTGAGCACCTTCTTTTGACTTTGCCATCAGTATAAGTTTTTCAAAGGACTGTGCAAAACGTACATCATCTTCTTCTGTACGCTTTCTCGGGTCTCCGCTTCCGCTCCGGTCCGCGCAAAGCCGATGTCCACCGGACATCGTGCGCCCTTTCATATGATTCTTATGAGAGCTGCGTCTTGCCTTCTTGTTAAGATGTCGTTCCATAAGCATCTGATCTATGTTATCATTCGTGTACCACTTGCCAGATTGGTGAATAGCATATGCACCTTTTCCAAGAGCCATAGCAGCGACACCATATATTCCTCATTCTCAATAATTAAGCCAAGTGATTTTAAATTTTCTATTTGCTCGTCTATTGTCATCGGTAATTGATGTTGCTTTAATTTCCCCATGTATTTTCCCCCTAAAATTAAAAGACCCAACGTGGTCCGCATCGTTGAGAGGCGTGTTGGGTTCTGTTATTTTTAGTATATTCTATATGTTGTAAAATTACAATGATTATTTCAAATTGCTCAACCCTTTTTTCTTATACCCACAGTCACAATAAGGTCCACCGGAAGCCAGGGTGTATTCCCTGACGAAATTCATGACGCCGCCTGCCTATTCCTCTGTATTTCCCGCCTTGCTGTGCTTGTGTCTCTTGCGCACTTCCCGCGCATGATCCCTGCGGGCGGCAATAGCCTCCGCGTCTTCCTTGGAGATCAGCTTCGTGGTCTTTACAATATATACACCACCATCATAAGCCTTGCGTACCCGGATCTTACCCTTAAGATAACCGTGCTTTTCACAGTAGGCCACACAGTAATAATGCCTGCCGTTGGCGCTGAACCATTTGATCCGCTTGCGCAGGTTCCGGTGGCAGAGGTAACATTTGCTGGACACAACCTCCTTGTCCGCAAAAGCTTCCGTCTTATCCTTGAACTCTCTGGAAATATATTTTACATAGGTGTCAAACTGTGTCTTGACCTCATCCTTGCGATCCTTCGGCGGGCAGAACGTGTCATAGGACAGGTTCACCAGTACCTCCGGGTGCTCCTCCAGAATCCGGATCAGGATCTTGGCCGTATAATAGGCATCGCTGAAAGCCCGGTGAAAAGGAATGTCCTTCTCAATCTGCAGGAAATCAATGGCATATTCCAGATTCCGGCGGATCTTGCGCTCCTCGTAGGCGATGGCAAACAGCTTCTGCACGTCGAGAAACGGCAGCGGTCCCGGTGCCAGAAGCGGCATGTCATAATATGCCATATTCCGCTGTAACTCCGTCAGATCCAGGGTTCCCCAGGTACAGAACAGGTGCTCCTCCGATCCGCACCAGGTGACAAAATCGCCCCCGACTTCCGGGAAAGGTCTCCCCCGTTCCAGCTCCTGCATCTGAATATGGATCAGTTTGCTGGTGATCTTGTGCATCTCATGGTAGACCTGCGGTTTAACCAGTTCATTGAATTCACTGACCATGACCCGTTCGTTATTCAGTTTGATGGCTCCGATTTCAATGATTTCAAAGGGAAGCTTCTCCACAGCGTCCTCTTTGCCGGTGTTACTCTGATTCCATTCCAGATCCAGAACGATATATTCCATGCGTTCCTCCATAACTAAATTATTTGTCCCTACAGTCTCGGCAAAGCCACATCCAGTACTTCCTCATGCCAGCAATGGTCTCCCTCTCTGACATCATGGATCGGATATTCTTCCTTCCCATACAGCCGGTAAGCCTTCCGCACGATATCCAGCTGCTCCGTCACATTCTGCAGTCCTCTGGGACCGTTCAGATGATCGTCCCGGCAGGACTGGACTGCCAGCGGTCTCGGCGCAATAAGGGAAGCAATATCCCCCATATCAAAGTGTTCCCACAGATGGGGAACATAATTACAACTGCAATTTCCATTGAGCAGCAGCAATGCATCCCGATAACCATAGAGATACCCGCTGATAATGCATTTTTTCACGCGATCATCCAATGCCGAGATCCACAATGTCTGCATACCGCCGCCGGAAAATCCCACGACACCCAAATCGTCCGTATCCCATTCGTCCCGCTCATAGACATAATCGATCAGCCGGGAAGCATCCCATGCGCACATGCCCGCCACGGTCTCTCCCAGAGGCTCCGCCATATGTGCCAGCTGAAAACAGGTACTGGTCAGAAAAGACTTCTCATCCGTTCCCTTCTGTAATGCCTCATCCCTGCGCTCTCCGAAGCCTCTGCAATCCGGACAGATCGCCACATAGCCCCGCTTTGCCAGCTGCATACCGTAATCATAATGGTAGAACTCGATCATCCGCTTTACCGCCGGAATGTCGTCACGGCCTGCCACGCTGAATTTGCCTGCGCCCTGATGGCCCGGAAGGGCAAGAAAACATTTCTGTTTTCCTTCACCCTGCTTTGGCGGGATCAGGATATACATGGGCATATACACTTCCGGCTCTACCTGAAGGATCACTTTTTCCCGGCGAATGCCGTTTTCCAGTTCTACGACTTCTTCCACACGGGGTTCCAGATTGCAGGTCTCCATGTATTTCCATCCCAGAAGTTCCTTCAGCGTCTCCCGGGAAGTCTCTTTCCAGCTTTCCCATTCCTCTCTGGTGGATCCGGTGAAAGCATCCTGTCTTGCATAGTTATCGAATTTCTTCTGCATTCCCTTCAGGCTTCCGTAGAAGCGAGGGATCTGAATGATCGTATCTGCCTGTTTCATGACTGCTCCTTGCATTTCCTATCCGTTTTTCTTATTACTTTACCGCACTTACCACTCTCTGCCCTGTGCGTGCAGTCCGTCTTCCACGTCTCCCGCGAACAGACTCTCCAGCCAGGTATGGGCCAGTTCGATCCAGGATGTACATTCCTCCTGCACTGCTCTGCCGTCGTTGGTCTCTGTCAGCTTATTGGCCAGTGCCAGCCCATGGGCTCCCTTCTGGTACATGTGGAATTCCGTGGGAACTCCTGCCCTGCGAAGGGCGCTGACGAACAACAGGGAATTCTCCACCGGCACGGACTGATCCGCAAAGGTATGCCAGATAAAGGTCTTCGGCACTTTATTTGTCACCTGTTTTTCCAATGACAGCTTCTCTCCCAGTTCTTCCTGTCTGCTGCCTAACAGATTCTCAAAGGAGCCTCTGTGGGCAAACTCTCCGGAAGTAATAACCGGATAGCATAACAGCAGTCCGTCCGGACGCAGCATCTCATGCCCGGAGGCGGAAAGTCCCTGACTCTCTGCCAAGAAATCTTCATCCCAGAATACTCCAAGGCTGGCTGCCAGATGTCCTCCCGCAGAACATCCCTCCACTACGATCTTGTGGGGATCGATATGCCACTCTTCTGCATGCTCCCGCAGGAATTTAATGCTGTAGGCCAGTTCTTTTAAAGAAGTGGGATATTCCGCCGGTGCGCAGGAATAACGTAGTACTGCCGCATGGTATCCCATGGCCAGAAACTTCAGTGCCATCGGTTCCGCCTCTCTGTCGGAGGTTCTGGTATAACCGCCTCCCGGGCACAGCAATATCAGAGGTCTGTCATTAATGGCCAGCGCGTCGGAATCATCCTGAATATAAGTAATCAGTTTTGCTCCCGGCAGGGAACCTTCCTGATGCAGTTCAAAGGTATTATAGATCATCTTTTTTCCTCTTTTCCGAGCATCTTATTACATTCTATGAAAAAACAAGACGCAGACCCTGTAGCAATACTACCGGCCTGCGTCTGCATCTGCCTTATAAAAATTATCTTAGTATGCTCTTCCCCAGTATACCATCTTTTTCGCAGGTTTTCCACAACATACGCAGGTATCTGCGATCTGTTCCTGTTCAAAAGGCATGCAGCGGCTGGTAACAGCAAGCTTTTCCTTGATCTTGTCTTCACATTCCTGACATCCGCACCACATAGCCTTGACGAATCCGGACTTTTCGTTGAAGATCTGCTCGAACTCTTCCATGTTGTGTGCCACATAAGTATGGCTGTCACGGTGTGCTCTTGCTCTCTCCAGCATCTCCTTCTGCATGGTCTCCAGAATCTCAGCTGCCTTGGTCTCCAGGTCTTCCAGAGCCACTTCGATCTTCTCTCTGGTATCACGGCGGCAGATCACGCACTTGCCTGCCTCGATGTCCTTGGGGCCGATCTCCACACGGATCGGGTAGCCTCTCATCTCAGCCTCTGCGAACTTGAAGCCGGGAGTCTTGTCGCTGTCGTCTACCTTGACACGGAAATCTTTTGCCAGGCGGTCTCTCAGTTCATAAGCCTTGTCAAGGACGCCTTCCTTCTTCTGCATAACGGGTACGATACAGATCTGGATGGGAGCTACACGGGGAGGGATTACAAGACCTTCGTTATCACCGTGTACCATGATCAGTGCACCAATCAGACGGGTGGTCATACCCCAGGAAGTCTGATGTACATATTTTAAAGTATTGTCCTTGTCTGCAAACTGAATGCCGAAAGCTTTGGCGAAACCGTCACCGAAGTTATGGCTGGTACCGGACTGCAGAGCCTTACCGTCATGCATCAGAGCTTCTACAGTATAGGTTGCAACTGCGCCTGCGAATTTCTCCTTCTCGGTCTTCTGTCCCTTGATAGCGGGAATCGCCAGAACTTCCTCCAGGAACTTCGCATATACGTTCAGCATCAGCAGAGTTCTCTCCTGAGATTCTTCTGCAGTAGCATGTGCGGTATGTCCCTCCTGCCACAGGAACTCTCTGGAACGCAGGAAAGGTCTGGTCTCCTTCTCCCAACGTACTACGGAGCACCACTGGTTGTATACCTTGGGCAGATCTCTGTAGGAATGAATGTCATTCTTATAAAAATCACAGAACAGTGTCTCGGAAGTAGGTCTGACACAAAGTCTCTCGGGCAGTTCATTCAATCCACCCTGCGTAACCCATGCTACTTCGGGAGCAAAGCCTTCTACATGATCCTTCTCCTTATCTAATAAGGACTCGGGAATAAACATGGGAAGATATACATTCTGTACTCCAACCGCTTTGAATCTTGCATCCAGTTCTTTCTGGATCAGCTCCCAGATGGCATAGCCTGCGGGTTTGATGACCATACATCCCTTTACGCTGGTGTAATCACACAGCTCTGCTTTCTTCACTACATCGGTATACCACTGGGCGAAATCTTCTTCCATGGAAGTAATCGCTTCTACCATTTTCTTGTCTGCCATTTTCTCTCTCCTTTTCATTTTCTGCAAATATACTGCTTTTCATACGATCTACGGAAACGAAAAACGCCGGGTCATCGCTCCCGAAAAAAGGGACCGATCACTCGGCGGTACCACCCTGATTGATACAAATTAAGTATCCTGCTCTGACACCGTTAACGCCGGTTCTACGCTGTGCTTCGCCGTTCCTATAGCATATCCGTCTCGCACAGGACTCCAAGGGAGGTTTCCGATCGTCTGTCATAAGGGGTTTCCAGCCGCACATTACCGTGTCCTTCCCCTCTCTCTGGGATGCGTCTCGATCGTACTGATCCTTTTCATCGTCATTGTCGTATGCAAGTAATTGTAGTGCATGTTTCCGGGATTTGTCAAGGTTCTTTCCTTATTCCAGTCCTAATTTTTCCCGGATGCTGTCGGCTGCGATATTCCAGTCGCCCATTTCTTCGTATGCCGCATCCATTTTCTCCTTTTCTCTGGCAGCCCGCTCCGTATCGCCGGTCTGAAGAAATGCCTTATACATGGACGCCGCCTCAAAATATCTCGCCACACCATAGCATTCTTTTTTCGTTCCGGACAGTAAGCCGCCGTACACCATGTCCTCGTGATAATTTACTACCAGGTAGGCATAATTTTCACTTTGTACATTATTCTCCATCCAGTTGGTCTTCGCAGGACGGGAAAAAGCGTAGTTTAATTCCCGGAACATATGAATGGTTCCCCCAAACAGCACCAGGCACAAAGCTATGATCACTATATTCATAACGAGCAGTGCTCCTCTCTGCTTTTGTGCCTGTTTCAGCTTACTCTTCAGATTTGCCATAACCCATCACCTCGCCTTTTTGTTCCAAAAATAAGATTTTTTGTGCATTTGACATCGTACCGAAATTCTCTGCCTCTTCCGGTGTCATGTCAAAATAGGTCTGCAGCAGTGCCTTCATATTCTCTTCCATCCGGAGCATGGCTTCCTTCTGCTCCTCCGGCAGCTCCCGATATTGTTGGGCTCTATACTCATTATCCACAGGATACAGAAGCCTTTCCAGCTGCTCGTAATAATCCGAAACATCTTCATACAGACCGGGAAGTATGGATACATTGCCGGAACTGATAGTAACTGCCTTCATCAGGCTTTCATAAAAGTAACGATACGCTCCGCTGGCTTCCATGAGCAGCTGATATTTTTCATAAGTATTATTACTACTATAAGGCCGGATATAATGCTTGTCACAAAAAGCTGAAAATCCTATGTAATCCTCGTCTTCCAGATACTGTTCCATCTGTTTCATATAGCTGGTCTGCCGGATTTTGGCATCAAACTGCATTAATCCCCTGTGAATGCTCCAGCTGTGGGAGGCTATGATAAATACGGCCACGCATAAGATTATCAGTACCGTGATAATTACCGTATGTGACATGATCTCTGTATTTTTCTCCGCCACTTCATAGACATCACTTTTGGTATCCTCAAAGTTGCTCTTATAATGCTCCATGTCCTTGACATGCTGCTCTGCTTCTTCGTTTGGTCTTCCGCAATGAGGACAATAGGCCTGTTCCAATGTCAGATTGCCCCCGCAGTACTTACATTTCATCATGATGTTTCCGGTCCTTTCCCGTTATTTATGGTTCCTGATGTATTCTTCACAGTCTTCATATCTGGGGTAGCCATAATTATTCCTCAGACTGTCCTCAAATTTCTTCTCTTCTTCTGCCGTAAATGTATATCGGTCTGCCATACTGTTCAGCGTTGCTTCCACATAGGGGCGGATATACTCTTTGTCTTCCTCCGACAGAACGAGTCCACCGTAATCCAGCCCCCGCAGGATCCAGTAATCATCCAGAAGCTGTACCTGCTGATATTCAAGCAGGGTCTCTCCGCTCTGTTCCAGTTCCAGATATTCTCTCGCATTTTTGCAGCTCATGAGCCTCGTGAAAATGCCGCTATGTTCCCACCTGTCTATCAATCTGTCTTCTACGATGGCCTGTTCATAAAACTCCGTCAGCCCTTCAAAATCCTGCTCCTGATACAAGCGATCCAGTATCGGAAAATTTTCCTTTTCCCACAGGTAATCCTCCTTGGCATCCCTGGGTTCTGTATAACGCACCCGGAACACGATCACTGCAAATAACGCTGCCAGCACCGCAACTACGATAAATATCTTAGCTACAAATTTCTGCTTCTTTTTCAATTTTTCCTTCAGTTCCCGCTCCGGTACCTGTTCCAGCTGCTGCATATCCTGCCGCACACCTTCCAGTTTCCCCAGATACTCCGCTTCGGCGCCCTTATAGTTCAGGCTTCCGCAATAGGGACATTTCGGAAGCGTATCCTCAAACTCCGCACCGCAGGAACTGCACACGATCTTTTTTACTGTGGTATCTGCCATAGTAGGGGTCTCCTCTTGATCCGGGCTTATTGCCCTGCTTATTTATGTTTATTCATTCCCCTCATGGGAAATCCTCCTTGCCTGCAAGCAGACCAGACTTCCGATGGACGAATTTATTCTCATCATACAACACAAAAAAGCAATGCGCAATCTGGGAATCTCTTTTAGCACACATCTTGAGGTTTTTGTCTCTTTCCTGTAAAATAAACTCAGTCGAAAAATCTGCCTGCGGCTCAACGTTTGCAGATTGTTGAAAGGAATGGGTATTCATATGTATGAGAACGGTTTTCTGGACCCGGCTTATATCACACCGGAAGAACAACAGATTTTAAATGGTGATCTTTCCGTTCAGAAGAATCTTTATACCAGCAAAAAAGACTTCGTCGTGGAGAGTGATAAATTTTTAGAGCATTCCGAAGATGATATCACCTTGCGTCGTCATACCCGTTTTGTAGATTTTCCGAAACATAAACATGATTATGTAGAGATTTTCTATTGTCTCTCCGGTTCTGTCACGCATGTCATAAATGAGGAGGAGATTCGCCTCCGTCCCGGAGAACTATTATTCATGAACCAGCATATCGAACATGCTGTCATGGCCTGCGGCAAGGAAGACCTCGGCATTAATATCATTATCCGTCCAGCCTATTTCCAAAATATCCTGACCTTGATCAATAAGGATAATATTCTGGCAGATTTCATCATCAATGCGTTGGAAGGTGACAGTTGTGTCGGTCAATATCTGTACTTTACCGTCTCCGACAACCCCTGCATCCAGAACCTCATCCATAACGCCGTGTTCCTACTGTTGCAGCAGCCTCAGAACTGGCATAAGCTCTCGGAGCATACTTTTGCCCTGCTGTTCATGCACATCTTAAGCAATGCGGAAAATATTTTATTGGATCAGAAAGATGAACAAAGCAACGTCCTGATGGTGGTGGTCCGCAGATACCTCGCGGATCATTACGACACCGGAACCCTTCACGAGCTGGCGGCACAGATCGGATATACCCCATCTTCCCTGAGCCGTATGATCAAAAAATATTCCGGCACGACCTTCAAGGAAATACAGACAAAGCAGCGCATGCGGGTCGCTATGAATCAGCTGTCCCACACGGCGCTGCCCGTGTCTGAGATTGCCCTGTCCGTAGGCTATGAAAATCAGAACTTTTTCTACAAACAGTTCAAAAAAATGTATGATATGACGCCGAATGAGGCCCGCTTAAAATCCCGCCGATAGCGTCAGGTATTCCCCAGATAACGGTTCGAGTCCCTCGGATCGTTATTTTTCGTATAAGAACTCTTCGGGAAGGGTCACACCGAAATCCTTTGCCAGATGACGGAAATCATCAGGAGTGATGGTCTGTCTCTTATTGGGCTGCATGGACAGCATCTTCACCAGAATCTCTGCGGACTTTTCTACAGTATGCATCAGCCCGAAGGTCAGGTCGAAATCCTTGCCTGCGGCAAAGGTTCCGTGATGTGCCCAGATTGCCAGATCGTACTTCTTCATCAGTTCGGAGGTTGCTACCGCGATCTCTCTGCCGCCCGGTACCATCCAGGGCACAACTCCTACGCCATCCGGGAATACTACGGGACACTCGGTGGCCATCTCCCACAGTTCTCTGGTGAATACCTTATCCTCCAGAGGCAGTACGAAGGTCAATGCGATAATGTTGGTGGTGTGTGCATGATATACCACACGGTAATCGGGATCCTGCAGTTTCTTTACTTCCAGGTTCATCAGGTGGCTGGGAAGCTCGGAGGTAGGTCTGCCGCCATTTACCAGGCCCCATACGATACGGTAATTCTCACCCTTGTCATCCAGTTCGATCATGCAGATGGAATCCTCCGGCTTAATGCTAACATTGCGGAAATATTTGCCGCTGCCGGTTACCAGGAAATACTCTCCTGCCAGTGCGGGAACGGTGGTGCCAATGGGCTGGAACTCCTTTGGCTCAAAGTTCTCCTTTACCAGTTCTACCTCTTCCGGCTTCACGCGGTAAGACAGGTTGCCGCCGTTGCGCTCATGCCAGCCCTGCTGCCATCCATCGTCTGCCATTCTGATAAATCCCTGTACAAATTCTGCATCTAAAAATTTCATGATAATCCCTAACCTTTCCGTTGTCTGCAAGCCCTCCGGCACAGACATATTTTTCAAAACTATAATCGTATTCTCGTTTATTACGCCAATATCATTACCGTGTGATCACATCTACCGGTACGTTCAATATTTTAGCAACCTTTAAAATGGTGTCAATATGTCTTCCGGCTGCAGCTGCCATGTGATGGGTAGGGCCTGCCTCACTCCAACGGTTCACGAACTCTCTGCAAGGAATAGAGAATTTGGTACGCATATTGGTATCGCCGAAAGTGAAGATCGGTCCCGGCTGATTCTCGCCTTCTGCCACAACGAACTTAAAGTTGCCGTCCTTATCCTGCGTGATAGCCAGATAGGTTACAGGGCCTACAGGAGGATAGAACTGGGTCAGATATCCGCCGCCCACCTTGCCGTGGAATACTTTCACGATCTTCATGGTAGGCTTATGTGCCAGAGAGATATCCGCATCGCCGGATCCGGAATGACCGATGATGCAGATGTCCTCGTTGAAATCAATGGAGTACATCTCGGACAGCTGTCCCATACCGGAAATGGTCTTCAAAATGGACATTGCCATGGCCACCTTCATGTCGCCTTCTACGGCACATGCGGTGCCCTGCTTGATCAGCATGGAAAATGCGGGGATCAGCATGGAGTCCAGTTTACCGGCTACGCCCTGGGCCTTGCCGGCATAATGGGAAGCGATCATGCTTAAATCTTCATCCTTTGCCCACTGTTCAAAAGCAAGGACATGTTTTGCCATATCCATAATATCTTCGTCATCTGCGGTAGCGCCGCCCTCTACTTCGAAGGTATCGATGATATCCTGTGCCTTTGCCTTGATGGCTTCGGTATCGGTGATATCATCCGCAATGGCCCACATATCTTCCCAGTCAAACTGCTTGGTATACAGGCCCATTCTGTTGTAAAGATTGGTCTCATCGATATAGAGATCCATCATGCCGGGATAAGGACGGCCAATCTGGGCGATATTGGTCTGGCGGAAACGTCTGCGGACCTGGGCTGCCTTACACCAGTCAGCGATTTCTGCTGCCACCTCCGGGTCACCGCCTTCTACAACGCCGGTGATCACAGCATGTCTCTTGCCCGCACGTTCCAAGTCTGCCACAGCCTCACCTACGGCACCGCAGGCATACAGGTCTCCCAGCCAGATGGGAATGTCTGTGTTCGCATAGTCCGGAGCCAGCTTCTTCTGCACATTGATGCACACTACGGGAACATCCAGGTCACGAATGGCAGGAAGTACGTTATAGGAAGTTGCATAGGTCAGCAGCTGTAAAAATACCAGATCCACATCTGCCGCACGGAACTTGTCGCCTGCTGCCATAGCCTGTTCCTTGGTGGTCACCATGCCGCCGTCAATGATGTCTACGGTATCGGGAATCGTCTTCTTGAAATCCTCATACTGCGCCTCGAAATTAGACACCAGCTGGGGAAACTGGGGCAGATATGCTCCCAGAGCGATGGAAAATACACCGATCTTTGCCTTTGTGTTTACTAACATTTATGATTTCCTCCTTTTTAGGTCATGATTTATGTAACTGTTCCGCCTGCGCATTGGCAAGCTGCTTTCTATTACTTTGCCGGAACAAATGTCTTGATCTCAAAAGACTCCCGGACACATTTTCTGGCACTCTTCAGATCCGCCAGTTCTTCCGCATGGATCATCTGCGCCAGCAGATTACCGATAGCCGTGGCCTCTCCGGGGCCTGCATATACGGTCTTGCCTGTAGCATCCGCCGTCAGCTGGTTCAGATATGCGGCATTGGAACCGCCGCCGATGATATGGATGCTGTCGTAGGTCTTCCCTGCAATTTTTTCCAGACCGCTTACCGTCTCCCCATAGGACTGTGCCAGACTGCGGTATACCACGGAAGCCAGTTCGCCCACGGTTTCCGGCACTGGCTGTCCTGTCTTCTGACAGTACTGCTTTATCGCTTCCACCATACTGTCCGGAGAGAGGAAGCTCTGGTCATTCACATCCACTCTGGACGGGAACTCCTTGCTTTCCTCCGCCATATCGCACAGCTGTGCAAAAGAGTAAGCGTCATTATATTCATGTCTTACGGACTGGATCATCCACAATCCCATAATATTTTTCAGGAAACGGAACCGGTGATCGTAGCCGCCCTCATTGGTAAAGTTGGCTGCTGCCGCATCCTCGTTGATAATGGGTGTCAGTGATTCGATTCCCATGAGGGACCAGGTTCCCGAACTGATATAGATGCCGTCCCCCTCTGTCTGGGGTACTGCCATCACGGCAGATGCCGTGTCATGGCTTCCGCACAGCACTACTTCCAGATCATATCCAACTTCCTTCTGAATCTCGGGAAGCAGCTGTCCCACTTTCGTTCCGGGCATCTGCAGAGGCAGGAAAATATCCTCCGGATAGCCCAGCTTCCGGATCAGGTCCGTATCCCACTGGAAAGTGGTGGGATTCACCAGCTGTGTGGTGGAACCGTTGGTATACTCCGATAATTTATGACCCGTCAGACGGAATCCGAAATAGTCCGGCAGCATGAGAAGTGTCTTCGCCTGCTGTAAAAGTTCCGGGGTCTGCTGTTTTACTGCCATCAGCTGATACACGGTATTGAAGATCTGCTTCTGGATACCGGTTCTTGCATACAGCTCTGTCTCCGGCAGGATCTTCGCCACTTCTGCGTCCATACCGTCCGTACGATGATCGCGATAACCGTAAGTATCTCCCAGGACACGATCCTGCTCATCCAGCAGCACATAATCCACCGCCCAGGTGTCGATGGCCATGCTTACCGGGATCTTTCCCAGTTCTTTGCATTTCTTCATGCCGGCAACGATCTCGCCGAACAGGCGGTTCACATCCCACAGAAGCTTGCCGTCCTTATGATCCATACCGTTCTCAAAACGGTAGATCTCTTCCAACTCTATTTTGCCATTCTCCAGATGTCCCAGAATATGTCGTCCGCTGGAAGCACCGATATCCACGGCCAGATAATATTTTCCCATAAGATATCCACAGCCTCCCTTATCTGAAACTGAATACCTGTGTCAGAAGCGGCTGTGCTCCCGTGACAGGATCCTTCTCCATGATCAGAATATCTTTCATATATTCATCCCATTTTTTCACGACGTCGCTCTCCGCCTGCACTTTTGCGGCATATTCCACGCCTTTTTCACATTCGTAATATCCAAACAGTTCCTCACCCTGCATCCAGATGGAATAGTTCACGATTCCGGCATTTGCCAGAACTTCCTTCATCTCCGGCCAGATATTGTCGTGTCTCTTCTTATATTCATCCTGCATTCCCGGTACAATTTTTCCGCGCCATGCGTATTTTTCCATAGTTACCACCATACCTTTCTTCGTATTCCGATGTGTCCTGCGGGCGGACAGACCGCCCCTTTTACGCTGATTCTGTATTTATTGTAGCCCCGGACTGTTGATTATGAAATGACATTATTTGCTCCGGGCACTGTCCGATTTTGCCCGAATGGGGTATAATGTTTTTCATGGAAAGAACACTTACTTATACCACTGAAAATCTCATAACGCCCCTGCCGGTCAATCATTTTCTGAAGCAGAAGGGCTTCTCCTCCCAGAATCTGGTGCAGCTGAAAAAGAACCCTGATGCCGTGCTGGCAAACGGGATTCCCTGTTTTATGAATCATATGCTGCAGCCGGGTGATACCCTGACACTGCACATCCGGGAAGATCATTCTTCGGAAAAGATTCCTCCTGTGGATCTGCCGTTAAACATTGTCTACGAGGATGCAGATCTCATGGTGATCAATAAACCGGCCGGCATGCCGATCCATCCTTCCATGAACAATTATTATAATTCCATGGCCAATGCCCTGGCTTATTATTTTGAGCAGCAGAACTGTCCTTTTGTCTTCCGCTGCATCAATCGTCTGGACCGGGACACCTCCGGCCTGACCATTGTGGCGAAGCATTATGTCAGCGCCGGAATGCTGTCTGCCATGATCGCCAATAAGGCAGCTTCCGGCATCACACGGGAATATCTTGCCATTGCGAAAGGTTCGGTACAACCGCCTTATGGTACGATCACTGCGCCTCTCGGGCGCAAGGCGGGCTCCATCATTGAGCGTACCGTAGACTTCGAAAAAGGGGAATCTGCTGTTACGCATTATAAAGTATTGGACGAAAAAAACGGGCACAGCTTGGTCTCTCTGATCTTAGAGACCGGCCGCACCCATCAGATACGGATCCATCTGAAATATCTTGGTTATCCCCTGATCGGAGATTATCTGTATAACCCGGATATGAAATGGATACAGCGGCAGGCGCTGCATGCCTGGAAGCTGTCCTTCCGTCATCCCATTACCGGGGAAACACTTGCCTTTACTGCGCCGTTGCCGGAAGATATGGCGGCGATAGCGGGCGATACCCCATGGAGCATCTCCTGAATCTGCCTGATCTGTCGGCAGTCAGCCCATGGTTTTGTACTACATCCGCAGTTTCTTCAGCGCTTTTTCCCGGATCAGACATTCGCCATGTTCTTCCAGATATCGTACTTTCTGTTCATCCGCAGCATACAGCCCTGCGAATTCCATCGCCTGGATGCAGGCTCTGCTGTAACGCTCGTAAGAAGCACCGCCTTTTTGTACATAGACATAACAGGTGCCGTCATCCATCCGGTACAACGTACTGTTGATCCGTAAGTTCGCCGGTAATACAGCGGCGTATTCAATCACTCTGCCAATATTGCGGAAAGCGAAGATGGCAAGCTGGGGCTTTGCCGCTTCCTCGGCCTTTCCTTTCTTCTTTCTGCCTTTTCCGGCATTTCTCTCCGCTTCTTCTCTGGCCTGCTTTTCCAGCGTAGCGTTGATCTCTGCCTTCTTCTCCTCGAAGACCCGTTTCATCTCCTGTAAAGCCTGCATCAGCTGCGCTCCGCTCTTGTTCTCCAGCGGCTCTTTCTCCGAGAATACCAGCACCAGTCCCTCATCCGGCAGCATCATGATCTGCAGATCAAAGGCGTACTTCGGCGGCTTGTAGCCCACCTCTTCCTCTGCCTGCTCGATGATCTCCTGTACCACCTCTTTGGCCTTATCACTGCGGGTCACAAAATCTTTATAATCAATATCGTACTCTTCCAGCTCCTCGTTGGAAAGAAAGCACTTGACTGTCTTGTCATCAATTCGTTCTATTTTCATAGCTATCACCTCTTACTGTTATATGTATGATAGCATAAAAATGTTGTGATTTCTACTGTCCAAATTTAAACAATTCTTGATTTTAACGGAACCATCACGACTGCTGTTCTTTCTTTTATTGCAGGATTGCATTGGTTTTGGTATGGGCATCCGGTAATCTGTGTTCCGGCTCCGTTTACCTGAAATTCTCCAAGAATCTCGCGTGGTTTACGTCCAAGTAGTCCTACTGTCATAAGACGAATGTTTTTCCCGGATGCCAGTTTTGTATTTTCTTCACCTGCATAGGCACCATCGGTAATGAGCATGACAGATGTATCCGGTTACAATTACTCAGACATAATAATATCTCTTAAATCTACAAGAATAATATTCTTGGCTTAACATCATAGAGGAAAGCAAAAACACTTGCATTTTGCCTGGACACCGTTTTTCTGCAGAATAATGTAACAAATTATTTGGCATTATTCCGAAACAAATTGATATATTTCCTTTTATCGGTTATACTATAGACAATCACTCTAGGGAGGTATCAGAGATGGATGAAATGATGAGTGTCAAAGAAGCTGCAAAGCGTTGGAATGTAACAGAACGGCGGATTTCTGCTCTTTGCAAGGATGGCAAGATTCCGGGAGTCAGAAAAGAGGGCCGCTCCTGGTTGATTCCTGCTGATGCCAAAAAGCCTGCAGACAATCGGATAAAGACAGGGGCTTATGTAAAAAAAGTGCGTTCTGCAAACCTTCCGCTACCCATTGGTGTCTCTGATTATCGTTTGGCTTGTTCAGAATATTACTACATTGATAAGACCATGATGATTAAGGACTTCCTTGACGAACGTCCCATGGTTTCCCTTTTTACCAGACCCCGCCGGTTTGGCAAGACCCTGAATATGGATATGCTGCGTACCTTCTTTGAAAAAACCGATGAAGATACCTCTATCTATTTCAAAGATAAGAAAATTTGGGCCTGCGGCAAGAAGTATCGGGATTATCAAGGCAAGTATCCGGTCATTTTTGTGACTTTCAAGGACATTAAGTTTGACACCTGGGAAAAAACTTTCGATGCAATCAAGAACGTGTTTGCAAAGGAGGCCAGACGACACAGCGAGCTGCAAACCAGCGACAAATGTGATATTTACAGCAAAAATGCCTTCAGCAATTTGCTGAGTGGGAATGTGAGTGAAGTTGAATTAACTCAGGCGTTACAGGATCTCTCCATGATGCTTCATCAACATTACGACATTGCTCCCATCATTATCATTGATGAGTATGACATACCCATTCATCAGGGATATATGAAGGGATATTACGATCAAGTCATACTCTTCATGCGAAATCTGTTTTCCGGCGGTTTGAAGGATAACAGGCATCTGTCCTTTGGATTCCTGACCGGCATCCTGCGTGTGGCAAAGGAAAGCATTTTCAGCGGTCTGAACAACCTGACCATCAACTCCGTGCTGGACCAAAAATACAGTGCTTACTTTGGATTTACCTCTGATGAAGTCAGAGAAATGGCGGCGTACTACGGTGTACCTGAGAAATATGATGACATCTGCCAGTGGTATGATGGCTATTGCTTCGGCAGAACCGAGATTTTCAATCCCTGGTCTGTCATCAATTATTTCAATAATGGGTGCGAACCAAGAGCCTACTGGCAATCTACCGGCAGCAACGACATTATCGGCGAAGTCATATCCCAGGCCGACGAGGAAATCTACACTAAGCTGACATCTTTAGTCAACGGAGAAACCTTCACCACCTACATTGACACGGGCGTTATCTATCCGCAGATCAAGAATAACCCCTCTACCATTTACAGCTTTCTTTTGGTAACAGGTTATCTGAAGGTGCTGAAAACCACACCGTCCTTTAACGGAGATTTTATGTGTGAGGTTGCCTTACCCAACAAGGAAATCTCACTGGTATATCACAAGGAAATCCTGCAACAGCTGGACAACATCATTTCTCAGGCAACCGCTATTTCCATTCAGGAAGCGATTTTCTCGGGAGATAACAGGAAACTGCAGGTAATGATTCAAACCCTGCTCACCCAGTCCATCAGCTCTTTTGACACCGCAGGGGAGAACTTCTACCACGGCTTTGTTCTCGGTCTGTGCGCTTTGCTTGGGGACTTCTACATCACCTCCAACCGGGAATCCGGGGATGGTAGATACGATATTCAATTAAGGCCCAAGAAGCACCATCTTCCCGGCATACTGATTGAGTTAAAGGCCGAAAAGAGCTGCAGCCATGAAGCCCTGAAAAAGCTCTCGAAGACAGCTTTGCAGCAGATCAATGATAAAAAATACGACACAAACATGATTTCCGAAGGTGTCCAGACCATTTATAAATACGGCGTCGCTTTTAGCGGAAAAAATGTCGAGGTTTCTGTAGGATAAAATATTGCGTACCAAAACACCGGCAGACGGAGAAAAACCAACTGCAGGTATCCTATTATAAAGCAATCGGAAAAGACAAACTGCTGAAAGCCGCAGAGCGCTTCGCCGACTATGTAGCAGACCACTTTGGCACCGCCGAGGGAAAATGTAAAGGGTATTCAGGCCATGAATTACTGGTGGATCCAGATATGCAGCCGGAGATCGTATCCGGTAAAATCTGTGAAACAAAAGTACCTGTGGTCGAGGTCAACGGATTCCGCAAAAAAGCAGCCTCCTCCACTGGGGAAAAGGCTGCCTCGCTTTATCGTACCTATGAAGCTCCTGTAAAAAACAGAGTAAGACTTCATTTCATTCCATATTATACCTGGGCAAACCGTGGTGAAAACGAAATGCAGGTATGGACCCGCATATCGGATTAGATGACTTCCGCATCCACTCTGGTGACGATTTCCTGGGTTCCCTTGCGGATGTGGTATTTCACTGCAGGGATCTTGGTCTTGGTGTAGAGCAGGTTGGTGTTGGGATCTACGGTGATCATGTGACCCACGGGCGGCTTGTCTTCCATCTCGTTGGTCTGTGCATTTTCACCCGGTACCGCACTGACGGTGCAGCTGCAGAATTCGTTGCTGGCCTGGGCGGATGCGCCGTCCACCTTTTCTGCAAAACCGATCTCTTCAAAATCGCCTCTGCTGACGGCAAATCCACAGTCGTATGCCACGCAGTCGATATCACTGGTGATCTTGTGCACTCTGGTGTGGCCGCCTGCATCCGGGGTGATGGTGGTCTCTACCGTGATGCCGGGATAGGGGCTCCATTTCGACCAGACTCCGGTCTCCGTGATCTTCGATGTCTCGCAGATCCGGCGCACATAGACATAACCGTCGATCCAGAACGCCAACATATTGTCTGGCGCATTCTCATGCAGTTCGTAGCAGGATTTCGCCACGCTGATGCTGAACCGGGTATCGTAGGCGAATTTTCCGTATTTTGCCACGATCTGTCCATGTCCGTTGGGGCTGTAGACACCCGGTGCAAATGCCGTGGTGTGATTGCCGTAATGGTAGACGAACAGGTCGGCGTATTTCTGGGGGCAGGCCGGTGTCAGCTTCGGCAGCGGCGCTTCTTCCGCGCTCCAGAAGGGATGATCGTCGGGAAGCAGTAAAAAGGCGAATACTTTCATGCCCCAGTAAGGAGAACCGGGAGCATTGTACCGCTCTGCCATGGTCAGATTCGGGTAACCGTAGCCGATGGTCAGCACATGATCTCTGTCGAAAATCGGACGTTTCAGCCAGGTGCGCAGATGTCTTGCGATCAGGCCCTTCATTACGGGAACTGGGAACGGCTCCAGTCCTGCCAGCAGGCAGACACTGAAAAAGCTTACCTGAGAGAAACGATAGGTCAGGGATCTGCCGAAAGGAATAGCCTCGCCCTCTTCGTCGAACCAGTAGATGAACTGCTTTGCGAATTCCATGGCTCTCGCCTTGTATTTTTTCGCCCGCTCCGGGTCATCTTTTTCCATTATTACCGCATAGATCAGGCTGTAGAAATGGATAGCGAAGGAGATATAATAGTCCTTCTGTCCGGAATCTCCGTCCTGATACCAGCCTTCACCCAGATAGAAGGTCTCCAGTCCTTCCAGATATTCCTCCAGCATCTCGGGGCTGTACCGGCGTCCTACCTTTTTCATGGCAATGTTTACCAGTACGGCGAACAGGATCCAGTTGCAGACCGGCAGGGGATGCTCATTGATCTTGTTTAAGTAGTTGCAGAGATTCTCTTTTTGCTCTTCCGTGAGGGGATCCCATACCACTTCGGGAGCAAACATGATGCCGTAGGAAATGGCCGCCATCTCTACGAATCGCTGGTCAAAGGAAGTGCACTCTCCCCAGTATTCCGGGTTCTTCTCATCGGTTCCGGCCGTCAGGCCCTTGCGATAGATTTCTTCGAATTCCGGCTCTTTTCCGCCACCCGCCCAGAAGGGCACCAGTCCCCATAAAGGACGGGAAAATGCTTCCATCCAGGTGGCACCGATGTCATAATGCGCCATGGTAACCCCCAGGGTCAGTCTTGCCTTTTCCTCACTGTAATAAGGCTTTAACGGCTCTAAGATAGATAACATACAGTCCTGAAAATCTTTTTTGGTATGTAAGTTCATTTTACCAGTATTCCCTCCAGTCTTTTAACAGTCTGGTCAGTGCCTCCATGTAGAAGTAGTCTCCCCAGGAATTGCACTCGTCCACGCCGTAATGATTACAGGTATTATAAGGAGAATGGTTGGAGTAAGTGCTGTGCAGTACCAGGCCGTTGGATTCCTTGGGATCCTTTACGGCATAGCCCACATAGACAGACCGCATGATCTGTTTTGCCAGCGTAGTATAATGCTCTGCCTCTTCCGGCTCCAGATATTTTGCCATCTCCAGCATACCGCAGGCTGCGATGGAGGCGGAGGAAGAATCTCTCGGCTGGTCATCCCCATCGGTAAACTCCAGATCCCAGTAAGGTACCAGATCCTTCGGCAGATGTGCCAGGAAATATTCCGTTACATGGCGGAACAGGTCTATATATTCTTTTCTTCCGGTATAACGGTAAGCCAGTGCCATACCGTAGACACCCCAGGCCTGGCCTCTCGCCCAGGCGGAACCGTCGCGGTAACCCTGACAGGTGGCGCCATGATCCGGCGCTCCCGTCTTCATATCGAAGAAGAAGGTATGCCAGGTGGAATAATCCTCCCGGATCACATTGGCTACTGCCGTATGAATGTGCTTCTCTGCAATGTCACGATACTTCGGATCCCCGGTCTCATCGGATGCCCAGTACAGCAAAGGCAGATTCAGCAGGCAGTCAATGATCAGGCAGTAATTCTCCGGGGCATCCATGGGCCCCCAGGCCTGAATGAATTCACCTATGGGATGATAGCGGGTGATGAGCTGGTCTGCTGCCTTGATGGCCGCTTCCCTGCCCTCCCTGCTGCCGATCAGCTTATAGGCTGCCACGCAGGAAGGGGAATACAGAAATCCCATATCATGATGGTCTACTTCGATCTTATTGTCAATACGGTCCAAAAAGCTCTTGACCTGAACCTCGCCCGCTTTTTTCAGGCGCTCGTCCTGTGAATATTCGTAAGCCAGCCAGATCTCTCCGGTCCAGAATCCGCAGGTCCAGTAATTGTTCGGAATGGGCTGGTAAAAACCGTTCTCGCTGTAGGCCTTCTGGAACTGGTCGGTAAACTCCGGCAGATCCCGGATCACCTGCTCCGTGGAAAACTGCAATGCCTCTCTGATCTCCGCATCTGTGATCTGCGGATATTTCTTTTCGTCAAATGTTATCATAATTTTTCCCTTTTCTTTATTATACAAGCCTGTGACATGGAACCGGCACAGGCTTGTGAAAATACATTGTTATCCGTTATCCCTTCAGTCCCGTAGAAGCAACTCCTTCTACGAAGTATTTCTGCAATACCAGGAATACGATCAGTACCGGGATCAATGACAATACTGATCCTGCCATGATCAGACCGTAATCGGAGGAATACTGGCTGATGAACATTTTTAATCCCAGCTGGATGGTCTTCTTCTCCTGGCTCTTCAAGTAGATCAGGGGTCCCAGATAGTCGTTCCAGGTAGCCACGAAGGTGAAGATCGTCAGTGTGGACAGTGCCGGTTTCGACAGCGGCAGCATGATGCTGGCGTAGATCCGGTACTCACTCATACCGTCGATTCTGGCGGCTTCGCACAGATCGTCGGGAATGCCTTCATAGAACTGCTTCATCATAAATACACCGAAAGCGGAGAACGCCTGCAGGCAGATCATAGCCAACAGCTTATCATTCAGTCCCATTTTTCTCATCATAATGAACTGGGGCACCATGTATACCTGCCAGGGCATTGCGATGGTCGCGATGTATGCCAGGAACAATCCGGTCTTATGACGGAAGTCCAGTTTTGCGAAGGAATATGCTGCAAAACTACTGGTCAGTAACTGTAAGAAAGTAACGATCAAAGTTAAGTATACCGTATTTCCCACAAATCTGCCAAAAGGAATCTTCGTCCAGATGGTCAGGTAGTTATCCCACTTGGGGTTCGCCGGAATCCACACAAACGGATTCATCTGGAATACTTCTCTGTCGCTCTTGATGGATGCGGAAAGCATCCACAGGAAAGGAATGATCATGACCACTGCGATCAGAATCAGAATCGCATATACGATCACTTTGCCTAAAACGGCTTTTTTATGTGCTGATTTCATAATCTGTGCGCCTCCTAACGTTTTACCCTGCCGTACACTTCAATCTGACTCAGTGCCGGGAAGGGGGATGGATCTTCTGCTTTGATCAGGTTACAAAGCTCCAGCCAGGTAATCTCTTTCTCGGGGATTGGCAGTACATGTGCCCTGCTGCTCTTCTCCAGCGAGAACTCCTGCTCACTGCCATCGGAGAATCTTATGGTTACCTGCTGCCACCAGTTGTCATGGGGAAAATCGGATCTGGTGTACAACACGATCTTGTCTGCCAGTACCGGTCTGCCGAAGTCCAGCTTCATGGCTGCGTCATCCTGCATGTTGATACCCCAGGATTCGTAGGGCCATTCTCCGTGGGAGCGGTTCGCCCGGACACCGTCGATGGCATTTTTCGCTGCGAATACGCTCTCGCCTCTGGTCTCCACATTGGCTGTGGCGTGCGGATAACAGGGGACATCCATATGCTGGTCTGCCGGATTTAGTGCCAGATTCCGGTAAGCTGTGATCTCATCTTCTCTTGCCACTTCCGCATAGAGATAATGCTTATTGCCGGAAAATACCTTGGGGGACATGCTGATCCTTTTTTCTCCGAAGGGAACATAATAGGATACGTTATCGGTTATGTATACGAATGCATCTCCCAGTGCATCATCCACCTGTAAATGTACATGTATGTTTTTCTCGTCGGTCTCCAGTACGATCCGGTCACCCTCTTCATAGGTGTGGGTGCAGACCAGATCCACGAAGTCCTCACCGCTGCTGACGCAGATGGTGTTGCTGTCCTTATCGAGGACCTTCAAAGCCAAGATTGCCATTATGCTTTCTCCCTCTTCGCCTGACCACGGAACTGGATGATCGTTACGAACAGTACCATCAGGAACAGTACCATTGCTACAGAACTGGAGTAGCCCAGATCCCAGTCGATAAATGCTTTCTGATAGATGTAGTATACGAGAACGGTTGCGGATGTGGTCAACTCACCGCTTCCACCACCCGCCAGCATGATGGCGATATCGTACACCTTAAAACAGTTGATGGTCAGCATGACTACTACGAAGAAAGTCGTGGAGGACAGCTGCGGCCAGGTCACATAGCGGAATTTCTGCCAGGTGTTTGCACCGTCCAGGCTGGCTGCTTCATACAGTTCGGAGGAAATACCCTGCAGGCCTGCCAGATAGATGACCATGTAATAACCCATGTATTTCCATACACTGAACAGGATCATGGAGAACAGTACCAGTCCGCCGGTGAACCACTGAGGAAGCTGATCCTGCGGTACGTTGAATACATTTAACAGGATGTTGTTCACAGGTCCCTTGGAGGGGTGGAACAGCATTTTCCATACTGCGGTGATTGCTACCAGAGATGCTACATATGGGAAAAAGGAAAGAGTTCTGAAAATGCCTCTTCCTATTACTTTCTGATTTAACACGATAGCCAGTGCCAGAGATGCGATCATGGTCAGAGGCACGGTACCGATACAATAGATAATGGTATTTTTAAATGCTGCGATAAAGAAGGTGTCTTTCCACAGTCTTGTAAAATTGCTGAGGCCCGCCCACTGGATCGGGTTACTTCCGTCCCATTTCATAAAAGCAAGGGCAAAGGCAAAAATAATGGGGATCAGGGTAAATACGCAGAAACCGATAAAGTTAGGTGCAATAAAGGAGTAGGCCACCAGATCTCTTTTGGTTTGACGGCTTAATTTCCGCATAACAATTCTCCTTTCAAACGCTTTTTGTGTCATCTTTTGCGTCTTTTTTGATAAGAAAGGGGCCGTAGGTACGACCCCTCTGTCTTATTCAACATTCAACAAACATTCCATACTTTAACTTTATAAGAAAGATCTTAATTACTGAGCCTGGATGTCAGCAACTGCCTTGTTCATTGCTTCGATACCTTCGTCAATGGTCATCTCACCGGTCATGATACTTCCATGATAGGAATCCAGAACGGAGTTGATCTCAGATACGTTAGGAGCATAAGGAACTTCCAGGTACAGGTTGGATACAGTCAGAGCCTCTTTGCTGGCTTCGTCGGTAGGGAATCCTTCCAGGCCGGAGATCATATCTACTACTTCGTCAGTCATGATTGCAGGGAAGTTACCGCTGGAAGCCATAACTGCTGCACCTTCTTCACCGCTTACCCACTTAACGAAATCCCAGGATGCATCGGGAGTATCACTTGCAGTGGCAACAGCCAGGCCAGTGATAGTACCCAGAGTAGAACCTGCTTCTACGCCATCAGCATGAGGATACTTAACAATACCCCAGTTACCGCACAGGCTGGAATCATATTCGCCGGACTGTAAGTTGGTGATCATGGTTCCGATGAACCAGGAACCCATGTTCATCATAGCTACATCTCCACCGGAGAATGCTGCGGAATAGTGTAAGCCTTCGGTCTTCAGATCCGTGTACTTTCTGCATACGCCATCAGCTTCCTGATTCAGAACCATTTCATAATAAGGCTTGAAGAAATCATAGTTACCATCCAGAATGGTGTGTTTACCGTCCAGAACACCGAACAGCTGAACTGCACTTCTCCAGGTGTGATAATGAGCGCCGTATACCTGAGAACCGAAGGTGGTATCGGTCATCTCTCTTGCCAGAGCATCGTACTCTTCAAAGGTCATATCATTGGTAGGATAAGCAACGCCCTTAGCATCGAACAGATCCTTGTTGTAGAACAGTACCCAGAAGTCATTTCTGAAAGGCAGTTCATACAGGCTTCCGTCTACAGTTACCTGATCGGTAACACCTGCGTATTTGCTTAAATCTACGCCATCTTTGGAGATGTAGTCATCCAGAGCGAGGATGGAACCCTTCTGTACCAGAGTTGCATATCCAGGTACATCCTTGATGGTTACTACATCGAAATCAGATCCGCTACCGGAAAGCTCGGTGGCCAGAACGGTCATGTAATCGGTAGAACCAAGGTCAACCATCTCAATGGTTACACCGGGATGAGATGCTTCATATGCATCCTTAATGTCGCCCCAGTACTGTGTGGTCTCCTGATCCCAGATAGCCCACTTTAAAGTAACTTCTTCTGCGGGTGCTGCTTCGGTGGAAGCTGCTGCAGCCTCGGTAGTTGCTGCTGCGGGTGCCTCACCGGTGGAAGCTGCTGTGCTGCCGTTGTCGGAGCTGCCGCATCCTGCAAGCATGGTAGTCATCATTGCTGCTGTCAGTACTAAACTTAATACTTTCTTTTTCATGTAAACCCTCCTGTTAATTTGATACTTCGTTGTGTGTCCCGGATCCGTTTTATCGGTTCCTTGACTGTAACTAAAGTATAACGAAAAAGGCCGGGACATGACATGGAAAAATTTATAATAGTATTCACAATTTTTTATAATTTCTTTATATTTTTTCTGAAAGCGCTTACTGAAAATGTATTTTTTTATTTTAATATGCACTTTTTTTAGCATCTTATTTTTCCAACTACCTTTTTTCCTCCGTTATGTTATACTGAATGCATGAAAAAGACTGTTTATCACTCAAAAAGCATCCGAAATCGCATATTGCTTTTCACTTTGAGCGCGATCCTTGGCATGTGTCTGTTGATCAGCCTGTTCAGCTACTATATTTTCCAGCATTATTTACAGAACACACTGATCCAGTCCACCGAGACCAGCCTGCGGCTGTTGTCGGAATCCATGGATTCCAGTATTAATGATGTCTATCGTCTGGTCCGCTATTGCCAGACCGATTCCAGCATCGCAAAGTACATAGAGCATAATCCCAATCCCGGATCCGTATTATCAGTATCTACTTATGATTCCTTTAACGAGGAATGCAGCCGTAATGCTTCTTATAATTATATGCCTCGAATTGCCATTGTCTCGCAGGAGCATTATCTGCAGGTAGTTGCCACGACTTATTCCTCCACGGCAGATCTGGCGGAACAGATTCCTCTTCTTCCTTATTATGAAGAATTACTGGCTGCGGATGATTATGATTTTTCTCCGGGAATCGTTGCGGATCCTTTTCACCGGGCCGGGCGGAAGGTGCTTCCCATTATCCGCCCCATCACCTACCAGTACAACAACAAGCAGGCCGGCTACTTATTTATAGAAGTCTCTGCGGATCTGTTTACCGTTCCGTTAAAAGACTACAGTTGTCCGGAGGACAGTTATCTCTATCTGACCATTGCAGATCATACTTATATTTTTGAAAATAATACTTTGCGAGAGTTTACACCGGACTACAGCCTGAAGGAAGATATGAGCGGCTCCTCCCTCACCGGCGACACCCGGATCTCCCGGATCCACAGTAACACCCGCGGGGAGCAGATCCTGGTGACCGCTGCCCTGGACATGCCGGACTGCTACTTAAGTCAGAGCATTTCCCATGCAGAGCGTACGAATCAGGCCGTTCTCTTCGTCGGGATCCTTGTGGGTATTCTGGTGGGTATCGTGTCCATCGGTATTGTGCTGATGCTCCTGATGAACCGTATGATCACCGTTCCCGTGTCCCATCTGCAATCCCGCATGGTACGAATCGCCGGGGGTGATTTCTCCAGAGATCCTTCTATCGAATGGGATCACGAACTGGGAGATATCGGTCGGGGAATCAATGATCTGTCGGAAAATGTAGGTCAGCTCATGGAGCGACGGCTGGAAGATGAAAAGCAGAAACAGGATCTGGAATACAAGATGCTGCAAAGTCAGATCAATCCCCATTTCCTGTACAATACGCTGAATTCCATCAAATGGATGGCCACCATACAGGGAGCCAACGGCATCTCCGAGATGACGACTTCCCTGTCCCGGCTGCTGAAAAGTATCTCCAAGGGCACCAGCCTGTTAATTGATATCCGGGAAGAACTGTCGCTGTTGGAAAATTATTTCACCATCCAGAGTTATCGTTACGGCGGCACCATTACCATGGATATTCAGGTGGATGACGAGAGCTTATACAACAGCCAGATCATCAAGTTTACATTACAGCCTCTGGTGGAGAATGCGATCTTCCACGGTATCGAACCCAAGGGCTGTGCCGGACACATTCAGATCCATGTAGGTTATGAATCGCCGGACAGCACGGAAAACATCCGCATTGATGTGACGGATGACGGCGTGGGCATGACTGCGGAAAAGGCCGCACAGGTCTTAAGTTCCAACAATGACAGTTCGGCAGATTTCTTTCGGGAGATCGGTGTCAGCAATGTACATAAGCGCCTGCAATATCAGTTCGGCGCAGAATACGGCATTACCATAGAAAGCAAAGAAGGCGAATATACGACCATGTCCATCCATATCCCGAATCGCCCTCTGGATCAAAAATAGACTTATAGATATAAGAAATAAGGACACAAGGAGTTACCATGTATCAGCTGTTAATCGTAGATGATGAACCTCTGGTTCAGGCAGGGATCCGTTCCATGCTGAACTGGAACGAAATGAATATCGAGATCTGCGGTACCGCCATGAACGGTCAGGCCGCGCTGAAGATCATCGAGGAGAAATCTCCGGACATTGTGATCACGGATATCAAAATGCCGGTCATGGGCGGTCTGGAGCTGGCGAAAGTATGCAGGGAACGCTACGGGGAGAACTGCCCTTATTTTATCATTCTCACCAGCTACGAGGATTTCCAGATGGCAAGGGATGCTCTGTCTTATCAGGTCTCCGATTATCTGGTCAAGCTGGAACTGACCCCGGAGGTACTGAAAAATGCCATTGACCGGGTGCTTTCCCAGATCTCCCAGTCCCGCAAAAAGCAGCTTTCCGCCGTGAATATCCATCCCTTTTATGATAAGTTTCTGATCAGTCTCCTGCATGATCTGTTCGAATCTGAAGAGCAGTTCCAACTGCAGAGCCGGGATCTGAATCTGAATTTTGACTACGGAGCTTATATATGCTGTTACGGCGAGATTCTCAGCCCTCAGGCAGACCAGTTATCTGCTGAGCAACAGATTTCCCTGTTCACCAGTTCCCTGCAGATGATCCGGGAACTGGGTGGAAAATATCTGCCCCTATACGCACTGTCCCTGGATCTGCGGCATTTTGCACTGATCTTCTGTTTTGCAGATTCCGCAGATACCGAGGATTATGTGGAAAGTCTGACGGACATTCTGCAGAACATCAGCGGCACCCTGCAAAATTATTATAATGTCACTCTGCGCTGTGGTATTGGTCTGCCGGTGCAGACTCCCGGCACGATCTGCGACTCTTACCAGTATGCAAGACAGATCTTCCAGAACACAGAAAGCAATGCTTCCATCGTTGCCTTCGGTATGGATCATTCCCGGGAAAATGCGAAGAATTCCTTTAATATCAGCCTGTTCAAGAACGATCTTACCCGGGCTTTCGAGGAATACGATCCGGATATTCTTAAGAACACGATCCAGTCCCTCTGTGATCTGTTCCGGGATCATCCGGGGCATTATGTACAGGCGCTGGATGCCGCCAGCAATATCCTGTATCTGTCTATTTCCCTGCTGCAGAACGGAGAGACGACGGTCTCCGGCTTCTTTGCTGAGGATCCGGACGGCTACCGCTCCCTGTATAAGCAGTCCAACGTGGATCATGTGATCCAGTGGCTGCAGTTTTTCTGCGAAAAACTGTGCGAATTGTTCCAGACCCGTCGGAAAGATTACAAGAACCACATTGTGACCAACGTCCGGAAATACATCAACGAGCATGTCCGCGAGCGTCTGTCCCTGAATGAAGTGGCGGCGGTCTTCGGCATCAGCCCGAATTACTTAAGCCAGCTGTTCAGCAAATACAACGATACCGGATTCAGCGAATATATCAACATCTGCAAGGTCACGGAAGCCAAGCGGCTGCTGGAAGAGGAAAATATGAAGGTCTATGAGGCCGCGGAGGCTCTGGGCTTCGAGAGTGCCTTTTATTTCAGCAAAGTGTTCAAACGGGTGGAGGGTGTCTCCCCCACAGAATACGTCAACAGCAAATTCAATTAACGGTTGTTACAGTTTGTCCCTTATGGGGAATTACGAATATGGAAGGATAGGATCAGGAAAATGAATTCACAAACGGTAAATATAGAAAAGCGTTTTTTAGAGACAGCAAAAACATTTCACGGAAACTGCCACCCTTTTCAGCCTTTTCCCAAGGCTGCGGATCGGAAGGCTTACGAGGCACTCCCGGCAGCCCTGAAGGAACGTCTGACACAGGCCGGAGAGGCAAAGCTGGGCTATGCATTCCCGGTGATCCGCGCCACGGATTATATGCGATTTAAAAAAGATGGCGACCGTGCCGCCTTCGAAGCGCTCTATTTCGGCAAACGCAATGCGCTGAACGATCTGATACAGGCCGAATGTGTAGAGCATCAGGGTCGTTTTCTGGATGACATCCTCAACGGCATCTATTCCATCTGTGAAGAGACCGCCTGGCAGCTTCCGGCCCACAATTCCTATATCCGGGACACGCCGCAGCTGATCCTGCCGGATGTCACCAGACCCGTCATGGATCTGTTCGCCTGCGAGACCGGCGCACTGCTGGCCTGTGCGGCTTATCTGCTGGAGGAGGAGTTCAACGCTGTCAGCCCCTTTGTGCTGACCTGTATAGAAGATAATCTGAAACGCCGGATTCTGCTGCCCTATCTGACCGCCCATTTCTGGTGGATGGGTCAGGGGGCGGAGCCCATGTGCAACTGGACCGTATGGTGTACACAGAATGTGTTGCTGACCACGTTCCTGATGCCCTGGAGTGAGGAGATGTCTTCCCTGCTGACGGCTCCGGTGGGGGCTCTTTGCGGGAATGTTCCATTGTTCCTGCCGGAAGGGGTATCTGACACATCTGTCACATTACCGGCTATTTTGTGTAAAGCCGCAGAAAGCTGCGATTATTTCCTCAAGGATTACGGTACCGACGGTTGCTGCGAAGAAGGTGCCCAGTACTATCGTCACGCAGGCCTGTGCCTCTACGGTGCCATGACCGTACTGAATACCGTTACCGACGGACATTTTGCCTCCCTGTTCCAATGGGAGAAGGTGAAAAATATTGCAGCCTATATTCTGAATGTGCATGTAGATGATAAGTATTATTTTAATTTCGCTGACTGCTCTCCCATCGCCGGTCGTGCCGGGGTACGGGAATATCTCTTCGGCAAGGCCACCGAGCAGGAGGACCTGTGCCTGTTCGCCGCAAAAGATTTTCAAGCAGGACAGGGACAGCTGATCACCGATGAAGTGAACGGCGGGAATCTGTTCTACCGCATGCAGACCGCATTTCATTATGAAGAATTGATGGCACAGGATATTTCTGCCACATTGCCCCACCGGGATGTCTATTACCCCAGTGTCGGACTATTCCTCGTGCATTCCGATACTCTGGATCTGGCAGTCAAGGCCGGGGACAATGCTGACAGCCATAACCACAACGACACCGGAAGCATTACCTTATATAAAAACGGTCTGCCGATTCTGGTGGACATCGGTGTGGAGACTTACACCCAGAAGACCTTTTCTCCCAGACGTTACGAGATCTGGACCATGCAGTCCGGTTATCACAACCTGCCTACGATCTGCGGTACGGATCAGAAGGACGGAGAGGAATACCGTGCAGAAAATGTAATTACGGAACTGCGTTCCACAGAGCCCTCTGTTTCCATGGAACTGGCTGCTGCCTATCCCGCCGCGCAGGCCACTGTGCCGGATCTGACCTATGTCCGCAAGGTGATTTTAAAAAAGACTTCCAACACTGTCGTATTGGAAGACCGCACAAATGCAGAAGATGTTATTCTTAATTTTATTACTTATGAAAAACCTGTTATTCTTTCTGACGGTAAACTCTCCATCGGAGAAGCGGTTGCCTCCTTCGAAGGGGCCGAGCTGCTTACCACCGAGACCCTGCCCATCACCGATGCCCGCCTGAAAACCGCATGGGATCATGATCTGTACCGGATCCGGCTGAGAATGTCCGGAACTGATTTTAAACTTATCATAAAATAACAGAATCCCGAGTGCTTCTTTTCGAAAGCACTCGGAATTTTTCTTGTTTTACTATTCCATTGCATCTACTGAAGTACACTCAGATCAATCGAGTAAATATATTCTTCTATTTTCTCTTTTTCCAGAAATCCGATCATATAAATCGGCAAATACGTGACTTTTCCCAGGGAACTAATATTCTCATTACAAAATACCAATGCCTGCGGAATTGCATATCTTTCGTCTTTCAGTACATTGTCCAAAGCATTATGCCTTGTGTACGCTTTCCCTGACTTTATCTCCAGCGGCAGTACATTTCCCTGATATTCTATGACAAAGTCCAATTCTCCCTGCTTCTTATTGTTAAAATAATACAGTTCAAATCCATGTGCCTTTAACTCCTGTGCCGCAACATTTTCATAAATGGCGCCAAAGTTAATGTCTTTTTCCCTGTTTAATATCTTAAGCTGTAACCCATCCACATACATGGATGCCAACAATCCGACATCTGACAGGAACAATTTAAACAGGTTCGTAGATTTCGAAAGAAGCAACGGTATCTCCGGTTCCTGCACACAATATACGGGGAGTGCCACACCGGCTTCTTTCAGCCAGATAAAGCTGTTTTCGTATCGGGAGAAACGGAAATTCTCATTGAGATCCTTCATAATGAACCGTTTATTTTTATTATTCAGTTCACTGGGAATCAAAGTAAATATTTCATCCAGATACAGTTTATTATCTTTATCATATTTTTCGATATCCTTGTAATAGAGTTGTACAATTCCCTGCTGGATCCGCAACACTTCCTTTAAATTATTCGTGCGTATATAAGCGTTAACCACAGCCGGCATTCCGCCTACGATCAGATACAGCCGAAACAGTTCCATCATTTTTTCATGGATCAGATCATCCACCGGCTGCTTTTTTTCAAAGCATTCTTTCAGATTATCCATGACTGTCTGTGACACTCTGTTCGCCTTACAGAATTCCTGAAAATCCAGCGGATACATTTCCAGAATAGACAAATATCCAACCGGTACCGAACGGATATCCTTTAGTTCCACACCGAGCAACGATCCGCTCAGGATATAACGGTATTGTCCGTCTTCTACCAGAAACTTTATTGCCGTTACGATCTCCGGGCATTCTTGTACTTCATCGAAAAAAATCAGTGTCTGTCCGGGAATCATTGGTACATCTGTCAATACTGAAAGTCGAAGCAAAATGTCTTTGCTGTCCGTAATATTTTCAAACAGTTTCACTGCCTGATGATTCTCCACAAAGTTGATCTCTACAATATTCTTATAAATCTCTCTGGCGCATTTCCGGATAATATAGGTCTTTCCTACCTGTCTTGCTCCGGTGATCATCAATGCCTCTTTCCGGTCACTTTTGAGAAAATCCCGGATTTCCTGTCCTATACGTCTCTCCAGCATCAGCCTTCACCTCTTCACCCTTACTTTTTGAAGCTTTGATAATATCAGTATGCCATATTTTCCGTTTTTCCACAATAATTTAATCCGATTTTGTACACTTTTCCAACATATTTTTAGTTCTTTTTGTACACTTTTCCATCCCAATTAAAAACAGGACCGGTAAATGCCTGTCCTGTTTCTGTTTTCCGCCTTGTTATAATGCGATCTTGAATACCGCTTTTTTCACTTTACCGGCTTCGCCTGACCGGACGCAGGGTTTGTGCGCCTCTCCCGGGAGGAGTATGGCCAGTTCCCCTGCACGCAGATCCAACAGGGATGCTTTGCCATCCTTCCAGAACCGGATATCTGCCTCCGGATCGTACTCGGTATCCGGCGTGGGAAGTGGCTGCTCTGTTACCCAGATCTGCTCCCTTCCCTGCAGAATACACTGGATATCCGCATATCTTTTATGTGTCTCAAAGCGGCAGTCCCCGCAGGGCTTTGTCTCGTACTCCTGGATGCTGACATAGATCCGCTCCCCGTCGATAACGTATTTTCCGCAGGACAGTGCCGCCAGATCCCGGGAGTTTACATATTCGCTTATCTTCTCTATGCACTCTGCCGGTATTCCGGCTTCGGAATACTGCAGCAGAGCGTCCATATAACCTTTGACCATTGCTTATCCCTCCCGGCCGTTTTATTTATACATGGGACCGTATGCAGCACAGGCACGATAATCCTGTCCCTCTTTGTCCATTCCGAAGGCATTCCAGGATGCCGGACGGAAGATCTTCTCCTCCGGTACGTTGTGCATGCTTACCGGGATACGCAGCATGGAGCACAGGGTGATCAGATCGGCACCTACATGTCCGTAGCTGATGGCTCCGTGATTGGCTCCCCAGTTGTTCATAACATCATAGGCACTCTTGAAAGGTCCCTCTTTTCCGTTGCATCTGGGTGCGAACCAGGTGCAGGGCCAGGTGTAATCCGTGCGCTTCCATAAGGTGTCTGTCACTTCTTCCGGCAGCTTCACCGTCCAGCCTTCTGCGATCTGTAAGGTGGGGCCGACGCCTTTGACCAGATTCAGACGGATCATGGTCACGGGCATCTGTGCCTCTGTCACGAAACGGGAGGAATAACCGCCTCCGCGGAAATAGCCGAAATCTGCCTCACTCCAGGTCGTTGCTTCCAGCATTGCCTTCTGATCCTCTTCCGTTACTTCGTACCAGGGCTTCATGACAGAGTTACCCTCCGCATCCCTGGCCTGTCCGCTGGCATCCAGACATGCCGCACCGGAATTGATCAGATGGATAAATCCGCCTGCTTCCTTCGCCACTCCTTCGACATCATAACCGGTTGCTTTCTTCACGGCCTCCGGACTCCAGTAAGTACGAACATCCGCAAAAATCTGTGCACGGTTGGTCAGAAGCTTCAAGAACAGCATTCCCAGTCCGTTTAATACGTCATTCTCCGTCGCAAGGATATAAGGCTCTCTTGCACCGTTCCAGTCAAAAGTAGTATTCAGCATTGCCTCGGCAAAATCCGTATTGGGATAGTAATCTGTCCACTGTCTCTGTCCCTGGAAGCCTGCGGCAATGGCATTGTGTCCCACCATTTCCTCTTCTCTTCCGGCGGGTAATCTGTCATTACCGTTCATCAGATCCTTGATGATGCACATGGTCTTTACAACGAATTTCCAGTCCTTTTCCTTCTCTTCGGGAGTCTTCTGGATCTCTGCCGGATTCTTGTCCAGCCCGTCCGGACAATGTTCTCTCGTCCACTTATAAGCCTTTTCGAACTCATCCTTGTCATAAATTTCCTGCTGGATACGGCGCAAGATCTCCACTTCATCCACGGATTCCACGCGCATTCCCAGGTATTCCTCAATGAATGCAGGATCGATAATGGATCCGCCGATACCCATGCAGATAGAACCGATCTGCAGATAGGATTTGCCTCTCATGGTAGCCACAGCTACGGCTGCACGTCCGAAACGCAGCAGCTTCTCCTGTACGCCTTCCGGAATCTTGGTAGCATCTGCTTCCTGCACATCATGTCCATAGATGCCGAATGCAGGCAGTCCCTTCTGGGCATGTGTTGCCAATACGGATGCAAGGTATACGGCACCGGGTCTCTCCGTACCATTGAATCCCCAGACACCCTTTATCGTGTTAGGCGACATATCCATGGTCTCCGCACCGTAACACCAGCAGGGTGTCACCGTCAGAGTAATGGCAACGCCCTCTGATTCAAAATAGTCTGCACATTTTGCCGCTTCTGCCACACGTCCGATGGTGGTAGGAGAAATCACTACCTTTACCGGCTCTCCGTTGCTGTAACGAAGATTTTCTTCGAACAGCTTTTTCGCAGAAGAAGCCATATTCATGGTCTGTTCTTCCAACGAGCCTCTTACATTCAGATAACCCCGTCTCGCATCGATCACGGGGCGGATTCCGATCACCGGATATTTTCCTATGTATCTGTTTTCAGCCATATTGTCCTCTTTTCTGCGCTGCCTCTTCATTCCATTCTGTTTCTTCTCTGTTGCTGCCATGGGACTGCGGTATCAGCGCCGGTACAGTCCAAAGGTTTCTTAGCGGGCGATTCCCAGTTCGGCCTCTACCTCTGCGGACAGGCGGATAAGCTGTTCCGCCTCCATCCGCTGTGCGACAGTCAGTTTCTTCCAGTCTACTCTTCTGCTGTGCAGCGTCATGGGAACTCCCATTTTCTGTAAGGCGTATTTCGCATTCACGGGATAGTTGCTGTTCTCGATCAGAGAGCACATAGTCAGCAGATCCGTCACTTTCCGGGCTTTTTCAGGCTGTGCGGCGTAGTTTTTGCACAACCAGCTGTACAGTCTGGGATGGAAATTCGCCATGACTCCGCTGTATCCTGCGGCTCCCTCCTGCAATGATTCCAGTAATGTCGCAGTATTGGCATTGTAAAGCTTCAGATTGCTTCCCTGGATCAGCTGCAATTTTTCGCTCATGCTCGCCATATCGCAGCTGGTATCTTTCAGGAAGTAGAATCTCTCACTGTCTACCAGGAACTTCACCACTTCTTTGCTCAGCACTCTCTTGTAGGGATAAGGACATTCATAAAATCCAAGAGGCAGATCCTTCGGAAGCTGTTCCATCAGTGTCTGCAGCCTTTCGATCATTACCTGATCGGACTCCTGCTGTGCGGCAGGCCTGTTGGAGATCAGGATCAGCGCGTCGATCCCCGTGTCTGCCATGTGCTTCAGTTCTTCCACCTGATCCTCCATGGAATCAGAAATATGTCCGGATGCGATCACCGGTTTCCCGTTCGCATACTTTTTCACAGCCGTTGCAATTTTGCAGCGTTCTTCCAGTGTCAGCTGGAACATTTCGCTGGACTGACATACCGCAAACAGTCCGTCACAGTCATTTTCAAAATACCATTCTGTCAGTTTCTCCAGTGCCGGATAGTCAATTTTATTATCCTCCGTATAAGGAGTCAGCATCACCGGCCATACTCCATTAGGAAATTCGTTTTTCATTGTATCTCCCATCTGCCCGCCCTGCGGACTTCTTTATTTGTATCTTACCTTTCCATCAGTACCGGTGCCTTAAGGATTCCGTAGGGTTCCACCTTATATTCCGGTGTATATTTTTCACCGCTGGTACGAAATACAGAATCATTCGTCACTTCCGGTCTGCCTCCTGCGAAGTGAAAAGGACCGAATAAATTCCGCAAAGAACTGTAAATTTCTATCTCAAGGTGATTGTCACCTTCTTCTAATGCCTCTGTAATGTCGATCATTCCCGCTGCTCTCCAGGGAACTTCATAGGAAGCCATTCCCAGTCTGACCGTAGCGCAGGTACCCTTGAAATCTTTCAATTTCAAATAGATCCGGCTGTCCGGTCTCCTTTTACAGCTTGGATTCCATCGAAAATCATACAGATATTTCACGCTGCCCGCATAATGGTACAATCCCTGGGCCGTCCAGTCTCCTACCATCAGCGTGGTCGGTTGTTCCGTAATCTTCCGGTCTGTGTTTACGCCGAACTCTCCGCAGAGATAACAGTTTTCCAGTTCCATGGAATTACGGTAACGACAGATCAGCCGCAGCCTGTTCTCTCCTTCTGCCCAGCCCGGAAGCGGAATCCTCTTGATTCCTCTGTCATACAGGCATCCCGTGATCCGTTGCTCCACCGGCTGTCCGTTCAGATAGATCTGAAAATTTTCCGGATGTTCGATTGCAAGTTCCGTGTAACCTGTAATTTTTTTCACCGTCTCAAATGTAAATTCCAGTGAGACTTCCGTTCCGTCCGCAGGATGAGGTTCTCTTACCCAACGGTAACGCTGTTCTTTTCCAAGGGCTGCTATGGAGCGCATTCCCAGTCCTGTGCGGATCTGTTCCTGTGCCTCCCATACCTGCATCGGTTCCGACCAGTGCCCCTCCTGTACACGGTATCTGCAACTATCCAACGTATACAGGTTGGGATCGGTCAGCCGGATCGTTGTCCGTTCCGACAGCACCTGAAGTTCTGTTTCATCGGCCTCTGCCGTCACTACGCCTGTGCCGGCTGCCTTCCCCGCGGTTTTCTCCATTTTGTCCATTTTCTCCAAGAAAAACAGGCGTGAAGTCTGTGCTTCCAGCCGTGTCTGAAAAACGGTCTGTCCCTGTCCGGTCACGGCCTCCACCGTTTTATGATTTCCGGTGAGTGCATCCCACTCTTCCACAGAAGCCTCCACAGGTACGCGAATCTCTACCGCACAGTCTTCCGTCCGGTGATAGTTTGTCACGAACAAAAGCTGTCCTTTTTCCAGGAACTTCTGCAATGCGATACAGCGGGTCTCTTCCCCGTCTCCGTTCCGGATGCTTACGGTCCGCACCCCCGCGTTCTCCAACACTTTTATAAGTTCCTCATCACTGTGTACCGCCACACTATTTTTCGCGGTGAACAGTTCTGCAGGGAGGTCACTTTCCATGGCATCCAACAGAATCGGTCCCGGATCTGTCACGATCAGCTGACCGCCCTGTTCCACAAATTCTTTCAGAAGTCTGTAGGTACTGCCCAGCATGGTACGGATCTTCGGCAGAACCACTGTCCGGTACTGCATTTCACCCAGAAGCAGTCTGCCCGGTTCTACAGATCCATACTTCGCCAGCAGGATCTCATCTCCCAGATCGGGGTCCAGATGATGATTGCAAAGCTTTTCCAGCAGCGCATTATATTCCCATCCATATTCGTTGACCTTCTGCAGATCACGCTCTTTGCGACGCACAGGATTGCCGTAGGGGCTGGCTCCCATCATGCTCCAGGCCGTAGTCGACGGATGCAGCAACAGATACTGCTGGCTGGGAGAACCTTCTTCCAGAGCGGCACTCAGTCGCCCGAAATAGTCTTCCACCACATGATCTTTGCTCCACCAGGGGATATTGTAGCCGAAGCCCGGAGGACAGTCTCTCTTCCTGCCACCGGTCAGAGAATACAATGACAGGTGCTGGCAGCGCTTATTCACGCCCAGTGCGTATTGCCAGTCTCCGATATGCCGCTGTCCTTCGAAGGTAAAATCCCATCCGGTCACGCCATAGGTCTCGGAGATGACATTCTTTTTCCCCATCTGGTGCGCCACGCTGACGCATTGCTTCACGGTGAGAAATTCTTCCGTCTTGTCCTGGAGGATATCCACTCCGGGAATATCCTCATATTCATACAGCGGCATCGTTGCTCCGCTGACTCTGGTAGACAGTCCCAGCTTATCCTCCTGAAGAAAATGTCCTGTCATGAGCAGATGGTGCTCTCTGCACCATGCGGCGATCTGTCCGGAATAATTCTCGCTGAACCGCAGGGCGATGGCATGCCAGTAATCATGTCTTATTTTCGCACTGCCCTCTCCTTCGAAGAAAAACAGCGGGATTCTGTCAACAGGATCATAGCCGTTCTTCTCCCGGAAATACTCTGCAAATCCATAAGTCCAGGGAATCCAGCTCCGATCCGCTCCAAAAGCGGAATGTGTATCCGCCAGACTGGGTTCATCTGTAAAAATTCCGGGAATCGTTTTACCGAATTCCTCTCCAAACCGTTCCAGATATTTATCATGGGTCAGATGCAGGAATCTCTGTACCGTATCCGGATTCAGGTTGTCCACGGGAGTTTCCCCGTTGAACCATTCGCTCTTTGCCGATATTTCCAGGCGCAAAATGAGAAATACCTGTCTGCATCCGGGATGCTGTTTTTTCTCTTCCGGCTCCGGGACCTCTGTCATGGCAGCTTCCAACCGTTTCAGAAAATAAATGGCATCTCCCTGTACCAATGCGGTAAATACTGCAATAAGGTGTTTCTCCTGCCATACCGCAGGATCACAGGTATCGCATACCTGCAGAGTCAACCCTTTCAGGCGATAGGCATCTCCTCCGGCCGCCACCATTCCTCCGGCATTACCGGAGGGCCAGCGGTCATCATCGTACAGCCAGGCCGCTATGCCCAGCTGTTTTGCTTCATCCACCGCTGCCTCCACGCAGTCCATCCATTCTCTGCCCAGATAAGGAGTCTCCAGACCATCCCGGGAGTGAATAAAGAATCCTCCTACTCCCTGCTCATAAAGCTCTCTTACCTGCCGTCTGACTTCTTCCGGGGTCATTTCCGCATTCCAGGACCAAAAAGGAGTTCCCCGGTATTCTCTTGCCGGATTCTGAAATTTTCTGTAGATGTCTTCCTTTGTCCTGTTGCTGTCTTTCATATTCAGTCCTCTAATGTAAAGCTTACGTACACGATCTTTTCCCGTTTCCAGGTATAAGTGATCATAATCTTATTGTCGTCGTTGCAGATTACGGAAGGATAGCAATAATCGCCTCTCTGATCTTCCAATGTACAGATGATCTCGAAGGTCTCTCCGTTGTCTCTGGACAGTGCAACACTAAGCGGGGTTCTCGGTCCCTTGTAATAACCGGGCAGATTCTCTCTGGGATTATAGACCAGCACCAGATCGCCGTTCTTTAATTTGACCAGATCGATACCGCTGTTATTGTTGGGAAGCCCGGTGTCATATGCCAGACACCATGTCCTTCCGCCATCCTCGGAATCGCTGCGGATGATCCGGGAGCTGCTACTGCGACAGAGCATATGTACTTTTCCATCCCGATCCTCCCAGAGGGTGGGCTGAATAATACCTTTTCCATAGATATAATGTCTGTCATAAGGTCTGTCGATCACCTGCACGTTATGAACGCCTTTGTCCGTGATTGCCAGTCTGTGCAGAGGTACCAGATCGCTTCTCTCCCAGGTGCGGCAGTCATCTCTGGAGATATCCACAAATCCGTCCCACAGTTCCCCTTCCAGGGATCCGGGGGCCAGAACGGTACCGTCACTTAACCGGATAGGTTTATTCTTGACAGGGCCTCTGCCTCCGATATCTCCGGGTACCAGTTCCTGCGGCTCTGAGAAGGTGTGTCCTTCGTCTTCACTTTCCATATACCAGGTCACCCATTCCGAGATCAGCTTACCGACCTTATAGAAGAGGATAATTTTTCCATCTTCCTTGCGGAAAAGTACGGGATTCCACATGGCAACTCCTCTTACATCCGCTACCTTTACCGGTTGTCCCCAGCCATCCATATCACGTATCGCTGTCCAGATCGCTACATCCGGGTTCTTTTCCCATGCACCGCCAAACCATGCCGCCAGAATGCCGCCGTCCTTTAATTCCAGCAGTGTTGAGGCATGGGCACTGTCAAAAGGTTTGTTATCATCTGTGATAAATTCCTGTGTATAATTTGTAATCTTCATACTGTCAGTCACACCTTCCATTGCCTGATTCTGTCTTTTTAGCAGAATGAACGGGTAACATGCCCGTTCACTCTGTGTTATGTTCTGTTACTTTTCTTGTCCGATGACTTATTTGGTCTCTGCTACAGCACGGGCTTCTGCGTCATTCCACAGCTGCTCCAGTTCTCTTACGCCCATGTCCTCAGCCTTCTTGATCAATGCATCCCAGTTATCGATGGATTCCTTGCCGGTAATGTACTTATCGTATTCCTGCGTGAAGAAGGTATCCAGATCGGTGGTCAGTTCCTTCACACGGTCTGCTTCTTCGGTAGTGAAGGAGGGTGCAATGTGGGGCTGTACATAAGCGTCATCATCATTGATGATCTTCCAGTAATCTTCTGTCAGATCGGACCAGCTTCCGGTGATCATCTGGATCTCACGCTGGGTCTTGATGTTACATGCATACATGGAGAAGTCCAGTTTACCTGCTCCGATATCTGTCCAGCATGCATAGTAGTCAGAAGGAGAGGCATCCTTGAACTGCATTACATAATCGGAAATATATTCTGCCTCACCGTCTGCATTGTACTGGAAGGTCTCACCCTCGATACCGTAGTTGGTAATGTCGGAAGCCTCCATGGAGTACATCCAGTCGATGAATTTAATGATCTGATCTTTGTTCTTGGCATTTGCATTGATTGCATACAGCTTACCGAATCTTGTATCGTAGGATACGGCACGTCTCTCACCCAGACTGTTCTCGGGAATCGGCAGTACCTGGAAAGTAGCATTCTCATTACCGTCGATCTTGCGCAGTTCGTTGGTGTAGTTCTGACCGAATCCACTATTATCCACGAAGAAGAAGGACTGACCGCTACTGCACTTAGTCGTCATGGAATCAGAGTCGGTCGTTGCATATTCCTGATCCAGAACGCCGGTGGTATATGCCTTGTTCAGAAACTTCAGTACTTCTTTGAAATTGGTATCTGCGGGACCGTATACATACTTGCCCAGATCCTCATCCCAGTACATACCGGAACTTGCGGATACGGAGCCGAAGCCGGAGCCTAACATATAGGAAGTGGTCTTTAACAGGTTAGCGGTTCCCTTTCTGATTGCCCAGGGAGTGCTGTCAGGATAGATCTCCTTTAACTGTGCCAGTGCATCCAGTACTTCATCCCATGTGGTAGGAGTTGCGATGCCGTTCTCTTCCAGAAGGTCGGTACGGATTACGGGGCCGAAGCCGTTTGCCCACTCATCACGAAGTACTACGGGGAATACATACATTTCACCGTCTACCATGTATCTCTGCATTTCAGGATACTGCTCCCAGAACTTGTAGAAGTTCGGCATGGTCTCTTCGTTGATATACTGGCTCAGAGGCTCGAAGATACCCTCGGATGCGAAATCGGAAATATCACTTGCGCTTCTCAGATAAATAATGTCCGGGAAGTTCTGTGTGGACAGTGCAATATTTTTCTTCTCATCATAGCTGCTGGAAGGAACGATCTGGAAATCCAGCTTTACATTGGTTGCTTCAAAAATTGCCTCATGGGACTTGCTGTCCTGTGCCATGGGCTGCTGGCTGGAATCCATGACCATAATACTGATCTCCAGCGGCTCGTCGCTGATCCAGGAAGGATGCTCGCTGTTTGCTTCCTGTGTGCCTGCACTTGCAGTGCTCTCCTGCGCATTATTTGTTGCGGCATCATTACTGCCGGAAGCATCGGAACCACATCCTGTCAACAGAGATGCGCTCATTGCTGTTACCGCCAATAAGGCTGTCAGTTTTTGAAATGCTTTCTTTTTCATTTAACCTCTCCTTTTCTTAAATACGTTCTTCCTTTATAATTTGTTTCTTTATCCCTTAACTGCTCCGACCATAACACCCTTTGTGAAGTACTTCTGTAACAGAGGGTATACAAGCAGAATAGGTACGATGGAAATAATGATCACCGCATATTTATAGTTGGTTGCGATGATGTTGACACTTCCTGTGATCTCGGAGGTGTCACCCTGTATTACGATGTCACGCATGACAACCTGTACAGGATATTTTTTCTGATCATTCAGGTACAACATGGAAGGGAAGTAGCTGTTCCAGTGGTACACGGCATAATATAATGTCATGGTTGCGATGATCGGTTTGGACAGCGGCAGGACGATCTTGCTGAAGATCGTAATGTCGTTTGCACCGTCCAGATATGCGGATTCTACCAGGGAATCCGGGATCGCCTGGAAGGAAGTTCTCATGACAATCATATTGTAGGTACTGATGGCGGGCGGCAGAACGATGGCCCACATGGTGTTGATCATATGAAGCTTATTGATTACCAGATAGGTAGGGATCATACCACCGTTTACGAACATTGTGATCATGATCAGCACGGTAAATATCTTACGTCCGTAAAAATCCTTTCTGGAAAGAGGATAGGCACACATTGCGGTAAGCACCAGACAGATCAGTGTTCCCAGACCTGTGTATAAAAAGGTGTTCTTATATCCGCTCCAGATTCTCTGGTTCTCAAATACTGCCTTATAGGCATCGAAATTGATTCCTCTGGGGAACAGTGTTACCAGTCCCTGATTGATATACTGCGAAGAACTGATAGACACAATAAATACATAAAACATCGGGTAGAACATAATGAATCCGAGGATTGCCAGCAGAAGGTAGTTCACAACATCAAATATTTTGCTGCCGATTCCCTGCGGTTTTTTGCTTTTTATTTTTACTTTCTTAGTCATTTCTGTCCTCCTACCACAAGCTGCTGTCACTGAGTTTTTTCGATATCTGATTGGATGTTACCAGCAGGATCACACCAATGACGGACTGGAACAGACCCACCGCTGTGGAATAACTGAAGTCCGCACTCAGAATACCTCGTCTGTATACATAAGTGGAAATTACATCCGCAGTCTCATAAGTAGATCCGTTATACAGCAGGATGATCTTCTCATATCCCAGGGACATCAGTCGTCCGATCTGCATGATCAGCATAATGGAGATGGTCGGTGCAATAGAGGGAAGCGTTACCGATTTAATTCTCTGGAAACGGTTCGCTCCGTCGATCATTGCGGCCTCCAGGATCTCCTGGTCCACAGAGGTCAACGCGGACAAATAAATAATGGAAGTCCATCCACAGGTCTGCCAGATACCGGATGCGGTAAATATGGTACGGAACCATTCGGGCAATACCATGAACTGGATCTTGTCAAAACCGAATGCGGCGATAAGCTGATTAATGATTCCGTCCAGGGACAGGAAGTTCATTACCATACCACAGACAACCACGGTGGAAATGAAGTGAGGCAGGTAGCTGACAGTCTGGATCACTCTCTTGAACTTGGCATTTGTTACCTCGTTCAACATCAGTGCCAGGAGGATCGGTACCGGGAAGCCCCACAACAGTCCGTAGATATTTAACAGTAATGTATTTTTCACCAGTTTCCAGAAATAAGGATCCGTCAGGAACTTCTGGAACCATTTGAAGCCCACCCAGGGGCTTCCCCATACACCCTTTGCGATCTTGTAATCCTTAAATGCGATCAATACCCCGTACAAAGGCAGGTAATGGAACAGGATGTAATAGATGATCGGAAGTAACATCATAATATACAGATATTTGCATTTCTTGATCTTCTTCCACGGCGATGTTTTCATGTTGTCTCTCCTTCTGTGCAATCATTGTTTCTTGTTGTTCTGTATTGGAGAACTCCGTTCTCTAAAATATCTTTTTGAAAAGGATTGATTTCTCAATCCCCTTTTTCACATTTTTTAACTTAATAAAGAATGTTTTGTAATTCCCGTATTTTGTTTTGTAATTCCTTTGCCAGTGACTGGATCCGTTCATCATAGAATCTCAGGGAAGGTCCTGTGATACTCACTCCCGCCACCACCTGGCCGTTTCTGCCAAGTACCGGAACCGCTACACATTTTACGCCAAATTCATGTTCCATATTATCTATTGCGTAACCGCGCTGCCGGATCTCTCTAAGTTCCTTCAACAGTGCATCCCCGTCCGTGATCGTATAATCGGTATAGGCTTCCAGCTTTCTGGCTGCGTAAGCCCGTTGTTTCTCCTCCGGAAGATATGCCAGCATTGCCTTGCCCAGTCCGGTACAATGCATCTGTGCATGCTCACCCATGATCGGCCGCATAAGGTCAATGGAGGTCTTCGGATAAGCAGAGGTCACGTAGATGATCTCCTGTTCATGCGGGATTGCAAGATAGACTCTCTCGCCAGCCATATCTGCAAGTTCCTGTAAATACGGAGCTGCTACACTACCAATGCTTAAGTTCTGTCCCAGAGAATAACACAGGGAGTACACGCTGAGTCCCAGCTTGTATCTGCCACTCTCATCATCCTGATCCAGATACCCCATTGCTTTGAATGTAGACAAAATATTATGTACGTTACTTTTATTCAGATCCAGCTGTTCGCTGATCTCTGTCACACCCCAACTGCTTTTCTTCGTAAAGCAGTTCAAAATTTCAAGAGCTTTCTGCAGGCTCTTTACTTTTACTTCTGCCTCATTTACCATCTTGTGTTCTCCATTTGGTAATCGCGTTCTTTATTTCGTAACATCATTATATATTTTTTGCAGGCTAAAAATCAATAGCACATTTTGATAAATTAGCCTCGTAACTTTTGTCTATAATTAACTTCTCGTTCTGTATGGGAGAACTATTCACATCAAAGAATCCATTCTGTGTAATGATATAATGATGGTGTATTTTCTTTCATTGTGATATGATGGAACAAGACAGTGTTCGACATTTTTCCACGAAAGAGGTGCCCTTATGACAATATCCTGGTTATCCCTGTTCTGGCTGTTTTTCTTCTATTCCTTTATCGGATGGTGTATCGAAGTCTGTGCTGCGGCGGTGCAGCACCGGAAGTTCGTCAACCGCGGTTTCGTGGCCGGACCTTTGTGTCCGATCTACGGTTTCGGCGCCGTGTTGTTCGAGATCTTCCTGCCGGAGTTGACAGAAGATCCCTTCTTCCTGTTCCTGGGTGGCTTTGTGCTGGCTTCCCTGCTGGAATATTTCACGGGAATGTTCTTCGAGAAAGTCTATAAGAAAAAGCTGTGGGATTATTCCCGATTCCGTTATAATGTGGGTGGCTATATCTGCCTGCCTTTTTCCCTGCTGTGGGGTCTGCTCAGCGTTGCGACCGTAATGTTCGCGGATCCGCTGTTATGCAAGCTGTCCAACCGCATTCCCCACCTGCTTTCCGTAGTACTTCTGCTGGTGCTGGGCGGGCTGCTCCTGTTAGATGCCATCGGTTCCACGCTGTCCACGGTAAGTTTGCAGGTACAGGCAAAGCATCAGGCCGAATCCGCACTGGAGAAACAGACCGCCCGTCTGGATCAGATCACAGAAGGACTGGGACAGACCTCCCGTTTCCTGGAAAATGCCATGACCCGGCACATCCAGAAACGTCTGCAGAAATCCTATCCTGCCATCAATCTGGAGACACTGATCAAAGAACGGACAGAGCGCAAAAAATCCACTGTTTTTGCCGAGGGCTGCTGCTTTTACAAGCTGTTTTCCCTCTTTTTCATCGGTGCTTTTTTAGGGGATATTACAGAAACGATCTTCTGCCGCATCACTGCCGGTGTCTGGATGAGCCGCAGCAGCGTGATCTACGGGCCGTTCAGCGTTGTCTGGGGGCTGGGCTGTGCCTTTCTTACCCTGCTGCTCTACCGCTACCGCAATAAGAGTGACAGTACCATCTTTCTCGCCGGTACTCTGTTGGGCGGTGCCTACGAATATATCTGCAGTGTCTTCACGGAAATGGTCTTCGGTACGATCTTCTGGGACTACAGCGGGTTTGCCTTTAATCTGGGCGGACGTATCAACCTGCTGTACTGCTTCTTCTGGGGCATTGCCGCCGTGGTATGGATGCGGCTGATCTATCCGAAGCTGTCTGACTGGATCGAAAGGATCCCAAAGAAGCCCGGCACGATCCTGTGCAATCTTCTGGTCGTATTTATGATCCTCAATATGCTGATCTCCGCCCTGGCTCTGGCCAGATACACAGAACGTAACGACGCTTCCTATTCCGCAGAGACCACAGAGATGAACGGCTTAGAACAATTTCTGGATGAACATTATCCGGATGCCCGGATGGAGCGCACCTATCCGAATGCCAAAATGGTGAACTAACTGCTTTTAAAAATGTCTGAATGAACAACGGGAGACCAACGGACTATGCAGATCGATGACTTGACAGCAGGGTTATCCCTTAGCTTTCTGATCCACTTAAATACCGAACAGCTTCAATTCGAATCCCGGATCCTCGAAGTATACTCCCGCAGACACACACTGCTGGCTGAGGGAGTATTTGCCGATGGCAAAATCATCTCTTTCCGTGGAAAAGGACTCGTGGCCGACCTTATCGTCACCCTCCCGGATGAGAAACCACAGCTGTTTAAAAATGTCACCACTAATGTGGTAAAACGCTCCGATGGAACCCTCTGTTATACGGTTTACAGCATTGCCGGAAGCAAGACCTATAACCGCCGCCAAAGCTATCGCTGCTATGTCGGCATTGAGACCGCCATACAATGCGGTTTGAACCGTGCAGCGCACGATGCCATTATCAAGGACATCAGTTACAACGGATTTTCCGTGGTCAGTAAGGAAGATTTGCAGCTTGAAATCAATCAGACCGTCCACGCTGTTCTGAACGACCATATGGATGAAACTGCGGAGAACTTTAACTTTCATCTCTATGGCCTCGTGGCCCGGATACAGGAACTGGAAAACGGACTGTTCCTCTACGGCTGCCGCCTGAACAATCCGGTGCCGGGTCTGGAACAGTATATCGTGAAAAAAGAACGGGCTGTCCTGCGAAAAAGACAGATATAACGCAAAAGACCGCTGCCCTCACGGGCAACGGTCTTTGTCTGTTTCAGGGATTATCCCTCGATAGCGATGTATTTGTTGGTCTCAACCGCAGGCTTTGCTTCCTTCTTAGGAACGGTCAGGGTCAGGATACCATGTTTGAACTCGCCCTTGATATCCTCCTGGGTCAGATTGTCGCCTACATAGAAGCTACGCTGGCAGGCACCGGCATAACGCTCCTTACGGATGTATTTACCGGATTTCTTCTCCTGCTCATCCTCATCCAGACCCTTGGCAGCCTCAATGGTCAGATAGCCATCCTCCAGAGATACTTTGATCTCATCTTTCTTGAAGCCGGGCAGATCAACGATCAGCTCATAGCTGTCATCGGTCTCCTTGATATCGGTCTTCATTACGTTGTGTGCATGTCTGCCATACAGTTTCTTCTCTATCTGATTCTCTGCTCTGTTGTCAAAGAAAGGTACATCATCGAAAAAGTCATCAAATAAGTTCTCTCCAAAAATGCTAGGTAATAACATAAGTCATCTCTCCTTTTCTATTAAACATATGTCTGTATCCTGCGATACATCTTACCTTTTCCATCCTCCGGCAACTACCGGAGAACTTCGGAACCTGTCAGAGATTCTCGATCAATCTCTTGATCTTTCTTCCTCTCCCTTGTTCTAGTTGTACTATAACACCTATATATTAGTCTGTCAATTAAGGAAAAATTATATAATTATAAATTAAAAATAAACAGTAAAAAAGACCGGAGCACTGCGATCCACAGTACTCCGGTCTTTATTTCACTAAATAGTATGGTTGATGCTATTTATCTTTTGCGGTAAAGAATACGAAGAATACATCTCCCTCAGTATCATTGGAGAACTGCTCCAGATAAGAGATGGAATAATCCTTGGAATCTTCCGGTACTTCAAATACCAGCAGGCCGGTTCTCTCGTCGTTGACGCCCAGATCATACTCTTCCGGCAACTGCTCGTCGCTTACGGTGTTACCGTAGTAGGTAATAGGTGCATCATATGCGTCATCGTTATCGTCATCGCCCCACTGAATCTGGAAATCGGTATCGTACATGGTAACGGTAGAACGATCGGTATTTTTAATGGTTACTTCTGCAACTAACAGCTTGTTTCCTTCGGAAGGAGTATATCCTTCGTACTCGCTGCAGGTATATGCACTGTTTACAGTGTAGTTGAAGAAATAAGTCTTCATGACATCTCCGATACGTCCTTCTGCATAACCGTCATCGTCTGCGGTTACCACATTGCTGCCGCTGTCAGAAGATCCTCCGACAATGTTCTGAATGGCGCTGTCTACAGGGCCACAGGCTGTCAGGCTGAATGCCAACATGGTTGCTGCAATAATTCCAACAATTTTTTTCATTTTCTTTCTCCCTCTCATAAACCCTTATTGTACATGCAGTCATCTGCACGCCAAGCCAGTATAACACACAAAATGACAGTTTGCAACGCTTTATCACACTACTTTGTGAATGTAAGCGCTTACTCTCTGGTTAATCGAAGAATTACTTCCCTGTGTTCCGGGTATTTTTCCAGCAGATCCTTCCGGTCGAACAGTTCAAACTCTTCATATTTAAAGCAGGGCGATACCATACAGCCCACTAGACTGAAACCTTCTTCCTCCATGGCAGAACCGAAGATCATTCCCTTCGGCACCAGTATCTGCGGAACCTCGCCCTTTTCCAGATCCAGTCCCAGCTTCGCCGCCGTAAGCTTCCCCTTCTCATCGATCATATAGATTGTCAGGGCATTGCCATCATGGTAATACCATACCTCGTCCGATTTCAGACGATGAAAATGGGACACTTCCCCTTTAGCCAGCATAAAATAGATACTGCTCCACAGATTCCTCTCTTCTTTTTCCAACAGACATTCCTTGAAATAACCACCCTCCACATGGGGCTCCATTTCCAGATGCTCTATATAATATTCCGCTGAATGCTTCATACTCTTATCCCTCCGGCTATTTTCTTTTCTACCAAATTAGTGTATACTATGCAGAGAAAAAGCGCAATTATTAACCTGAAAGATTGTGCGGAATGGAGAATATCATGGAAAAAATAGCTAGCTTCACCATTGACCATATCAAGCTTCAGCCCGGTGTCTATGTATCCCGTAAGGATCACATCGGCGCAGAGGTCATCACCACCTTCGATCTGCGTATGACCAGCCCCAATGAAGAACCGGTGATGAATACTGCGGAAGTACACACCATCGAGCATCTTGGTGCGACTTTCCTGCGCAATCATCCGGAATATAAGGACAAGACCGTCTACTTCGGCCCCATGGGATGCCGCACCGGCTTCTATCTGCTGCTGGCCGGAGATCTCTCTTCTAAGGATATCGTTCCTCTGATGGTGGAAATGTTCGAGTTCATCCGGGATTACAAGGGTGAGGTTCCCGGTGCTTCTCCCAAAGACTGCGGCAACTATCTGGATATGAATCTGGGTATGGCCAACTATCTGGCAAAGCGTTATCTGGATAACGTGCTGTACGGCATTGATGACAGCCGTCTGGTATATCCGGAATAATCCGCAGGCATCATAGATTATATTATTGTAGGAAAGAACAGGAAAAACACATGAAAAAAATCGGAATCATCGGTGCCATGGAGCTGGAAGTAGAGACCCTCAAAGCTCACATGACCACCGCCAATATCACCACCAAGGCAAATATGGAATTTCACGAGGGTACCCTGAACGGTACTCCCGTAGTTATCGTCCGCAGCGGTGTCGGCAAAGTCAATGCCGCTCTCTGCGTACAGATCCTGGCCGACCTCTTCCAGGTCACTGCCATCATCAATACCGGCGTAGCAGGCTCCTTAAATGCCTCTCTGGACATCGGAGATATCCTGATCTCCAAAGATGCCCTGCACCACGATGTGGATGCCACCATTTTCGGTTACAAGCCCGGCGAAGTTCCTCAGCTGGGATGCCGGGAATTCCCTGCCGATGAGCATCTGATCGAAGTTGCTGCCAGCACCTGTCAGGAAGTCAATCCCGACATTCACGTTCATACCGGACGCGTGGTCAGCGGCGACCAGTTCATTTCCAGCAAAGAGGTCAAGGAGCGCCTGATCAAAGAGTTCCAGGGGGACTGTGCCGAGATGGAAGGTGCTTCCATCGCCCACGGCGCTTACTTAAACGGCATTCCTTTCGTCATCATCCGTGCCATTTCCGACAAGGCCGATGACAGCGCCGAGATGGACTATCCTACATTTGAAAAGGCTGCCGCACTACACTCCGCCAAACTGGTAGAGGCTATGATGCCCCGGATCTGATCCGGACAGCTGCGTATTGATTGAGAAATAATGCCTGCTGCACAGACTCTGCAGGTAACAGAAAGGCATGATCCTTAACATGAAAAAAGAAAAGAAATACATCGAATATATTTTAAAACAGGCCGAAGCCCTGCTGGCTATCGACAGCCCCTCCGGTTTCACCGAAAAGGTAACAGATTATCTCTGTGAAGAATACAAACGCCTCGGCTACAAGCCGGTCAAGACCAAAAAGGGCGGCGTCCTCGTAGAGATCGGCGGTAAGGGCAATGCAATCCTGACCATGGCTCATGTAGATACTCTGGGCGGTATGGTCGCAGAGATCAAGAGCAACGGCCGTCTCCGTCTGACCAAAGTCGGCGGCCTGAATGCCAACAATATTGAGACCGAGAACTGCCGGATCTACACACTGGAGGGCAAAGTATACGACGGCACCGTACAGCTGACGGATGCCTCCATCCATGTCAATGGCGATTACCAGAAGTCCGAGCGTACCTTCGATTCTGTGGAAGTCCTGCTGGATGAAAAGGTTTCTTCCAAGGAAGAGGTCAAAGCCCTGGGGATCGAGAACGGTTCTTTCGTCTGCATGGATCCCCGGACCCGTATCACGGAATCCGGTTACATCAAGAGCCGTTTTCTGGATGACAAGCTCAGCACCGCTATTTTACTGGGCTTTGCAAAATATGTAAAAGACGAGGATCTGAAGCTGTCCCGTAAGGTCTATCAGCACATTACCGTCTTCGAGGAAGTTGGCCACGGCGCCTGTGCTTCTGCTCCGGAAGATGTGGAAGAACTACTGTCCGTAGATATGGGCTGCGTTGGAGATGGTCTGGAATGCACGGATCGTCAGGTATCCATCTGCGTGAAGGACGGCCACGGCCCTTATCATTATGACGTGGTCAAAGGACTGATTCAGGCAGCAAAGGAGAATCACGTCGACTACGCTGCAGATGTCTATCCCTACTACGGCTCCGATGCTGATGCCGCATTAAGCGCCGGTATTGACGCAAGACACGGACTCATCGGCCCCGGAGTATACGCTTCCCACGGATACGAGCGTTCCCACAAGGATGCCGTTGCTGCAACACTGGAATTATTGAAAGCTTATCTGGCATAACAGAGAACAACATGCACAGAAAAAGCAGTCCGAATACCGGCAGATTTCCTGCCGTTTCCGGGCTGCTTTTGTGTTACTTTCTCATATCGATATATTTATTTGGTCTCTTCCGCTTTGCCGTCTTTTTTCTTGTTGAATACGAACAGCTTACTGAAGACATAGTTGCCGATGATGACCAGAACTGCGGAGATCAGGGTTGCTACCAGCAGATTTACGCCGATTGCGGTCAGTACCTGCATCACTACCATATCCAGGATCAGTGTGGATACTCTGGAGAGTACGAATTTCGGTGCCTCCGACAGCATCGGGGCATTACTCTTGAATACGAATCTGCGGTTGGTAAAATATGCGAAAATAACACCCGCCGTCCAGTTGATAATACTTAATACGATGTTCTGGAAGGGTGTGGGGTACATTGTGTTGTCAAATAGCAGGAAGTTTGCCAGGAATTTTGCTGCCCAGGATACAACCGTGGTCAGTCCGCCTACAATCAGGTATGCAATGATCTCTTCGTACTTGACCCACAGTGCCTTTATTTTTTCTACCATATTGTTCCTCATTTCTCTGTGCTTGAATTAACGAAACTATTCTGAATAGTTAACTACAGATAACAAATATACACAAATATCCACTGAAATGCAAGCATTCCAAAGACATTTGTGTATATGCTATCCACTATTTATGAAATTCTACATCTCACCTGATATACGTTTGCTTCGTTGACACGCAGCTTTTGCAATCTTACAAATTTACTACATTCCTGTTCTCACCGCGCATGAATGCCTTAATGTTCTCATAGACACCCTGCACACAGCGGGTACGGGCTTCCACACTGGCCCATGCCAGATGCGGTGTAATGATCAGCTTGTTGCTGTCCTTTAATTCGCTTAAAGGATTGGACAGTTCCAACGGTTCCTTCTCCAGAACATCCAGGCCTGCTGCCTGAATTTCTCCTGCCACCAGTGCTTCGTAGAGATCCGTATTGTTTACTACGGGACCTCTCGCCACATTGATGAGGATCGCCGTTTTCTTCATTTTCCGGAGAGCTACCTTGTCAATAAAATTGCGGGACAGGTCGCTCAGCGGACAATGCAGGGACAGGAAATCACTCTCTCTTAACAGAGTCTCCTTGTCCACCTGCGGATAATCCGTACAGGTGCTCTTACCGGTGATGGAATAGAAGATTACCTTACAGCCGAAAGCGGTTGCGATGGCTGCCGCTCTCCTGCCGATATTCCCCATTCCTACAATGCCCCAGGTCTTGCCTTCCAATTCATAAAAAGGCCGGTCAAAGTTGGAAAAGCGATCCTGTGCACTGTAAGCGCCGGACTTCACATAAGTGTCATAATACGGAAGCTTCTGGCTTAGAGCCAGTGCCAACGCAAAGGTATGCTGCGCTACCATAGCAGTGGAATAATCCACCACATTGGCCACCTTGATCCCTCTGGACTTACAATATTCCAGATCACAGTTGTCATATCCGGTGGCAAGCTCACAGATCAGCTTCACATTGGGACAGTCCTTCAGGGATTCTTCCCGCATGGGTGCCTTGTTGCAGACGATGACATCCGCATCTCCCACACGCTCTGCTACTTCTGCCGCGGTAACCGTGTTGGGGTAGCTGGTCACTTCTCCCAGTTCGTTAAAACAGTCCACCGGCACATCCGTGCCGGCGCTGTTTCTCTCCAGTAAAACTATTTTCATCTTAAGTACCTTTCCGATCTGTCGTAACTATTCATCCCTTCGCAAAATCACGCTTTCAGAGTTTTGCTTTTGCCTGCGCAGGCTCTGAACAATTACAGTCTCTTCAGCAGTTCTTCTCTCTGTGCCTCGTAACCGGGCTTGCCAAGCAGAGCGAACATGTTCTTCTTGTAGCTTTCCACACCGGGCTGGTTGAAAGGATTTACGCCCAGCAGATAGCCGCTGACACCGCAGGCAAACTCAAAGAAGTAGAACAGTTCACCAAGGTAGAACTCGTTTACTTCGGGAACTGTTACCATGAAATTGGGAACCTGACCGTCGGTATGTGCCAGAATGGTTCCGTTCATAGCGCTCTTATTAACGAAATCAACGGTCTTGCCTGCCAGATAGTTCAGACCATCCAGATCCACAGGCTCCTCGCCGATGGTAAGCTCCTCTCTCGGAGTCTCAATGTTGATAACAGTCTCGAACATTACACGGGAACCGTCCTGAATGAACTGACCCATGGAATGCAGATCGGTGGTCAGATCCACGCTTGCGGGGAACAGGCCTTTGTTGTCCTTACCTTCGCTCTCGCCGAACAGCTGCTTCCACCACTCACTTACATAGTGAACAGCGGGCTCATAGTTCGCCAGAATCTCCACGCTCTTGCCCTTGCGCAGTAAGATGTTACGCAGCGCTGCATATTGTAAAGCATCGTTCTCTTCGAAATCGTTCTCCAGTGCACGCTTTCTTCCGCTGGCTGCACCTTCCATCAATTTATCGATATCCGCACCGCTGACAGCGATAGGCAGCAGACCTACAGCGGTCAGTACAGAGAAACGTCCTCCTACATCATCGGGTACTACGAAGGTCTCGTAACCTTCCTCATCAGACAGATGCTTTAAGCTTCCCTTTGCCTTATCGGTGGTAGCATAAATTCTCTCTGCCGCACCCTTTTTGCCGTATTTTGCTTCCAGCTTCTCCTTGAAAACACGGAAAGCGATGGCAGGTTCGGTGGTGGTGCCGGACTTGGAAATCATATTGATGGAGAAATCTCTGTCGCCTACTACATCCATCAGATGCTTCAGATAGGTGGAGCTGATGGAGTTACCGCAGAAGTAGATCTCCGGAGTCTTCCGTACACTCTTATCCAGTACATTGTAGAAGCTGTGGCTTAAGAACTCGATAGCTGCTCTGGCTCCCAGATAGGAACCACCGATACCGATGACTAACAGTACGTCGGAATCGCTCTGGATCTTCTTTGCTGCTGCCTTGATGCGGGCAAACTCTTCCTTGTCGTAATCGACGGGAAGGTCGATCCAGCCCAGGAAATCATTGCCTGCACCGGTCTTGGACACCAGGGTCTCCTTCGCATCCAGGGTAAGCTTCTTCATGTAACCGATCTCTTCCTCAGAGATAAAAGAGCCGGCCTTGGAATAATCAAATGTAACTTGTTTGCTCATAATGCTCCTCCTTATATCTTGCAGATATATCACGCATTCTTGCGTTACTTACTTAAAAAATCCGTTTTTATTTTAACAAAGTTACATTCTATTTTCAAGACATATCTATCGATCTGAAAATGTTTTCTGGATTCTTACGGATGTCCGGCATTTTCCATTATACCGTCAGCAGTTCCTGAAGCAATGCCTGTAGTTCTTCCTCCGTAACTCTGGCGGGATCCTCCGGTCTCTTTGGCAGCACTTTTTCTTCCGGCTTTTCCTGCGCCGCATTTTCTGTGGAAAATGCCTCTCTGTCCAGGTTGTCCGCCTCATCCTCTGGCTGCGCCGTCCGGCCGCGGATTGGCATCAGTTCCACCGTCCGTCTGCCGGAAGTCCGCTGCCTTCTTCCCGCTTTTCCGCCATTTGCAACCTCTTCTCCCAGGCTTCCCGGCCCGTACAGTCTCTCGTAGTCCTGCTCCGTGACAGAGATCCGGCCCGACAGATGATTTTCCAGATAATCAATGAGGTTCGTCTTCAGCACCCTGCGCTTTCCCTTGATATCCACCATGGCTGACAGGGAAAAATAGAGATACATCCCTAAGAAGCTTACTATGTAAAAAGGCAGGATCTCCCCCAGCATCCTTCCGTCCATGATTCCCTTGCAGATCCCGACACCGGCGAACACGACGGAAAACAGCATGCACTGACCGGACAGATGGTACCAGGCATCAAAGGACAAATGTCCGAAGGTCAGACGGTTCAGGAACTTGTCCACAAACACCGGGATATTTGCTACTCTGCCATTTAACTGATAGCAATTTGCGAATTTCACTTTGCATTGTTTCAGCAGGCGGTTATTGGTCGTCGCCATATTATCCGTCTCTTTTATCATCGTATGGTAGAATCCTGCCAACAGCAGCCGCACCAGTATACTGAGTCCCAAAAACACCAGAATCCCGGCCGTGATCACCTTTTCTTCCTTGAAAATCGTAAACATAACCCGCGCTCCTTTCTCTCGCTTCTTTATAGTATAACGTATATATATCTTATTTTGTACGTTTTTCCATCGTCATTCTTCTACATTGTCAGACAAAAAAAGTGCTTCCCTTACATTTTTATAGTTAAGAAAACCTCTCGCATATTATTGTATAAATGTCGGAAATCTGCTATAATCACTCCTTAGAAATTTAATTTGAAAAGGACGGTTTTACATATGATATACAAGACAAAGGGTACTTGTTCCACTTCGATTGACGTAGAATTAAAGGATGGTGTCATTGATTCCGTAAAATTCACCGGCGGATGCAACGGTAATCTGCAGGGAATCAGTGCTCTGGTAAAAGGAATGAAGCCGGAAGAGGCCATCAGCCGCCTCAAGGGAATCCGCTGCGGTTTCAAGCCTACCTCATGTCCCGACCAGCTGGCTCATGCCCTGGAGGAAATGATCGCAAAATAATCTTACCGACAAGAAGGATTTTATTATGAAAAAGATCGTATTGACCGGCGGCGGAACTGCCGGACACGTCACACCCAATATTGCTTTATTACCGGCATTACAGGCCGCCGGATACGAGATCTCTTATGTCGGTTCCTATGAAGGCATCGAGAAAAAGCTGATCGCTGATTTCAATATTCCCTACACGGGAATCTCCACCGGTAAATTCCGCAGATACCTGGACCCGAAGAACTTCTCCGATCCTTTTCGTGTCATGAAGGGGTTTGTGGAGGCAAGAAACTATCTGAAAAATTATCAGCCGGATGTCGTCTTCTCCAAGGGCGGCTTTGTCAGCGTCCCGGTAGTGCGTGCTGCGGCTTCCCTGCATATCCCCTGCATCATCCATGAATCGGATATGACACCGGGACTGGCCAACAAGCTGTGCATCCCCGTAGCGGAAAAGGTGTGCTGTAATTTCCCGGAAACCATGAAAAATATCCCGGCAGACAAGGCCGTCCTCACCGGTTCCCCCATTCGTGCAGAACTGGCACAGGGCAGTAAACTGGCCGGACTGAATATGTGCGGCTTCACCGCCAACAAGCCCGTGATCATGGTCATCGGCGGAAGTCTGGGCGCAGCCAATGTGAACAAGGCTGTCCGGGATGCTCTGCCGAAGCTGTTAGAGGATTTTCAGATAGTCCATCTCTGCGGCAAGGACAAGATCGACAACCTACTGTTAAATACCCCCGGATATAAACAGTTCGAATATATCAAATCGGAATTAAAGGACATTTTCGCCATGGCTGACGTGGTGATCTCCCGTGCCGGAGCCAACGCCATCTGCGAACTTCTGGCGCTGAAGAAGCCCAATATTCTGATCCCCCTGCCTGCTGCCAGCAGCCGCGGAGACCAGCTGCTGAACGCCGCTTCCTTCGAGGCGCAGGGTTATTCCATTGTGCTCAATGAGGATGACATTACGACGAATCTGCTGGTGGATAAAGTACACGAGCTGTACTTCAACCGCCAGAAATATGTGGAAGCCATGAGCCGCAGCCACCAGATGGACGCCATCAACACGATCATGGCGCTGATCAATGAGGCGGCAAACAAAAGTCATAAGCAGTAATGTCATGTATTGATTGAGGGGAATTATTTTGAAAGGATTATTGGAAATCTGCTGCGGCAGCTTCGAAGATGTGAAAACCGCCTGGCAAAATGGTGCAGACCGGGTAGAGCTTAACAGTGCACTGTATCTGGGTGGTCTCACACCTTCTACGGCCAATCTGATCTGTGCAAAAGAGCAGTGCAGCATCCCTATTGTAACAATGGTCCGTCCAAGAGGAGGCGGCTTCTGCTATTCACAGGATGAATACGAGACCATGCTCTTAGATGCCCGCATACTTTTAGAGCACGGAGCTTACGGTATTGCTTTCGGCTTCCTGACAGAGGACCATGCCATCCATAGGAACCGGACACAGGAAATGATCGACCTCATCCATAGCGCCGGAAAAGAAGCTGTATTTCACCGGGCGTTTGATTGTGTTGCACAACAGGAACGTGCGGTGGAAGCATTAATCTCCCTTGGCGCGGACCGGATTCTCACCAGCGGTGGCGCACCTGATGTATGGTCGGGAAGAACGCAATTGCAAAAGCTGCAAAGCCAATACGGTAAAGAAATCACATTTTTAGCAGGAAGCGGCGTGAATGCACAAAATGTAAAAGCTCTGATGGAATATACGAGGATAGAGCAGGTTCATACATCCTGCAGAAACTGGCAGCCGGATGTGACTGCCTCCCTGCAGGACGTGGACTTCTCTTATGATATAAGCCGAAAGAATGCATATGAAGCAGTAGATGCCGTAAAGATAAAGGAAATGCGGGCAGCAATGCCTATATTGTGATCAGCCCGTGTTCTAAACAAAAATCGTAGACTCCGTCTTCTTCCACCGATCTGCACGTGCAGGTGGCGTGGGCTTTGATCTCATCCTTCGCATTCCCCATGGCCACGCCGGTGCCGACTGCTTCCAGCATCTCGATATCATTGAAGCCATCTCCAAAAGCGATGGCTTCTTCCTTCGTAAAGCCAAAATGCTGAAGTACCGCGCGCACAGCGTTTCCCTTCCCACATTCCAGGGGAATGATATCAGCCGCTCTATCCCACCATGCTGTGATCTGTGTATGATGCGTACCCTCCAGAATCCGCTCATACTCTTCTTCCCGACAGGAGCACATCATCTGATAGATATCCTCATGAACCCGTTCATCGAATTGTTTATCGATTTTCAGCATCTCGCTACCGAATCTGAAATACTGCTCCAGATCCGGATCTGTACCGTTGGTGATGATAAAATGTTCGTTACTGATTGCTAACGCCCTATGCATGTCTTTCAGATTATGAAGGATCTGAAACTTGTCCATCCGATCAAGCGGGCACTTAAAAATAATCTCGTCTCCGACTGTCACATAAGAACCGTTAAAGGTCAGAAGCGCATCGAAATCAATCCCCGGAAAACGCGGCGCCGACAGATATCCTCTTCCGGTCGCCATACACAGCTTCACCCCATTCTGCCGAAGAGAAATTAATGTATGCAGCGTCCGCTCACTTAATTCTTTATGACCCATCTTCAGAAGCGTCCCATCAACATCAAAAAATGCGATTTTAATCATGCCTGCCACCTCCGCCTGGCTCACAGGATATATTCCATCTGCCGTTCTTTTGTCTTCATTCCCATCTTTTCATAAAAGTGCTCTGCTGAAGTGTTGCCTGTCCAGACGTTCAGGGTTACTTCATAACAGCCCAGTTCTTTTGCCTGCTGCTTCACATATTCAAACAGGCTTTCCCCGATATGCTGACCCCGTGTCTGCTTGTCAACGCAAAGGTCATCGATAAACAATGATTTAAAGGGTACCATATTCGTGGAAAAGGGCTGCTCCCTGAGTTGACAGAATGCATAGCCCATGCACAGATCGTCCTCGTCTACGGCAACATAGATCGGGTGATCCTCCTGTTCCAATAGCTCTGCTAGCTCGCAGGGGGTGTATTTCGTAGTACCCGGTATAAAAATATCCGGACGGATCTCTGCATGTATCTGTAATACCTGCCCCAACAGTGCAAGAATTCTTGGAATATCCTTTTTCTCTGCCTTGCGAATCTTCATTTCTATTTCACTCTTTCTCCTTCGTTAACTTCAAAGTTTCTGTTCCATATATAATATACCTAATTTTTCGTAAGGGCGCAAAGAGACAGCGGAGACCAAGAAAAATTTTTACAGGTATCATTATAATGCAAAAGTCATAGGAAAAATATTTCTTTTCCGCCATTACCTATCACTATTCTGCCATTTTTTCCTATATTCTATGGGTGAACAATGTGCATATTCCCGAAAAACCTTTCCAAAATAACTGCTGCTCCCTAAACCGCACTCATGGCTGATAACAGTAACAGCTTCCTGCCCCTTTGCCAACATCTGACAGGCAGCTTGCAGACGGTAAGCCGTTATATACTCTACGGGTGTCATGTTCAGACAGTCACGAAACTCTCTATAACACTCCCTTTCACTTAGATATGCTGCCGCAGCAAGTTCCGGAATAGATATTTTTTCTCTGTAATGTTCATGAATATATATCATCATCCGTTTTATCTTATCATTGCTTTTGCTATGTTCCCCTTTCTTTTCACGCATAGAATGAGAAAGTTCAAAAAGCATGAGCCATATTTCCGTCAGGGCTTCCCGCAGTTTAATTTCATATCCAAATTCATCACTGGATAAACGAAATGAATCAGCAAGCAGTTTCAAAATCTTTTCTTCTTCTGTATTGCCCGGAAAAAGCGGGATTACCTCAATCTGCGGGGCTGTTATGACAGGCGCAATATATTTTTGTTCAATCCTGCTTCCCTGTTCTCCGGCAAGTAAGGAAACATCGAAAATATGAAGTAGCTGTATATTCTTTTCTCTCTGCGATCTTGCTTTTGTCATATGGAGTACATTGGGATTTATCATGCCGCCGCTTCCAGCCGGAAACACTATTTTCCCTCCTGGCGTATCATATTCAATGCTGCCGCTTTCCATATAAAAAAGTTCCACTGCCCTGTGCCAGTGCCACGGTACATAGCACCCCATATACTTGTCAAGTTCTGCCCTCGAAGCGATATAGGGAAAATCTTTTTCAAAACCGGGAAGCAATTCTTCCTTGCTTTCGGTATAAAATTCAATGCTATGGATATTTTTCATGTCTGTTCACCTGCACATCTGGGAGTTTGCATCTGCTTTATGGATTAAATATACTGAAATAGCTCGGTAATTGTCAATCAATCAAAACAGATTCATCCATTCTTCACTAACTTTTCACCTACTACCGGTTCCAAAGCTTCAGCAATTGTTCGCGAATCGGTGCATAATGTTCCCCAATAAGTCCGAAATCCATCTCCTTATAAGTCCAGACAGCACAACCGATACCGAACTGCCGGAATACGGTATCCACATCCGTGAACCAGCGCAGGGTATCTTCTACAGGAGCCTGATCAATAACACCGAATTCTCCACAGTACAAAGTCACTCCGGCATTTTTTGCAGCAGTAACCGCTTCCATCACCATTTCCGTGATAAATTCTGTTCCCATAGTCTGTGACTGTGCCTTACATACCACTTCTCCCTGATATCCGATGGGCAGCGACTTTGTACGATAATAGTCCATTGCTTCCGGATAATAGATATCTTCGGTCTGGCTGATGGTCGGTACCCAGTGTGCTTTCTGATGGGTAAACAGCAACGGCTCATAGAAATGGAACGTGAACAATATATTTTCATCCTTGGGCTTCTCTAACAGTTTCAATGTCTTCACACTGTTCCATTGAATTCCGCCGTATATAATAATGGTATCTCTGGCTATTCGGCGAATAGCGTCCACCGTTTCCGTAATGAGCAGATTCCACGCTTCCGCATTTTCCTGCTCTACCACTTCATTCAGCAGCTCAAACGCAACATGAGTCTCGTTCGCATAATGCTCTGCAATCTTAATCCACAGATTTACGAAACGCTTCTGCACCATTTTATTTGTAAACAGAATATTTTTCTCCTTATCTCCGGCATTATTAAAATCATAGCCATACGCTTTATGCAGATCCAGTACAATGTTCAATCCCTGCCGTTTACACCATTCCACCACTCTGGTCACATAGGCAAAGCCCTCTTCTCTGGTTCTGCCATATTCATCTTCCAGTACTTCATAATCAATTGCCAGACGTACATGGTCAAATCCCATGGAAGCAATCTTACGAATGTCTTCCTCCTGAATAAATGCATCGTAATGTTCTGTGCTATGCACACACTGAGATAAATAGCCACCTAAATTGATACCTCTCTCTAATTTCATGCTCTTGCCCTCCTGATCCTTTGCCACGGAAAATTTATAATCCGGCAGTTCTTCTTTTCTCTATCATATAATTTGAAATAAAATTCATATATCGTTTCTATATTATTTTTATCGTTTTTATGCTATATTATTTTTAGCATCAGTGTGACACTATCTTCACTCCACAAGGGAAAGAATCGCATAGCGGTTTTGAAAAACACTTTCATAATTTCAGAAAGGTATCCACATGAACATTCCTCAGGAACTTCTCTATCAACAATATGTCCACAGAGAATTAGAGATTTATCGCGCCCCTTATGATCCGGAACTGGAATTCTACAACTATGTCAAACAGGGAAATACTGAAAAAGTAAAAGAATTATGCCGTGAATCTTTTCAGGAAAAGAAAGGCCTGGGTGTCCTCTCGGATTCTCCTCTGCAAAATCTGAAATACCACTTTACCATCACTGCTGCCATGCTGGCAAGATACTGCATCGAAGGAGGTATGGAAGTCACAGAGGCTTATGATCTCAGCGACTACTACATTCATAAAGCGGATCTAATGAAATCTAAAAAAGAAATTTCCGCCCTGCACCCGCAGATGTGTCTGGATTACACTACTCGTATGGAAAAATTGCATAGAAATCATGCCTGCTCCCGTCCGGTTGCCCAGTGTCTGGAATATATCTATGATCATTTACATAATCGTATCACTGTCCCGATACTCGCCGCTCATGCCGGCATATCTCCGGGTTATTTAAGTCACCTGTTCGCAAAAGAGATGGGAATTTCTGTCAGTTCCTATATACAGAACAAAAAAATAGAGACCGCTCAGAATATGCTTTGCCATTCCGATTATGCGATCTCTGTAATTTCTACTACCCTGGCGTTTCCCAGTCAAAGTTATTTCACATCTGTATTTCGGGAAAAGACCGGGAAAACACCAATGCAGTATCGTGCAGAACACTTCCGCACTTCCGGCATCCAATAAAAAGCCGGAAAGGTTCTTATCTCTGCTGGCTATATGCTCCGCATTGCCTGCTGGGAAGCGGAGAAGAATTTAACAACTACTGTTTCCTTTTATCAAAAAAGGTAAGAGATAAAACGGTTCTAACAATAGATTTTCTTCCTTTCCTGCATCTTTCTGTGATATTAAATATTCCTTCAATTCATATATTTTATATTATGTGCGTTTCTTCAATATTTATCGCAGTGGTTTTGTGCTTATATTCAAAAAATTCTGTGGTTGTGGTAAATAATTTTTTTCTTTCTCGTCGGATTCTTTTTTCCATGCAAAAATAATTGTTGTATCATCCCTATAAATTGGAAGTTGTCTATTGTTAAATATTTGTAACAAATTCTTCTATCAAACTATTTATCTGTTCAGGTTTGTCTGTATTAGAATTATGTCCAGCTCCTTCAATCCATGTTAAAGGAATTTTCGTGTTTCTATGCCACGCTTTGTTATACCGTATGCACGAACCGGCATGATCCTGTGTACCGCATATCAACAAAGCTGGACACTTAAGCTCATACGGCAGATTCTTTTCCATTGCCTCTGCCAAAATACGAAAGCCATGTCCGGCAATTTGTGCATAACGCTTTTGGTTACCGTCATAAACCTGCATCATTTCACGCATTAAATTTCTGCCATAAACAGATGTGGCAACACCTTCCGTTCCCGATTTCAGTAGCCACTTCCATGGATAATAAGCATATACCGGTTCCATCCGCTTCAAAAGCCAGATTTCAACCGCAGTCACATACTTTCGTTGCAACGGTGCAGAGTCAATGGAAACAAAACCTTTCAACTGGTTTGGATAGAGTTGTGCATAAGCCTGCCCCACATATCCACCCATAGATTGTCCAACAATGACAGGTTTGTTGATTTCTTCTTGATTTATAATTTCGTTCAACCATTTTGCTTTATCGAACAAATCAAAATCAAACCGAAACGGCCATGAGGTAGCGTGTGCCGGTGCATCCCACACCACAATATTATACTTTTTCTCAAAAAACAGAATCTGCTTATCAAACAATCTATGGTCAGCGGTCAATCCCGGCAAAAAAACAAGGGTAATTGCATTCAGGCTTGATATGCTTGTCCAGTAGTGGATTGTTCCGCAACGAGTCTGATATGTCTTTTCTTTCATTGTTGTTTTCTCCTCCATAACTTCCGATTGAGATTTCACCTGTTCTAAGAAATTTAATAACTGTTATATTTTGTTATCAAATTTCTCACAAACTATTGAAAACACTACATTTGTGACAGGTGAGCTTTCCCTTACATATTCCCTTGTGTTATATCGTCCCACCAGTGTTTACGGACTCTGGTAAGGGAAAAAGCAAGGGCACAAGATGTCCGGTGGACATCTGCTCTGTGCCGACCGAAGCGGCAGCGGAGACCAACAAAATCATATAACACAGTATAACACAAAATGAAACTGACATGGTGAACTGATTGAAATTCTTCTATATTTTTTGATTGATTTTGAAGGAGACACAATATGAATTTCGGTCTTTTTACTAAGTTTATGTATAAATACTTCTTAAAATTTTCCGTTCTGGTTCTGCCATGCTGACTTATCAGCGATAGGCTCCATTATATCCCAGTGCTCTGCGATTTTTCCATTCTCAACTCTGAAAAGATCGTAGTAGCATGTGTGTGCACCGACAAAGCTGCCCTCTGACACTGCCAGTCCATAGTTGCCATCTGCTAGTACCTGATATGTCTTGTCATAAATCATCTGGATGTGCTATATTTTAACAATGAAGAATTAGACTGGATTGCTGACAAATGCGGTTTCGCCGACAGTAATACTATGGGCGGCACATTTAAAAAAATCATGGGCGAAG
>OIZA01000059.1_pt1 | contig 68735 bp, 60 predicted proteins | sample 1588381 | NCBI WGS metagenome assembly OIZA01 (sample SAMN03283277) | human gut metagenome | biome: human-associated habitat; material: feces | host: Homo sapiens | place: Peru | collected 2012 | reverse complement strand
ACTTAATTTTTATCAGGCGTTTGTTCTATTTATCAAAATTTTGCAGGCAGTAAAATTTATAATATGCTCCTTTACGAACCAAAAGTTCGTCATGCGAACCTTGTTCAACAATTTTACCCTTGTCCATTACCACCAGCGAATCCATTTCTTTTAAGGTGGAAAGACGATGGGCAATAGCAATAACCGTTTTGCCTTTCATCAATTTTTTCAAAGACTTCTGAATATAATTTTCACTTTGACTGTCCAGCGCCGAGGTTGCCTCATCCAAAATCAAAATCGGCGCGTTTTTCAAAATAGCCCGAGCAATCGCAATACGCTGCCGTTCTCCTCCCGACAACAAAACGCCTCGTTCGCCGACTTTACTGTCATAGCCTTCCGGCAACTGTTTTATAAACTCATCGGCAAACGCTTGTTTGGCTGCGGCTTCCACTTCCTCATCGGTTGCGTCCAAGCGGCCATAGCGGATATTCTCGCGCACCGTGTCGGCAAAGAGGAACACATCCTGCTGCACGATGCCGATGGAGCGGCGCAGGGACTCCTGCGTGACGCTGCGCACGTCGTGGCCGTCGACGGTGATCGCGCCGCCGGTCATGGTAAATTGACCACCGTTCACATACACTCCGCCGCCATTGCCCTGGCGTACAAGGCAGCCCTGGATCGCTCCACCGGTCATGTTGAACTTGCTGTTTGCAGCGACGTACACAGCACCGCAGGATATGCCGATGCTGCTTGACGCACCGTAGACATTACAGCCGACGAGGTTGCCGGCAGTCATGGTGAACGTCCCTTCCTCAACATGTATACTGCCGCTCCTACCCTGCGCGTTGCCGGTGATAACGCCGCCCTTGACAGTCTTTGTGCCGCCCGTCTCATCCCATACCCACAGACCGTCACTGTCTGGCGTGAACCTATGCTCCGCCGTGGGATTACTGTCGATTAGGGTCAGGTCTCCACCGCTTTCGACTTTGAAGGAGACACAATTATTCGTAATCTGGCGCAACACATGACCGTTGAGGTCCAAAATGACTGCGCGGGTGACAGACAGATTCTGGCTTATGTCCATGTCCGCGATCAGGCATATCTGCCCCATGGAGGTATCCGCCATAGCATCCTTCAGTTCCTGCTCGTTGGTGACCTCCCGGGTATTGATGATCCAGTGAGCCGTGAGGGTCATATCCTCTGTGACGGGGGTGGTGTAATCCCACGGTGTGCCGTCAGCGGTGCGCCAGCCGTCAAAGCGGTAGCCGGATTTGGCAGGGTCGTCGGGCTTAGTGGCTGTTTTGCCGGAGGTCAGAATCTGCTTGGCGTAGTCGGTGTCGCCGTCCTTGTAGGTCACGGTGAGACCGGAGATCGAAGTCTCAAGAGCATACAACTTGCTGTAAAAGAGACCCCAATCGGCATGGTCAATATCGTTACGAAGTGCCACCAAGTCTCTGAAGATGGTGACACCGGTAAGACCGTCGAGGCAGGTGATAGAAGAATTCTCGGCTGCTTCCACCACACCGTATATCTCGCCGCCGTTGGCGTTCATGGTGGCATTATCTATAAGATTGACACTGTATACGGTGCGGGATTTGATTACACCGCCTGTCATAGTAAACGTACCACCATAAAGGTATACGCCGCCGAAGACAGGATTCCACCCTGCATCTACCAAGATTCCTGAGCAGCCCACGATGCTGCCGCCGTTCATGGTGAACGCGCCGTCTTTCAAGATGTACACACCGCCGCCGATATGTGCTTTACAGCCGACGATATTGCCGCCGTTCATGGTGAACTGACCGCCGCCTTCCATGTACACACCGCCACCGCGCTTGCTAGTGTACGATAATGTGGGGTCGGGATAATAAAGCGTACCCGTACCGCCGGTGATGACACCGCCCTTGACGGTCTCTTTACCGTTTTGTTCATCCAGCACCCACAGGACATCATCACCATTGAACTTATGTTCTGCTTCGGGTCTGCTGTCGATGACGGTCAGATCGCCGCCGGTTACAATCTTGAATACGCTTCCTGCCGTGTTCGTATTAGTATACCGCAGGACATAACCATTCAGATCGAGGGTAACCGGACGGCGGATGGTGAGGGAGCTGCTAATGTCGATGTCCTTCGTCAGCCGGATAACGTCCACCGTATTATCCGCCAGAGCACTCTCCAGCGCGGATGCATTATCAACAGGGAGGTACTGCCAGCCCGCGAGGGTGATGTTCTCCGTCACATCCGTGTCAAAGTTCCATTTCGTGCCGTCAGCCTTGTACCAGCCGTCAAAGGTGTAGCCCGTTTTGGCAGTGGGGTCGGCGGGCTGGGTTGCGCGACTGCCGCTGTTCAAAAACTGCGTGGCGTAGTTCACGCCGTTGAGCTGATACGTCACGGCAACGCCGTTGACGTTGTAATTGTGATTAACGGTAATCTTGCCGTAGAAGACAGTGCTTTGGGGCACACCTTCGTCCACGGAGAACGTTACGTCATTATAAATGTATACATCGCCCTTGACAACGCCGCCGTTGGTCAGGACGGTACAGTTCATCAGGTACATATTCGCCTGAATGTCCGCAGCAGCGCCGATGGTCACCGTGCCGTCACTCTGCGCGTATACAGGCTGCCACTGATCGCTGTTATCTGAAATGATCCTGCCGTTCAGGGTAAGCGGGTCGCCGCTGTAATTGTAATGGTACACTGCTCCGCCCGCGGGGGCAGCACAGTTTCGGATCGTGCCGCCGTTCATGGTGAACTTCCCCTTGTTGCAGACGCCGCCCCCGCTGCCCGCGCCGCGGGACACACAATCCTGGATCGTACCGCTGTTCATGATGAATGTGCCTTTTTCAGCGACGTACACGCCGCCACCGTCTCTGCTCTGAGCGGCGCAGCCGACGACGTTGCCGCCATTCATCTCAAATACGCCGCCTCCGTCCACTTTCACACCGCCGCCTTCCGCACTGGAGCTGCCGCAGCCCACGATGTTGCCGCCGTTCATAGTCAGCCTGCCGCCGTCGCGCACTTTCACGCCGCCACCGCCGTCTATGTCGTAGCCACCGGTGATAGCGCCGCCGTGGACGGTTTTGTCCTCGTCGCCGCGCTGGTCATCCCAATTCCAAACACCGTAACTGTAGCTATTGTTGACCCAGAATTTATGCTTCTCCGTGGGTCTGCTGTCGGTGACAAACATGTGACCGCCATCCTTAATTTCAAATACGCTGCGACCGCTGCCCTGCAGTACATAGCCGTTGAGGTCGAGGGTGACTTCGCGGACAACGGTCAGAGTTACACCACCACCCAGAGAAATGTTCGCATTCAGCTCGACAATGTCCACGGTGGGATCTGCAAGCGCGGCGACAAGCTCATTCTCTGTGCCAACGCTCGCCGTCTGCGAGGCGGTGCCCTTGGCATTTGTTGACGAGAGCATTTCGGCTGTGAGCGTTTCCCCGTTCTGACTCACCGATTCCACTCCTTCGGTATACTCGCCCCCGCCGGGCTGGGTCACTGTCTCAGTTGTCGAAGACCCTTCCCGGCTTTCAATGGTATACTCCGCATCGCCCTCTTCCGCCTGCGCCGCAACCGGCACAAGGCATACCACCATAATTAAGGCTAGCAGGATACTTAGAATTCGCTTTTTCACTCTTTCTTACCTCCGTTCTGATATTGTGAGCGGTATTTATCAGCAAACAGGCTAACTCCCTGTTTCAAGACCTCCATCTGGCTTTTGAGATAATACTCATCCTCAAACATGGCGTAATGTACGCAGGCGCGGACAAAAATGAATATCAGAGAGGTTATTACGTTGTAAGGTATGCCAATCTTCGGTTCAAGCTGTTTTGCGTATTTGGTATATCTCTCATTGACACCCTCAAAGAATTTTTTGCCGTGCTCGATATACTTCGGGTGTGTGTATACCTGATACATCAGCCGATATTTCTTTCCGTGCTCCCGCGCCGTCCAATATGGCACCTCCGCCACAAATCGTGCAACATCATTCAGGTCAGTCGGGGCTTTCGCCATAAATTCATCCTCTACCTTTGCCATGCAATGGGCGGTGGACTGGATGATCAGATCATCGAGATTCTTAAAGTACAGATAGAAATTTCCCGGGGCACAGCCGCACGCCTGTGACAACGCTTTCATGCCTGTTCCGGTCAGTCCGTTTTCGGCATAGCATTCAAAGCATTTCTCCATCCATTCTATCTTTTTTGCGTCATGCTGTTCCTGTCTGTGGTTCGTCAATCTTTTATCTCCTTTTTAAAAATGAATATTCATTCACACTTCGATTATGTCATAGTTCTAAAGGAAAAGCAATAGATGGATCAAAAAAGGAGCGAATCCGAAGACTCACTCCTCACGCCCTTACTGCCCAGCGCAGCTTTGTCGATCTCGCCCTGCCGTTCTGCGCGCATTCCTCTGCGGAGGGGCGGATGACATCCCTCGCCGCGTCTGCGTAAACGCCTTCGCGGAGCCCTTCCTTGAATGCCCTTTTGACAAGCTTGTCCTCCCCGGAATGGAAGGTCAGGATTGCGACCCTTCCGCCCGGCTTCAGCGCGCCCGGCAGCTTCTCGAGAAACTCATAGAGCACCTCGAACTCATTGTTGACATCAATGCGCAATGCCTGAAAGACGCGCTGGCAGGTCTTCTTCACCGTGTCCTTCTTTTCCTTTTCCGGCAGGAAATCCAGTGCTTCCGCTATCACCTCATACAGCTTCCGCGTGGTATCGATCCGCTGTCCGCGGCGTATTTTTCCCGTGATCGCCAGCGCCAGCTTCTCCGCATAAGGCTCGTCCGAATTTTCCACGAGCATACCCGCAAGCTCCTCCGCCGAAATACTGTCGAGGCGCTGCGCCGCGCTGATGCCCGCCTCCGGGTTCAGCCGCAGATCCAGCGGCCCATCATTCTTATAGGAAAAGCCCCTGTCCGGGTCGTCAATCTGCATGGAAGAGACACCGAGGTCTGCCAGAATGAAGTCAAAGCCCCTCGCCTCCCGCGCGATCTCGTCTATCGTGCAGAAATTCTGTAGTTTAATTGTCAGTATGTCCTCCCCGAAGCCTGCGGCAGCAAGCCGCTTCCGCGTCTTCTCGGACTCGATGGGATCAACATCCGTCGCATACATATGCCCCTGTCCCCCGAGACATTCCAGCATGGCTTTCGTGTGCCCGCCATAGCCTAACGTCGCGTCAAAGCCGGTCTCGCCCGGCCGGATTTTCAGGATGTCCAGAATTTCCCTGACCATAATGGAAATGTGCATTCCCGCCGGTGTGCTGCCCTTTTTCATGACATGCTCCACGGTGTCCGAATACCTTTCGGGGTTCAGCTCCTTGTATTTCTCTTTGAAATTTCTGGGATATTTGCCGGAGTAATGTACCCGGCGCTTATGATTTTCTTCCTGCGGCATAATTTTTCCTTTTTCTTTCACTTTTTCTCGATTGTAGCACAGGTTTTGTGTTATAATCAACTACGGCGCACAGAAAGATAGCCGGTATACCGGCGGAATGTGAGGAAAAAATGCTCATTCAGGAAATACGCACGATTGATGAGCTGCTTCATTTTATGAACGGTCTCTATGAAAAACACGGCAGACGCCTGTGGTATCGCGGAGAGGAGGACGCGGCGCTGACGCTGATCCCCTCGATCCAGAGAAGCCAGAAGCGTCTGGATGTGGAAAGATATATTACAAACGATTTTTACACCCGCGCAAGGCAGATCACGGACAATCCCCCCGCAAAACATAATTACGCCGCATGGGTATCGCTCATGCAGCATTACGGTCTTCCGACGAGGATGCTGGACTGGAGCGAGTCGCCCCTGATTGCCGCCTTCTTCGCAACGGAAACTTACCAAACGACCTCGGAGAAGGATGCCGGTATCTGGGTTCTTGCACCCGATCTGCTGAACGAAAAGGAGGGCTTCGGCCGCTGCATCTACCCGATCGATGCGGACACGACGCAGGAAATGCTGCTGCCCGCCTTTAAACATAATCACCACAACCCTGAGCTTGTGGACAAGATCCTTGCCTGCAGCTCCACGGAGAACAACCTGCGCATGTATTCGCAGCACTCCAATTTCACCGTCCACAACTCCCTGCAGCGTCTGGACGAAATCTGCGACGAAAACATGCTGTACAAGATCATCATCCCGAGCTACCGGAAGAAATATTTCATCGAGAGCCTGCGTGCCTTCGGTATCACGGAGAGCTTTGTATATCCCGATCTCGACCATATTTCCAGCGACCTGCGGGAGTCCTACGGCATCTGATTGCCGTAACGAATGCTGAACTCTATAGGGCTTTTGCCCCCCAACATAACATACCGCCGGACAGGCAGAAGGTGAGGAGCCATGAAAATTGTATTGGAACATCTGACAAAGAAATTTCCCAGCCGCAACAAGAAGGATCGCAGCGAAGTGACTGCCGTGGGCGATTTTAACTTTGAAATCCCCGACGGCAAGCTGATCGGGCTTCTGGGACCCTCCGGCTGCGGCAAGAGCACGACCCTGAACCTGATCTGCGGACTGTTAAAGCCCACAGAGGGCAGAATCCTCTTCGGCGAGGATGATGTCACCATGCTTCCCCCCGAGAACAGGGGCGTCGGTCTGGTATTCCAGAATTATGCGCTCTACCCGCATCTCACCGTGGAAAAAAATATCCAGTTCCCGCTGGAAAATCTGCGCGGCGCGGAAAAGCTCTCCAAGGAAGAAATGAAAAAGCGTGTCTATGAGGCTGCGAAGCTTGTCCAGCTCGACGGTCTGATGGAGCGCAAGCCGAACGAACTCTCCGGCGGCCAGCAGCAGCGTGTAGCCATCGCCAGAGCGCTGGTAAAGACACCGAAGGTACTCCTTCTGGACGAGCCCCTCTCCAACCTTGACGCAAGACTGCGCCTGCAGACCCGTGAGGAAATCCGCCGTATCCAGCGTGAAACCATGGTGACGACGATCTTTGTCACACACGATCAGGATGAGGCAATGAGCATTTCCGACCTGATTGTCGTCATGAAGGACGGCTATGTCCAGCAGCTCGGCAAGCCGCAGGATGTCTATGACGATCCTGTAAATCTCTTCGTTGCGAAGTTCCTCGGCACTCCGCCCATCAACGTATTTGAGGGACAGGTAAAGTCCGGTAAGCTCTATCTCGGCGAGAATGCGGTTCTCGATGCCAAGGGCGTGCCCGATCAGGAGGTCTATGTCGGCATCCGTCCCGAGGGCTTCATTCTAAAAGAGGACGGCCCTCTCTGCTGCGCACTGAACCGGCTGGAGGTCATGGGAAGAGATGTCAGCGTTGTCTCCACGCATCCCTGCTCCCAGAACCTCACGATCCGCTCCATCATTGCCGCGGAAAATTCGGTAAACACTGCCTCCGCCACTGTCAGGTTCGCATTGAAGCCGCGGAAGGTATTCCTATTTAATAAGGAAACGGAAGAGAGAATCCATTTTGACATATAGCCTGCATCTCTCAAATTACAGAAAGGCATGGAAATAAGCATGGAAAAACATAATTTCAAGGTATGGCTCTACCTGCTGCCCGCGTTCCTTTTTCTGGGCGTATTCATGATCTATCCGCTGATTGATGTATTTGTCTATTCCTTTGAGGAGGGCTATAACTCAGCGTCACAGACCTTTTTCGGCGTAGGCGGTTACAATTACTCCTATGTGCTGCACGACCCATATTTCCTTCAGGCTGTGAAAAACACGTTTATTCTGGTCATTATCACCGTTCCGGTGTCCACACTCCTCGCGCTGCTCATCTCCGTCGGCTTAAGCTCGATCAAGCCCCTGCGGGAGCTGTACCAGACGATCTACTTCCTGCCCTATGTCACAAACACGCTGGCGGTAGGTCTGGTGTTTATGATCTTGTTCAAAAAAACTGCCTATTCCGACGGTCTGGTCAACCTTCTGATCTCCCTCTTCGGCGGCAGCTCCGTTGACTTCATAGACGGTCCCTACTGGGCAAAGCTCTTCGTGCTCTGCTTCTATACGATCTGGGTCGTTATGCCCTTTAAGATCCTGATTCTGACGAGCGCGCTTGCCAGCGTCAACCAGATTTACTACAACGCCGCGAGAGTAGACGGAACCTCACGCTTCCGCATTTTCCGAAAGATTACGGTTCCCATGATCTCTCCCATGATCTTCTATCTGATTATCACCGGCTTTATCGGCGCGTTCAAGGCGTACAGCGATGCGGTCGCCCTGTTCGGCACCGACCTGAATGCGGCAGAGATGAACACCATTGTAGGCTATGTATATGATATGCTGTACGGCGACAGCGGCGGTTATCCGTCCTACGCTTCCGCCGCGGCGATCATTCTGTTCGCCATTGTGCTCACCATCACCTGCATCAATCTGCTGGTATCAAAGAAACATGTTCACTACGCATAAGAGGATCGAAACCATGAGCAATCAGACTGATTATGATAAAATTTCCAAAAATGCCAAGACCAGAAAGACCGTTGGAAATATCGTGCTGTATTTCCTGTTGTCCCTCTGGGCGATCATCGTCCTGTTTCCCTTCTACTGGATGGTGCTGACCTCCGTGAAAAGCTACGGCTCGTACAACTCCGAGAAGATCCCATCCTTTTTCACGCTTTCACCGACCCTGCAGAACTATGTTGACGCTTTTACAACGGTCTCCCTCGGCAAGTATCTGCTGAACACGCTGATCTTCACCGTCATCACGACAGCAATCATGCTGGTCGTCATCACGCTCGCCGCATTCGCCTTTGCGCGGCTGGAGTTTAAGGGCAGAGATGCTGTATTCACGCTGTTCCTCTCCCTGATGATGATCCCGAATGAGCTTGTTGTCATCACAAACTTTGCCACGATCACGAATCTCGGACTGCGCAACACCTTCACCGGTCTGATCCTGCCGTCCGTGACCTCCGTGTTTTATATCTACCTGCTGCGCGAGAATTTCGCTCAGGTTCCGGACGAGCTGTACTATGCGGCGAAGGTAGACGGCACATCTGACCTGCGCTATCTGCGAAAGGTCATGATCCCGATCTGCAGGCCCACACTGATTACGATCGTCATCCTGAAGGTAATCGAGTGCTGGAACTCCTATGTCTGGCCCAGACTGATCACCGACGATCCGAACTACTTCCTGGTTTCCAACGGCATTCAGGAGATCCGCGAGAACGGCTTCGGGCGTGAAAATATCCCCGCCATGATGGCAGCGGTCGTCGTCATCTCCCTTCCCCTGATTATTCTCTTCCTCATCTTCCGCAAGAAGATCATGGCAGGAGTCGCAAGAGGAGGTACAAAAGGATGAGCCGTTTCAAGAACACCATACTTACTTTGAAAAAGACACTCAGGGCTTCCCTGCTGGCGGGCTTCTGTCTCTTCGGACTCACCGCCTGTCACGGCTCCAAGGAACAGGCAAGCTTCGCCATTCCCGAGAGCTTTGACACCTCGCGGAATTATGAGATCACGTTCTGGGCAAAGAATGACACGAACAAGCGCCAGACCGACATCTATAAGAAAGCCATCGAGGATTTTGAAAATATCTACCCGAACATCACTGTGAACCTGCGCCTGTATACCGATTACGGCAAAATTTACAATGATGTCATTACGAACATTGCGACGAACACCACCCCGAACGTCTGCATCACCTACCCCGATCACATTGCGACCTACCTCACCGGCACGAATGTGGTCGTACCGCTCGACGAGCTGTTCACGGATGCAAATTACGGTCTCGGCGGCAGTGAGGTGCTGTTTGACTCTCCCTCAAGGGACGAGATCATCCCGCAGTTTCTGGAAGAGTGCTCCTTTGCGGGCCATTACTATGCCGTTCCTTTCATGCGCTCCACCGAGGCATGTTATGTAAACAAGACCTATGTGGAGGCGCTCGGCTATACCCTGCCGGAGACGCTTACATGGGATTTCATTTGGGAGGTTTCCGATGCCGCCACAGCCAAGGATGCCGACGGCAATTACCTTGTCAACGGTCAGAGCGTGCTGATTCCGTTCATCTATAAGTCCACGGACAACATGATGATACAGATGCTGAATCAAAGGGATGCCGGATATTCCACCTCCGCCGGTGAAATCAAGATCTTTAATGACACGACGCGGGAGCTGCTCTACACGGTTGCCGATCATGTGAAGACCGGAGCCTTTTCGACCTTCAAGATTTCCAGCTATCCTGCAAATTTCCTGAATGCCGGACAGTGTATCTTTGCAATTGATTCCACGGCGGGCGCGACATGGATGGGCACAAACGCTCCGCTCTCCGACATCAGCGAGGATGTGCTGGTAGACTTCGACACCGAGGTCATGATGATCCCGCAGTTCGACCCGGAACATCCGCAGATGATCTCGCAGGGACCTTCGGTCTGCGTCTTCAACAAGACCGACTCGCAGGAGGTTCTGGCATCGTGGCTCTTTGCGCAGTACCTGCTCACAAATGATGTGCAGATCGCCTACTCAGAGACAGAGGGGTATGTTCCCGTCACGGCAAAGGCGCAGAACTCCGCAGAATATCAGGATTACCTTTCCCGCGCCGGAGAGGACAACAATAATTACTATGATGTCAAGATCAAGGCGTCAAAGCTCCTTCTGGATAATGTGGGAAACACCTTTGTCACTCCCGTTTTCAACGGCTCCGCCTCCCTGCGCGATGCGTCAGGGCAGATGATCGAAAATGTCGCAAAGTCCATCCGCCGCAAGGAAACGGTCGATGATGCCTACCTCGACAAGCTGTTTGAGGACGTAAGCTCACTGTACCGGCTGGATCAGATACAGGCCTCCGCCGCCGGCAAAAGAGAGCTCGGCCCTCTTCCCGCCACTGCCACCGCCCTGCTGTCTGCTCTCGGTATTGCCTGGATATTAATTATCGCTTATGTATGTCGGGAGTTGGTAAAAAAGAGAAAAAGCCGTCATAATGCCAATTGATTTCTGTCAATTTTAAGGTATAATTACAGTGTCGTAAAAATCTTTTTAGAAAAGAGGAGTGTTTTATTATGAAAAAAGGTTTGGTAATGGCTTTATCCCTGACACTTGTGCTTTCGTTTGCCGCTTGCGGAAACAACGGCACGACTGACTCCAGCGCTTCTTCCGAGGAGGTTTCCTCCGTTGCTTCCGAGAGCAAGGACGATGCAAGCGTTGAATCCACAGAAGAGGTTTCCAGCGAAGCTGAGAACAACGATGTTGCCGGCGAGACAGTTATGTCCTATGCTGACTATGTTGCAGCAGAGCTTGAGTCTCCTGTTGTCATCGAGGCATATGTTCAGGCACATCAGTCCTGGTGGGACAACAAGATCACCGTTTACGCCGCTGACGAGGACGGTGCATACTTCATCTACAACATGACCTGTTCCGAAGAGGACAGCGCAAAGCTGGTTCCCGGAACAAAGATCAAGGTTACCGGTTACAAGACCGAGTGGTCCGGCGAGGTTGAGATCGCAGAGGGCGCTACTTTCGAGATCGAGGATGGCAGCTACATCGCAGAGGCAACCGACGTTACTGATCTGCTTGGCACTGACGATCTGATCAACTATCAGAACCAGTTCGTTTCCTTCAAGGGAATGACTGTTGAGGAGTCCGAGGGCGGCGCTGCTTTCCTGTACAACTGGGATGGTTCCGGTTCTGCTGATTCCAACAGCGATCTGTACTTCAACGTTTCCCTGAACGGACAGACCTACACCTTCACCGTTGAGTCTTATCTCTGCGACAACACCACTGACGTTTACAAGACTGTTGAAGGTCTTAAGGTTGGCGATGTCATCGACATGGAGGGCTTCCTTTACTGGTACAACGGTGTAAACCCTCACATCACAAACGTGACTGTAAAGTAAGTTTTATTGACAAAAGAGTGTGCTATGCGCACATTAAGGTGTTCCCCGAAAGTCTGACTTTTGGGGAGACACCCATTTTTTTGACACTATTTAAAACTGAAAGGAACTGAAATCATGAAGAATAAATCATTACGCTGTGCAGCGCTGTTAGTTGCCGCTATATCCCTTGCAGGATGCGGTAAGGCGAGTAATGATGGCACGAACGTGTCTGAACCGGTATCTGAACCGGTGTCCGAATCCGCCTCTGAGGCTACAAATTCCAGCGAGGAAACAACGGCTGCTGCCGAGAAGGATTGGATCAACGAAATATATTATTGGGAGAATGGTTACATAACATCCGATTCCAGAGACCAGGCGATATACAGCGAATCAGAGTCCCAGTGGGACGGCAGATTCCATGTCCGGGATCTCGTTTTTTACCCCGGTATGACAATGGGCGATATTATGGATCAGGGATGTACAATCGTTCTGAAATGTACCAGCAACAACAAGGGCAGCGCGTGGTATCATGCGGACGGCACACCTTATTCGGACGCCTATTTAGTCGTGGACAATACAACCGGTTTCCAGCTGACCGATGACGATGTTTTGTACGGTTTGGGAAACTTTGCTGTCGAGGATGCGTCGTCAGAGGATATTGTATTGGGTGACACTATCGCCCTTCATGCAAATGCCTTAGATGATACAAAAGCAGATCTGGAAGGCTATTTTTCCATCGTTGCAAATGATGAGAGGGAAATACTCGGCGGTATGTCCTTGCAGTGTCCCCTTAGCTTTTTCTTTAATGTTACCTCCGAGGACACAGGAACACCGCTTCGGGACATAAAGCTTAGCGGAATCACCGATCGGGTATATCTTCCCGAACAAGTTAATTCGAGCGCAACTCCCATGACAGCAGTCGCCGATTTCTTCGGTAACGCACTTGTTGTCAACAAGGAAGACCCGGTGGATTCGTTTCCATCCTACCCCATCAGATACGGTGAGCAGGTCGGCCTGGTATCCATGGACACATACACTACCGTAGAGTATGTCTGCCTGTATACCGATCTGGACACGATGAAACCAAGAGCTGAAATGCGGGAAATATTTGAGCAGAACTAATCTATAAAAAATCTCCATCCACCCATGCATCTGTTTAAAAGAAACAATGAAAGGATGGTAATTGACATCTCTGCATATTTCCCTTATAATTAACATAAGATAAAAATCAACAATGGTTGATTTAGGGCTGGTCGAAAGACCCTGGTCCACCGAGCGGCGGGGAATTTCCCCGCCATTTTCATACTCTAAATTATTACAAAAGGATGATGATATGTCAGAAAAATACTTAGCGTATTCATAGACGAATCCGGAGACTTTGGACCTTATGAAATCCACGCTCCCTACTACTTGGTTTCTATGATATTCCACAATCAATCTACTGATATTTCTGAAAACATAAAAGTTTTCGATGCTCATTTATCCAACTTAGGCTACCAGCATCACGCTATCCATACCGGTCCACTGATAAGACGTGAATCCGTATATGCTAACGATTTCGTGGAGGAACGAAAACGCCTATTCAATGCCTTGTTCAACTTTGCTCGTAAACTTGACTTTCAATATTCCTGCATCAAAATAAAGAAAAGTGAATGCCCAGATGTCATAACAATGACTTCAAAAGTATCTAACATTCTGGCTGATATACTCCGAAGCAATGAAGGCTTTTGGAATAGCTTTGACAAAGTTATTGTCTACTATGACAACGGCCAAATTGAACTCACCAAAATTCTTACATCAGTATTCAGTACATTATATACCCATATGGAATTTCGCAAAGTGAAGCCTGTGGATTATAAATTATTCCAAATTGCTGACCTTATTTGTACAATGGAACTTTTAGCCGAAAAAGCAGATAATAATTCATTTACCCATTCTGAAATGGATTTCTTTAATAATATCAGAGATTTCAAAAAGAACTATTTGAAACATATAAAAAAGAAACTACTATAAGAATCTCGCTATTTTTCCAGCTTTTCAAGGTACAAAAAGGCCTCCCGATTTCTCGGCAAGCCCCATAAAATCTAACTTTTCAGAGACGCCATTCCGGAGCCGGAACACCCTGCGCCGTATTACAGCGCTGCAAACAACCTTGTTCCCTTCCTCTTCAGCCACGAGTAAAGTGCTGCTGCCAGAGCAGCTGTAATCACTGCACAAGCCAACAGATAAACAGAAGTGCTCATAAACTTTCTCACTGCAAAGTAAAGTCCAATCAATATCATCTCATATGCCCAGCCGCCAAAGAGTGCGATCATGATATTTCCGCTCTGCTTGATCGGCGCGGTCTCATTCGTCCATGTCAGATTCGGCATCTTCACGCCAAGGCTGAGTCCGAAGCATGCTGACAATACGGTATTCAGCAGAACTACAAGAACAGACAGCAGCTTTGTGCCAATACTGCACGGCAGAATCGCCACGGCGCAGACTGCACAGAATGCCGCCGGAATCGCTGTCAGAAGTATCTGCACAGAAAGCTTTGCTCTCAGCACCTGCCACGGTGTAACGGGCAGAGACTGCACCAACCAGAGGTTCTTTCCCTCAAGGGAGATGGACGGCGTTGCCATATCGTTCATCGCCGCCACCAGACAGACTCCCATACAAAGTATCACAGGAATTGCACCGGAGTACTCTCCTATCATCTCATACATCGGTGCAATAAGGTCTCCACCCTTAACCAGAAGGAAAATGCCGAGCGCCGGGAGCAGAATGGTTCCCAGTCCGCAGTTCAGCATATAGTTGGCGCTTGAGGTAAACCGCGCGAATTCCTTCTCCAACAGGGCAGCACGGACATTTTTGACCTTCACCGCCGTCTCCTTATATTTTACCCTCTTAGCACTGCCCGTAGCGGTTGCCAGCTTAATAAAGCTACGCGAAATCAGATACCATACCAGTGCGAAGCACGCTGCAACAAACACCGTCAACAACAGCATAGCAAGCGGTTCCCCCGTTCCGGCAGCCCCGAACAGATAGAGCGGATATGCCGCCCCCTTAATCTTCGCTCCGTAGATCATGACATTCTGAACCAGATCCTGAATCATTTCCTGCGCCCTAAAATAGAAGAAATAGTAAGCTCCAAGAAAAGCTAAAGAAACAATAACCGTAATAAAGCTCTTATGCTTCAGCTTCTGGCTGATCTTTGCAATCACCCAGCCCAGAAGGCAGGACAGAACAAGAACAAATACCGAAATCAAAAATGTCAGCAGAATCGGTCCCACCAGTGTTCCGACGGAAAACGGCGTTGTAACCCAGTACACAATGTCAGCCGGCACAATCACCACCGCTGAATACATCAAGCCCATCAGATACACACTTATCAGACGCGAAATCATGATATACCGCACCGGGATCGGCAGGGAGAACAGCAGATCATTATCCTTTGACAGATATAAACCCGCATAGGTATTAAAGACGCTGCCGAAGGTTCCGAGTAAGATCGCCAGCAGTCCCATCAGCGCAAAATACAGCCACCCCATTCCGGCAGCCGTAAACGCCCCGCAGATTGCCACTGACAAAAACGTAAACATGCCTCCCAGCACACCCACCATGATCAGCACATACAGTAGAATGTACATCACGGTCGAGGCAGTAGATCTTTTTTTATTCTTTTTTTCATCATAAAAATAGCTGCGGAAAATTTCCTGCATCTGCTTTTTTACCAATGTTTTCAGCATTACTTTTCCTCCAGTTCGAGGAATACTTCCTCGAGAGAATCATCACCCTTGACTTCCTCCATGGTGCCGTAGCGGATCAGCTTGCCGCCCTTGATGATTGCAACCTTGTCGCAAAGCTTCTCTGCCACCTCAAGCACATGTGTCGAGAAGAAGATCGCTCCGCCCTCGTCACAGATTTCGCGCATCATGCCCTTTAAAATGTGCGCCGCCTTCGGGTCAAGCCCAACAAACGGCTCATCCATGATGATGAGCTTCGGCTGATGAATCCACGCGGAGATGATCGCCAGCTTCTGCTTCATACCATGGGAATAAGCAGCGATAGGCTGAGCCAGATCGTCCGTCAGTTCAAACAGATCTGCGTATTTACGGATGCGCTCCTGACGCTGTGCGGCATCCACTCCGAATACATCCGCAATGAAATTCAGATATTTGATACCGGTCATAAAGTCATAAAGATCCGGGTTGTCCGGAATATAGGCAAGCTGCTTCTTGCAGGCGAGCGAATCGTCCTTGATCGACTTGCCGCCGATCGTAATCTCTCCCTCGTCAAACTGCTGGATGCCGACCACTGATTTCAGGGTTGTCGTCTTACCGGCTCCGTTGTGACCGATAAAACCATATATTTCACCGGGTACAATATGTAAGCTAAGATCATCCACCGCTTTTTTATCACCGTATTTTTTCGTTAAATGTTGAATATTCAGCATATTTTTCCTCATTTCTGCGCACGCTCTTTGCGCATATCGAGTTTGTGTCAAGTGCGCGCTGGCACAACCTCGTTCTCCTTCTTCACATCGTTTGTTGTGTAACATTAGTTATTATAGTGTCAAAAATTTTGCCTGTCAAGAGGCGAACCTGCCACAAGGTAAAGCAAGTTGCAGAATAGCACACTTAAGTTACCTTTTTACCGGATGCCGGATAACGGTTTTCAGGCGTTCCGGTGCAACCCTTCTCGCATCCGATAGATAAATCTCATGATGCCTTCTGCTGTCCGTGAAGTCGTTCACATATCCGTTTTCCAGAAGGAACGCATCCATCCTCGCGCAAGTCGCCGGTTCCTCATCATACGCTCCGATATGCATGCATTGTACGCATATCCCCTCCTCAATAGTCAGAAACTCCGCCTTTGAAAAATCCTTCTTCTTTTTAGCAGAGCACTCCTGTACTGCCCACTGAAAATCCGCTTCTGTCACAAAGTCCGGCAGCCGGATCACGGAAATCCATTGAAACGCTTCCTTTTTCCCGTAATCAATGCCCTCGATGCCATCCTGCCACCAGAAGCCCTCCAGCGGTGGAACAACATAGTCAAAGTACCCCTCAATCCGGTGGTCGCCCATCTTACTCATCTTGATCGTAAAGGCAATCCCATAGAGAAGCTCCATCGCTTTCTTATACTCCCCGTCCTCGTCGTTCGGATTGCCGCTTCCGCGCACAGCGATATAATTCATTTTCGGCACTGTCACAAGCTCCGGCTTTTGCTTCGGCATGTAAAATTCCTTATATTCCTTTTTGTAGTCGAATGCCATGTTGATTCCTCCTGTTCTGTCGTCTCAGGAGCGATAGCTCTCCGCCATCGCTTCCGCTATTTTTCGGAGTTCCTCACGTATGTCCTCCGGCTCCAGAAGCACAGCACCGCTGCCGAAGGTCAGCATCCAGCTGATCAGGTTTTCCTTATTCGTATAGTCGGCCTGAAACAACAGTCTTCCGTCCGGCTGCACCTCGAAGCAGTGCGGGCCGAACTCCTCCACCAGTCTCCACTTCATTGCAGGGTCGATCAGTGCTTTTACCGCGATTCCTCCCGGAAAGATCTGTTCGTGCTGCAAATCGGGATAAGGAACGTCTCTTGTCTGAAAATGCTCCTCTGCCGCAGTCAGGCAATCCAGTCTGTTCAGCTTGAAAAGGCGGAACGCCTTCCTCTCCGTACACCAGCCCCAGAGGTACCAGCTCGACCAGCGGAACACCAGATAGTACGGCTCCACTGTGCGGGTGCTCTCCCCGCCCGGCGCGTAGTACCGAAAGCAGACCAGCCGTCTCTCCTCGATCGCTGTCTGAAGCAGTTCGATCTTTGGTGCCAGTGAATCCTTGTACCACGAGGACAGGTCTATCAGAATAGAATCCTTTCCGCTGACAAAGTTCGACGAACCCGCCTGCAGCCTTTCCATGAGCTGTGCACAATAGCTGTTCCCGCTCACACTGTCAAGGCTTCGCAGCCCTGCAAGGATCACCTGCATATCACGGGAGGTCAGCAGCGTCCTGTCAATCTTATAATCCTCCATGATGCGGATACCGCCTCCCACTCCCTGCATGGTGGCAATGGGGATGCCCGCCTTGCAGAGATCTTCAATATCCCTGTTGATCGTCCGTCTGGAAACCTCAAACCGCTCCGCCAGCTCCGGCGCAGTCACCATATCCTGTTGTAAGAGAACCGCAAGAATCCCAATCAGTCTGTCTATCTTCATATGAACTCCATGAATCAACCATAGCAGAGCAAACACGACAGCTATCTGACATGTTTCCATTATGCTGAAAATTCTTTTTCCTTTGCCATCAGTCCTTTTAAACATTCGTTGTATCACAATACTACCACGTTCCCGGCTTCTGTCAATCGGAGATTTCCTTGACATCACACGCCCCGCGGGGCAAAATAAAGGTATGGTGCAGGCGATTGCGAAACACATACTTCCGCAAGTGACGTTGCACAAAATGCACAGGCCACCGCAGGCACGCTCGCGCTACCCCCCGCTCGCAGCGGCACATAGGTCTCCACAGTACGGAGACCAAGTGTCGGCGGCTCCAGAGTGCGCTGCTTGTAGCCATGTGCATTCTGCTCAACTGTCTCTGACAATTTATTGTTTTGCAATCGCCTGTTGATGATAACTACGGAAGGAGAATCACGATGAAGGTTTTAATGTTGAATGGAAGTGCTAAGGCAAACGGAAACACCTACTGCGCATTGCTTGAAATTGGAAAGCAGCTGGAAAAGGAGGGGATCGAGTACGAAATCTTCCAGCTCGGCGGAAATCCCATCCGCGACTGTCTCGGCTGCGGTCAGTGTACGGAAAATGGCTGCGTCTTCACGGATGATGCGGTAAATGACTTTGTTGCAAAAGCAAAGGAAGCGGACGGCTTCGTCTTCGGCACGCCGGTCTATTATGCTCATCCCAGCGGACGCATCCTCTCCTTTCTTGACAGAGTCTTTTACAGCAGTGGCAGGAGCTTTGCCTTTAAGCCCGGGGCGTCGGTTGCCATCGCACGGCGTGGCGGAACCACCGCGTCCTTCGATGTCCTGAATAAATACTTCGGCATCTGCCAGATGCCGGTTGTCGGCTCTACCTACTGGAACATTGCCCACGGAAGAACTCCCGGCGAAGCGGTGCTCGACGAGGAGGGAATGCAGACCATGCGCAACCTTGCCAGAAATATGGCATGGATGCTGAAATGCTTCCAGCTCGGCAGGGAAAACGGAATCTCCCTGCCGGAGACAGAGCGGCGCTTTTCGACCAACTTTATCCGGTAACTGTGCGGAACAGCTCACCGACCGCAATCTGATAATCGGTGAGATGCTTCGACTTCCTGATCTTTTTCAGGGATTTCTCGCCATCCGGAAAGCTCCTGATCAGAAATGTCCAGAGATCCTTCATCTTGTAAAGGGTGTTGGTATCTCCGGACATAATTTCTATATAGCCGTCCAGCAGTTCGTCATGGAAGGCGTGCAGCGTTTCGTAATTGATGGGCTGTGCCTCCCCGCTTTTCAACTCCTGCAGCAGTCCCGGGTTCTGCAGGATGCCACGACCGATCATCACGGTATCTGTTCCGGGCAGCGCAGTCCGTATTTCTCTCAGCGCAGCATCGGACACAATATCCCCATTGTAGCACAGCGGGAACGCAAGGCGGTCCAGTGCCTCCGCAAATGTCTCGAGATGCGGTGTACCGCCGTAGCCTTCTCTTTGCAGGCGCGGATGGATAATCAGCTCCTCCATCGGAAATCTCTCATAAATCGCAAGAAGCGTCTCCCACTCCGCCACATCCTCCACACCGATGCGGGTCTTTACGGATATTCCGAGCGGACACTTTTCAAAGATTTCATCCAGAAACGTTTCCAGCTCCGCCGGTATCCGCAGAAAGCCTGCCCCGCGGTTTCTGGCGACCACCGTACCGGACGGACATCCCAGATTCAGATTCACACATTTATAGCCGTATCCGGCAAGCTGTTCCGCCAGCTCCAGAAATTCATCCGCACGGTTCGTGAGAATCTGCGGCACGACCTCCATCCCGACATTATGCTCCGGCAGGACATCATTCCGCTCCCTGCTGTTCATATGCCGGTTGGCTAAAAACGGCGTAAAATACCGATCCATTCCACCATAGTATTTATGCCATGTCCGCCGGAAATTGTATGTCGTCAGCCCCTCCATCGGAGCAAGGTAATATTTCATCTGCGTCTCCATTTCTGTCTGTATTCTGCCCCTATTATAATGACTTTCCGTACCCTTGGCTACAGAAATATTGATTCCCGCCCCAATCTCTGGTATAAAGGAATCAGATCGGAGGAAATCTCTCATGGACTACCTGTATACCTTTACTAAAAATCCCATAACCTTTTACTCCTGCGGCAATCTCGTAAGCCCGGGCGGGTTCCTGCACCAACGGCGCACGCTCCACTGCCACGTCCTTTCCCGGAATACGGCAAGGGAAGCACGGATTTCCCCCTGCTTTTCGGGGATCTGATGCAATGGTACCGCAAGGGTACGGCGGTTGCGGAAAAAGCGCTGCCGCAGACTGCCTCCCTGCTGCTTTTCCACCTGACCTCCGCTTTTCTGGATCGCCGGGAGAGCAGACCGCTCACGCTGACCCCCGTGATCGTCGCGGTGAAGGAATACATCCGCACCAACTGCCACACGGCGCTCACAACCTCGGAGATCGCTGCAAAATACGGCTATAACTGTGCTTATCTCTCCAGCCTCTTCAAGAAGGAGACCGGCATCAGCATGACCGAGTGCATCCACCGGGAGCGGATTTCCCTTGCGCAGATGCTGCTGTCCAATCCGGCGATCAGCATAAAGGAAGCCTGATCATTATAATATTTCATTCCGGCAGTCTGCACCATCGTTCCGTGACAGCACCAGAAATCTCTCGTCTTCGTGCCCCACTTCTTATGCGCACCCGCCAGCAGCTTTCGGAACAGTCCCGGATTGCTGTAGCGCTCTGTCAGCGTGTGATACTTCTCCTCGCCTGTCAGCTGGTACAGCCTTGCCCACGCCTCAAGACTGAAATTCTGCAACAGACACTGCGTGTCCAGCTCCAACAAATAATCCCGATTGCCTGCATTGTAGCCTCCATTTCTGCGCCGCCCTCGCGCACCGTTCATTTGTAGGTTCATTATAGCATTCTACAAGGTGCATGGCAGTAGACAAAACCACAGATATTGTTTTCAATTTACAGAAATCTGAGAAGGAGCATATAGGCTGCCGTGCCCAGAAAAATGCTGAGCAGGGTGTTATGCCTCCATTTATAGCTGACAGCGACAACGGCAGCTTGCGTTCTCCGGCAAAAGCGACGAAGGGCAGCGCCCGGAGCAAAAAGGTACATACCGTAGCAATCAGAATCGCCGCCAGTGCCATTTTATCACTCATGCGACCACCTCCTCACGTCCGGCAAAGATCAGTATGCCCGAGGTGATCAAAAGCGCAGGCAGCATGAAGCTGTCTCCGCCCAGCACCGACCCGATGACCCAGTAGGTCTTGCTGAGAATTGCCACGAGAAACATCGTGTCCTGCTTCTCCTTCTCCGGCAGCTCCAGCGTACAGTTTACCGCATAGGTCTCATCTGTCATCGTATGTATCATATAGAGCTTCATGCGCCCCATCCTCTTAAACTCCTTGAGGAAGGTCACGCTGTAAAAGCTCTGCCTGCTGTTCATCAGGAGTGCCGTGAGGGCAACCGTCAGCAGGGATGCCCCGCTGCTTAGAAAGGTGATCAGCACAAACTGAAAAGCTCCGGTGTAGACTGTCACGCTCGCAAGCAGCGAGTAATACCATGCAAAGCCGTTCTCCGCCATTGTGATGCCATAAGCCAGACTGATGAAAAAATAGCTGCACATAATCGGAAGTGATCTGACAAATGCATATCGAATCGTTTTTCCTGACATTTTTAGCCCCATTTCTGCAAACGCGAAATACTATTTATCCCTCAGCCACAGCCGCGAAACCGCCCTCCAGATCCGCGATGATGTCATCAATGTGCTCTGTACCGATGGAGAGCCGGATCGTGTTGGGCTTGATGTTCTGCTCACGCAGCTCCTCCTCGTTCAGCTGGGAATGCGTCGTTGTCGCGGGATGGATTACGAGACTCTTTACATCCGCAACGTTCGCAAGCAGGGAGAAAATCTTTAAGTTGTCGATAAATTTATGCGCCTCTGCCTGACCGCCCTTGATTTCAAAGGTGAAGATGGATGCGCCGCCGTTCGGGAAATATTTCTCATACAGCGCATGGTCGGGATGATCGGGCAGGGAAGGATGATTTACATGCTCTACGAGCGGATGCTTCGCCAGATACTCCACGACCTTCTTCGTGTTTTCCGCATGCCGGTCGAGACGGAGTGAAAGCGTCTCCACACCCTGAAGCAGCAGGAATGCGTTGAACGGAGAGATGGTTGCGCCGGTATCGCGCAGCAGGATCGCACGGATGTAGGTTACAAAAGCTGCGGGGCCAGCTGCCTCCGCGAAGGAGACACCATGGTAGCTGGGGTTCGGCTCTGCAATCGCCGGATATTTTCCACCCGCCTTCCAGTCGAACTTGCCGGAATCCACAATCACGCCGCCCAGCGTTGTCCCGTGTCCTCCGATGAACTTCGTAGCAGAATGAACAACGATGTCTGCGCCGTGCTCAATCGGACGGATGAGATAGGGTGTGCCGAAGGTATTGTCGATCACAAGCGGAAGTTCGTGCTTGTGTGCGATTTCCGCAACTGCGTCTATATCGGGAATATCACTGTTCGGATTGCCGAGCGTCTCTAAGTAAATGGCGCGGGTATTGTCGCGGATCGCCGCCTCGATCTCCGAAAGATTATGTGCGTCAATGAAGGTTGTCGTAATTCCGTAATGGGGAAGAGTGTGCTCCAGAAGGTTGTAGCTGCCGCCGTAAATTGTCTTCTGTGCCACAATATGTCCGCCGTCAGCTGCCAGTGCCTGAATCGCATAGGTGATTGCCGCTGCGCCCGATGCCAGTGCGAGCGCTGCAACGCCGCCCTCCAGCGCTGCAATTCTCTTCTCAAATACATCCTGCGTGGAGTTCGTAAGACGTCCGTAGATGTTACCGGCATCTGCCAGTCCGAAACGGGCTGCCGCATGTGCGGAATTCTTGAAAACGTAAGATGTCGTCTGGTAAATCGGCACTGCTCTGGAATCGGTTGCCGGATCCGGCTGCTCCTGTCCTACATGTAACTGAAGTGTCTCAAATCTATATTCGCTCATAATTTTATCCTCTTTTCTTTTTTTATGTATGGGTTTTGTACACTAATAAATTTCAAGTAACAGTTGTACAGGATGCACATGACCGGATTTTTCCACAAAAAAATCCGGGTGCATATTTTCATAGGCTCCCGGACAAATGGCATCATCAAACCGCTTTTTCTCTAGCGTTATCTTACAGGTGCGGGGCAATGCGCGTCAAAGCACCTGGCCATATTACATGCCCGGGAGATACACATTCGACAGCACCACATGACAATGTTGTTAAAACCGATCTCGTAATTCTTCATTGCTTCCGCCTCCCTTTCTTTTCATTTCTTGTTCCGATGAATGCATCATACAACGGTTTTCCTAGTATGTCAATAGGTTTTATTAAAATTCTTCCTTCAGACTTTCCAACAGCCCCATTTTCAGCTCATAATACTGCGGCGTCATGTCGAGATAATGTCTGTGTGGGTTCTCAAAACGCTGCTCCTCCGGCCAGATTTCCTTCTCCAGCTGCTCCCTGACATAGCTGCGTATGTGCCCAAGTCCGACTGTCGGCTGCACCCGCTTTCCGTCTCTGATGATAGGCTGCTGCAGCTTCTTTATCGTAAAGTTTTCAAAGCAGCGCTTCTTCCACGGCTGCTCGGGATCGACATAATAAAACGGCCGGTCTGTCGAAATGGTCTCGTCGTGTGTTGCAAGAAGGTCTGCCACCGCGTGACCCTCCTCATCATAGACGCGATATACCTCTTTCAGTCCGGGGTTGGTAATCTTCTCGACAGCCTCCGAAATCTTGATGCGCGGCTCACAGACGCCCTCATGATACACTGCGGCGATCTTGTACACGGCACCGAACACGGGATCAGACTTCGCCGTAATCAGTCTCTCGCCCACGCCAAAGCTGTCGATGCATCCGCCCTGATCCAGAATCGAGGTGATGGTAAATTCATCCAGACTGTTGGAAACAACAATCTTTGCGTCCGGGAAGCCTGCATTGTCAAGCATTTTCCTTGCCTTCTTTGACAGATAAGCCAGATCGCCGCTGTCCAGTCTTATCCCGTAGCTGGTGAGCGGTATTCCCTGCTCCTTCATCTCGGTAAACACCCGGATGGCATTCGGCACACCGGATTTCAGCACATTATAGGTGTCCGCGAGCAGAATGCAATTATTCGGATAAATGCTGGCATATTTGCGGAAGGCGGTCAGCTCATCCTTGTAATACATGACATAGCTATGCGCCATAGTTCCGCCGACAGGGATGCCGAACTGCTCCCCCGCCAGCACGGTCGCCGTTCCCGCCGCCCCGCCGATGTAAGCCGCCCTTGCTCCGTACACTGCCGCGTCCATATTGTGAGCCCGTCTCGCCCCGAAGTCCGACACCGCCCTGCCCTCCGCCGCACGCACAATGCGCTGGGTCTTCGTCGCAATCAGGCTCTGATGGTTGATCTGGGCAAGAACAGCCGTCTCGATCAGCTGCGCATCAATGAGCGGTGCGACAACTGTAAGCACAGGCTCATTGGGATACATGATCGTCCCCTCCGGGAACGCATAGACATCGCCGCTGAACCGAAAGCCTTTCAGATATTCGAGGAAAGCATCGTCAAACAGATGCAAGGACGCGAAATAGGCAATGTCCTCCTCGTCAAAATGCAGGTTCTCAATGTACTCCACGATCTGTTCCAGACCGGCAAAAATGGCAAAGCCGCCCTGATCGGGGTTCTTGCGGTAAAAGACATCAAACACAACCTTGGTCTGCATATCCTGTTCAGCAAAATAGCAGTTCGCCATAGTCATCTCGTACAGATCCATCATCATCGATATATTTCTCTTGTCAAACTGGCTCATACCTTCCTCCATCTCCCACCTGAAATCTGTCTGTCCCTCTTTAGTACACTGTTATCTGGCAGCTCCGCATGGTTTCCAGTGCCGCTTCGTGCTTCTCGGGTGTAACTCCGGCACAGCAGGCAGCGTTGACCAGAACCGGAACCTCCGGCAGATATGCCTTTATCAGCAGCGCGTTCGATACTACACAGATGTCCGTGCAGACTCCGATCAACTCGATAGAACTGATCGGCTTCTTCTCATTCTCTGCTCGCAATGCCTCAGCCAGTGCCACACTGCCGAAGGCTTCCTTCTTATAAACACAGCCGGTGCCTCGTGCATCCGCAAAGCGCTGCAATTCCGGGATCAGCTCCCAGCCTTCGCTCCCCTCGATACAGTGTTCCACTGGAAGGTTCTTCCCCTCCTGCGTCGTCAAATAGTCCGCGTGGTGGGTATCCTTTGTAAACAGGATCGTGCCGTCGAACGAATCCAGCTTTTCCACCACTGCCGGAACGATTGCCCGCGCCTCTGCGCTCCCCAGCGCCCCTGTCACAAAATCCTTCTGCATATCCACAACAATCAGATACTTATTCTCCATGCTTTTCCTCCCTCTAGCATTTCAACCCGCAAACCTCAGCAAACTCCTTCACACTTGCACTGGAAAGGGCGCACAAAAACCATTCGTTCAGTCTCTCTATGTCCTTTTCCTCTGAAATTTCCTGCTGTAGCGCCTCCGAGACTTCACCCTTGAGCCGCAGAGCCGTAAGCAGTGACTCTACCTTCCCTGCAATCAGTCCCTCGCTTCTGCCCTCCTGAATACCGGTTTCCCTGCCATATTCAAACTCAGCCTCGCGGAGCTTCTTCTCTTCCAGTTCCTGATCGTACTCAAATATGCTCACCTTCAACACCTCCGCCCGGTTCCGGGACAGGAAATCCGACAGAATCCCCTCCCGGATGCACTCACATGCAACTTCTGTGGATTCAGCGCGAGCTTATGCTCGTCAAGCGCCTGACAGAGCTGGCGCTGTAAATCTGCAAGCTCTTCCTTGGAATCAGCAAAGAGCAGAATATCGTCCGAATAGCGGAAATATAAGACCTGCTGCCTTTCAACTTCCCAATCTGTATCCGAAAGATAGATATTGGCAAAGAAAGAAGAGACCGGAATGCCCGCCATAGCACCTGCAATGCTCTATTTAAAATACAGCAATGCCAGCATAACTATTCCACATATCCCGCAGGACACCAGAAGTGTCTTATCAGACAGGAGCAATGTCGTCGGATCTGCCTCCGCACGTCCCTTAAACACCAGCAGCAAATATCTCGTTATGATGAAAAATACAATCGGCACAGAATAGACTAATCGGGGTTTCTGCGAAATGGACCACAACGAATAAAACATGACAGTCAGCCCGGCACACATAAAAACAATCCCATTCAGAAAATTCAAGTCGTACATGTCCAAAACAGTTCTGGTCTCTCCACCCGCATAACTGCTCAATTCACCTCTCCGTTTTCCAAACGCCATAAACAAAGACAATGCCAATACCGTTAAGAACATCCAGTTAGAAACCCCGGCAGTGACTATGGTGCCTCCCACCATTACACGCAGGATGAACCCGATTGCAATACAAAAACAGTCTATAACTGCCTTTGTTTTTAACCACTTGGAATACAATACGTTGATAATCACATAAGCTACTATAAGCAGAAACGAATATATATTTACCAGAACCGCTATTCCAAGACCTATGATTGTAAGACATACCAGGAGAACCCATGCTTTGGGGAAAGAAATCTGCCCTGATGCAATAGGACGGTTCTTCTTGATCTCATGTTTTCTGTCATTTTCTACATCATTAATATCGTTAAAAACATAGATTGCCGAGGATATGAGGCAAAACGAAAGCGTGAGAACAGCTGCTTCCATGAGCTTATCCCATTGAAATAATTCCAGTGAAAACACGATTGGACAAAAAACAAACAGATTTTTTAACCAGCTTTTCACCCGCATTTCCTTTATATAAGCTTTGATTGTTGAACTCATCTTTCTTCTACTCTCCTGTAATACACTATTTTCAAGGTCTCAGCTGATAGAGTCTGATTTCATAGCCGGCTGCTGCTCCCCGCATATACCGATAGACACTTCGCGCTGCATACCACATGTTCTGTAATTCCAAAAGATGATAGCTCGGCTCTTCCACCGGGAATAAGCAGACTAAATCGTAATTTTCGTCCAAAGCTCTGTAGAAATTGGCAATCCAGCCATATACCTCAAGCTTCGACTCCAGATACGCATCCCGCTGTGCCGACGATGTCATGACATATTTAGGGCTGCCGCCATATTTGTACTGTGAAGGATCTCCGGCTTCAAAGTTGTTAAACGCACCATAATAGCCCCCCGGGTCCAATGGCGTGTTGCAGTCATATATGGTATTATCCTTCGTAACATTCATTCCCTCAAATACACTTTGCAGGTAGATCCGGCTGTCCGGAGCCAGGAAACGGCCTACCACCGCAGACGCAGTGGACATCTGATTGCCTACGGGCAGTAAAAACAACAGGCATCCCGCAAGCACTACCGGTATCATTCCCTTGCTTAAAATCCCCTGCATATCTGTCAGCATATAGAAAATACCAAATGCGGCGAATAAAAGTCCGACCGCATAGATCGGCAGCGTATAGCGCTCCCAATGAACCTTGAGGGTGGAAATAGGTATGATATATGCCAGAAGAACCAGCAAAGGAATTGTCTGCTTTGCATTTTTCATGCATGATCTGACAATTCCATAGAGGCAGCTGACCGTCAATACCAGCCCAAGATGCACGGCTGTGGTTTTGGTATAATACCACAGGGTCTGTCCGAAATTCAGACCATCCCCGCCTAAGTGGTATTGGGAATTCTGTATCGCCATATTTTCCAAAACAGTCCTGTAATCCACCAATAATACCGGAGAGACAGCCATAATACCAAGCACTAAGAATAAGATAGCCAGAAGTCCGTTCCCTATGATCTTCAGCGGCTTTTTACAATATGCTATACAGACAGCTGCCGCTATGATGGCACATCCGTAGATTCCCGGATATTTCTCACAGAATGCCAATGCCGTGAAAAAGGACATCCAGAAAAGCCATGCGGTAGACTGTTTTTTCAGAAAGCAAAGTGCCGCCCATAAAACACCCATCAGGAAAAACAGGAGGGGAATGTCCGGTGTAATATAATGGGAATGCTCAATAAACGCCGGAAATACCGCAAAGAGCAGGCTTGCAAGCAAGGCCTGATTCTTGCCCCAGAATCGAGCAATCAGGTAAGCCAGAATCACAACGCCCTCTCCAAAAAGAGCAATCAGGACGCGGGAAGCCGTCGTAAACAATGCAAAATGCTCATTGTAATTCACGGAAAAATCATCAAGTCCCTGCGGCGCGAAATACAATTCCTGTATTCCTGAATACAAAAGTGTATTTAATTTGATTGTAACATGGTTGGGTCTGTAATATTTGCGCACCTCAAAGCTATGATTCAGCGTACACTCATACGCCTCCCCGAAAATCAGACCCTCATCCGGATGCAGATTTGAATAAGGCATTCCCCAGTCAATGCCTATCAGCCGTAAGGTCAACGCCAGAAGTGCTATAAAGACCAGTATCCCATAATGCCAGCGGTCAAGCTTTTCTCTAAATGCAGTTATTTTCATTTTCATCACCATGCCTTTCAGCAACCTGCAGGCTTTGGGGCGCAGGCGCAATTTTGTTCGTGAAAATTGCTATAAACGTAAGCGGCAGCATCAAATAATAGGGCCATGAATAACGGAAGGAGGACATCGGCGAAAGCAGCATAATCCCGTATTGGGCAATCAATGGCAGGAACAAAGGCAATGTCATCGTAAAAAAGCCCTTCTTCCGCCATGAAAGCACCACAGCGAATATCAATATCCACGGTGCAAAGCCAGATACGAAAAATATTCTCACTCCCCATGTACTGCGCCAGAAATCCGAAGAGCATAAGCTTTCGTAATATCCTTCCAAAGCCTTTGACTTTAAGATACTTTTACGTTCCAAAGGCTCCGGAAATGTTTCCGGTGCATAGTTGTCATACATGACATATGAGAAATCATAATATCCGGGATACCAGTACCCCAGCGTATTGGACAAAAATGCCACTAAATATTCTTTGGAAAATTGCTTTCCTGTCTGTAAGTAAAACTTCCAGAAGGCAATGGGATCATCTTCATACCGGGAGGAGATAAAGCAGCTCTTTGCCGGATCGGAAATAAAAGGATCATATTCACGCCCGGGCGACCACGACCTCCACTCCAGATCATCAATGTAATACCCCATCATCTCTGTCTGTTCCGGTGTCAATTCACCCGCTCTCTTAACTGCCACCCGCTGTAGCTGCTGTATGGGAATACTCAATGCCTCGCGCACCTGTCCGGGCTCGATGCCAAGCGCATCAAAGACGGGGCCTGTATATATCTTAAACATAATAACAGGTAATATTACAACTGCGATAAGCGGAAGATACCTCTTTACCCTCCTGAACCGTGAAATTCTGAGTACCAACAGGATGGCAAAGCAAAATAAATAAATATGGAGACCATTGTTTCTGAACGCGCACATAAAAAAGCTCACGATTGGGAAAAGCACAAGATTTCTTTTTCGGGCGATATACTCCGATGGATTTGTCGCTATTTCAACAAAATGACAACAAAATAATACAAGGAAAGCCGCATGCAGCGTGTCCTTTATCATTGTCACCGATAAGCAGGCATTCATAAACCAGACTGCCGATAATACGGCAGTGCCGATCACAAGCAGAATCGGGACTGCTTTCTTCTTCAATAACATGACCATGCGGGAAAGTGCGTAGCTCAGGATAATCATCTGCAGGAGAGAGAGCAGCCCGATTCCGCTTTCATAGCTGGAAAACAGCTTCTCACCCATGCGCATAAATACCCGAATCAGCCATGTGTGTAAAACAGGATGGTGATTATTGGTGATCTCGCCAAGAGCACTGGTCGTCTGGGATATCATATCATACGATAAAACGCCGGGATACAAAATCAGACAGGCCGGCAGCCACATGATAAAAATAAATGCCCAGACAATGAAAAAAAGCAGCCGGTCATCAAACTTTTCAAGCCACTTACTCATCCTTTCGTTTATTTTACGGATACGATAATGATCCTTCTTGGGAATCACACATAAGATAAGGATATTTACTGCAGAGCAGATCGCAAAACACAGAATAAATGATAGAGGTCGTACCTCCTCAAGACTGAAATATTGGGCCTTTACCATAGGGCCAACCACTATATAAGCAACCGTGTATACAAGGGCCAGAAAAACAGCCAGCAACTTTTTCGTCATTTCCCATCTCCGTTAAACAGTTAATTTTTATTAATTTTCCGTAATAAACATACCATACAGGCACCTTAAAATCAACTCTTTCACCGAAGAAGAATTTCCTTCTTATGCCTTGCGGAGGTATTTTGCTGTGATCGTGTCGGCATGGTCGATCATTTCCTGAGGGGTACCCGTGAATACGATCTCACCGCCGGACAGAGTCGAAAGCGGCTGTCCCAGAGAGAGGTAAGGCAGTCCTGTCTCCATGAGAGCATCCAGCTGTTTTCTGATCTTCCGATCCTCCGCAAAAAATTCCCTTGCCTCCTCCACGCTCATCTCCAGTATTTCCACAATATTTTTTCCGTGATAGGTCTTGTCCAGCACCTCCCTGCTGTACCGCTTTCCCTCGCATGCCTCACAGACCGTCGTAACCGGCTCCATGAACACCAGCTCCGTCGTAATCATTCCCCGTCCCTTGCAGACCGGACAGGCTCCCTTGCTGTTAAAGGAAAACAATGCCTTATCCACACCGTTCTCCTTCGCCAGAAGTGCCCGTATATCATCGAAGAAGCCCATGAAGGTACATGCGGTGGAACGTCCTGTCGCCGTGATGGCACTCTGGTCGACAATGACCGTCTGTTCCTCGTACTGCTTTGCAAAGACATCCCGGATCAACGAAGATTTACCGCTTCCGGCAACTCCTGTCACAACTGTCATAACTCCCATCGGGATATCCACGTCCACGTTCTTCAGGTTATGGCTCGAGGCATTTCGGATCGGTAGAAACCCCTTCGGCTTTCTCGGATCAGCCTTCACCCGCAGCACCTGCTTCATTGCCTCTCCTGTCCTTGTTCCACTACAGAGCAGCTGCTCATAGCTCCCCTGAAAGAGAATCTGTCCGCCGTTTCTTCCCGCAAGAGGGCCGACATCGATCACCTCGTCTGCAATGCTGATGATATCCTTGTCATGCTCCACAACCAACACCGTATTTCCGCGATCTCTCAGACTTTTGAGCAGTCTGCTCATGCGGTGTACATCTCTCGGATGCATACACATGCTCGGCTCATCAAAAATGTAGATCATTCCTGTCAGCGAGCTTCCCATATAGCGGACAAGCTTCAGACGCTGTGCCTCTCCACCTGACAAGGTTGTCGTTTCCCGGTTCATAAAGAGATAGGGCAACCCGATGTCGATCATGCGGTCGAGCGTAGCAAGCAGTGCATCCACAATAGACCTGCCTCTCGGGTCCTGGATCTCTGCCAGCACTTCGCGCAGCTTCGTAAACTCCATTTCGCACATTTCATGAATACTGTAACCCTGTATTTTACAGGACAATGCCTGCGGGCTCAATCTTCTTCCCTGACAGTCCGGGCAGGTTATCTCCTTCATGTAGGTGTTGATCTTCCGAAGCGTGTTATCCGACTGTTCCTCCGCACCCTTCATCAGACAAAGCCTCTCAAACTGGTTCTTCACGCCCTCAAAGCGTTTGTCAAGCCGTTCTCCCTTGACCGTCTCACTGCCATACAGCAGGATATTCTTCTCGCGCTCGGTAAAATCACGCCACTTTTTCTGAACATCAAAAAGATCCGGACGATTATAAACCCTCCAGTAATACTTGCCGGGGCCAAATGCCGGAAGCTGCAGCATCCCCTCCTCAAACGACTTGTCCGGATCGATCATTGCCTCTATGTTCAGATCCATGACCTTGCCGATGCCCGCGCAGGTCTTACACATACCATTCGGATTGTTAAATGAAAAGTAAGAAGCCGGCCCAATCTTCGGTTCCCCGATTCTGGAAAACAACAGCCGCAGCGACGAATACATTTCGCTGATCGTTCCGACCGTTGACCTCGCGTTGCCTCCGAGTCTGCTCTGATCCACAATGACGGACGGATTGAGATTATCAATAAATTCACATCTCGGTTTCTCGTATTTCGGAAGCCTCCCTCTTATCCATGCACTGTAGGTCTCGTTCATCTGTCTCTGGCTCTCCGCCGCAATCGTGTCAAAAACAATACTGGACTTTCCGGAGCCTGACACTCCGGTAAACACCACAATTTTATTCTTCGGTATGGAGAGAGAAACATTCTTTAAATTATTCTGGCAAAGTCCTCTGATAATAATGTTGTTGTCCATTCCGCTCCTATCTGCCCTCAGGCACACAAAACGTTATTGTAAAATTTTCTTACGAACCGGAATCTGAATCTCCGTCAGCCATTCCTTCTCCGAATCCTTATTCCACACGCCATCAATATAGCTCTCCCTGATACTGTCTATGATCTCATAATTGTTTTCCTCAATATAGCGAAGCACAACGGCATAAGTCTCCGGCAATGTGCGATAGGAGCCTTTGTGATAGATGCAGGCCGCCTCAGTCTCCGGGAACTCCCTGAAACAGATGACTCCTGAATCCTCCTTCTTTTCTGTCACAGCCTCACCGATCTCAACCAGAATCTGCTCCTCCCGGTAGCCTGCCTCAAGATAGCGGGTAAAGCAGTACTCCGGCAGCGCACATTCGCAGCCGAGCCTCTCCATCTCCGCTCCCATTCTCGGCATCAGGTCAAACAATGCGTCATAAGAAGCAATTCTCTCCTGCAAGGTCGATGCCACAAATGCCGGCAGGGTTCTTACCCTGACCGGCGCAGCAACCGTCATGCCGCTGCCTCCCATGTAGTCATCGAGTCTTGCAAGCCTCGCGGTCAGTTCGGCAATCTCCCCGAGAATCTCATTCCTCTTCTTCGCGAGTACACGATTCGTATCTGCCGCTGACCGGAGCTGCCGGATATCCTCCAGTGTGAACCCGGCTTCCTTCAATGCCAGAATCTGCTGTACATCTGCCATCTGGCTCATCGTATAATAGCGGTAGCCGTTCTCAGCCTCCACATAGGCAGGGGCAAGCAGCCCCTGCTCCTCATAAAACCGGAGCGCCTTGATGGTTATATGGTTCATCGCAGCAAACATGCCGATCCGGTATCGCTGGGAATCTGTCTTCGGTGTACATGCCATGTGTTCCTCATTCATCGTCATATTCATCCTGTTCTATTCCTTTCCTTCCCACCGGAATGTCTTAACCGCAATCCCGCTGCAAATCACAGTAATGCCAAGCAGGAGTGCAATGATCCAGCCAAAGCCCTTGAACTCCGTTCCCATGGATGCCGCCTTCATCAGACGGATGCCCTGCGTCAGCGGCAGAACGTTTGCTACCGCCTGCACGCTCTTCGGAAACAATTCAAACGGAATCGTTGCTCCCGACAGGAACAGCATGGGAAAGTATACCAGACTGGTCACGGCATTCACGGACTTCGCCGTCTTACAGAGACTTGCCATCAATAAGCCGATCGAGAACATCGACGCAAGTGTCAGAAGCCACGCTCCGATGAAACAGAATACATTACCCTGCATTCTGTAACCGAAAACCAGTACGGCTATCACTGTAATTGACAGTGCGGACAAAGCCGCCGTAACGAAACTGCAAAGCACATCCGCGCCGAGTAAAAGCGCCGGACTGCAAGGACTTGCATAAAAGTGTTTCAAAATCTTCTTATCCCGGTAGTCCACGATCACAAGCGGAATACTCATGAATCCGGCACAGCAGATCCCGACACACACGAGCGACGCATAGGCGCTCTGCAGATAAGTCATCCCACTCTCGCCCGCCATCTTTCCGCCCGCGATTGCTGCGATGAGGAACATAACTCCCAACGGCATCAACACTCCGAATACAATGACATCAGGTGTTCTCAACACCAGCTTCTCTTCAATCGAAAAAAGTTTAAAAAATCTCTTCACAGCGCTACCTCCTCATCCATATACCACAGATATGCATTCTCCAGATTGTCATACGGTGACTTTTCCACAATTTCCTGTACCGTTCCCTCGGCAACCTTCCTGCCGTTTTTCATCAGGCAGAGGTGGTCGCAGAGATTCTCTGCTTCTTCCATATAATGTGTGGTGAGGAAGATCGTCAACCCCTTTTCCTTTAACCCCTTCAGCGTTCTCCAGACCTCATGTCTCGCTGCCACATCGAGGCCGGTCGTCAGTTCATCCAGAAAGACAATCTCCGGCTTGCCGACCAACGCAAGAACCACTGACAGCTTCTGCTTTTCTCCGCCGGAGAGCTTGTTGACCGGAGACTTTTCCAGATGTTCGATTCCAAACTGCTTCAATAATTCCCTGTAATCCGCCGAGTGCGCATAGAGCAGCGCCCTTTCCTGACACGCCTCGTCCACCCGGATATTGCACTGATAGTTCGACGACTGGAACTGAATGCCCACTCTCTCAAACAATTTCTTTCTGTTTGTCGCTGGCTCCATTCCCAGAATAGTCGCCTTTCCCTGCTCCTGCTTCTTCAAGCCCAGCAACAGCTCGATCGTCGTACTTTTCCCGGCGCCATTGTGTCCCAGAAGTCCGAACACCTCTCCCTGCTGCACAGCGAAGGACAGATGATCCACCACTGTCCGGCCGGCATACGACTTTGTCAATCCATCAACCGTTATACATGTACTCATAGGTTTCCTCCGTTCTCTTTTTCTTTATCACAGGAGAATCCTAACCCCTCCCCTATAGAGGAGAGTCAAGCACTTTCGGCAAAAATATTTTTATAGCCTACACTTTGAATTTTAATATGTCAAGTGGCGACTGAAAATAAATTTCTTTGTCAGCATGAACTTGAGAAAATTGTAAATGAGGCATATACTATGTTCATCAGATACAGGAAGAGAGAATACAAAATGAGAGTAATTATCGTTGGTGCCAGCAAGGTAGGTCATGCACTGGCAAAACAGGTGTGTGCAGAGGGATATGATCTGGTCGTCATCGACCGGAATGCAGAAAAAGTAGATGCAATGACAGATTCCTTTGATTGCAATGGTTATGTTGGAAACGGAAGCAGTCCCGAGACACTAAAAAAGGCCGGCATTGCCTCCGCGGCGGTGCTGGTTGCCGTCACAAAGCAGGATGAAACAAATATTCTGTGCTGTCACATCGCACGGGAAATGGGCGTACCAAAAACCATAGCTGCTGTCAGAGGTTCCGAATATTCAGCAGATCATGATTTCCTGTGCAATCAGTTAGGAATTGATCTAATCATTAATCCGGATAAATCTGCCGCCTCAGAAATAAATAAACTGATCCGCTATGCAGGCGCAGTAGAAATGGAACGTTTCGGAGACGGCACAGTCAATGTAGCCACGGTAGACATTTCAGATAGCAGCATACTGGCGAATATCAGCATGCCCGAGATTCAGGGCCGGCTTGGTGCCCAGATTCTTGTGTGTGCCATTGAGCGCGGTGGAAAGATTGTTACTCCCAAGGGAAAACATAAAATCATACCGGGAGATAAAATAACCTTTGCCGCCATTGGCGACGAAATGGACAAGGCATTGAAACAGCTTAACATCCTCAAAAAGGTAATCCGCAAGACGGTCATTGTCGGCGGAAGCAGAGTCGGGTGTTATCTCGCGGATATGCTATTGAACCATGGCGTAAAAGTGACGCTTATTGAAAAAGATCGCGAGAAATGCCAGAAGCTTCTGGAGACTTTCCCAAAGGTCAATGTAATTACCGGGAACGGAACAGATACCGATCTGATGGAAAAGGAGTTAAAAGGAACCGATGCCTGTGTTGCAGTTACAGGTAATGACGAAGAGAATCTGATTATCTCCATGTTTTGTAAATCCTGCGGTCTGGATCGTATAGCTGCAGAAATCGATAACATCAATTATGAAAACATGCTGGCAAAAAGTGGAATCAATCATATTTTTTCCACACAGAATGTATCGCTTGGCAGCATCATCAAGAGTTTAAGAAGCCTTGTTACCACAGGACCTTCCGCCGATGAAAATGTGTTGAAATGGTTATATCCCTTTAATAATGGAAAAATCGAAGCGGAAGAATTTGAGGTGGGAGGCGAATTTGCCCTATCCGGCCTCGCTTTTAAGGACCCGAAATTCACACTGAAACGTGGTGTTCTGATCGCTGTTATCATCAGGGGCGCAGAGACCATGATTCCAGATGGCAATTCCTGCATCATGAGGGGCGACCGGATTGTAGTCGTCTCTGCCGAGCACAAAATCACAAAACTGACCGACATCATTGCATAGGTATATAGGATAAAAAAATGGAACAGATTTTATTAGGTTTATTATTTATTTTATTTTTGGTAGTATTGTTTAGCATCATAAATGAAAAAACACTCCGAATTTCCAACGATATTGCTCTGGTTATGTTTTCCTTTCTGCTTGCAGCCATTGTAAAGCTGCTGGGAGCCGCCGGTCTTGTCGATTTTGAGGGCACAATTATCAGCAATATCGCAGGCATCAACCTTCAGGAGTTCCTGATGGACGGTATTCTGTGCTTTATGCTGTTCTCCGGTGCCAGTGGAGTAAATTTCGGAAGATTTGTCAAAAACATTAAGTCCATCAGTCTGCTCGCACTCCTGTCAACGGTGATATCGTCCTTTATCTATGGCGGTCTTTTCTATATTATTGCACTGGCACTGCGATTGGATTTTTCCATCTGGCTCTGCATTTTACTGGGATGCATTGTATCTCCCACCGATCCCATTGCCGCTACGAGCATTTTGAAAAAAGCCGGACTGTCAAAAAATGTTTCAACAGTGATAGAAGGAGAATCTCTATTCAACGATGGTACAGGCGTAGCTGTATTCGTCTGTATTAAAAATATTGTAAATGATACTTCAGACCTCAGCTTCCCCATGCTCATGGCAAAGGAACTGTTAGGCGCTATTGCCATCGGCTTCATTGTATCCTTCCTAATGTTCAAGCTGCTCAGAGCCACCAACAATCCTATGCTTCATATCTTTATCAGCATGTTTGACGTGATGGCTGCCTACCTGATTTGCGAAAAGCTTGGCTGCTCGGGAGTCATTGCCGCTGTTGTATGTGGAATTTACTTTTCGAGAAATATGGCAAAAAATGAAGAGTGGCACAAGGTTGTGGATCCCAAAGACTGGTATGAGGATTTCTGGCATATCGCAGATACCTTGATGAACAGTGTTCTTTTCATCCTGATCGGCTTTGCAGCGGTGAACATTCCCTCGCACTCCTGGCTGGCGGTTCTGATCATTACCGCCGTGATCATCAACTTCATTGCACGTTTTCTGGGTGTTGGCGCTTCTGCCCTGATTATCGGGAAAAAGAAAATCCCGAACAGATACAGTGCTTTTGAATTTACAACCCTGATGACCTGGAGCGCCTTAAAGGGCGGACTATCGCTGGCACTTGCCTTCAGCACGAAGGACTTTCTGCCGCTTGAAACCTATAACGTGATATTTATCATGACCTGTGTCACCATGTACTTTACCATTGTCGTTCAGGGGCTGACCACCGGAAAGGTCTTTTCCATTGTAGAGCGTTGGAAGGCAAAACGAATCCGTTCCAGGTAAACACGCTTCTGCATCCCCTCGTTTTCCGCACGTACTCTTGCCCGGATTGTACATGCGGTTTCCGCATCTCCTCGCTTTCCGCAGGTACTCTTGCCCGGGTTGTACCTGCGTTTTCTGCATCTCCTCACTTTCCGCAGGTACTCTTGCCCGGATTGTACGTGCGGTTTCCGCTCTTCGCCACTCTGACGCTCACGTTTTATTCAGTTCCCGGCATTCCACTCTCAAATTTTATATTGCATACATGTATAATCTGTGCTATTCTGGTTTTGTCGTCAATAAAATACGGCAAACAGGTTTACTCTGGAGAGTCTTCCGTCAGGAAGCGCCGAAGGTGTACAGCAGTTATTACAACTGCCTATCTCTCAGGCAAAAGGACAGAGCACCGAAAAGTGCATGTTCCCATTCTCTTCGGAAGAAATCAATCTACTACACAGCCACAGTAAGCGGCAGAATGAGAGGGAATATGTTAGATACTATCAGCAACTTCTTAGGCAAGGTGGATGATTTCGTCTGGGGACTTCCCCTGATCATCCTAATTCTGGCAACAGGAATTTTCCTGACCGTCCGTCTGAAATTTCTTCAGATTACCAAGCTTCCGCACGGAATCAAGCATATGCTTGCCAACGAAAAGTCTGGCAAAGACGGTGAGGTTTCCAGCTTTGCTGCACTTTGTACCGCTCTTTCCGCAACCATCGGAACCGGTAACATCGTCGGCGTTGCGACAGCGTTGGTTGCAGGCGGTCCCGGCGCACTTTTCTGGATGTGGATCGCAGCTTTGGTCGGAACCGCAACCAAATACTCCGAGTGTCTCCTCGCAGTGAAATTCCGTGTCAAGGCGGAGGACGGACACATTATCGGCGGACCGTTCTATTATATTGAAAACGGAATGGGAAAGAACTGGAAATGGCTTGCAAAGATCTTTGCATTCTTAGGCGTATGCGTAGGTCTGTTCGGCATCGGAACCTTCACGCAGATTAACGGTATCACCAGCGCTGTACATAACTTCTTCGACCCGCAGAATGCACATACAATCCAGCTGTTCGGCATGGATTACTCCTGGAGTATTGTCATCTCCGGTATTATACTGACAATCTGCACTGCACTCGTCATTATCGGCGGTCTGAAGAGAATCTCGAGTGTTGCACAGGTAATCGTTCCTTTCATGGCAATCACTTATGTTCTTTCCTGCCTGCTGATCCTGATCTTCAACTTCCGCGCCATTCCTTCTGCCATTGTAACCATCGTACAGAGTGCATTCGGCATGCGCGCTGTCGCAGGCGGTGCTCTCGGCGCTGTCATGGTCGCTGCCCAGAAGGGAATCGCCCGCGGTATCTTCTCCAACGAGGCAGGTATCGGAAGCGCCCCGATCGCCGCAGCTGCTGCTCAGACCGAATCCCCCACACAGCAGGGACTTATCTCCATGCTGGGTACTGTCATCGACACGCTCATCATCTGTACGATGACTGGTCTTACAATCGTCATTACCGGTACATGGAACATCGGTCTGGATGGTGTGGATGTCACAACGAAGGCATTCCAGGAGGGACTTCCCTTCTCCCCCAGCGTTGCTTCCTTTATCCTAATGATCTGTCTGGTATTCTTTGCATTTACCACCATTCTCGGCTGGGACTACTACAGCGAGAGATGTCTTGAATACCTTGTAGGTCAGAAGCCGAAGGTGCTCAAGGCTTACCGCTGGCTCTACATCTTCTGCGTATTTATCGGACCCTACATGACCGTGAAGGCTGTATGGACAATCGCAGATATTTTCAACGGACTCATGGCGATCCCGAACCTGATTGCGCTACTCGCCCTGAATGGTGTTGTCGTTGCCGAGACAAAGAAGTATCTTGATGCAAGAGCAAAGAAATTCTAAGTTAATCCGCAAAGAACCCCGCGAGGCATTTGCTCCGCGGGGTTTTGTATGTCTATATCAATTCCGGGTTCTGTAATCAGCCCTCCACCTTGGGAAGTCCTGCAAAGCCTACCGCAAGGTCGGCATCTGTAGGAATGTAATCCGTCATTTCGCCATTGTTGTACTTCTCGTAAGCAACCATATCGAAGTAGCCTGTGCCGGTCAGTCCGAAGAGAATCGTCTTCTCCTCGCCTGTCTCCTTGCACTTCAATGCCTCGTCGATTGCAACGCGGATCGCATGGCTGCTCTCAGGCGCTGGAAGAATACCTTCGATCCTCGCAAACTGCTCGGCTGCCTCGAACACACTTGTCTGTTCCACAGCAACCGCCTCCATCAGCCCGTCGGCATACAGCTGGGAAAGTACGGAGCTCATGCCATGGTATCTCAGTCCGCCGGCATGGTTAGGGGAAGGAATGAAGCCGCTGCCCAGCGTGTACATCTTCGCCAGCGGGCAGACCATTCCGGTATCGCAGAAATCGTATGCGAACTTTCCTCTGGTAAAGCTCGGGCAGGATGCCGGTTCCACGGCGATAAAGCGGTAATCCTTCTCTCCTCTGAGCTTTTCGCCCATGAACGGTGAGATCAGACCGCCAAGGTTGGAGCCGCCTCCGGCGCAGCCGATGATGATGTCCGGCTTCACGCCATACTTGTCAAGGGCTATCTTGCTCTCCAGTCCGATCACCGACTGATGCAGCAACACCTGATTCAGCACGCTTCCGAGCACATAGCGATAGCCCTCTGTATGGGTTGCGACCTCCACCGCCTCGGAGATTGCGCAGCCAAGGCTGCCTGTCGTTCCCGGATGCTCAGCAAGAATCTTCCTGCCAACCTCTGTTGTCGTGGACGGGGACGGTGTCACCTCCGCTCCATAGGTTCTCATGACCTCTCTTCTGAATGGCTTCTGCTCATAGGAGACCTTTACCATATAGACCTTGCAGTCCAGTCCCAGATAAGCGCATGCCATGGACAACGCGGTTCCCCACTGACCTGCTCCGGTTTCCGTTGTGACACCCTTAAGTCCCTGCTTCTTCGCGTAATACGCCTGTGCGATCGCCGAATTAAGCTTATGGCTGCCGCTTGTATTGTTTCCCTCAAACTTATAATAAATCTTCGCGGGTGTTCCCAGCGCCTTCTCCAGACAGTACGCACGCACCAGTGGAGACGGACGATACATCTTGTAAAAATCAAGAATCTCTGCCGGGATGTCAATGTAAGGAGTGTCATTGTCCAGCTCCTGCTTGATCAGCTCGTCACAGAACACCGGCCGCAGGTCTTCATAGCCCATCGGCTGTAAGGTTCCGGGATTCAGAAGCGGTGCTGGCTTGTTTTTCATATCCGCGCGGACATTATACCACTGCTTCGGCATCTCGTTCTCATCCAGATAAATCTTGTAGGGGATCTTCTTTTCTTCGCTCATACTGTTTTCCTTTCTGCGCTCTCGCAATGAAATCTGATCACGGGATAAGGATTTTGATATCAAAAAAGACTCCTATCCCAACAACTACTGCCGGGACAAGAGTCTGATATGCTCCTGCGGTGCCACCCTGCTTGATACCTGTACAGGTATCCTCTCACGCATACTATCATATGCCGATTCTTGATAACGGAGTATCTTCTCCGGCTTGCTTACTGCTTTCAGCTCGCCCTCTGGAGCCCATTCATTTCTGCTTCCGTGCTGCAATTCCACCTGCTGCAGCTCTCTGTAACGGTCCGGCTGGAAACTACTTACTCTCCATCACTGGTTTACTTATATTTACCACATTTAGTTTAGCGCTGTCAAGTGGTAAATTTATCTTTTTTCCACCTTAATTTCGCCCCATGCTTCCAGCAGCCTTTCCATCCGGAATGCCGCATTGGCGGGACTGGTGGAGGGCAGCTTACAGATTTCCATGCCCGTCTTCGGGTAAGAGTACTTCTGATACAGTTCATACGCCTTCGTCCCGTTGGCAAAGATCCGGCGGACGGGCGCATGCTCCAGAATGATTGACAGGTCTGTCGGCACAACGTTCCTGATCGAGCTGTCGCTGGAGCCCTCAATGTCACACTCCGCGATAACATCCCACAGCGCAATGTGATGCGCCAGCAAAAGCGCCTTCTTCTCCTCAATCGTCTCCGGGCGCCTCTCACCGTAAAGTCCGGCGATCACCTCCCAGAAACGGTTGCACGGATGCCCGTAATAGAATTTCTGCTCTCGAGACTTTACCGAAGGCAGCGTCCCGAGGATCAGAACCTCCGACTGCCCGTCAAAGACCGGATCAAATTCATGCTTCACATGTGTCAGCACAGGCTCTCTCCCCTGCATATTTACTCTCCTCCTGTCACTATCTAACGGCTGATTTATACCCATTATACCATCAGCCATAGCCAGACAGAAGTATCAACAAAGCACTGTTTCTCAAAAGACACAAATTTTCTCGTGGCATAGTATGTATCCAGCCTGAAAGAGCCGCCTTCATTCGCATGAAGACGGCTCTTAAAAACTTAGTTTCCTGAATAGTATTCTTTTCTTTCTGCAATTACTGTCTGCACACCTGCATCCTCAAGGGCTGCCATATATTCGCTATAGGTTGCCTCAAAGTCTGCTTCCGGACAGGTAATACATTTAACCTGATACTCATCCTTTACCAGATTCAAATCTGTAATTAATTCAGAGGTAGAGGGTGAAGTATAAGTAGAATCATGACACAGGGTGCCAATCATGGCATTCTCATAATTTCGGATTACATGATCCTCGTAGCCCGGCGCCTCCAAAGCTGTACATGCATTGAAGTCATCTACTGTTGCAAAATATCCCTGATTTCCGGTAAGGAAAATGTCAGCACGAATCCAGTCCTTATCCTGAGCATTGTATTCAGCATCCTTTACAACAGGAACCTTATTCTGGTCATATTCAAAATGCTCACCTTCAAATCCATGATAGAAAACAAATCCGCCATCCTTAGAACACATCCAGTCAAGATATGTCATACATGCTTCCACTTTTTCCGCATCCGCTGTCTTGGGACAGAATGCAATCAGACCTCCAGCTGCATACGTTGCACTATACTGCTTGCCATCATGAATGTTTTTCAGCGGCTCCAGTGCCACAAAATCTGCATCGGGTACATTTTCCTGTAATGTCTTCAGCAGGGAACCTCTCATAACGTCAACGCTGCCGTTTACAGCATATTCCATGAATGCATTGGTTCCTGTAACAATATAGCTCTTGAACTGATCCTCGGACATGATGTAGTATTCCGGATTCAACAGACCGTTATTATACATCTTATTCATGAATCTGTAATAATCGCGCATACCCTCATCATAGTACTCGGAAATGGCATCCTCGCTTCCGGCAATCGCAAACTCTACAGGATCGCTTACCGTCTTAGAGAACGCAGTCTTCATATTCCATGCATTCCAAACCATTGCACCAATGACATCCTTCTTACCATCGGGATTTTCGTACACCATCTTGTACAGAGTGTCATATAATTCATCCGGTGTGGTAGGCTCCTTCAGATTCAGCTTATCCAGCCAGTCTTTCCTGATAAACAGATTCGATTTTGCTGTTGTTGCACGCTTAGCTACAATACCATATAAATTGCCATTTCTGTTTCTTCCGATATCAATGACATCAGTACCCAGATATGCTTTCATGTTCTGTGCCTGATCGCTGCCATCAATAAACTCGGACAGATCCCATGTACCGCCATTATTGAAATAGTCCTCGGCATACGCATATGTATAGGTAATGGTGATGTCCGGCGCTGTCTGGGATGCAACCATAGTCTGCATCTTTGTCACCTCATCCCATCTTCCAACCGGAACGAACTCAACATGGATACCAACCTTCTCCATCTGCTCATTCGCATATCTCGTCCAACGGTTGTCTGTGATAGTAGAGCCTTCCGGAGCATTGCTTCTGTCAAACAGCTCGACGGTGATGGTAACATCATCGAACATTTTGGAACCGTACGTGGTCTGATACTTGCTTTCCTCTGCAGAGCTGGCTCCGCTGTTTCCCTGTGTACTTTCAACATTTCCAGACGACCCCGGTTCCTTTCCGCAGCCTGTGAAGCACGTACACATCATGGACATTGCCAGCAGACAGGTTAATAATTTTTTCTTCATTCTACGTCTCCTCCCTTTTACTTTTCAATTCGTTTTTTTATGTTAAACCTTTTCGGTTCCAACATCATCCTTTTACCGAGCCAATCATAACACCCTTTACAAAATACTTCTGCAGCCATGGATAAACGATCAGAATCGGTATGGTAGATACCGCTACCGTTGCCATTTTTAATGACTGCGTCATTACCTGGGTGCCAATGCCTTCCAGATTTGCCCCTGAGTTATTCAGTTCTTCTCCGAAGAGCAGACCTCTCAGCCGCAGCTGCAGGGTATACTTTTCCGGACTCTGGATGTAAAGCAGTGCATCGAAATACGAATTCCAATATCCCACTGCATAGAACAATCCGATTGTTGCCAAAATAGGCAGCGACAGCGGAAGAATAATTTTTACCAGTGACTGCATATGGGAAGCTCCATCAATTCTCGCTGCCTCCTCCAGACTTTCCGGCAGATTTCTGAAGAATGTCCGCATGACAATGAAATTGAATACATTGATGGACTGGGGAATAAACAATGCTCCAAGCATGTCATAAAGCCCCACACCCTTTACCACAAGGAAGGTCGGGATCATGCCACCTCCAAAATACATGGTGAATAATATAATGACTGTAAACACCTTCCTGCCAGGCAGATCCTGCCGCGACAGGGCATATGCGGCGAATACCGTCAATACCAGACTGAGCAGTGTACCCACGAGCGTAATCAGCACAGTTGTACGCATCGCCATCCAAATCTGTGTTCTTCCAAGTATCTGCCTGTAGGCTTCCAGCGTAAAGTCAATTGGATAAACCGTCACCCTGTTTGACAGTACCGCATTATATCCGCTCACCGAGTAAGCCAGCACATTTAAAAACGGATAGAGACATACAAATGCCAAAAGAGCAAGTAAAAGATAATTCACAATAGTTCCTAATTTAATTTTTCTTTTCTTTTTCAAACCCATTTCTCTTGCTCTCCTTCTTTATATAATTCCGTCTTCGCCTATGGCCTTGGCAAATTTGTCCGCAAGAAACAGAATAAGAATATTAATTACCGACTGGAACAGACCGATGGCCGTTGAATCACTGTATTTTGCCCTCTCGATACCAATCCTGTAGGTATAGGTACTGATAACCTCGGAAACCCCCATAACCTTGCTATTGCCCAACAGAAGCGGTGCATCCAGTCCAATCGTCATCATTTTGGAAATCTGGAGAATCAGCATTGTGACAATGACCGATTTGATAGACGGCAGGGTAATGTAAATCAATCGCTGGAACTTCGTCGCTCCATCAAGATATGCCGCTTCATAGAGGCTTTCATCTACACCGGTCAGCGCAGCGAGGTAAATTATGGTTCCCCAGCCGATCTCTTTCCAGACATTACAGATAATATATGTAAATATCCACCATCCATTGTCACTGAGAAACGGAATCCGGTTCAGTCCCATTCCCGCCAGAATATTATTGATAGTGCCACTCTGCTGCTGGAACATATTATTGGCAATGCCGACAACAACAACCCATGACACAAAGTGCGGCAGATACAGAACCGACTGTGTAACCTTTTTGAATTTCACGCTGAAGACCTCATTCAGCATAAGCGAAACAATAATGGTCAGCGGAAAACTTACCGCCAGAGTCGCAAAATTTAAAATTAAGGTATTTCGGATTGCATGCCAGAAATTTTTATTGGAAAAAATTTTTTCGAAGACCTTGAAGCCACACCACGGACTTTTCAGTACTCCCTCAAAAACGTTGTAATCCTTAAACGCAATGGTAATACCATACATCGGAATATATTTGAACACAATGTAATACAGCATAACCGGAACAAGCATCAGGTAGACCCATTTATAATTCCACACCTTGTTCCATGTACGGCTGAAATTTCTAGGTGTTTTGTGTTGTTTATTACTATTTTGTTTCTTCATAACCAACCCCCTGTTTTGAAAACATATTTCTCATCCACTCATTCATCATAGCACCAAAGTATACGCAGCAAAAACGCATATATTGATATTCTTTTTGCATATATTGACAAATAGTTCGGCATATTGTTAATATATTCTAAATTATTTAATTGAAATTTAGTAAAATCATCCAACGTCAAGTCCAGATTTTTATAATAAAATAAAAACATATCCTACGAAGGGAGATTACAATGGAACGACTCTATAAGAAATTGTTTTCGGCAATAGAAGCCGATATTTCCTGTGCAATAAAAAACGGCTGTGAAAATATGTGCGTAGGCTCCACCTCTTTTTTTCATAATCATGATGGGTATGAACTGACATTGATTCTGAATGGTCAATTAAACATTCTTATGGATAACCAAAGCTACCTCTTATCGCGTGGCGACCTGATTCTCATCCCGCCATATATCTTTCACGGTTCCTTTGCGCTCCTTCCTGATGAATATCAAAGAATTGTCATCAGTGTAAGGGAACCTGTTATGAAAGAATTATCCACAAACATGACTGATTTATCGGTATGCTTTTTCCGAACCCCTGCCCTGATGGCCAACATTATCCATCTCAGCGAACGGGAAATAATAAAATACTGCGAGTATGCCAATTCTTTACACAACTCACTCTCCTCTAATGAATTTGGTTCGGATGTGCTGTCAAGCAGTTTAATGTGTCAGCTTCTGGTATATGCAAACCGCCTGGTCTCCTCCACGGCAACGCCTAAATACCGGAATCATCTGTCAAAGCTGATAACAGATACCTTTCAATATATTAACACTCACCTTACGGGGGAGATATCCCTGCAAAGTATCTCCGAGCATGTCCACCATAATGCAACCTACGTCAACCGCCTTTTTAAGAAGGAAACCGGAACCACGCTCCAGCAATACATCATTGCAAAAAAAATAGCTCTGGCACAAAAATATCTGCGCGAGAGCTATTCTCCCTGTGATGCCTGCTTTATGAGCGGCTTTAACAATTATTCACATTTTTCCAGAACCTTCACAAGACAGATTGGCCAATCCCCGAGGAACTATCAGGCACAGTTTTCAAGTAAAAAATAGTTTTTTCTTCTGTGCCGCATTCCCTACCGGTAATACTGTGCCTGCGCCTCGAACATTTTAGCATAGATTCCGCCCGGAACAGCCGCAAGCTCGTCATGGCTTCCGTACTCTGCAATCTTTCCGTCCGAGAATACCGCTATCCGGTCACAGAAACGACAGCTCGACAGGCGGTGTGAGATGTAGAATGCCGTCTTGTCCCCGACGAGCGTGTGGAACTGTCTGTAGATCTCGTACTCCGCAATCGGGTCAAGCGCCGCCGTCGGCTCATCGAGGATGATGACCGGCGCGTTCTTGTATAGTGCACGCGCAATCGCCAGCTTCTGCTGTTCTCCGCCGGAGGGTTCGACACCGTCCTCCTCAAACATCTTAAAGAGCGTGGTATCCGCTCCCTTGGACAATTTGCCGACCATTCCGTCCAGCTCCACCTGCTTTAACAGCGCATCCAGCTTCTGTCGTTCCTCCGGCGTCTGAAGCTCTGTTTCCTTCAGCAGCACATTCTCTCCCATTGTGAAGCCGAACAGCTTAAAGTCCTGAAATACCGGCGCAAACTGCTCCATATATTCTGCGTAATCATAGTCCTTGATATTCTTCCCATCCAGCAGGATCTCCCCCGAGGTAGGATCGTAAAGCCTGCACAGCAGCTTGATAAAGGTCGTCTTTCCCGCTCCGTTCAAGCCTACGATAGAGAGATGCTCTCCCGGCTCCACCGTGATATTGATACCGTCCAGCACCTTCTTATCCGTTCCGGGGTAGGAAAAGGTCACATTGCGGAATTCAATGCGGTGCTGCTTCTTCTCCACCTGCGCCGTGCCCTTCGGGATCGCCTCCGGGTACTCCATGAACAGCACATATTCATAGGCATAATTGCAGCGTTTGATCAGTTCGGTGATATTCCATGTCAGCCCGCCCAGCGTCGCGTCAAGCGCCCCCGCCGTCTCGATCATCTGCGTAAAAATACCGATGGAGAAGACCTTTCGTATCGCCAATATGCCGACATAGGCGTAAGTGATGAGCTGCCGCACAACATCGGCAGCGCTGCGGATCATCTGATGGGGATATGTGGAATCCCCCTGCTGCCTCCACACGCCGATGCTCGCGTCGGTGTTCGTCTTCCACTTGTGCAGCATCAGCTCCCGCGCCTGGTACAGCCGGATGTCCTTTCCGTACCGGAAATCCACAATCTCCCATCCGAAATAGCTGAACAGTCTGTTTAATTTTGACAGGCTGCCGTAGGCAGCCAGCTCAATTTTGTTGCACTTGTTCGTGATGAACAGGCCTATCAGGGCATAGACAAGAATCACCGCCAGCAGCACCGGTGCATTTACAACGATCAGCGTGACAAAGCCGCCAATCTTGAAACAGTTGCCGAAGAACATAAAGACCTGCTCCGCGATCCCGTAAACGCCGCCGGAGTACCATGCCATGCCTGTTTTCGCCTTCTCGAGCTGATCCAGCGCCTTCTTGTCCTCCGTCAGCTGAAAGTCCAGCCCCATGGAATGCCTTCCCATCTGCATGGAAAAGTAATTGTCCAGCCGCTGCTGGTACTTCTGCAATGCCGTATCCAGCCAGGAAGCTGCCGTCTGCAGAAGGCATTCTCCAACGACAATAATGGCGACATACTGCACGATCCGCTCCACGCTGCGCGCATTGCACAATTCATCCACCAGAAGCGGTGTCACCAGAATGCCAAGGAACGGCTGTAAAATACTGATGACTGTTTTTAAGCCTTCCATGACAAAGAACATCGGATACCTGCGCGCCGCCGTCGGAAACAGGGTGCGGATCACAGCAATTATTTTCTTAAGCATCAGCCCCCACCTCCTGTTCTTCCCGGTAATATTGTGCCTGTACCTCAAACATATGGGCATACTCTCCGCCCTGTGCCATCAGCTCCTCATGACTGCCAAGCTCGATCATATGACCGTCCTGAAACATGGCAATGCGGTCACAGAATCTGGTGGAAGCGAGCCTATGGGATATGTAAACCGCGGATTTCTTCCCGATCATATGGTCAAACCGCTCATAAAGCTGCTGCTCCGCCAGCGCATCCAGCGCCGAAGTCGGCTCGTCCAGAACAACGATGGGCGCCGCCTTATAGAGTGCCCTCGCCAGCGCCAGCTTCTGCTTCTCGCCGCCGGACAGATCCACGCCCTCCTCATCCACAATCTTCAACAGCTCCGTCTCTATCCCCTTTGGCAATGCTTCGAGCTTCTCGCCAAGCCCCGCCTCCCGGAGTGCGTTCATTGCCTGTCTAAAATCCGTCTCCTCCCTGGCTTTCATGGACACATTCTCCGCGACGGGGAACGCCATGACCTCAACATTCTGAAATACCGGCGAGAATAGGCGGTAGTAATCCTCGCGCCGGTAGCGTCTGATGTCCACGCCATTTAACGTAATATAGCCCTCCGTCGGGTCATACAGCCGCAGAAGCAGCTTTATCATGGTGCTCTTTCCCGCGCCGTTGATGCCGACAACCGCCAGCTTCTCTCCCGCGTGAAGGGTTAGATTCAGATGCTCCAGCGCATTTTTCTCAGCCTTCAGATAACGGTAGCCCACGTCATGAAACTCAATGACATAATCCTCTGCCTCCGGCAGCGGCAGCGCATCCTTTCCATCTCCCAGCTCCAGTTCCATAAAGGTTCGGAAATCATCCACCTCCAGCGATGCTTTTCCATACTCGCCGAGAGACTGTAAAAACGAGCTGAGGCTCCCGGAAAAGGACATTGCAAGCGTCAGATACAGAGTAAAATTACCAATCGACATGCCCTTCCGCAGAACAGAATACACGAGTACACCATAGATCAATGCACTGCCGACCAGATACACGCCCCGCACGAGCAGTGCATGGCGGAACCACTGATTATAGTGATAATCCATGCGCTCTTCCTTTTTCTCAAAGACCTTCCTCTGTTTTCCGAGCAGGAAATCCGCCAGACGGAACAGTCTGATGTCCTTCGCATAGTCAAAATCCTGCGTCACACGGTTCATGTAATACTCCTGTCGCCAGACCGGAGCCAGCTTATCCCACACCTCCCGTTTGCAGAGCTTGACGACGTAATTGTAGTGAAGTCCCTGTAAAATTCCCAGTACAATCAGGACAAGGATCAGCCGGAAGTCAAGAACGCAGACCGCGCCGAACGTGACGAGCACCGTGAACAGACTCGTCGCCATACCCGCCATCAGATGCATCATTCCCTCGACACCGTTGTTGTTTCCTCCGGTCGCCTGCTCCGCCCTCTGTTGGACGTCGAGAATCTCCGGCTTTTCCAGCATCTCATAATCCAGCCGCAGCGCCTTATCCACCCGCTCTGTTATCATCCGCATACGGACGAAGATATAACGATACCATGTCTTACAGCCGGAATAGGTATTGCCGAACAACAGAGCTGCTGCCACAGCACCTCCCACGGCGAGAATACGCAGCAGCGCCCTGACACTCTCCTCTTCCGATACGCCTGACTGTATCAGATCAATCACGTATTTTCCGAAAATCCCCCAGAAATACCCCAGCACCGACCCGCAGACCACTCCTAAGATTGCGATCGGGATAACTGACGGACAGTATTGCCTACACTTTGCCAGAACATAGCGCGTATTGCTCCATATGCCAAACTTCCGGTGTAACGGATTATCCGTTCTCTCCTTAAACTCCGCCATTTTCTTCCGTCACCTTCCTCTTGATCCAGCTTTTCGATCTGTTGCTAATCTGCATATAATAGCCACAGGGCGTGTCTACATAAGAATCTGCCACTGCGAACAATCCGAACAGCAATCCACCGATTGTCATATCCACTCCGTATGCCGTTTCCATCTTTCCATCCTTGTCAACAAGGCGTATCTGGACGCAAGGTCCATTTCCACTGCCCGGTGCCGCCAGCTCTGTCTGCAAAAAATCCAAGGCTTTCTCTACTTTCTCCAAACGGATTCCAAGCGCTTTTGAGATTGTTTCCCTGCTTGCATATTCCCCATAGCCAAGGGAATAAAGATAGGTCAGGATTTTGACATTTTCTTCTTCCGCAAGAAAGCCGAACAATTTTCTCACCTTCGGTTTGTTCTCTACCCATGCCAGTAATCCGGCATCCTTCTCCGGTTCCGTAAAAAAGAGATGAAAGTTATTATTTTTGCTCAGATTCTGATAGGAAAAACCCTTGTCATTAGTCAGAACCGCCGCTGTTTTTGGGGCGCCTTCCTCTAAATAAGGCCGGTTATAATATGTCTTATTGTTTGCCCATGCCCCGATCTGGAATGCCCAGTTCAGTCTGTCTATCAGTGCAAAGTAATCATCACATTCTGTCCCTTGCAGTGCATCCAGCACCTGCTGTTCAATTGTGACATTCCTATGCTCCCTGCCATAGAGGTAATCCGTAGAAACTTCAAAGAAATCTGCTATTTTCGGAATCAGATCACCCTCCGGATAGCTCCCGTTCTCCCATTTAGAGACCGCCTGCCCGCTGACTCCAAGATGTGAAGCCAGCTGCTCCTGCGTAATCTTCTTTTCCTTTCGTAGCTGCTGTAAGGTACTTGCAAATGTCATGTCCCGCTCCTCCTGTTTTCACCTGTCGGTTGATTTGTACCCATTATAGCATCAAGCATAGTTGAGAAGAAGCGTTGATTTCATGTGTGGTTGTTTTTTAAAGAGAAAATACCAAATTTTTCTACTCAGAGTTGAATTAGTGGAATTTATCGGTAATATTTCATAATCTCTCCTGCCATTTCCCGGCAATACTTTTCGGTCGTGCTGTGAATCTGCCGATACGCTGCCGGAGAGCCGACATAGCCCATCGAAAAGACATCCTGTCCTCTCCGAACAGGATGCCTTCCAACGATACATCAAACAGGGTACACAGGGCAACCAGATTGTCAATGCTCGGCAAGGACTCTCCACGCTGCCACTTTCCCACTGCCTGGGGAGAAACCGAAAGTGCGTCACACACCTCCTGTATGGTAAAGCTGCGCCTTACCCGTTCCTCCCGGATTCTGCCGCCAATCGCCTCACAGTCCAAGACCGGATACTCAAACTCTCTCATAAGCATACCTCCTATTCCTAATATCATTTCAAGAACGTCGATATTGATAGCAGGCCATAAGAGCCGGCGGCATCCTCATATACCAATTACAGTATAGGTAAAAGAAAACGTGCTGTCAACTTACAGCACGCCCTCTTTCCTCTGCTTTTTTCAAGCTCTGTAGCTGCTTCTCCCGGCGGAAGCTTTCCATGTCGAAATTCCTGCCGTTGACCGGCTGCTCTCCTCTTCGGAAGATCCAGTTGGTTTCAACCGGCATGTACAGGATCTCCGACAGCGGCATGTCGCACCGCCTCGCAACGCTCTCCGCAGTGTTGATGTCGTTGCCACCCAGATAGACATAGGTGTCGCAGTTTCCGATTATGGTCGAGCTGTCCCTTCCATATCCCTCCTCCAGCTGGGACTCCGCCTGAATCATCAGCATGGTCGATATTCCCCTCGACCTGACACCCGAAATCATCCTCGGAAATTCGTTGATCCTGCAGTTTGTGGCAAAGTCGTCCATGATGAACCTCACATCCAGCGGAAGCCGGTGTCCGCGGCAGTGGTGATCCGCCTCGTAGCACAGTTCGTTCATCGCTTGCGTGAAAAAGATGTTGGCAAGGTCATCCATGGACCGGTCGGTATCACTCACCGTGACAAAGATTGCCGTCCTTTTATGCCCTATGGAGGCAATGTCAAGCTCATCATAGGCAAGCATCTGGCTGATTTCCCGGCAGTCATACTTGCCCAGCTTTGTCGTCAGTGTGATAAGGATCGACTTCATCGTCCTCACCGCGCCGACCCGGAACTTTAAGTACTGTTTATAGGTGAAGGACTGTGGTTCCTTCGCCCCGACCGATTCCATGATGCGGTCAAACGGCGTCTTTTCCTGGTCATTCCCCTCATCCAGCCTGCAGCAGCCGATCAGCTTGTAGATTGATTCCAGCGTCTGCTCCTCCTTTGGACGGTACTTCCAGAGGAAGCTGATGATACAGGTGAGAAGCACCTCTGCCGCCCTGTCCCAGAAGGGATCCTGTCCGGTGTAACCCTCGTCCACATAAGCGAGCATGTGCGCAAGCTTGATGATGTCCTTCTCGCTGCGGATGTAGCGGAAGAAGTTGTAATGGACGGACTTTGCAGGATTATCCAGATTCAGCCGCTTCACAATGTAACCCTTCTCCCGGAGATACCTCCCGTATTCCGGGTACAGGTCGCCTTTGGGATCCGAGATGATGTAGCTGCCATATGCCTGAAGCAGATTCGGGATCACAATGCTTCGGGTTTTTCCGGTTCCTGCCGCCCCAACCACAAGAACATTGTTGTTGCGCCTGGTCTGGTAACAATCCATGCTGTAATATCTGTCAGCTGCAAGAATCAGGTCGTTCTGATGTATCGTTTCCATCGCGTTGCCCTCCTTATGAATTTGTCAAAACGGTGTCGTGACAATCCGGTCGCAGATTCCGAATGCCACTGTTTCCTCGGCGTTCATGTAATGGTCATACGAGATCTCTTCCGCCATCTCTTCCGGCGTGTGGTGCGTATGCTTGCAGAGCACCCCGTTTAAAAGCTCCCGCGTCTGAAGGATGGAATCGGAAATATTCTTGATGGAGCTTGCCGAACCGCCGACTCCCTGTGAAATCATCGGTTCGTGTATCATCGTCCGGGAATGCGGCAGGATGAACCTGTGTCCCTGCTGCCCTCCCGCGAGGATGATTGCCGCCATGCTCGCCGCGATGCCGACGCAGTAAATGTTCACCTCCATGTCCATGCTCTGGAGCATGTCGTAGATTGCCATGCCCGCATTCACCGAACCGCCTCCGCTGTTGATGTAGAGATTGACCGGCTCGCTCCCCTGCCTCTTCAGGTATAGCATCTGAAGGAGAAATTCGTTCGCTGTCTCCTCCGTGATCTCTCCCTGTAAAAAGATCGTTCTGTCGGTAAGCAGCTGCGACCGTATCGCGATCTCCCCGCCGCCCTTGTAGGACTCTTTCAAAAAAGATGGAACCCAGCTCTGACTCATGCCCCTGCCCTCCTTTTGCTTTTCTTGCTTAAGCATAAAAGAAAAACGGGCCGCTGAAAAGCAACCCGTAGTTTATTGTCCTCTTTATAATTGGTAGACCCCCAAAAGCTTTTCCTGATAGCCCGCGACCCTACACTCCTGCAGCAGACGCACCACAGGAAGAAGTCTTTCATCCCTGATGTTCTGTAGGCTTTTTAATCTCCTGTCCGAAATTCCCTCATTTGACCGGCAGCTTTCATAATCCTCAGCCCCCATGTGCCAGAATTCAAATTCTCCCTGATAATATTCCGAAATTTTCTGGGCAATAAGCAGCCCCTCCGGGTCAAAATCTCCTGCATAAAATATTTTTACCCCCGCCGCTGCCAGCAGATCAAGCACCAGTAGTGCCGCCATCTTCGGTTGTCCGTTCATGCACATACAGGCCGCCTTTCCCTGCATTTTTCCACACAATACCGCAAACACAGACGGATTTTCCACAATATAGGCTGTTCTGTCCGGACAGCTCACTTCCTTCCAGCGGGCAATTACTGCCATCGGAACCTGCAGCATATCTCCTTCCTCCGCGAAGCCCTCCATTCCCGGATGTATGCTCCCGTCCGCTTTCACCGCATGCATCCCAAAGAGCAGGGCATAATTTGAAAGGTCATCCAGAAGAATCCCGGTTTTCAGGAAATAGCGCTGTCTTGTAAATGTCGGAAAAATCTTCTGCTCAGGAATCACAATGTTGCGCGCCCTGCAATCCATCTGAATCAGCCTGAACAGCAATTCGCCATCCTCACTGCCCCTGTCAAACGCATGTGGATTTCCTGTGACTTCCGTCGCAAACACAGCCAGATACAGCAGTCTGTCCTGCCGATAGGGTAATGCATTCATAATGTCAGCTGAAAGGAAAAGCTGTCTTGCCCATTCTGTAATATTTCTTGTCCTGCCGCCCCATAACATCTCTGAAAGGAGCGGCAGCCAGTCTGCGGCAGCAGTTGCCGCGTAACGCACAGCCGCCTGCTCCAGAATCTCCCGGCGTCGCCTTTCCTCTGCCTCTATTTCTTCTCTCCTGCCGACCATCCTTTCGCCAAAAAACAGTTCTAACAGCTGCACCGGTTCCACCGCCCCGAATCGGCTGTCTCCCAATGCCTTCCCAAATTTCTCTGCGGAGATTGTAATACTCTTCTGACCATGAAAACTCTTTCCGAAAAAACCCTCCAGTGTCTCAAGCTCTTCCTGTGACACGCTGCGCAGCACAACATTTCCGGTAAACTTCCCATAAGAAACATATTTTTCCCGAAACCCGCCAAACACCCTGTCCCAGACCGGGCTCTGCCTGAAATACCGGATACACTCAATTTCTTCCTGTCTGCCCAATTTCCGCCCCTCGCAATTCCACTGCCTGCTCACTCTCCAACAGCTCCTTTGCATGACCATTCCAGAGGTAGGGCATCACCGTGACAAATTTTGCATTTTGCGGACGCAGCAGCTGGTAAATCGCCAATGCATCCAGCGTGTCACAGTCTCCCCACAGCACCTGGGAATTCATAATAAAGTCAAAGCCGAACTCCGTCATCAGACGGAACATATCACGGATATTCTTGTTATCCACACCGGCAAATGCCTCATCCAGAGAAATCAGGCGGGGCGCATCCTCCCTTCCGCCCTGATACTTTGCCACTACCGCAGAAAACAGCGGCACATACATGGACATCGCTTTTTCACCGCCGCTGAAGGTTCCAAATACACTGTTTGTCAGCTCCTTAATACGCTCTCCGCTCTTCTGGGAAAAGAGCTGAAATTCAAACCACTTCCGGTAGTCAAGTGTGTCCTTCATCACCTGATAAAAGGAAATCATTCCTCCGCTGTCCTTCGCATGCCTTCTCGCCTCTTCAACCTTCGACCGGAAATGTCTTGACAGCTTTGCCGCTTCCTCCTCGCCCATCAGTCGGTAATCCTTCCTCAGAAGCTCTACCAGTTCCTTTGTGTCAAGCTGATCCTCTGTCTCCGCCGTCCTGCTTCTCCAACGCAGCGAAAGCTTAAGACCGCTGGAAGTATTCATTGACTCCATCAGGGCATTCATCTTGCCCACCCATGCATTAGAGCCGTTAATCTTTCCACGGATTTTCCGTCCGACGGTGTTGGCGAGGATATCCTCAAACAGCTCTCTGTCCCCATCCTTAATCAGGTCGAGCAGCTCTGCAATGTCCTCCTCAAGATGCGAGAGCAGTTTTTTAAACGGAATCTTCACTCCCTGATACCTTGCAGAAATATCCAGCCGTTTCGCGTCCTCCAATTCCTCAAATAACTCGCTCTGCATCAACTGATAATCGTTCAAAAAGCCTCTGTTTTCAAAGTATACCCGGTTCAGGTCGCGAATAATGTCCTCCTTCTTCCAGTCCTTACCCTCCTGTCCCAGAATCCGGCAAATCTCTGCCGGGCTCTCTCTGTCATCCTCCGACAGTTCCACATATCTCAGTGCACGTTCCGCTTCATAGCTCTTTTCCAGTTGAAGTCTCTTCTGCTCCGACTCCAGAAGTTCCACTGTTCCGGTCTCCTCCTGCTGCTCCAGCACCTTAATCCGCTCAGTATTCTGGGTCTTCTGCGTGACACACCGCTGCAGTCTTTCAGGATAATCCTTAAGCCACTGGATACAGGCATCCAGACGTCCTTTTATCTCCTCATAATCCGTAAGCTTCAGCTGTTCTGTAACCGACTCATACTCCGCTTTCTTCTTTTCCAGATCCTTCTGCAGCGCCCTGATATCATATCGGATCTGTTCCATGTCTGCATCCAGATTATCCATATTCCCTGCAAGCTCTCCGACACGGCAGACACCAACCAGATAAATCTGATGCTTTGACTGTAATTCGATAAAATGCCGGTTGTAACAATCCGCCGCTTCTGCTGCCCGCTGAAACACCTCATAGCTGCAGTTGAGATACAACCGCTCTGCGATGGATAGCGCTTCCTTTTTCTTCTCACGGATCTGCGCCGTCAACACCTTAAGCTTTTCCTCCAGTCTTAAGCCCTCGCTCTGTATTCTCTCCGCTTCTCTTTCAGCAGCCTTCAGTTCCAGAAAAACCCCTCTCAGTGCATGATCATCCGGCAGTTCATGATATTCCTTTTGCAGCAGCTCCTTTCGCTGACTCAGCCGCTCTATCTCCCCCTGAAGAGTCTGGCACTCCCTCTCCAGAAGCTCAAGTTTTTCCCGGCATTCCCGGATTTTATCAAGACGGTTTCTCTCTCTTGCCCTCGTCCCAAGGAAGCCCGCATTGTGCTGACCCGTGACTGTACCCGCCAGAACTCCCATGCGATAGGTTCCGTCCTTTGACACGGATACCGCTCCTTCTCCGTCATAAGCAATGTTTTGCAGAATTGCCGTAATCCTCCCATTGGAAAAGATATCATTGACGTTGTCATTCAGTTCCAGCACATCCAGCAAGCTTTTGTCCGCCCGCGTTTTCTGCACAAACAGGTACCTGTCCTCGCAGCCCTCAGCCAGCCTGAGCACCTGCTCACGATATTGCTCATCCACAACAAGCGCATCAAGAATCCCCATCTGCATCAAAGCCTCTTCCAGTCTGCTGCACTCCGCATCTGTCAGCTTCTCCCCGAATTCAAGCACTTTATAGAATTCCTGATATGGAATGTTTAATGCATCCAGACGTTCCCTGTTTTTCAACACTGCCTCTGTCCGCGGTGGCTGTGGCTCCCGGCTGTTCTCCCACTCAGCCAGTTCTGCCCTTGTTTCTTCTATTTCACCGGTCTTTACCGACAAGGTCTTTCGGTTTTCTGCAATTGCGGTCTCAAGCTCTGTCTCCCCAGCCAGCCATACATCCGCCACCTTCTGCCGCACGGTTGCAAAATCTGACGTCTCACTGTAATGCCCGACGAATTCTGCCAGTTCTCTCAACAGCTCCTGGGTCAGCTTGAGCTGCCGGTTTCTGCCGTTCCAGCTGTACAGTGCTTCCTTCCATTCGCCCTGTGCACGGAACATATCATTTTCCAGCCCGGAAACCTTCCTCTGCTGGCTGTCAAGCTCTCGCTGTTTTTCTTCCCTCTCCTTCAGCAGCTCATCTGCCTGCTGCTCCAGCGTTGTCGTTTCCCTGAGAATGTCCCTACCCTGTCCGATTGCCTGACTACAGCCTTCAAACTGCTCCCTGTGGGTTTCAAACGAAAACTCCGCTTCCAGATTTTCAAGCAGCTCCTCCTTAAAGAAGGAATGCTCTTCAAATGCCATGTCGTCTGCTTCTGACTGCATCTCCTCCAGTATTTCACTGATTTCCTTCTTCCTGTGGTATTGCCTGTCCTCTTCTTCCTTCTGTCTGTTCCTTACGTCCTGATACTGCTCCTGCTTTGTCTGCAGAAATCCTTCTTTATCCTGCAGGTTCCTCCCTGTTACCGCGATTTCATCCCTTAATTCGGTCTCCCGCATTTTTAAATGGACTGCATCGCTCCTGTTTAGGGAGTCCTTCTCCTTTTCCATGGAATCCTTTTTGGCATCAAGCTCATTTCTCTCCTGCTCAAGCTGCCCGATTTTCTCCCTGCAGCCCTGCAGCTCCGCCTTGCGGTTTTCCGCCGCTGTTTTCAGCTGCCGGAGATGTTCATTCTCCCGCTCAAGCTTTGATGCCTTTTCTAACAGCACCAGACGATTATACCTGTCGTAGACACGGTCAATCTTCTCAGCCGCCTGTTTCGCCTCCTGCCTGCTCCTGAGATTCATGTTCATCGTATCCATGTTCTCTATTGCCTCAGACATCGGACGCAGATCATCATCAGACAGCGGCTGGAGCGAATCGCTTAAAATATCATTGATCACAGATGGCTTAAAATCCTTCGACAGCTTCGGGGTTCTGAGCTGGATCAGCAGATCAATCATTTCCTTATATTCGTCCACTGTATCAAAGCCGAAAATCTGTCTGTTTACATATTCCATGTAATCCGCCTGACGGTCAAATACCTGTCCGCCGCTCCCGATACGGTTTTCCAGCTCCCTGCGGGAAAGCGTTACCTTCTCATCCGTCTCCTTGTAAAGCAGGAAATCATGTCCGACCCTTCTCCCATCTGTCAGACCGAAGTACCACTTATCCAACGGTTTCCCCTTCCTTGCGCGCATTCCCATTCCGACCGTCAGATAAACCTCGCTCTCCTCGCGCCTGAACTCGAGATAAAGATACGCTGTCCTCTCCTCTCTGTTATCGTCCTCCTCCAGCAGATAACTGCTCATTTTACGATCCTTTGAACCAAAGGGATCAAGACGTTCCGGGCTCATGTTTCCATCCAGCAGAAGCGGGACAACACTCTGCATTGTAACTGACTTTCCGGAACCGTTCGAGCCGCGCAGGAGCATGCGTCCCCGGACGAACGGAAACTCCTGCTCATCGTAATACCAGAAATTGATCAGACCTATTTTATTTGCATGCCATCTACTGTTCATCTGTACTCTCTCCCACGTATTCCATCGGATAACACCCTTGCAGCTTACCGGCTGACGGATAGATTATGACCTGATGCTCCCTCTCCATTCTCCTTAAGAACATCCAACATTCCATCTCATCCACCACGCTCCTGACAAACTCACTCTCCGGCATTTCCTTGTAATTTTTTGAGAAAAATTCTGCGTTTTCCTGCCGCATATCCCTGATCAGACGCTCAAAGGCAAGCATATCCACCACGCACCTTTCATCGCCCAGAAGCTTCCACTCGCCCGCATCAATCTTCTCTCTGATCTTATGACAGCAGAGCAGAACAATATCCGACAGCACATTATTTCCGGGAAAAACTGTCCCCATCTGGCAGTTCTCTCCAAGCATCATGTAGGCACTTCCCCTGTGTATCTGCACGCTGCAGTCAAATACCTGTTCCAGATCCTCTGCAAGTCTTCTCCCATAATACTTCAGGTAGTCAAAATCCTCTTCCGCTCCATTCTCCTTAAACATTCCAGGCGCAAAAAGCAGTCGTTTGTATACCCGGTGTCTTCTGGCAATTCCCCGGTCTTCATCCATCTCAAACCAGTCGCTCTCCCTGAAATCCTCAGGGCTTGTATATGCCAGAATATCCTTGGTAAAGCTGCGCATAAAATATCTGGAGGCTCCGGTATTTTCATACAGCACCTCTCCGCCCGCGTCATCCATAAAGATATCATCACTTCCGTCCGTAATGCAGAGAAGCCCTTGTGCCACGGCATAGCGCAGCACTCTGATCATTCTCCGCCGGTTAGTATACAAGGTCCAGTCTATAGCTTCTCCGGGCATATTCGCCGCGACATATTCCGTCAGCTGGGACAGAATAAACTGCTCCTGTGCGTCCCTGTCCTCCAGAAACATCAGCAGAATACACAGCATGGCATATTCTTCTCTTGAACCGAACTCCCGTATCCCCATAAAGCATTCCGGAACGACAGGTATTTTTTCCATCTTAACCAATATGGAATTTTCGGTAATCAGACAGCCCATTTTATCAGCGGCAAATTTGCGGATCTCCCCGATTTCATCCCTGATTTTATAATACAGTTCTTTATCCTGCGCCTTCAGAACCCAACGCCTGTTTAACAATACCTCCAGACCACTCATGCATTGTCCTCCTGAAAAACAATTGTGAGACACGGCATGGTAAATTTTCCGTCCTCGCAGTTCACGACACAGCTTTCATCTGCTCGGCTCCGGTCAACCATAAAGCTCCTTCCTTCGTCTGTCCGTGCTGAAAAACCCGCATCCTCCATGGCATCTGACAGCCACTTCAGAAGGATTTCCCTCACTCTCGGCTCAATCACCGGAAGGCTGGCAAAGTCAATGCGTCCGTTCTTTTCGAGCAGCTTCATCTTCTGCACTTCCTGTCTCTGCTCCTCTATCATTTTGCGTCTTGTCTCTTCCTTTTCCTGCCGGGCATCCCGTATAGCACTTCTTGCTGTCTTTTCTTTATAAGTGCGTGTTCTCGATTTCAGTCTGATTTCAAGCGGTTTTTCTTCATACACGCCAGTATTCATACTATCCGTCTCACGCACCAGAGTGCCCTGCAGATGATAAGGCCGCTCCAGTCCAAATACCATTGCCGACATCTGATGCGCCTCATCCAGATTCCCACATCTGAGAAACAGCTCCGCTGTCTTACGGTATTCTTCCCGCCTGTTTGCCCCTAGCGCATTCTTCTCACTAAGCTGCGCCGCATATCGCGTGATGCGCCTTATAATTTCATTCGTTGCGTCGAACAGCTTACCTGCTTCATTCTCCTGAACATTTTCCGCAACAAACCAGCGGTAAATACTCTGGTAACGTCCCTGCGCCTTATCCTCCAGCATTTCCCGGGAAACCGCGGCATCCATTCTCGGGATGGAAAGCTCATAGGTAATCACCTTCTCAAAGACCCTCTCCCGGATCTCGTTGTCAATCATACGGAAATTCTCTTCGATCACTCCCACATTTTTCTGAAGCCCTTTGATAAAACTCCTCAGATATTCTATCAGACGATCCTTAAAAACCAGAAATTCCTTTGTGTGCATCATTTCTTCCGCCTTGACGCTGTTAAGATCGCGGATATAGTCCTGATAATTCTGGTTCAGACGCACGAAATCATTGTTCAGGTCATTCCACCATGTATATACAATGCCCGGCTCTTCCTCTGCCATCATTGGAAAACGCTCGACACTGCGCCTGATCCGCTCCAGAAGAGTCGGCTCCAGCGAAGCACCCTCGATGAACAGATTCTCCAGCCGAATAACAAGACGCTCAATCTCCACACTGTATTCTGACATCTGATAGCGGAATTTTTTATTCTTAAACTCCTCAATAGAGGAAACCTTCCTCGTGTCCTGTATTGTATTCAGATTTTTCCATTCTGTCAGCATCGTCAGATCCTGCTGACATTGTTCCGGGCGGTAATCTGCAAAATAAGGATCCTGCAGCATCTGCTCGTAGACGTCCTCCTGATACATCCAGTACCGCAGTTTTTCATAGTTTTCAAAAAAAATGCGCATAATGCACCGATATCGGTCTACATTATCCGCATTTAAGTATTTTACCTCCGTCAAAGGCTTTATCATCTTGTCTGTAGCCTGCATATTTTCCTCATTTCTGCGCGCGTTCATCTATTTTTCAATCTTTTCCCTCTGCGCTCCGATATTTGTGTTTCACACAATCAGCACATTATCTAAAGTATAGCAAAGCAAGCTCACAGGTGCAAGAAATTATTGTGGTACAGAAACCGTCTCTTCTCTTGCAATTCCTTCATCCGTAATCTCCACGTTGATGGAAATTTCTTCGAGGAAGTCAAAGATCCGCCGCTGTTCTTCCTGCTCTTGTGCATAAATCGTCCTGCAGCCGGTCTGAACGGCAGGTATGATCTCCACCTCTATATTACTCCTGTCGGCATTCCCCGAAATACGCAGCTGTACCAGCATGGTATCCAGCGTTTTTTTGTTAAACCAGTAATTTCCCAGACTGTAGATAATCGGTTTTCCCTCATGGAATTCCATGCCCTGCAGACAATGGGAATGCGCACCGATCACGACATCCGCCCCGGCGTCCAGATATTCCTTTCCCGTATCGAGCTGCACCTGTTCCAGATCGAAGCTGTACTCCGTTCCCCAGTGAACGAACGCAATGCAGAAATCTGCGTTTGCCTTCGCCTCAGCGATCGCTTCTTTATAAAGCGTTGTGTCATAGCAGCGCAGGATGCCCGGCTCCGTCTCAGTCGCCTGCGGTGTCATCCGGTTTTTCTCTGCTCTGGAGGCTCCGACCAGCGCGATCGTCTTTCCGCCTGCCTCCAGATAGAGCGGCGCCATCGCCTCCTCCAAGTCCTGCCCCGCCCCGAAGTAAGGGATTCCCGCCTCCTGCAGGACGGCAAAGGTATCTAAAAGCGCCTCTTTTCCGTAGTCGTAGACGTGATTATTTGCCAGTGTCACGGCATCCACGCCAAGCTGGTGCAGAACCTCCACCCGCTCCGGCAGCGCCCGGAAGGTATATGCCTTTCCAGCCAGCGGCGCGCCGCCGGTGCTGTAGGTAAACTCATTGTTCAGGCACATGATGTCCGCCGCATTCATGATGTCGGTCAGTTCCTCCGAGATGCAGTCGTAAATTCCGTTTTCCTGCTGATCCAGATAGACAGTCGTGCTCCAGCCCTCCGCCAGATTGATGTCTCCGGCAAAGCATACTGTGAAGTCGTAGTCCGCGGCCGGTTCCTCCGTGTCAGATGGAGCTTGTCCGGGCGTTTCCGCCTGTGACTGTTCTGTTGGCGGCTGCTCCGGCTGGGCTGGCAATTGCTCTGCTGTCGAGTGTTCCCTCTGGGCTGACGATTGCCCTACGGCGCTGCCGGCGGGTTGTTCCCCTCCGCAGCCGGACAGTAACATACATAAGGATAAGGTTAAAATAACAATTTTCTTTTTCATCCTATGATCTGGAAGCTCCGTCTACCGAAAGAATCTCACCGGTGACATAGCTTGCCATGTCACTTGCCAGATAGAGGAATGCGTCTGCAACCTCTTCCGGCTCGCCGGGTCTGCCCAGAGGAATTCTCGCGGAAATCATGGCTACCGTCTGCTCCGGCAGCGCTGCCACCATGTCAGTCTTTGTAACACCGGGCGCTACCGCATTCACGCGGATGCCGTCCTTCGCAAGCTCACGCGCCAGCGAGATGGTAAGACCGTTTACGGCAAACTTGCTTGTCGGATAACCACACCCCGCAGGCTGTCCGGAAATGCTGACCATCGAGCTTGTGTTGATAATGCATCCGCCGCCCTGCTCCTTCATGATCTTCGCCGCCGGAAGAATCGCATAGAAGATCGCCTTGACATTCAGATCAATGATCTTGTCAAAGTCCTCTGTCTTGTACTGATATAGCGGCGTGCTCTGGGAGATACCCGCGTTGTTTACCAGAATGTCAACCCTTCCGAATTTCTCCTTCACCGCGTTTACTGCTGCCTCCACCGCTGCAGCGTCTGTCAGTGTCGGGCACATCCCCTCCACCTCCCATGCCGGGTTTTCCTTTTTCAGCTGCGACAGCGCTTTATCGACCGTTTCCTGTCTGGAACCCCAGAGAACCACCTTCGCCCCGTTCTGCAAATACTTGCGGACAATTTCGTACCCGATTCCTCTAGTCCCGCCTGTTACAATAGCAACCTTTCCCTTTAACATAACCCCTTCTCCTTTGATTTTTATTATGATTCAGATAAAACTGGATATCTGTATTTTAGCATACATACGCATAATATTCTATGCTTTTTCAAAATCGGATTCCGCGCATTCTATTGATACAGCACCATGCATCAATCGGTCTTATCTGGGAAAAAAATCTCTGCTCTGATTCATTCATGTGGAATCCATTCTTCTCATTTTCAAAACCGGTCGTCTGATTTGTATAGTCTATCATTTTTTGAAGCAGTTCCTCAGAATCCGCTTCCTTATCGGTAAGTATTTTCTCCATTACACGCATCACTGTATTAAGCCGCTCAGGCGTAATAAGTGCAGTCAGATTCGTTATATCAGAACTATACTCATCCAGAACTATTTTTTTCTCGTTCTCTGTTATTACCGAATGAAAATAGAGAAAGGGCTGCGTCGTCACTTTAGGTTTCAATCTTCTCGAAAATTTCCATACTGCCTTAGTTGGCTCCGAATTTCGAGTGATCTCGAAATCACTGACCAAATCCGTAATGTCACTGGGTTCAAAATTTTTCATAAGAATTACCGTATCTGCGTATGCAAGATACTCACTTGACCCTCCAATAACTAAGATAATGGAAACTCCGCAATCCCTGCTCAATTCTTCGATTCTGTCCGTAAAGGGAATTATCGGCTCATCGGGTACTATTTTTCGCATCAAACTGTCCCGGATCATAAAGTTTGTAGCACTTTTGTCTTCATCAATCAGAATCAGCCTTGAGTTACCGCCTATCGCTTCGACTATATTTGCAGCCTGGGAAACGCTGCCGCTTGCATGCGTCGTGCTGAAATGTTCCAGCGAAGTGTCAGTGCTTAGTCCCTTAAAAAAAGCTGCCAGATTAATATTTTCCACTGATCTTCCATCTTCAGCATTCGTTTTTAATGCCGAAGCCTCGGAAATAACATATTCTCTTCCGTCTCCCGGTATATGGTTGTAAATGCCAAGTTCAATAGCATCCAGCAGGGTCGTTTTCCCCGAATAGCCCCCTCCGGTTATCACTGTTATTCCCTCTTTGATTCCCATACCGGTTATTGTTTCATTCATTGCTGTTGTAATGCTTATACGTATACTTTCCGGCGATATAAAGGGTTGCGCCCCTATCATAGGTTTATCCGAGCCATCCCATCTCGGCAAAATACTGCCATCTGCCACAAAGGTACAAATTTTATTTTCTTTCATGTATGTCCGGATACTCTGTTGATTCATAAATGTTTTCTGCCAAAGGACAAGCTCCGCCATATCTATATTGCTCAGACAGCTATCAATATGTTCCATAATATCTTTAACAGCTCGAAATGCCGCTTTTGAATTTACCGAAATTGCATTCACTAATGGAACATTGAAATGTATTTTTAACACATATCTTTTCAGCTCTCTGTTATATAGGCAACCGCTCTTTCTATCCATACACGCATCGGGCGGCTGTGTACTGAACTGTGCCTTTTCCCTCGAATCCTTATTGTCATTCCGATATTCCTTTCGCAGTTCTGAAATAACAGGAAAAACAAGATGCAGGATGAAGTTTTCCGTGGGCACAGTCATGTCGAAAGAACTATAATCTCTGTTACACATATCAAAAAACTTTTCAGGAATTCCAATATTAAGAATCAATCTCTCTGTATTTCTAAAGCCGGTGCCATTAAACCAAAATATTAGTTCCTTGTATTCAAAGACTTTTTCATCTTCATCATAATCGGAATGCGTGTTATAAAGCCAGTGCAAAAGAGTTTTACTCTTGCCGTGGCAGCTCATAATCAGTGGCTTAAACTTATTCATTTTATCATCCTTCTTTCGGTCTATTTATGTAATCAAATCCGCAGAAGAACGATTCTATTGTAATAAAAAACGCACCCGATACTGTCGGATGCGCTCGCATGGTCACTTTACTTAATATATCAGCGTGATTAACATGCAATTAACTACAGTCGGTAATAAAATCGTCTTATCAAGTTTTGCCATATTAATCACCTCTTTCATTATTATTTGCTCATTGATTACATACATATCATAATATATGCCTACGCAATGCGTCAATAAGAATACTGAATTATACTGAAGTTTTGCCGAAACTAACCCCAGCGTTTACGTCATGTCAAATTTATGTCCCTGCAAATCTCTGTCACAATATCCGGAATTTCCTTTTCCGATGTAATAATTCTTTCCCTTAACACATCCGAAAAATCCTTTTCCCTCCACCAGCTGCGCATTGCTTCTTCTCCAAATTCGTTGCAGTTGGGTTTCGTCTGATGCCTCTTCAATGTTTCTTCAAAAGGAAGATCAAAATAATACGCATACACCTCCGTACCATATAACCGGATCGCTAATTCAAACAAAGGCTTGTACCAATCCGCATACATAATTCCCTCTAAAATAACAATATCACTATGTTTTATCCCATATGCTAAAAGTTCCTTCATCAGCGGTATCGCTTCGGTGCTTTCCCCATCCTTTACCCATAGCATATCCCTTCTGATGACATCCTGTGAAATCAACATCGTATTTCTGCCAAAGTGCTTTTGAAGCTCTTTTGCGATTGTTGTTTTTCCACTGCCGGAGTTTCCCCTTAGTATTATGAGTTTAGACATGTCTTCACCTCGCTTGCGTCATCTTTTTTATCTGAACTTCAAAATCAAAAATGTAATTCCGCCTGAAATCAACATGATCCCGAGCACGACAACTATCGCAAGATATTTCCCGTTTTTCTCCATAAATCTGATAGGGCGCCTATACTCCTCATCAATCGTTGCGTCTCTTCGCTCATTGCTGATATTTTGCTCCCACTCCAAATCTTTCAGCCTCATGTATTCGTCATAATGGCGTTTTTCCAGACGATCTTCCTCTTCACACACTAACAACTCCAAATTCGCTTCATACGAAGCGCCACAGTTGCTGCACCGCTTTCCGTCTGTACTTTTCCCGCGCAGCTTGTTATCACAATATTCACAGGTGAATTCATAGTCACTTGCAGGCTTATAAACAGGCGGCTCTCCGATTTCAAAATTGTACTTTTTATGACGTACCAGCTTAGATCGTTGAATTGCCTTCATCGTATTGCTGATATAGTCCAATTCCTTCTCAATCGCTTCCTCTTGATCTTTAAGATAACTTAAATACCTTTGGTGCATAGCTCGTTTCTTAGCCTGATACTCTTTATTTTTGCCAAAATCACCGGCACATGTTGGGCATTTTTCGCTTTTTGAAGATACCGTTGAACCGCAAAATTCACATACAAACTCAAAATCCTCATGAAAATAATTCTTTTTATACGAAATATAGCAGACCGGCTTAAGAGCCTTACGCGTTTTGACACCCATGAAAAAGTATATGTATATACACAGCAGCAGCGCAAAAATCATTACCGTAATGAAAAACACGGTAGGAAACAAACTAAAAAAATCCATAATAACGCCTAAGTCCTCTCATATCTGTCGTAAAATTCATGGTTTTCCCAACTGCCTGACTTATAATATTTCTTTCTCGATAAAATCCGCAATACCATCCTCATCATTTGAGCCAATTACAATATCCCCGCTCTCTTTTACCTCATCAATCGCATTTCCCATTGCAACACCTGTCCCACATAATTCCAACATTCCAATATCCGCATAGTCATCTCCGAATACAATCGCAGTCAGACAGCTTTTGAGCTAACTCATCTGCTTTATCCTGTTCAAAAATCTCAACACACATTTTCAAAGAACATTCTTTAAAGTTTGAGAAATCTGTATAGATGCTATCGCCCCAGCTTTTATCCAGCTTCTTAGGATCTACTTTATAATTCCAATAATGTGCATCTATTGTGTCTATCGTAATCTCGCAATTATTTCCGCAAATATTTCTTGCCACATCAATCATAGTCTGCGTTTCTTCTACGGAAAATTCTGCCTTATAAATATAGTCTGTTTTGTATTTTACTAATGCACCGCCACTCGATATTAGAATATCCGGCATCAATTCATTTAAATATACTAAGGAATTCTGTTCACTTCTGGAGGTCGAAACGCCTATTAAGATACCATTTTCCCTACATTTTTTAAGAACCGACCATGTCCTGCTTGATATTGTTTTGTCACTCTGTAACAGGGTGCCGTCTAAATCAAATAAAAGAAGTTTACATTTCTTCATGTCACTTTTTCCCATTTCCGCGCAGGTTCTTTCAATTTTTTCCTTCCCATTCTTCCATAAACTCATCAAGAAATTCCTTCATTACAGCCTGTCTATGTTCTGCCAGTTTCTTTCCCTCAGTTGTATTCATCATATCTTTCAGCAAAAGCAACTTCTCATAAAAATGATTGATGCTTGTAGAATCCTGATTATTCCGATACTCGTCTTTGTTCATATCTATTGGGGGTAAATCTTACTCTACAATTTTATCAATCACATCTTGCACCTTCTCTGACTGTATCAGCATTCTCATCTTCCCATCCCCATCTTCAACCTCAGGCTTACCACACCTAAGACTATCCGTATGCTTCGACACACAACAATCCTTATACCAACACTCACCCATAAACGAGCCCTTAACAGACCACTCTTCATTTTGTGTAAATTCGCCTACTAATGACTTCATCACACGTTCTGTGGAATATCTCTTAAAACCTGCTATGTACTGCAATGTTTTCTCATCATCGATCTTTGATAAATTGATTCTATGATTCTCAACTGCTGCCAAGATTTCTTCACGAATTTTGATTTTATCTGTCTTTCCAGTGCCTGTCCATTCCACCAGCTTATATAGTGGCTCAGTTGTCAAGACAAAAATCCGAGTTTTTTATAATGAACTGATAAGGTTGATAAGTTACAAGGAACAAGGGGAAGATATTGGAGCTCTCCCCTGAACCTTTTATGCTAAGCTACATATGGCAACAGCATTGCCGGATAGTAGCATTCAGCCGGTGTTTGATAGTCAAGTGCAGAATGACGCCGCTCAAAGTTGTAAGTGTGTATATACTGTCCGATGGCAGCTCTGGCATCTTTGATGTTATTGTATTGTGTCAGGTAGGCTTCTTCATACTTGAAGCTGCG
>OIZA01000058.1_pt1 | contig 68947 bp, 55 predicted proteins | sample 1588381 | NCBI WGS metagenome assembly OIZA01 (sample SAMN03283277) | human gut metagenome | biome: human-associated habitat; material: feces | host: Homo sapiens | place: Peru | collected 2012 | reverse complement strand
GCAAAAGGAAAGCTGCATCGCAGCGATTTTGCGAATGGGGTGCTGAATAGTTACGAAAATTTTAAAATATATGTGAGGGTTTGTGACTATGAATACAACAGATACAACGGAAAACACAGAAAAAAAGACTGCCACCCTTCCCGCCAAAAAGGTCTCCGATTCCGAGACTCATCAGCTGCATGTGGTGATCCATCCGGATATCAATGGCTTCGGACGACTGTTCGGCGGACGACTGTTAGAGTGGATCGATGAAGTGGCCGGTGCCACCGCCAGACGCCACTGCGGAAGGGATGCCACTACCGTGGCCATTGACAATCTCTATTTCAAATCCGGTGCGTATTTGAATGATATTATCGTGCTGATCGGCAAGGTCACCCATGTGGGCCGGACTTCCATGGAAGTCCGCGTGGATACCTACCGCGAAGAACAGGACGGCACCAGACACCCCATCAACCGGGCTTACTTCGTCATGGTAGCCATGGGCGACGACGGCAAACCCACCCCCGTTCCCGGCCTGATCCTGGAGAACGACGGGGAACGTATGGAATGGGAGAATGCCATTAAGCGAAGAGAGTTACGGCTGGTCCGTAAGAAGGAAGGATTCTAAGAATTCCGGCGGCGATTCCCCCGCGCCGCCCCTTAGAAATCTCCGATCCAGATATTCAGATCCACTTCTTCATTGATACCGTCCACGGCACCGTGTTCACTGTACTGCCATACCTTATAAGCATAGGGGTAGTACAGGTCATCATTGTAATAAGCAAACCACTTGTCATAAGATTCCAGCTGTCCCAGATCCAGCATCAGGGTACCCATTTCCATGTTGTGGTAGATCATGGGTTGGTAGCCGGCCTCCTGGATGGTCTGACAGAACAATGCTGCCAGATGGGTTCTTTCTTCCACACTCAGGGCATTGGCACGTCCCTTGCCGCCGCTGACTTTTTCCACATCGAAGACAATGGGAAGATCAATATTATAGGGTCTTACCTTATCCAGCACCAGATTGGCTTCTTCCAGTACTTCCTCTTCTGTGATGGCCTGGGAATAGAAGTATACGCCGACCTTTAAGCCTGCCTGTAATGCTCCCTTGACATTTTGTTCGAAGGTGTCATCCTCCACCAGTTTCCCTTCCGTACCGTATCCTCTGAGTCCCGCACGGATGAAGGCAAATTCCACACCATCTGCAGCGACTTTGTTCCAGTCGATGCTGCCCTGGTGCTTGGAGACATCGATTCCCTTGTGGGATACCACCTGTCCGTCCTGCAAGTACTGCACTTCTCCGTCCTCCAGAATATTCAGGTTCTCCATGACATAATCATTCTTCTGCAGATCGTCGCGGATCGGCACGAAGTTGAAGGTTCCGTTGCTGACAACCACCAGTTCATCGGGATAGTAGGGACGCAGGGTCTCTACCATGGTGGTGCCTGATGTCAGTCCGTCACGGATCCCGGTCAGGATCTTGTTCTCTTCCTCGTCCTCAGCCTGCTGTTTTGCCTCGGCGATCAGCGCATCCACTTCCTCCTGTGTATAGGTCTTCGCCACTTCCTGTGTGCCCTCTTCCGTCTGGCTTCCGGCCTCCGCCGCTGCCGCCAGATCGTTGGCATTACTCTGGAACTTGCTGTCGATCCAGGAATACAGGATTCCCGCAACATAGGTCACCAACACCAGCACCAGCAGGCATCCGGTCATGACCAGAATAGACGCTATGGTATTGTTTTTCTTCCGCTTATTGGCTCTGCTCAGACGATCCTCGGGGATCCGTCCGTTTTCATTTTGTTTTTTCATAAGTACCCCTGTTCTCCTTTTTCCAAGCTGTCTCTCTATAACTATACAGCGCTTCGACCTGTAAAATCACATAACTTTTATCCTGCAAGACAGGCACGAGTTATGTCTTTTGGCTTTCATATCATATAATATAATCGAATTTCAGACGGAAAGGAAGAGGAAAATTTATGTTTATGAATTCTTAATACTCAGCCTGCCATTTCCCGCATTTCCCGCAGGATTTTTTTCTCCAGACGACTGACCTGTACCTGGCTGATCCCCAGGATCCCGGCGATCTCCGTCTGGGTCTTGTTCTGAAAATAGCGCATGCGGATCAGTTCCCGGTCTCTCTCCGGAAGTTCGCCCAGAAGCTGTGCCAACAGCATCTGATCCAGCAGTCTGTCCTTCTCCACATCATTTTCCACCGCACTGCTGCTTCCCATGCTGGCCCCCACACAGCCGTGGGCCGCGGCCACCACCCGGTCCGCCAGACACAATTCGCTGCCGTCCTCCTGTCCGCTGCTGCTATAGAGGGATTCCACCTCCGCCCCCGCTTCCATGGCCAGAATGACTTCTTCCCTGTCCAGCTGTGCCTCTTCCGATAATTCCTGCAGCGTGGGTTCTCTGTGCAGTCGGCTCTGCAGCCGCTGTCTCGCCAGCCGGACTTTCAATCCATCCTCCTTGATGGTGCGGGACACCTTCAACAGGCCGTCATCCCGCAGGAACCGTTTGATCTCTCCGGTGATCATGGGGACGGCATAAGTAGAAAACCGCACCTCCAGCTTCAGGTCAAATTTATCAATGGCTTTCATCAGACCGATGACACCGATCTGGAACAGGTCTTCCGGATCATACCCCCTGCCCAGGAATCTCTTCACAATGTGGTGCACCAATCCCAGATTTTTCTCGATCAGTACTTCTCTCGCTTCTTTATCTCCGCTCTGTGATTTTCCGATGAGTACTGATACTTCTTCCATGCTTCAGTCCTCTTTTCCGATCCAGTCTCCGCAGCGCATCTTCTTCCACATATGTACTTTCGTGCCTTTGCCGGGGATACTCTCCACCTCCAGATCATCCATGAAAGCTTCCATAAAGGCAAATCCCATGCCGGAGCGTTCCAGTTCCGGTTTCGTGGTAAACAGCGGCTCCATGGCTCTGGCCACATCCTCAATGCCTTTGCCCTGATCCGATACCTCGATGGATAACGTATCCTCTTCCAGGATGCAGTGCAGTCTTACCTTTCCCGGATGGATCACGCTGTAAGCCGGACGCTTCTCCCCATGTCTCGTGTAACCGGACAGATTCTCATAGCCATGGATAATGGCATTGGTCACCGCCTCGGACACAGCGGTTTTGATATCCGCCAGTTCCTCCAGGGTCGGATTCAGATGGGTGATGAAAGCCGCCACCGCCACTCTGGCAAAGCTCTCATTGCAGGAGACTGCATCAAATACGATCTCCATCTCATTCCGGTTGCCCTGTATGTTCTGCTGCAAATGTTCTTTTCCTTCCGTCACCTGAACGTTTTCCCTCTCTGCTACCATATTCTCCTCATTTCTGCGCCTATTATTGCACTGTTTTTCATATTTTTTTGAATGATTTCTTTCATTTTCGACATTATTTTTGCTCTTTCCATTTTATCCCGGCAGAATCTCAACGACCTTGTGAAGCCCGGACATGCGGAAGATCCGCTGAATCTGCCGGTCTGCATGGATTGCATAGACATGTCCACCGAAGCAGGAAATCTTGCGATATCGTCCCATGATGATCCCGATTCCCGAAGAATCCATGAACCTGGTATCCTCGAAATCAAACACTACATTTTCCACATTTTCTCTGACTAAGAGCCTGTCCGCCCCCTCACAGATGTAGGACGCTCTGTGATGATCCACTTCCTCGGGCATGCGCACCATCAGACAATTATCAATGATCTGAAAGTCTTCCATATTTCCTCACATTCCGCTGTTTTCCAGCATTTTTAATCAAAAGAAAAGAGAACCCGCGCTTTTCGCAAGTTCTCTTTCGTGTGTTGTGTCAGATTGTCTGATGGTATGTTGTGCTTTCCTACTGTGCGGTATTCTCTGCCAGCTGGGAACGATATCTCTGGGCACTTCTGGCTGTCTCCGTATCCGGGAACAGTTCTATGATCTTGTCATAGGTGGTGATGGCATTCTGGGTATCGTCACTCTTACGGTAAGAGTTCCCCAGACTCAGCCAGGCATCCTTGTTGGTCTCATCGTAGATGACTGCCTTGGACAGGTTCTCGATGGCCGTCGCATAGTCCTCGCTGCGGTAAGCATTATAGCCTGTCTCGTAATACTGGGCCGACAGCTGCGGGCCTATGATCCCAAGCAGCGTCTTATACAGCTTCTGGAACGCCTCGGAAGTACTGTCCACATCCACGGACGAGGAAATACTTTCCAGATTGGCCGCCGTCTGGGTGACATCCTGAGTCTCCAGATAGGTGGTGGCTGCCGCCAACAGACTGTCAATGGTCTGTAAGGTACCGTCGGTTCCCACATAGCCCTGCAGCTCCTGATTCAGAGTATCGTTCTCTGTCTGGAGTGCTGCCATCTGGGTCTCCAGCTCCTGGATTCTTGAGGTCTTGGTATCTAACTGATTCCCAATATCGGTGATGGTCTTCTGGGCTTCGTTGTTGGCATTGGATACCGCTGCCGGAACCACCAGAAAATACATCACAGCCAGACCGATGACCAGACCGATGGCAATATTGATCAGGGACGAAAGTCCGGCACTCTTCTGCTCCTTCACATTCAGGGGCTGAATGATGATCTCATTGTCGCTTTGGTAACGGACCGCATCATCCTTCTTCCGGCGTCCGGTCTGCTTGCTGTTCTCGTCCGGAGCCAGCTGCATCTCGACTTCCTTCAGATAACGCAGGGTCAGCGTATTGTTGCGGTCGATGTCCATGCACTTACGCAGTTCTCTCTCCGCTCTGTCCCACTGTTCGCTGTCCATATAGAGCAGGGCTAACAGCTGGTGCGCCCGGATAAACTTCGGATTCAGGGACAGTACTTTTTTCAGCTGGATAATGGCCAGATCCTTGCTGTCCTGATTGCAGTAGACCAGTGCCTGATTGTATTTCTTGATGGTCTGGTTGATGGCATCCAGACGGGAGGCATTGGACTGTAACATATTGATATAGTCGTCCGCAATATTCTTCTCGGGACGCATATTCTTGCTGATGACCCATTCGCTGAGGGCCGCCACCACCTCTCCGGTCTCAAAATACACCAGTCCCAGTAGATTTCTGGCTTCGATATTGTTCTTATTGAATTTCAGGCTCTGCCGTAAGCTGTTGATCGCACCTGTGAGATCCCGTACTCCTGCTTTCTCCAGACCGTCATTGTAGAAACGGTTGGACATACACATGATCTTTTTGTAGAGGGATACATCTGCTCCGCAGGACGTACAGAAATCGTGCTCTGACAGATGGCAGCCGCAGTTATAACAAAACATGCTCTCCCTCCTTATTTCTCTTCTTTTTCTTCGGATTCTTTTATCATTTTCACCAGCAGATCCGCCGCGTCGGTCAGATCCTGATTGTAGATGGCTTCCTCAGCGTCTTCCACTTCCAGACTGGGATGAAATTTCTTCAGTTCTTCTTCAAAATTGATCATGGTCCAAAGACTCCTTTATTTCCCCGACAAGATACAGGCTTCCGGCGATGTAGAGCCGTTCTCCGGGCCGTCTGCCCGAGATTTCCGTCCGAAGTGCCGTATCCGCTTCCGTATACATAGTAAACTGATCTTCCGGATAAGCTGCCAGTAACTCCCGCAGTGTCTCCAGGGAGGCGGATCTTGCCGTCCGCATGTGGGTAAAAGCGATCCGGTCGAATAATCCCGACGTTATCACCCGCTGTATCATATGCCGGCAATCCTTATCCGCAGCCACGCCGAACAGCAGTCTTCTGCCGTCTGTGCAGCCATCCTCTTTTACGGTATCCAGAAATGCCCGGATGCCGTCGTCATTATGCGCACCATCTACATACACTTCCGGGAGCACTTCTTCCATGCGTCCCTGCCAGAAGCAGCCAAGGATCCCCTGACGGATCTCCTCCGGGGTGGGGCATCCGGTTCCGGCACAAAGCCTGCCGCAGGCCTCTTCCGTATCCGTACTGTGAAACAGTACTTCCACGGCCCGTACCGCCAATGCCGCATTTTCCATCTGGTAACGTGCGATGGTATGCAAAGTAAGACTAATATAATTATAATACTCAGAGCGCAAGGAAAAATCAATGTATTTCTTCCGAAATCCGAGGAAAGTATAGTCCTTTTTCGACACCGGTATCTGCATCGCACCAAGTTCTGACGCTTTACGGCAAATTACCGCACTGGCCTGCGCATCCCCGTCCAGATATACCACCGGCACACCCGGCCGCAGGATCCCCGCTTTTTCCCCGGCGATCTTGGCCGTGGTATCGCCCAGATATTGCACATGATCCAGACTGATCCTTGTAATAACAGTTAGGAGCTTGTTGTCCACATAGTTCGTGGCGTCCAGTCTGCCTCCCAGGCCGGTCTCGATGATGCAGTAATCCGGTTTTTCTTCCGCAAACCAAAGTAAGGCCATACAAAACAGGTACTCATAAAAATTAAGCATGAATTCCGTGTTGCCTCCATTTTCCGCCGGTTCTGCACCACCATTTACCTCCTGCAGACCGTTCCATACCGCAAGGAATGCCCTCAAAAAAGCTTCCTCCGGGATCATTTTTCCATCCACCACGAATCGTTCCCGCATATCTACCAGATGAGGGGAGGTGAACATGGCGGTGCGATAGCCCGCAGCCTCCAGAATGGATCGCATGTAGGCACAGACGGAGCCTTTTCCGTTGGTGCCCGCCACATGGATGATCCGCAGATTCTGCTCCGGATTTTTCAGTTCTTTTAAAAACCACCGGAGGTCTCTCGTATCCTCCGGGTTCTTTTTGACAGTAAAGCGGGGCATACCATCAAGATATGCCACCGCTTCCTTAAATGTTGTAATATTCATACGACTTTTGCTATTATGCCAGCTGCTCTAAACGCCTGGTCACCTGTTCCATCATCTGCTCGTATTTTGCCAGCTTTTCTTTCTCCTCGGCGATCTTCGCTTCGGGAGCCTTGGACAGGAATCTCTCGTTGGACAGCATTCCCTTAGAACGTGCCAGTTCGCCTTCCAGTCTCTTCTGCTCCTTCTTCAGTCGCTCGATCTCCTGTGCAATGTCTACCAGTTCTGCGAACGGAATGTACAGAGTCGCACCGGGGATCACTACGGATACCGCATCGTCGGCGATACCGGTCTTATCGGCCTGGATCATGATCTCGTTGGCGTAAGCAAGGCTTGCAAAGAACAGCTTGCCCTCATCGAAGATCTTGCGGATCTCGGCATTTTCGCTGACTACATAGATACTGGCCTTACGGCTGGGTGCCACGTTCATCTCGGTGCGGATGTTACGGATACCTCGAACGGCTTCCTTGATGGTTTCAATAGCCTTCTCCTCTGCGGGGAATGCACGATCCCCGCTGTACTCCGGCCACTTGCTGATCATAATGGACTCTTCTTCGTTCTGAATGGTGCAAAAGATTTCCTCGGTAATGAACGGCATGTAAGGATGTAACAGCTTCAGAGCGTCGATCAGGACGGTCTTCAAGGTCCACAGTGCTGCATTCTGGCTGACTGCATCGTCGGTGCTGTACAGACGGGGTTTTACCATCTCGATATACCAGTCACAGAACTCATCCCAGATAAAGTCGTATACTTTCTGTACGGCGATACCCAGTTCGAAGTGATCCATGTTGTCGGTCACATCTTTTACCAGAGTGTTTAATTTGGACAGGATCCACTTATCTACGGGCTGTAAATCTGCTGCCGCAGGAGTGGTAATATCTTTTCCGGTCTTCTCCAGTGCCTGCTCCATGTTCATCATGATGAAACGGGAAGCATTCCATACCTTGTTAGCAAAGTTACGGCTGTTCTCTACTCTCTCATAGTAGAAACGCATGTCGTTGCCCGGTGCATTGCCGGTGATCAGTGTCAGACGCAGCGCATCGGCACCGTACTGACTGATGATCTCTAAGGGGTCGATACCATTGCCCAGAGACTTGGACATCTTGCGTCCCTGGCTGTCACGTACCAGTCCGTGGAACAATACGGTCTTGAAGGGCTTCTCTCCCATCTGCTCGTATCCGGAGAAGATCATACGGATAACCCAGAAGAAGATGATATCGTAACCGGTTACCAGTACGTCTGTGGGATAGAAATATTTCAGATCCTCGGTCTGATCCGGCCAGCCCAGAGTCTCGAAAGGCCACAGTGCAGAGGAGAACCAGGTATCCAGAGTATCGGGATCCTGTGTAAAGTGGGTGCAGCCACACTTGGGACATACCTTCGGCATCTCCTTGGCTACCACTACCTCACCGCAGTCATCACAGTAATATGCGGGAATTCTGTGTCCCCACCACAGCTGACGGCTGATACACCAGTCACGGATATTATCCGTCCAGTTGAAGTAGTTCTTCTCCATACGCTCGGGGATCAGCTTGATCTCCCCGTTTTTCACTGCTTCTCTTGCGGGCTTGATGAGTTCGTCCATCTTCACGAACCACTGCTCTTTTACAAGAGGCTCGATGGTGGTCTTACAACGGTCATGGGTACCTACGTTGTGTACATGATCCTCGATCTTTACCAGCAGTCCCATCTGATCCAGTTCTTCCACGATGGCTTTTCTCGCCTCGTAACGATCCATGCCCTCGAATTTACCGCCGTTTTTGTTGATGGTGGCATCATCGTTCAGGATATTGATTACGGGCAGGTTGTGGCGCTTGCCGACCTCAAAGTCGTTGGGGTCATGGGCGGGAGTGATCTTAACGACACCGGTACCGAACTCTCTGTCTACATAGGCATCCTCTACGATGGGGATCACACGGTTTACAATAGGAAGCAGTACCTTTCTGCCATGCAGGTGGGTGTAGCGCTCGTCATCGGGATGGATGGCCACTGCGGTATCACCTAACATGGTCTCGGGACGGGTGGTGGCAAAGGTCAGGAACTCTGTGGTGCTGGGAGTTCCGTCCTCGTTCATCAGAGGGTACTTGATGTGCCAGAAATGTCCGGCCTGCTCCTGATATTCTACCTCTGCATCGGAGATGGAGGTATTACATACAGGACACCAGTTGATGATACGGGCGCCCTTATAGATGTAGCCTTTTTCATGCATCTTCACGAACACTTCGGTCACGGCCTTGTTACAGCCTTCATCCATGGTGAAACGTTCTCTGTCCCAGTCACAGGAAGATCCCAGCTTCTTCAGCTGTTCGATGATACGTCCGCCGTATTCCTTCTTCCACTCCCAGGCTCTCTCCAGGAACTTTTCACGGCCCAGATCGTGCTTGTCGATGCCTTCTTCCTTCAGCTTCTGGATGATTTTAACCTCGGTAGCGATACTTGCGTGGTCGGTGCCGGGCTGCCACAGTGCATTGTAGCCCTGCATTCTCTTATAACGGATCAGGATATCCTGCATGGTGTTATCCAGTGCATGGCCCATGTGAAGCTGTCCGGTGATATTTGGGGGCGGGATCACGATGGTGAAGGGAGTCTTACTGTGATCTACCTCCGCATGGAAATACTTTTTGTCAAGCCACTTCTGATACAGTCTGTCTTCTATGCCGCTGGGGTCATAGGTCTTGGCTAATTCTTTGCTCATTTTGTCCTCCTTTTGTCTCTGAGAATTAGAAAAGCCCTCTGCCGACTCTCGTCAGCAAAGGGCGTCATTAACGCGGTACCACCTTTGTTCACAGCTTGCGCTGCCTCCTGCGACTTCTTACAAAGTCCTATCCGGTAACGGAGATAACTCGTGAGAACCTACGCCCGGAATATCCGGTCTCGGCTCTCCGGCTTGGAAGCTACCTTCCACACTCCTGTCTTGAAGCAGCCTTCCAGCGCATACATGCAGCCGCTCTCTCTGGTAAGGGGATATGTGTACTCCTCTTCGTCATCGCCTTTTGAATTCATAAAACTACTAATAAAAAATATAGTACAGGAATCAATCCTTTGTCAAGGAAATCTTACTCCCCGGCGGGATGTTTTCCTGTAGGTCAAAACTGGCATGGTAAAAAAAACACATTCTGGCTCTTTCAAGCAAGCCACTTTTTATATACACTGATTCCTAACATATCCCACTGAACAAATGGGAATTATGAAAAAGAAACCAAAAGAGGAGAACATCATTATGGAAAAGAAAAAAACATACGGCGTATTGATCGCAGGAGCCATTCTCCTGGTTCTGGGAATCGTTCTTGCAGTCATTACCCACAATAACAGTTATCAGCAATCCGTTGCTTACGGAGACCAGTTAAGCGAAGTAAAAGCTTCCATCGAAGCCATTAACAGTGGCACCGCTACCGGGGATCTGGATGCCCTGAATGCACAGAAGAGTGAATTATCCGATCTGAAGTTAGCTGCAGAGCGTCCTTATTCTTACAGCCTGGTTCTGGTATTCTTCGCTATCCTGTTAACTGCCAAGGGATTGTACAATGCCATCGCCGGCGTGGTTCCCGCACAGAAAGCAGATGTGAAAAAGCTCGCGCAGGCTGGTCTGTTGGCAGCTCTGTGCTATATCGGATTTGCTTTCTTCAAGATCGACATTCCCGTGGGTCCCGAGAAGACCGCATTCCATCTGGGCAATGTGTTCTGCGTACTGGCAGCTTTATTGCTTGGCGGATACTGGGGCGGACTTGCCGGTGCCATCGGTATGACCATCGCCGATCTGACCACCGCTTATGTGACCAGCGCTCCCAAGACCTTCTTATTAAAATTGTGCATCGGCCTGATCGTAGGTCTGGCAGCCCACAAGATCTTCCACTTAAGCAAAGAGCATTCTGCAAAATACGTGACCGGCGTAACGATCCTTTCTTCTGCCTGCGGTATGGCATTTAACGTGGTAGCGGATCCTCTGGTTGGTTACTTCTATAAAATGTATCTGCTGGGTGTGCCTCAGGATATCTCCAAGGCCTTGGCCAAGATCAGCACCCTGACCACCGGTGTCAACGCCATCGTTGCCGTGATCTGTGCTTCCGTCTTCTATCTGGCACTTCGTCCGGCACTGAAGAAAGCAGGATTATTCCATGAAATCTGATTTTGATACTACCAATAGCAATGCCAATACACAAAAGGGCGGGGATTTTATTCCCCGCCTTGCTATGATTAACGATATTGCCGGTTTCGGGCGCTGCTCCACTACCGTATCCCTGCCCGTGATCAGTGTAATGAAGGTACAGGTATGCCCTGTGCCTACTTCTGTTTTATCGAACCATTTGGGATTTCCTCTCTGTCATTTTGATGACTATACCTCTCATATGAGGGACTATATAAAAGTATGGAAAGAACTGGGGCTTACCTTCGATGGCTTGTACTGCGGATTCTTGGGAAAAGAAGAGCAGATTGACATTGTACGGGAATTCGTGGAGATGTTCCGGCCGCCGGTGTTCCTGCTGGATCCGGTCATGGGGGATCACGGCAAAGCCTACTCTTCCATCACGGAAGCTCATATTCAGAAGATGAAGGTGCTGCTGCCTCTGGCGGATATTATTACACCGAATATCACGGAGGCCTGTCTGCTGACCGGTACTCCCTGGAAAGAAGGGGAATGGACGCTGCCGGAGCTGTCCGGGCTGTGTGAGCGGCTGGCTGATATTTGCCAACGGGTGTCTGTTACCTCCGGCGAAGTCTCCGATGGCGCTACTGCCGGTGCTTCCATTGTCATCACCGGGATCCGTCAGGGTGATTCCCTGGTGAATTTCCTGTGGGATGACGGCGTCTATACCACCGTTGCCACCCCTATCGCCGGAGCTTCCCGCCCCGGCACAGGGGACATCTTCGCCTCCATCCTTGCCGCCGATGCCGTCCGTAGCGAGACCTTATTATCCTCCGTGCAGAAGGCTGCAAACTTCGTAGGACTGTGCATCGGCGGAAGTGAAAAGGCCGGAACGCCGGTGCAGGAGGGTGTGGTGTTTGAGAAATATCTGGCGGCGCTGCTATAGGGAAGCAGCGCTGCCCGGCGGTATTTTATTCAAACTCCACCATGACACTTCCCATGGCGCAGTCCAGTTCCATGTCTTTGGCGGCCTGGTTGTTGATCTGTTGCTCCTGGGCCATGCCGTTGTAGCTGTCGTCGCCGACTTTCATGGCTCCCATGCCGCAGCTCAGGTCATAATTGAAATCTGTCTGCTCTCCGACCAGTGTCAGTTTCAATTCTCCCATGGAACAATCTCCGGTCAGGCGCTCTGTCACATCTCCGGTCAGGCGTACGGAACCCATTCCTACAGACACCTCTATCATGCGGCTGTTAAGTTCTTCTACCGTCATTTGACCAGCACCACAATCCAATGCGGCCTGCTCGGCATCCAGTTTCGTAAATGCCATCTTTCCGGCGCCCACATTGGCTTCCAGAGAATCTGTCTGCAGTTCCTCCACGTTAAGGCTTCCGGCCCCCAGATCCAGAGTCACATTATCAAAAGAATATCCCTCCGGTACATACAGGCAGATAGAACCACTCAGATTGCCCTCACTGTTGCTGTTTGCTTTTGAAGTTCCCCGGATCACCAGCGTATTATCTTCCACATATCCCTGGAACTTCCGCATTCCGTCGGCCTCCACCCGGAAACAGTCGTCTTCCGACACCTGAATCTTCATGGCACACCCTCCGGCCTGCACCTGCAATTCCGTGATGCCCTGGCTGTCATCCCCCAGAATATAAAGATCTATCGTCCCCGTCTTTACCTCATGATCCGGATTATAGTCCACATTGTCCTCCAGATCATAATGCACATCACCCATATTTTCCTGGATCTGTTCTGCCACGCCGTGGCTCCAGTCATCTACGCTGTCCGAGGTAATATTTCCACCACTGATCGCCGACAGGATCTCCTGAAAAGAAAACCGGGGAGAACCGTGTCCTATACTTCCTGTCACTCCTATGAGCATTCCCAATACGATAAAAATCAACGCTGTGACAGCACAGCCCTTCATAAACTTTTTCATGCGTTTGTTTTACCTCTTTTCTGGAATAATCCGCCGATCCAACGACAAACTGCCGGGGTGACGATCCCCGCCATAGCCACGGTCAGCATCAAAAACAGCAGGCCGACGCCTCCGCAGATCAGTCCGGCACCGATCAGGCACATTCCCACAAAGGGATGGGTAAACATGCTGATGATCCCTGTAACCACCAGTGCGATCAGCACCAGTATCAGTGCCACTGCAGTTGCCCCGAAACCGATGATCAGCCCCAGCCATGCAGCAATCAGCCCTGCTGCTACGCCGATACCGGCGGAAGCAACTCCCAGGATCACCGGGGATGCCAGAATACACAGAAGTACGATCAGCACGATCATGCCGGTGGACATTCCCTCTTTTTCCTGCGAGGATACCGTCTGTGCCTGTGCAGTCTGTGCTGCACCGTTCTGCCAGTTACGCTGTTCTGTGCTGCCGTCTTCCCCATTGGAATCTGCCGGATAGGTGATCACTGCTTTGGTTTCCGCATTGATCTTCTGGTAGCTATTCTCTCCATAACCGTTTCCGAAAATGTCCTTTTTGATATTCTCCGCTACTTTCATCGGATTTCCCAGTGCCTCGATGACATTCTGTTCATTCTCCGGCCCCGCGTCATTAAAATATTCATTATAGTATTGTAACGCTTCCTCCCGCTCCGTGGCGGAAATATTTTGCAGCAGGCTTTCCAGCTGCCTCATAAACTCCGTTCTGCTCATTCTACTATTTCTCCCATCTGCGCCTGTTTACGCCTCTGACCGGCTGCCCGGTCTTCCCTCAAACAATCCTGTAATCTTGTCGCTGTAACTGCGCCACTCACTCTCATATAAATGAAGCTGTGCCCAGCCTCTGCTGGTGACTTTGTAATAGCGTCTCGTCCTGCCGCTGCATTCCCGGTCATAGACTTCCAGACATTCGTCCTTCTGTAACCGCCGAAGCACGGGATACAGGGTGGATTCCGACAGTTCAATCACCTGACGGACTTCCTGGGTGATCTTGTAGCCATAGGTTCCTTCCGGTTCCCGGGCCACCACCGCCAGCACAATAGCATCCAGCAGAGCTGCTCCTGTATTAAAAAGCATTCTATCGCTCCTCTCTGAAAATTACAGCTATCCGGCTTACCTTACAATATTATATGCCGTATAGTATTGCTCTGTGGCTATACTATACGGCATATAATATCATGTGTCAATATAGAGAAACCGTAAGAAATTCTAAAGACTTTCCAAAGATTCCGAAGTCTCCTCCAGAAATTCCTGACGGACACTGTTTTTGTGGATTACAATAGCTGAAATAAAAAGTGCTCCCAGAAATACCTGTAACGGGATCCGCTGCAAAGTCAGCAGAACGGCCGCCACCACACCGAAACAGATATAGGTGATCCGGGTCCTTCTGATATGGGGTCTTATCCGGATGGCAGATCCGGAGAGATACAATACAATAAGCAAAAGTAACAATTCCGGCCGGACCGGCGCCAGACCGATCAGCACACCGAAGGACACTGCAATGGCTTTGCCTCCTTTTCCATGGTAAAACAGGGAATAGGCATGCCCCAGTACCGGTGCCGCCATGATCAGAGGGAACAGACTGCCGGTCATAAGTCCCATCCCCACCGCCAGATATACCGGGATTGCACCCTTTAGCAGATCTCCCAGCAGACACAGGATTCCGATGGGAATTCCCGCGTATTTCATGGCATTGGCTGTCCCCGGATTATGGTCAGAGCTGACTTTTGTAACATCGATTCCTTTGATCCATTGAGGCAATGCTCTGCCGAATAACAGACTGCCGCATAACAATCCGGCAACCGTCATCCCCAGTTCACGTATGACCATCTGGCTCTCCTCTCTGTCGTTTCCCTCTGCACCTAAGCTTCCTCCTGTGCTGCTTCCATCGCTTCCTTTCGTCCGCAGATGAATTCGCAGATGGCATCGGCTGCATAAGGTTTTCCGTATTTTTCCTGACACTCCCGCATTCTGGCCTGTGCCGCCGGATCCCGTAAAAGCTCCAGTCCCTTTTGTATCATGCTCTCTTCCGTATCCCCCGACACAGACATGCCGTGTTCCGTGAAAAAGGAAACGTTGCGGTCTTCACAGCCGGGGATGGGCTTCGTGTGTACCAGCGCTACTTTTGCCGCCACCGCCTCTGTGGAAGTCAGTCCTCCCGGCTTGGTGAACAGAATATCCGCCGCTGCCATGTAGAGATGCGCTTCCGTAGTAAAATCCAGCACATGCACCCGCTCCGTTCCGGCATAGGTATCCCTTAGGTTCTTCTTCAGTTCCTCATTCGTGCCTCCCAGAATGTACAGATGGGTCTCCTCTCCGGTCTGCTCCACCAGTCTGGCCGCCATGCTCTCCACGCGGCCGTAACCCATACTTCCCGCCATCATAAGGATGCAGGACTTATCCGCCGGAATCCCCAGATGTGCCCTGGCCTCCTCCCGGGTGGGCAGATGCAGGAACCGTTCCGACACTGGAATTCCCGTGGGCACCAGTTTCTCCACGGGGATGCCCCGTTTGATGAACTCCGTTGCCAGCTCCTCGTGAGGAATAAAATAGTAATCCACCCGGGTCTCTTCCGTAAAAGGAATGCAGGTATAATCTGTGGCGATAAAATAGGTCTGCACATCCAGCTTATGCTTCCGTAACAGCCAGGTCATGGCCTCCGCCGGGAACAGATGCGGCATCACCACCGTATCGTATCCGTTCTCCTGAATATAGCTGCACAGCCTGTCCGCATACAGAGCGTTGGCAAAATACACCGGGGACTTTAATCTGGCGGAAGAGATGGCTCTCCCCGCCCGGTAAGCCCCGGCAAACACCTTTTTCGCCCGGACAGTGCTCCAGATATAGATCCTGCGCCCGTAGGCACTGGCCTTGTCCGAAGCGAAATCCAGCACATCCGCCAGTTCACAGGGGATCTTCCGGCGTTCAAATTGTTCCTTCACCGCTTTTGCAGCGGAATTATGCCCCTCACCGGTGCCGGTGGATAAGATCAGTACCTTCATAGATAAGTTCTCCGTTAGTTTTCCATCTTCCAGAAATAAGCGCTGTAGGCAGGCAGAAGGCTTCCGCCGCCAAAATCATGGGCTTCCCCGGTGATCAGATCCACCGCCGTACCGCAGCCAGCATCAAAATGCGCCATGAAATCCGCTCCGTCCGCATTGATGGCCACCAGTACTCTCTCATGCTCCGATTTTCTCTCGAAAATGCACTGCTTATTGGTCAGCAGCACCGAGCGGAATGCACCGTAATTCAAGGCTTCGGAATGCTTCTTGGCCTCCGCCAGCTTACAGATCCAGTCACACAGGCCGTTCCACTCCGGCTTGGCAAAGCAGGGACGCAGGGCGGGATCGCCGTCTTCCTTGCGGGCTTTGAAGCCCCATTCACTTCCGTAGTAGACACAGGGAATGCCGGGCATGCCGAAGGCCATGGCATAGATTAACGGCAGATGATTCTCGTTGTTCAGAATACTGGCCACACGGGTCACATCGTGGTTATCCACGAAGGACAGCAGATGCTTGCCCTTGTACAGTGTCCAGTTCTCCGGTCCGAACTGACGTAACAGGGAATGTACGATCTCGAACATGTTCATGCTGTTGAAGCTGCTGTAAAGTCCCTTATAGCACTCGTAGTTCGTTGCGGAATGCAGCATCTGATCGTTCATCAGACGGTTGTAATCTCCGTGAAGCATCTCTCCCAACAAGAAGAAATCCTGCTTATAGGCACTGGTCACTTCCCGCAGCCTTCTGACGAAATTCTCGTCCAGGCTGTAAGCCACATCCAGCCGCAGACCGTCGATACCGAATTCATCAATCCAGCCCTTGACGCTGTCTAACAGATAGTTCACCACATCGGGATTCTGCAGGTTCAGCTTCACCAGATCAAAGCAGCCTTCCCATCCCTCATACCAGAGTCCGTCATTGTAATTGGAATTGCCCCCGAAGTCGATCCGGTAGAACCAGTTCACATAGGGAGAGTTCTCCCGGTTGCGGATCACATCCTGGAACTGGACAAAGCCTCTGCCCACATGATTGAACACACCGTCCAGCACCACCCGGATCCCGGCTGCATGCAATGCATCACAGACCTCCTTAAAATCTTCATTGGTTCCCAGTCTCACATCGATCTTCCGGTAATCTCTGGTATTGTATCCATGGGTATCCGATTCGAATACCGGAGAGAAATAGACCGCATTCACTCCCAGCTTCTGCATATGGGGAATCCAGTCCTCCACACGTTTGATCTCATGTCTCTGTACTCCGTCATTTTCAAAAGGAACTCCGCAGAATCCCATGGGATAGATCTGATAAAAAACACTTTCATAAGCCCACATATTAGTCACCATGCCTTTCATTGACTGATTCAGTACCGTTTTGTTTTTTTATCCACAACGGTTCTTTTGCTATTATACACCATTTTTGAACCATCTGTCGTTTTTTCTGTGTAAAACTCCAAATAATCCACAAAATCCACCGACTTATCCACATATACACATGTGTCATATGTGGTTATGTGGATTGTCATATCGGATATCAACTCCTGTATCACATCGAAAATCATCTCTTCTGCCACAGCCAGGCATCCCAGAAGCGTTCCACCTTTTTCGCCACCGTGTCCACGGTCACGGGCTGTACCTGTTCCCACTCTCTGGGGAATAATCTCCGGTAGGAATACTGCTGAAACCGCTCGTCCAGCAGGACAATAATGCCCACATCCTCCGCCGTCCGGATCACCCGGCCCGCCGCCTGCAATACTTTATTCATTCCCGGATACCGATAGGAATAGTCGAAGCCGTTCTCTCCGTTCTCGTCAAAATAGCCCTTGAGGATCTCCCGCTCACAGCCCACCTGGGGCAGGCCGGTTCCCACCACGATAACGCCGATCAGGCTGTCCTTCTTCAGATCGATCCCCTCTCCGAAGATTCCGCCCAACACACAAAAGCCGATCAGGGTCTGTTCCTCTTCCACCTCGATCTCCATACCGATGAGGCTTTGCAGGTCGCAGTCCTCATTCCCCCGGAAGCGGTTCAGGAAATACTCCCTCTCCTCCTCGTTCATGGATTCCTGCTGTACCAGACATTCCTCTTCTTCCGTCATAAAGTACTGTTCATAGATCTCATAAATATGATTCATGAAGGAATAGGACGGGAAAAAGATCATGTAATTGCCGTGCCGGTTCTTCACCACTTCGTGAATGTAACGGGCGATATTGTAATATTCCTCCTGGGATCTTCGGGTGAACTTGCTGGTCACATCCCCCGCGATCAAAATGGTCCTCTTCTCCGGATCAAACACCGAATGGGCGTATACCTCGTAGTCTTCCTTCTTACCGCCTAACAGGTTCTTGTAATACTGGATCGGCAGAAACGTGGCGGAAAACAGGATCGTGCTACGTCCCCTGAGCATACATTCCTTCAGATTTTCTCTGGGATTCACACAGAAAAGCTTCAGTTCGAAGCTGCCATCCTCACACAATCTGGTGTATTTCACATAGTTTTCGTCCTGTCTTTCGTAAATATCCAGGAAATGACTGAGCTTGAAATAGAAATCCAGCAGATTTTCCCGCGCTTCCAAGCTGACCTTCTCCTGCTCCTCCAGATAATCACTGATCACGGTGTGAAGTCTGGTCAGGGGCTGTACCAGCATGTCAATATCATCCACCAGACGGTATCCGTCACAGTCCCGCTTCATGGACAACAGCTGTGCATTGCATTTCTCCAGCAGCTGGCTGATCCGCTCCGCATAGCCTTCCCGCACAAAGATACTCTTTCCGTCAGACTTTTTCCCCTTGTGTCCCTTTACATAGAGGGAATCGGTACCGTCCGTTTCCTCCAGTGTAATCTCCTGTGGCAGCTGTTTTGACATATCTGTCATATCTAATGTCATCTGTCCTGAAATTCCGTCTTTATCACGTTTTTTCAGAGCAGCCTCTTCCATTTCCGACAGGATTGTCTGTTTGATCTCCCGTTTCAGTTCCAGCAGATCTTCCTTCCTGAGGGGCGCACTGTACATCTCTCTGCCCCGCTCTAAGAGGTTATGTGCCTCGTCGATCAGAAATACATAATTACCCTGGCTCCCGTCTCCGAAGAAACGTTTCAGATACACATGGGGATCAAAGAGATAATTGTAGTCTCCGATGATTCCATCCGCGAACAGGCTCAGATCCAGTCCGAATTCAAAGGGACATACCTGATATTTCAGGGCATATTCTTCTATTTTGCTTCTCGTAAAGCTCTCCTCGTGGGTCAGCAGGTCATAAATGGCGTCATTGATCCGGTCAAAATGCCCCTTGGCATAGGGACACTGCTCCGGATTGCATTCCGTATGTCCCTGAAAACAGATCTTCTCCTTGGCCGTCAGGATAATGCTCTTGAAGCACAATCCCTTTTCCCTAAGCAGCGAGAAAGTGTCCTCCGCCACCGTCCGGGTGATGGTCTTTGCGGTGAGATAGAACAGCTTGTCCCCCATATCCTTTCCCATGGCCTTTACCGTTGGAAAGATCGTGGATATGGTCTTGCCTACTCCCGTGGGAGCTTCTATAAATAATTTTCTCTTATGATAAATGGTCTGGTACACGTAGCTGACCAGTTCCTTCTGCCCATCCCGGTAATCAAAGGGAAACTGCAATTCGACAATAGACTTCTGCCGCAGTTTTCTCCACTGCCAGGTATAATCCGCCCACTTGCGGTAATCGCTGATCAGCTTCTGGAACCAGGCTTCCAGTCTGACGAATTCATAGTCTTCATAAAAATAACGGATATCTTCCGTCTCTATATTACAATAAGTCAGCCGCACCCGGATATAGGGCAGTTCCTTCTGTAAGCTGTACATATAGGCATAGCACTTGGCCTGGGCAATGTGTAAGGGAAGGGGTGCTTTCAGCTTCGACAGATCCCGGTAGGTACCCTTGATCTCGTCGATAGTGGTCTCCCCATTCTGTTCGATGATGCCGTCGGCCCGTCCCTCTACGATGATGACATAGTCCTCTGTGGGGTGGGTGTATTTCAAAGACACCTCCGCCTGATAATCAGCCCCCATGCGGCGCTGGATCATGCGATGGATCCTGCTTCCTTCCTGCATGGCATTCTCCGGAGATCCCTGTCTCCTGTCGTCGATGTCGCCACTGCGCAGGATGAACTCCACAAGATTACGCACCGATATTCTGACTTCTCCTGCCATGTGACTTCACCTCCCTTGGCGGGTTGCTATGATGCCTAGCTTCCTACGATGCCTGCGGCGGGTCCCAAGTTCAAAAGCCTTATCATGCAAGCATGAACGGCTCTCTGGCCTTTGAGCCCTGGCATCTTATAATAAAACTACCCAGGTAAATAGTACTCTATCTTACCTGGGTAGTCAAATCACATTCTGTTATTGAGAAATACTGAACGTTCCGTGCATTAGCATGCAATCGCGCACTGCTTCAGCATCTCTTCGAATTTATCATTGTAGCCATCATAGGACACGGTCAACGGCTTCGTGAAATCCAATCCATACACTCCAAGGAATGATTTGGCATCGATTACGTATCTGTTATAGCATATATCAATATCAAAATCACACTTTGAAGCTACATCAACAAAATGCTTCACGTCTTCAGGTGTCAAACGAATCGTCTTTAACATTTCTGATTCCTTCCTTTCAATAGTAAGAAAAACAATACACGGGGATCTGCACCCCACATCTGAAATCATTACTATTATAGCCAAACAAAACCAAATGTAAAGCTATTTTTTTCTTCGAAAAAGTGCACATTTTAGCCGTTTTTACCACTCTGTTATCATTTTCACAATAGATGGTCCCCATCCGGAAAACCTTTTCGGCGATTTGTATATTTGTTACGTTACCGCGATAAAATCAAAATCCCAAATTGGCGAAATCTACCGAAATTCCACCATATATTCTTGGAACCTCAGCGGCAGCATATTTCGTTGCAGATCCCTGTTTTCACGTTCTTTTATGGCTATTGTATGACAGAAAGAACGGAAAAGTTCCCGGTAATGCTGCTCCGCGGCGGACAGCTTCTCCGTCTCCGGTCTTACTTTCTCCCAGGCATCCTTCCCTTGCAGGGTATACCAGGGCTTCCCCGCCGGATGGATCCCGAACAGATACCGGCCTGCGTCGAACAGCAGGAAGTCTTCCATGGGAAAACGGTCTGCAAAATGTACCATTAAGAACGTCAGGATATTGTTCTTCGGTGCGATCTTCGAATAGAGGATCGTATTCTCCAATTCTTCAAACCGCACAAAACCCGCAAGGTGATGGTATTCATTCCCGGCACCTCTGGAAAGGCTGAAAGTCTGGTTCACATAAGTATCCGCCATGGCATCCAGCAGATGCCCGGGCAGCGTGTTCTCCGCCAGCCCCTTTGCAATGGTACGGTAGACTGCCTGGGCTTTCTCCGGCTTGGGGGAAGACAGTGCCAGACACAGGCTCTCATAATCCGCTTCCCCGAATCTGCGCTTTAATGTCCGGATCACCTTCACTGTCTTCTCCGGATCCGGTGTCACCTCCACCGACTCCGAGAACAGCAGATTCTCGTCGATGGTGGTGACCATGGTATCCCGGACGGGAGAATGCTCCTCATAGGTATTGTAAATGGCGGTGAAGATGCCTTCTAACGAATCTTCGCAATGATATATCTTCATATAATAAGTTTCACCTCCCGCTGTTCCTTTCCTCTCCGTTTGCATCTGCTAACCTGCTATATCATGATCAATACATTTCGTAAAATCACATTTGCAAGCAGGTGCTTTTAATTTTGCATGGCTTTGCTTCTGCAAGCAGCTATCATCTGACGGTACAGGTCTTTACGTTTCTTAAAGCCTCCTCTTCCCGCGTTTATCTGCCAGTACAAGCCGTCAGGAAACTATTCCCTGTAGGCTGCGCACTACAATTCCCCCACCGTCGTAGGCAGCACTTCCTCCTGCCGCACTCCGGTCTGGAACATCCCATCATCAAACAAAGTCATCTGCCGGTAGCTCATGCCGTCACTTCCGAACCGGATCCGCTCCTTCGGGTCCGTCAGATTCCGCACGATATAGTCCTCCTCCAGCTTCGTGGGATACATCATCCGGCCGCCACAGGTAATAAAATACACCGCCCGCTTCATCACCACTCCCAGCTTCTTCAGATCCTGAAACGTAAGCTTCGTGCTCCGTCTGGCACTGAGGATCCGTCTGGCGCTCTTCACGCCGATCCCCGGTACCCGCAGAAGGTCTGCATAGGGCGCCCGGTTGATCTCCACCGGGAAATATTCCAGATGCCGCACCGCCCAGTCCTCCTTGGGATCCAGCATCACATTAAAAAACGGTCTGCTCGCATCCAGCAGTTCCTCCGCCTGAAACCCATAGAACCGCAGCAGCCAGTCCGCCTGATACAGCCGATGCTCTCTGAGAAGCGGCGGTCCCCCGGGAAGTGCCGGCAGGCTCTTGTCCTCATTGACTTTCACAAAGGCGGAATAAAATACCCTCTTCAACTCAAACTTCCGGTACAGGCTCTCCGCCACATTTAAAATCTGATAATCCGTCTCCGGGGTCGCCCCTATGATCATCTGGGTGGACTGCCCGCCGCTCACGAAAGTGGGACTCTTGCGGTACAGAATCAGTTCCTCCCGGTTGGCATGGATGCCGTTCTGAATCTGCCGCATGGGCGTCAGAATATTCTTCCGGTGCTTGTTCGGAGCCAGTGTCCGCAATCCCTCCGCCGTGGGCAGTTCCAGATTCACACTCATACGATCCGCCAGATATCCCATCCGTTCCACCAGTTCCGGATCCGCCCCGGGGATCGCCTTCACATGGACATAGCCGTTAAAATGGTATTGGTTCCGCAACAGCCATATGGTCCGGTACAGCAATTCCATGGTAAAGGTGGGATCTCTTATAATCCCGGAGCTTAAGAACAGCCCTTCGATATAATTGCGGCGGTAGAATTCCATGGTCAGGGTGCAGATCTCCTCCGGGGTAAAAGTGGCTCTGGGGACATCGTTGGACTTCCGGTTCAGACAATATTTACAGTCGAAAATACATTCATTGGTCATCAGGATCTTCAACAGAGAGATACATCTGCCATCCGAAGAAAAACTGTGGCAGATCCCGGCTGCCTTACAGTTCCCCATGTGCTTCCCGTCCCCCTTGCGCTCCACGCCGCTGGAGGTACAGGCCACGTCGTATTTGGCCGCATCCGTCAGAATCTCCAGCTTCTGCATGGTGGACAATTCCCCGTTTTGTATGAGATATTCCATGTGATCACCGCCTTTTACCGAAAATTTTCAAAATCAGAACATTTGTTCTTGTGCATATTTAAAATAGCACATATGTTCGGTTTTTGCAAGTGGTTATTTTTTCCTAAAAAGAGCTTGCAAAATCGTGCATTTCGCAGTTAAATAGTATAGGAGATTTTTTTCTTTTTTTAGTACATAGCCGCCCGGCGGCAGAATGAGAGGTCAGTATGTCAGATATTGTCATACCTAAAAATTATAAGTCTCAGCTGAACCTGTACGAGACACAGGTTGCCATTAAGACAGTGAAGGACTTTTTCCAGGGACTGTTAGCAGACCGTCTGCATCTGTTACGCGTATCTGCTCCCTTATTTGTGGATCCCACATCCGGACTGAACGATAATCTGAACGGTGTGGAGCGTCCCGTGAATTTCCATATTGCAGCACAGGGAGACCGTGAGGCAGAGATCGTACAGTCTCTGGCAAAATGGAAACGTTATGCCCTGCAGAAATACGGTTTTAAACCCGGAGAAGGTCTTTACACCGATATGAGTGCCATCCGTCAGGATGAAGAGACCGACAACATTCATTCCATCTACGTGGATCAGTGGGACTGGGAGAAGATCATCACGAAGGAAGAGCGGAATCTGGAGACTCTGAAGGAGACCGTCCGCACCGTATACAAGGTACTGCGCAAGACCGAGAAGTATATGTCCATCCATTACGATTACATTGAGGAGATTCTTCCTCATGACATCTTCTTTGTAACCACCAGTGAACTGGAGGAAATGTTCCCGGATTACTCTCCGAAGGAGCGGGAATATTACATTGCAAAGGCCAAGGGCGCTGTCTGCATCATGCAGATCGGTGAGACCCTGGAGAACGGCAAGCCTCATGACGGCCGTGCGCCGGACTACGATGACTGGGCTCTGAATGCCGATATCGTGGTATACTATCCGGTTCTGGACATCGCTCTGGAGCTGTCCAGCATGGGTATCCGTGTAGACAAGAAGGCGCTGTTAGACCAGTTACAGAAGGCTGGCTGCCCTGAGCGCGCAGAACTTCCTTATCACAAGGCAGTCATCAATGGCGAGCTTCCCCTTACCATCGGCGGTGGTATCGGTCAGTCCCGTATCTGTATGTTCTTCTTGAGAAAAGCACACATCGGCGAAGTACAGTGTTCTCTGTGGTCCGATGAAGTTATGGAGATTGCAAAAGAGAACAGCTTACAGCTGTTATAATGCATCAGTAATGCATCGGAAATAAAAACAACAATCAGAAATCCCCGGAAGATGAAAATCTCCCGGGGATTTTTCTACACACGGCTGGCTCCACACACAACGGCACAACACTATTCATAAATCACAAATTTCTCATTTTCAAAGGTCTTCTCATACCCATAATCTTCCATAAACTTTCCGATCAATAAAAGCTTCGGATTGTCCACAATGAGGCTGCGCTCCTTGTCCGTGGGCTGCAAAGCTTCCAGTGCGCTCTCTCCGGCTTCCAGATACACAGCATATTTTTTCTCCAAAAGTACCACCGGCCGATACGCTGCATCCGCATCCATCCGCTCCTGCATCTTAAGCATATCCTGCTCCAGCTGCCCGATCTGGTAGGAATCCAGATCCGGCCAGGGATTGAATGCCGCCGGCATCTGCAGATAATAGGACAAGGCCGGGATCTGTCCGTAGATCAGAACATCTTTTCCGGCAAGTCCTCTGGTATTTACATACTCCGAGATCTCCTGCATCCATCCGGCCCGCTCCTTGCTCATCCGCACGCCCTGCAGCGTCTCATTATTCGTCACCTGTGCGCTTACATCCTGTACGCCGGTTCCTTCCGCAAATACAAAGCTTCTGCCAAACAGTCCCACCTGTACGAAGAACAGCAGAAAAAACCCGCCGAAAAGGCATTTCGCCGGAATTGTGGATATCGTGAGCCGCTTCCAGTGAAAGCTTCCGACATATCTGCAAAAACGCCAGAACTGCCAGTACATATAGGGCAATGCCAGAAACAGGTTGTTCATGCTGGGGTAAAGCTTATTGTTACTGCCTAGGGAAGTGATCAGCACGATCAGGAAGATCAGTCCGCTGATCAGCTTTTCCTCCTTCGGTGCGGAGGGCGTGAAGATCCGCCACAGGGTCACCAGTAACGTCAGTGTCAAAAAGGTCACGCCGGGCCAGATGATGGCGCCGTAATTCGTATATTCTCTGGCACAGAAGCCCTTCCGGTACAGCCAGAACACCATCACTGCCGCCAGCGCAATACTTCCTGCCCATTCCAGGATCCGCAGAACCTTTGTTACGGTATCCTTCCTCACATAAGAACCGATCAGTTCCAGCACTCCCACAGCCACAATTCCTGCGACGAGGAACACACACATCCTGATCTCCCAGTACAAATTCTGGAAGTACCAGTCGAACATGCCCATGATCATGGACGCAGCCGTATAGTCCGTTGCCACCTCCGTCATGGAAAACAGGCGCCTTATGCCTTTCACATATTCATCCATACCGTAGCGGATCTGGATGTAACCGAATAATACAAGCAATGCAGTAAGATACCCTGCAAGACACATGCCGGTATCCTGTAATAATTTCCCGCGGAGTTTCGCTCCCGCTGCCTTTTTCCGTGCTTTCGTTTCTTCCGTATTTTTTCCGGACGAACCGACAGTCTGCACGATCTCCTTCCGCTCTTCCAGCCAGCAGATGATCCCGTAGACCCACACACCCACGATCATGGCCGCCTCCGGCAGATTCGAGAAACGGGACAGCACATTACAGCCCAGTGCGATCCCGGCGGCAAACAGCCAGCCCTTTTTTCCCCGGGCAAGACCCAGATACAGGCAGATCACCGATACCAGATAGAACACATACGTCACGTAATTGTAAAAAGATCCCGTGGGGCACCAGCAGAAGCTCACCGCCGTGAATTCCCCTAAGAATACCAATAGCGCCGGAATCTTCAGTACTTTCGTGCAGAAATAATATCCCAGCACCGCCAGCAGACTGATGCTCAGGCCTGTGTAGAAATTCATGCCGATCAAAGTCTTTGCCCCGGGCAGCAGACTCAGAAAATGTCCGGTGGCTGTGGTCAGATACGTGGAAAACAGCCACATGGGATCCATATGCTGTGTTCCCATATATTCAAAGTTCGCATAGCCGTAGCCCGTATCCCACAGATCCAGCCCCCAGGCAATATGCCGCAGGGGATACAGCACCAGAATTGCCACGAATACCAATTCCCAGAGACGTCTCTGACTGTTGCTGCCCGCTTTTTTCTTCTCTATTTTCTCTGTCACTGAATTACCTCTCTTTTGAACATAGTATCCACCGCCTGTATCTTTTCTGTCAGGCTGCGATAAGGCCGGATGTGCAAGAAAATCTTATGCAGTCCGTCACAGATATTTTTCCGCACAAAATCCACGAAAATTCCCAGAGCAAATACCACTGCCACCGCAAGCACGGTCCAGCCCAGAAGCTGCCACACATTACTGATGATGTTCACACCAAGCCACTTCTGCCAGGCATAGCGCACGCCCAGATTTTCATGCAGCAGATATACACCCAGCGTATAGGGGGCGATCTTCACCGCCACGCTGCCAATCTTCCCCTGTATCCTGCTGTCTGCAAACAGGGCAAACAATCCCAGCGAGGCCAGCAGCGGGAAAATATGGTTATATTCATAGGGAATCTTCAGGATCAGTTCCAGACTGCCGGTCTTCAGATAAAACAGGTGCAGAAGCATTGCCTCCCCGAAGGTTCCGAAGACACCAATCAGATACAGCAGTAATGCCCGGGATCTCTTCTGTAAAAACGGGATTCCAAATCTGCGCAGATAAGCCGCCACACAGAATACGCACAGATACCAGAGGCAGTCATAGCCCTTGCTGTCCTCTTCCAGCCGGAAGGGCAGGATGGATTTTAACAGGCAGAAAGTGACAAACAGCAGCACCAGTGCCACCTGAAACTGCTTCTTCGACATCTGCCGCAGTCCCATTCCCACGAAGGGCAGCAATACATATAAGAATATATACGCCGTCAGGAACCAGTAATGTCCCATGGTCACCGGGAACAGCAGGGTCAGATAATAGTGGGTGCTGACTTCCGCCGCAGGTACGATCCCCGTCACCGCCGCCAGCACACCGATTCCCATGGAATACAGCCACAGCTGCACCCACAGGGTGAGCAGTCGGCTCAGTTTAAAGGAACTTTCGCATAAAAAGTATCCGCTGATCATCATGTAGACATTTACCGCCACGATACAGAAGGCCTCCAGCAGCCATGCCACAGTATCCTGCATCGATAAAGGAGCCGTCAGATCCGGCAACAGGCCTCCCTTGCCCAGATAGTGCAGCACGACTACCATCATCATTGCCACACAGCGCAGTACCTCCAGATTTGCCATACGTTCTTTTTTCTGCATAATGCTCTGTTCCTTCCTAACATTGCTTCTCACATTGATTCTTTCATTATATTACTTTGCTGTGCAGGATGTAAAGTAAAAGAACGGCTGCAAATTGGGAAAGCGTTTTCTCGAAAAGTGTAGAAATTTTTTCTAACTTTTGGTAGAATATTGCCATCAAGAATACTATGTTATTGGAGGTGTTCATTTTGACCAAAAATACTAAGAAAAACCCCATTCCTCTCTGGAAACGGATCCGTTTCAAACTGATCTTCGCTTTCCTGATCCCTGTGGTCTTCATCGTTGCCTTAGGATTCGTATCCTACCAGAAAGCCACGACCCAGATCGTTGCCACCTATACGGCCTCCGTGGATCAGACCGTCAGCATGATGAACCAGTATCTGACGCTTTCTTTTGACACGGTGCAGTCCGGCTACAAGGGATATATGAATGATGATACGCTGAAAAAGTATCTGAACGGCCTGTTCGACAATGATGCCACCGCAGCCTACAATACGCCCAACACTTACGAGGACAATTTTATCAAGGCGGTGACTACCGATGCCATGATCTCCAACATTTATATTCTCTCCGATAAGGAAGGAACCATCTCCTCCACCAAGACCCGGGAACCGAATCTGCTGAGTGCCTATCTGGCGACTTCCCAGGGGCAGATCCTGTCCGCAGATAAGGCCAAATATTACCTGTTCGGCAACCAGTCCGAGCTGGATGCAAAGCTGGGCACGGATTCTTCCAAATACAGTGTCCGCCTTGCCAGATATTTTTCCAACGCTCCGGCCATACTGGTCATTGATTTCAAACCTGCCGTTCTGGAAAACACGCTGTCTTCTCTGGACGGCGGCGAAGGCAGTCTCGTGGGGCTTGTCACCTGTGACGGCACGGAATATCTTTCTTCCCGTTCCGTTTCCACGCAGGACAGTACCTTTGTGGGCCGGTCTTATGTGGAGGAAGCCTTTGCCTCCGAAGAAAGCAGCGGTTCTTCCTATGTGGAAAACGGAGAATATCTCTTCCTCTATTCCAGGATCGGCTCCCGCAATGCCATGATCTGTGCCCTGATCCCTCAGGTAAATATCATCGGCCAGACCGCGGATATCAAGAACGTATCCCTGATCCTGGTAGTGGCAGCCAGCGTTGTGGCGATTCTGCTGGGTTCCCTGCTGGCCGGACAGTACGGCGGCTCCATCTACTATTTCATCCGCCGTCTGAAAAAGGTCTCCGCCGGAGATCTGACCATAGAAGTGCACTCCAAGCGCAATGACGAGTTCCAGCTGTTGGCGGATGGCATCTGTGATATGATCACCCATATGAAAAAACTGGTATCCGGCCTGAAAGACGTGAACGAAGAACTGTCCCGGGCCGCCACCGATATGTCTGCAGCTTCCGGTCATTTTCTCTCTACCTCACAGGATATCCAGAATCAGGTAGGGGAAATGCGTCAGGGCATTGAGAAGCTGGATGAAGGCTCCGAGGACTGTATGCAGCAGATGGATTCCCTCTCCGGTACCATCGGCAATGTATCCACTCATTCCGATCAGATCAGCGAACTTGCCACCGGAACCGCTTCTGCCATTCATACCGGTATTGAATCCGTGGAGCATCTGAAGGAGAATACTTCCTCCACCATTCAGATCACTTCCAACATTGTGGACACCATCGGCAAACTGACCGAAAAGTCAAAAGTCATCGGCTCCATCACCGAGGCCATCAACGAAATTGCAGAGCAGACCAATCTCCTGTCCTTAAATGCCTCCATTGAAGCGACCAGAGCCGGAGAGGCCGGTAAGGGCTTCGCCGTCGTGGCACAGGAGATCCAGAAGCTGGCCGACCAGTCCTTACGTTCCTCCGGTGAGATCTCCCGGATCATCGAAGAGATTGAAGCCACTACCGCGGAAGCCACACAGGTAGCCCGCCAGGCCGAAGTCATCGTGGACGATCAGAATAAGGCCGTGGGCAGCACCACCGCTTCCTTCCGCGAGATCGATACAAAGGTGGAAGAACTGTTGAAGTCTCTGAAACAGATCAACGACAGCGTGTCCGATATGGAGCAGCAGCGCAGCACTACCCTGTCTGCCATCTCCGGGATCTCAGCGGTATCCGCCGAGACCGCTGCCGGATCCTCCAACGTACAGTCCGCTGCCGTGCGACAGCTGCAGGCCATTCAGAATCTGGACAAAGCCACTTCCGCACTGGCCGCCCGCTCGGAGGAACTGACCGCCTTACTGGAGGGCTTCACGGTATAGAAATTGCTATACACCCTATGAAAAATATGTTATACTGATTACATCTTTTGACAAAGAAATTCTTAGCAAAAATACATATAGAGAGGTAATCTTATGAGCAAAAAAAGAGTTGTTGTATCTCTGGGACATGATGCCCTGGGCTATACCACTACCGAGCAGTGGGATGCGGTAAAAGTAACCGCCAAAGCACTGGCAGATCTGGTGGAGGCAGACTATCAGCTGACCATCACCCACAGTAACGGTCCGCAGGTCAGCATGATCCACAAGGCCATGACCGAGCTGCGTCGTGTCTACATTGATTATACCCCCGCACCTATGTGTGTCTGCTCTGCCATGAGCCAGGGTTATGTGGGCTACGATATCCAGAACTCCCTCCGGGCGGAACTGCTGGACCGCGGCATCTCCAAGCCCGTCAGCACCATCCTCACCCAGGTGACCGTAGATCCTTACGATGAGGCTTTCTATGAGCCTACCAAGGTCATCGGCCGTTATATGTCTAAAGAAGACGCTGAGATCGAAGTGAAAAAGGGCAATTATGTCAAGGAAGATCCCGGCAAGGGCTTCCGCCGTGTCGTTGCTGCTCCCAAGCCCATCGACATCGTGGAGATCGAAGCGATCCGTGCACTGGCAGCCGCAGATCAAGTCGTTATCGCCTGCGGTGGCGGCGGAATTCCCGTCATCGAGCAGAAGCATGCCCTGAAGGGTGCCTCCGCTGTTATTGAAAAGGATGCCATCGCCGGTAAGCTTGCTTCCGATTTAAGCTGTGATGAGCTGATCATCCTGACCACCGTTCCCTGTGTCTATAAGAATTACGGCAAGGAAGATCAGACCGCATTAGAGAACCTCACCGTGGCAGAAGCCAAAGAACTGATGGCAGAAGGACAGTTCGAGGAAGGCACCATGCTTCCCAAGATCGAGGCAGCCATCGCTTATCTGGAGAAGGTTCCCACCGGAAAAGTACTGATCACTTCCATGGATCACGTTAAGGATGCCATCAAGGGCAAGACAGGCACCGTGATCACCGCTTAATTTTATTTAAAATCCAAAAGGAGATATCTGCATGAGCGGATATCTCCTTTTTCTTCTCCTCTTCAAAAGCATCCGCCGTCATGGCGATAATGGGAACCGTCGTTGCATCCGGCCGCTCCAGTGCGCGGATGGCTCTGGTGGCATCAATACCGTTCATGATGGGCATCCGCACATCCATGAGGATTGCATCAAAATGATCCGGTTCCGAAGCATTGAACATACATAGTCTCAACCTCCGTTCATATTGTTAGTATAACAATTCTGACGGAAATAATCAACATTTCATTTACCTGTGCAATATATGTGTCACTTTTTTGTTGACTTTTTTTGCATCTTACTCATACTTTTCCAGATAGAAGGAATACAGGATCCGCTCCTTCACGGGTAGCTGCATCAGTTTCGTCAGTGCTTCCTCATAGTACTGGATCTGGACGCTGTAGCGGTTCCAGAGGGCCTGCAGGGAATCGATCACATCGGTCTTGTAGTCCAGCAGGACGATCTCGCCGTCTTCTATGAAAAAGACGTCGATGATACCCTGAATGAGAACCTTCTCCCCATCGGGAAGCTCCGGATCCAGACGTTTCGCATCGATGCCCAGCACAAAGGGCTGCTCTCTGTACAAAAGGCCCTGTTCGAAAGCCCGCCACATACGGTAAGCCAGCTCCTGTTCCAGAAAATGCCGGATCTTCGGAAGGCTTACGGCCTGTGCGTATTCTTCCGTCAGACGTAAGGAGGCTGTCTCCCGCTGCAGAAATTCCTTCAGGCGTTCCTGTAACCGGGCAGAATCCAGCCCCTTACGGTATTCCTTGTAAGTGGCCGGGCATCCGGTAAACAGACCGGATTCCATGAACAGATAAGAGAAATCCAACAGTTCCATGGTCCGGTGGAAGGCATTACCGCGGACGGCACCGCTGACCTTCTCCTGCTCCCTGTGGAATGCCGGAATATAGGGCACCACTTCTTTTTCTTCGAAGGTATGGAAGGCCGCTTCGTCCTTTTCTGCCATAGCTGCGATCTTCAGTTCCGATACGGTAGTCTTGGTATACAGCTTCTGCAAGCCGGGGTACGGGTAGGTATAGGCGAAGCGCTCCCGCAGCTTCGCAAGCTTCCGCTCGTTCTCCTGCGGATCCCCGGGTAACGGAATCTCATCATCTGCCGCACGCTGCAACAAATTCCTGCGGTCTCCCATGCGCAGCTGTTCTCTGAGTTCCTCTGCCGCCAGATCCTCTGTCCCTAATGTAGTCACTGCAATTCCGGTCTTCGGCAGGATCGGCAGCAGAAAATCCATATAACTGCCCGCCTCAGAAAAATCCAGATAGGTCAGCTTCTCCTGCCCGGTCATCCGGGACAACTCCCATTTTTCCTGCGCTTTCTCCATTACGGAAGTCAGGATCAGTTTTTCTCTGGCACGAGTCAATGCCACGTAGAGCACGCGCAGTTCCTCCGCCAGATTGTCTTCCTTCATTTTCGCCGACAGAACGGCCCGTCTCAGGGTTTTGTTCTTAATGCGGCGCCCGGGATCCACATAGTCCACCGCTACTCCCAGATCCATGTCTACGATCAGGGACTGGTTCGCATCCTGCATGTTGAAACGCTTGGACAGCCCGGAGACAAATACCACCGGGAATTCCAGTCCTTTACTCTTATGGATACTCATGATCCGCACCACATCGGCGTTCTCATCCAGAGTATCCGCCTCGCCGTAATCCACGTCATATTTTTCCAGCTGTTCCATATAACGGATGAAATGGAACAGTCCGAAATAACTGGTCTTCTCGAAGGCGGATGCCTTCGTCAGCAGCATCTCCACATTGGCCCGGCGCTTGCTGCCGGCGGGGAGTGCTGTCACATAGTTCAGATAGTCGTAGTCATCCAGAATCCGCTGCAACAGGTCCCGGATGGAAGTATAGGGCGTCAGGTTGCGGTAGTGGTCGATACGTTGTAAGAAATCATTCGCTTTCTCCCCGGCATTTTCACCCTCAGATGCTTCTCTCTCGGCTGTTTCACCCCCGGGCACCTCTTCTCCCGCTTCTGCAGTTCTGCCGCCCTCTGCCACCTCTTTCAGAGCCTCATACAATGACATTCTCTTCCGGGAATGTCCGTCTCTTCCACTGCGAATCCGGGCGATTTCTTCCTGGGTAAAGCCTCCGAAGACCGACTGCATCACCCCAAACAACGGGATATCCTGTCTCGGATTGTCCAACACCCGTAACAGCTGCAGCAGTTCCTGTACCTCCAGCGCCCCGAAATATCCGGTCTTGGAGGTAATGTAGACCGGGATTCCCTGCTGTTCCAGTACTTTCTTGAATTCCTCGTCCCAGCCGCTGGTGGTTCGAAGCAGGATGACCATATCCGAATACCGCACCGGGCGCAATTCTCCCGTAGACTTCTCCATGACTTTCAGGCTGCCTTTCAGCTGCTTAATCTTGGCTGCGATGGCCAGTGCCTCCAGCTGTTTTACATTGTCATAATCCACGAGTCCCCGTGCACCGTTGGGGCTTTCCTCTCCGGTACTACCAGCCGTCAATTCCCCTTTTTCCGGCTTCCGGATCAGCAAAAGTTCACTGCCGTATGCCGGATCCTCTGCCGCGGGATATGTGGCTCCGGGATACAGTGCCGCCTTGTCATCGTAGGCAATGCCGCCGATCTCCCGACTCATGACCCGGGAAAACACGTCGTTCACCGCATCCACCACCTGCACACGGCTTCGGAAGTTCTTCGCCAGATCGATCCGGCACAGATCCCCGGTCTCCTGATAGGTGTCGTATTTTTCCAGAAAAAGTTCCGGTCTGGCCAGACGAAATTTGTAAATGCTCTGCTTCACATCGCCTACCATAAAACGGTTGTAATGTCCTTCCGCTTCGCCGGAAATGGCACTCAACAGATATTCCTGTACCAGATTGCTGTCCTGATACTCGTCGATGAGGATCTCCTGAAAATACTGGCGGTACTCCAGTGCCACGTCACTGGGCACGATTCGGTATTTCACACCCTCGGCACTTGTTCCCGCAGCATCTGTTCCTACGGAAACGTTCTCCTCCTTTTCCCGTTTTAACAGGATCTGCAACGCATAGTGCTCCATGTCGGAAAAGTCGATCAGATGCCGCTCCTGCTTGGCCGCAAGCAGTCTCCTGTCGAATTCCAGCACCAGATCAAGCAGCATCCGAAGCGGCTCTCTGCAGGCTTTTCCCTGTTCCACCACCAGTTCCAGCGGTGTCTTGAAATAATTCTCCGCCAGATCCCCCAGAGTGTCTTTTACGCTGCTGCGAAGGGATTTGGCCAGTTCCCGTTTGGCGGGATCCACACTGTCATCCTTTTTGGAGGGCAGACGTCCGAAAGTTACCACAGGAACCTTTGCGGCCTGCTCTTCCAGATCCCCGCAGTCCGCCAGACGCTCCAGCTGTTCGATCTCCGCCTCCGTCAGTTCCCCGTACATATACGGCCCATCCGGCAGTTCACACAGTCTCTTCACTTCCCTCAGCTTTTCGAGACACCCCTGCAGGGCGCGACGCACGCGTTCCGCCAGATATTGTCCGTAATCACTGTGTAACAGCGCCTCCAGATCTCCTGCCGCGTAATCATTCTTGCGCTCTTCCAGCCACTCTGCGGGCCAGGGAAAGCTTCCGGCGTAACGGGACAGGTTCAGGATATGCTGTTCCAGCACGCTCTCCCGGCCACCGGGGCAGAAATATTCCACACAGGCGTGGAACTGTTCCGGGGAGACTGCTTCGCTTCCACGATTTTCCCCAGATGTCCGAATCTCTTCTGGGATAAATTTCCCCGCATAGGCATCCTCTAACAACTGTCCCAACACTTCCTGCTGTAACAGCTTGATCTCCCCCTCGTCCGCCACGCGGAAATCCGGATCCAGACCGATCTCATTGAAATGGTTCCGGATCAGGAACAGGCTGAAGCTGTCGATGGTCGTAATCTGGGCATTGTGCAGGAGGGCAGACTGCTTCTGGATATGTTCGTTCCCCGGATCTGCTTCCAGTCTGGCGGCGATTCCGGCAGCGATACGCTCCCGCATCTCTGCGGCCGCCGCATTGGTGAAGGTCACGATCAGCAGGCGGTCAATATCCGCCGGGTGCTCCCCCTCACAGATCATGCGGATGATACGCTCTACCAGTACCGCCGTCTTACCGCTTCCCGCGGCCGCCGACACCAGAATATTGCTGTTATGCAGTTCAATTACCTTTTGCTGTTCCGGGGTAAAATTCATTCCCATACGCTACCTCTGTTCCTGTTTCTTTTTGCCGGGATCTGTCCTGTTCCTGCGCGACAAACACTTTCCCTTTTGGCTCACTGTCAGGCATATGCTCCCGCCGGGCGCTTTCCCGTCCTACGCTTCCACCGTCTCCTGCATCCGCTGCATCAGTGTCTGCTTATCCAGATCTTCCAGGGGCCTCTTCTCATAGCCCGGAATACTGCCGTCGAATCCACAGACTTTTTTATAAGCACAATACGTGCAGGCTTCCTCATTTCCCTTCTCATAGGGATTGGCCGCTATTTTTCCGTCCAGGATCTCCCTGCCGATGCCCCGGATCTTCGCATCCACATAGGAAGAGATCAGCTGCATCTCCTCCCGGCTTAAGACTCCGGATCTGGCACTGAAGCTGCCGTCTTTTTTCTTCTCCACCGGAATGACTACCGACTTATCCTGCATATAGCGGTCCAGCCGCTCCACCACCTCCGGATCACTGTTCACCACACCGTTCATCCGCAGTTTTGCAAGGATCTGTTCGTTGACCTGCTCGTCTGTCAGCTCCACCGGTGTCTCTATGGTGGGATCTTCGATGTGATAATACAGAAGCGCCGCCGGAACGATCTCCTTGTCCGGATGCTTTCTGCTCTCCATTTCCATGGCCGCATTCATATATACCACCAGCTGTAACTGCAGGCCGTAATACAGGGCTGCCAGATCGAATTTCCGGTTGCCGGACTTATAATCGATAACCTTGACGTAGACATGCTCCGCATCCTCCGACACATCGATACGGTCAATCCTGCCCTGCAGATGCATCTTCTCGTCCTCCGACAGATCCACATGAATGCTGTCCAGATCCTCCGCGAACCGGAAGGACAGTTCATAATCGTCCGGCTGAAAGCTGCCCTGTTTCAGATGCTGCTGCAAGGTCAGTACCGTGCGGGTCAGGATCCGGCTCATGCGGGTGATGGCATATTCATTCCGGGCAGAACTGTATAATACCGTCTCCCCATAAGTCGCCGCATAGGCCTCCACCGATTCTTTGACGGCTTTTGCTGCAAAATCTTCCGTAAAATCCCACCACGTCAACTTAGATTCTGCAAGTTTTCCTGCAAAATGTTCTAACACGGCGTGGTACACCGTACCCATATCCGATGCTTCGAACCCGAATTCTTCCCGTTCCTGCAGGGAAAGGCCGTATTGCAAAAAGTGTCTGCAGGCGCAGGCGGCATAGGTTTCCAGACGGCTGACACTGTTTTCCAGATGCTGTCCGTACAATGCTCTCGCCACGATCCGGGACAGGCCGCTCTCCTTATATCTGCGGAAGGCCGCCCGGGTCAGACGGTCTCTGCCCGCCGCATCCGCTTCATAAGCACGGTACATAAGATAGAATTCCTGCGTCTCTTCCTCCGGCAGGGTTCCTTCCACATATTCCCGCAGTTCTTCCGCCAGATACCTGGCCCCTTCCTGTCTGCCCTCTATCTGTTCCAGACGGCTGCGGTTCTGGGGATACTCTACAATAAGCGCCGGGAACAGCTTCCGCACCGTATCGATCAGATAGGACGGTCTTATACCCTTTCCCTCGCTGTTTACCTTGGCATAGGACAGATACAGCTGCTGTGAGGGCTTGGTCATATTCAGGTACAGGTATAATCTCTGAATATACATCTGCTGTCTCGGGCTGGGCGCCATCTCCGTCCCGGATTCGATCAGGAATTCCCGGTCCATATCCGAAATGATCCCGCCCTTGGAAGCATTTTTCGGAATGTTTCCGTCATTTACTCCCAGGAAAAACAACACCTTCACCTGTTTCAGACGGGTTCGCTCCATATCCCCCACCACGATACGATCCACATTCTGGGGGATCGTGCCGACGGTGATCTCGCCGAAACCGGCCTCTAAGATATCCGCAAATTCCTGCCGGGAGATCTCTTCCTCTCCCAACAGTTCATAGACCTGATCCAGCAGATCCATGACCAGACGATAGATCTGCGCATACTCTCTGGCTCTGGACAGATCCCCTTCCTGTTCAAACTGCTGCTGATAATTCAGAAGCTTTTGCTGTACCTGATTCTGCTCCAGGAAATCATACAGGCGGCTGACATAGTCTCCGGCCTTTTCCCGGCTTCCCATATGCAGGATCTCCACCGTATCCATAAACTGCTGCCGGATACGGTTCAGCCGTTCCATGGTCTCTTCCGCCTGTTCGCTTCCCGCGTCTCCCTGCATCTCTTCCGTTCTGCGGGTAAACAGACGGCTGTAGGTACGATACCCTCTGGCCCCGGTGCGGATCACATAGTTCTCCAGTTCGTCGATCTCTTCTCTGAAAATGTCCTCCATGCCGCTGCGCAGGAAATGAAACACCGTATCATAGGAAAAGTCCTTAAGGTACAGCTGCAAAGCACTCTTGATATATTCGATCATGGGATTCAGCACAATCCCTCTGGTGCGGTCCAGAAAGCAGGGGATCTCCAGTTGTCCGAACTCCGTCTCCACGTAGGAAGCGTACCCCTCCAGATCTCCGATGACCACGGCAATGTCCCGGTAAGTCATCCCCTGCTCCCGGATCAGATGCCGGATATACAGTGCCGTCTGGTGGACTTCCTCTCTGGGAGAAAGCGCTTCAAACATATGGATCTCCTGCTGCTCTTCCGTATAGGGCTCATACTGATACCGGAACAGATTCTGTTCCAGATAGTGTAATGCCGGGGCCTTGGCAAAACGGTTGGGACCGCCTTTGACAAAAATATCCTCTCCACGCTTTACTTCTGCCTCCGCCGCCAGCTTCTCCAGATCCGCCACTGTCTTCTTACTCAGATGGAACAGCTTCTGCTCACCGTCCACTCTATAGGGATCCTCCCCCTCTCCGATGGTCACGGTGACAATGGTCTCTGCGCACACACGCATCAGTTCCTGGATCAGCCGGTTCTGAATAGGGGTAAATCCCGTAAAACCGTCAAATACCACTACACTGCCCTGTAATATCTTCGATTTGGACAGGGATCTGCGCAGTACATCCAGCGTCTCCTCGGTAGTGATAAAATGATCCCTGATATAGTCCTGAAAGCCCCGGTACAGGGTCTTTAGATCCTTCAGTTTCATGGCCAGTGCACCCCGCTTCTGTGCACTGGCAATCAGCTTATCCATGTCCTGTGTGCTGATCCCGTACTGCATGAACTCGGAGATCGCACTTTTTACTTCATGGATATAGCCCTGCTTGTGCAGGAGACTTCCCATGGCCGGAAGCTGTTCCTTCAGATCCGTCGCTACTTTTTGCAGCACCAGACTTTTGCCGGTGTCATCCAGCACCGGCATCTCTTTGGTCCCCACTTCCTCCAGAATGCGGTGGCTGAGTCGTCCGAAGCTTAAGACATCGATATTCAGAATACCGTCTCTGTCACTGCGCATGACCAGATCCTTCTGGGTCTGCATGGTGAACTGATCCGGCACGATGATCAGGAAATTCCTGCCCGGCTCCTCCGCCGCCCGCTGCATGATCTCTTCATAGATTCTGTGGCTCTTGCCTGACCCCGAAGGGCCAAAACAGAAACGCAAGCTCATAAGTCTCCTCCGTGAATTGCTGTCCTCTTATTTCAGATCCAGTTCAATGGGACAATGATCCGATCCCAGGATCTCTGTGTGGATCTTCGCATCCGCCAGTCTCTCTTTCAGACATTCCGATACCACAAAATAATCGATTCTCCATCCGGCATTTTTTGCTCTCGCCTGGAACATATAGGACCACCAGGAATACACACCGGTCAGATCCGGATAGAAATAGCGGAACGTATCGATAAATCCGTTCTCCAGTACTTTCGAAAAGCAGGCTCTCTCTTCATCGGTGAAGCCCGCGTTGCCGCGATTGGTCTTCGCATTTTTCAGGTCGATCTCCTGATGGGCCACATTCAGGTCTCCCGCGTAAATCACCGGCTTTTTCTCCTCCAGCTTCTTAAGATACGCCAGGAAATCCACCTCCCACTGCATCCGGTAAGAAAGTCTCGTCAGTTCCCGTTGGGCATTCGGTACATAGACCGTTACAAAATAGAACTCCGGGTACTCCGCGGTGATGACCCGGCCCTCATGGTCGTGTTCCTCCACACCGATGCCGCAGGTCACCTGCAGCGGTTCCTCTTTGGTAAAAATTGCGGTACCGGAATAGCCCTTTTTCTCCGCATAATTCCAGTACTGGTGATAGCCGGGCAGATCCAGCACGATCTGTCCCTCCTGCAGTTTCGTCTCCTGTAAGCAGAATATATCTGCGTCCGTTTCCTGAAAAAAATCTAAGAAGCCCTTCTGCATGCAGGCTCTCAGTCCGTTCACATTCCATGAGATGAATTTCATGTTTTTCCCTTTCCTGTCATTCCTACCTGTTATTATCTACATTTATTGTCCCATTTTCAGGACACGATCTGCCATTTGAAAAATTTTTCATTGCGAAAAGTCATATCTTTTTAATTCTGCCTGCCTCTTTCTTATTTTATCTTATTCCAATTCCATCTTATCCCGGTCTTAACTTTTATCTGTTTTTCGTTCCATCTCTCCGCTCTGTTATCCCTGTCCCCCATGCTCTTTCAGCCACTCCTGCTCCCTGCGGTCCGCCTCCAGGGACGCTTCGTACCCTTTCAGGATCTCCAGAAGTCTCTGTACGCTGGTGATCCCGCTGGCTTTATTTTCCGGATGATCCATCCAGGGATGCTGCTTCCCTGACGGGTAGATATTCTCTATGGTATTTTCCCCGATCCGGTACCATTTCTTCCGGTAACAGACGGTGTTCTCCGCCGGGTTTAAAACTGCTGTCCGTTCCGACAGTGGGTGGATCTCCGCCGGTGTCCGGGGCTCTCCGTCCCGTCCGCCCCGGACGGTAACCTTCACATTTCCGCCCTCCGGTGTGACGCACAGCCACAGGGGCTCCGCCGGTTTTTTCCACAATTTATCCAGTATAAAATTTAACGGGCCTAACAGCAGGATTGTCATGAAAATCGCCAGTGCTCCCGTCAGTTCCGTGATCCCGTCGCTGTACACCAGCATCTGAAACAACAGGTGATCACTCTCCCTCACGCCCCAGACTTTCAGGACTACCATCACCGCCGCTGCCAGATAGATCAATATAGTGATCATGGCAAAGGGCAGTAACACCTTTTCTTTTTTCATGCCCCAGGCGGCGTAGGCCTGACGCTCCTCTTCCGTGAAAAGCACGGGCAGTTCATAGGTTTCTGTCATGGTCTTCTCTCCCGCTTTCAGGCTTCGCCAAGAATGATATGAAGCAGATGCCTGTCCAGCATCAGTGTCCGGTTCCAGGGGTTCAGGATCACGCCCTCGATGCCCTCGGCCTGTAGTGCCATGCGGAACAGCTGCTCCATATCCGTGAGGAAGGTGGACATCACACTGCCGCTTCCCTTTAACTCTTCCTCAAACCCAGTGAAGGCCGACCACCATTTTTTCCCATCGGAGGTCTGTACCGCCTGTAAGCGCATGGCGGTTCCGGCGGCCTGTGTCACCGCTTCCTTCACATCGGCAGAGGGCGGCTCCACCGCCACAATAAACTGCCCCTGCTCCCGCATACGTCTGCGCACCACCGTCAGCGCATGGGCCAGAAGTTCTTCCGTGGGCTCCTGCTGTAATGCCAGGATCGCCTCCTCTATTTTTTCATTTCCCTGTAAGCCTTTGTCTTTCTTTTCGTCCATATTCTTATCCTTTATTCTGCGTAATTGTTCCCTGCCGGGGAGAGTTACAGCTTGCGGCCGTTCCCCTTCCTTCAGGACTTCGAAATTGCATCAATTATACCATAAGCAGTCCCGCAATTCCACTCTCTCCCGTCTTTTCCTTGACAGTGGGGACATTCATTGCTAACATGAACCTGAGCGTCTAAGCTTAGAAACGAGGACAATTATGGATACTTTTGACCCGAAGCATATTTACAGCGATACCGCAAAGCTGGCCCGTCTGAAAGATAAGAAGCTTTTCCTGTTCGATATCGACGGTACCATTGCCGTAGGCGATACTTTGTATGACGGCAGTGCGGATCTGATCCGCTACATCAACAACATCGGCGGTAAGGCTTATTACATTACCAATAATTCTACGAAAAGCGGACTGGATTATGTGAAGAAATTCCACGACGCGTTTCACCTGGGCAGCACGGAGGATCAGTTCATCACCTCCGGTTATATGACACTGCGTTTTCTAAAGGAAAATTATGCGGATAAGAAGATTTTCGTACTGGGAACCGCTTCTTTTGTGGCGGAACTGCGAAAGAACGGACTTTCTGTGACCGAGGTCTGCGAGGACGGCATTGACTGTGTGGTCGCTGCCTACGACAGTGAATTAAATTATGCAAAACTTACCGAAGTCTGCAAGGTTTTGTTCACGCAGAACGTTCCCTTCTACGGCACCAATCCGGATCTGCGCTGCCCCATCGACTTCGGCTTCATTCCCGATTGCGGTGCCATCTGCGATATGATCACCGCCACGACAGACAGGCAGCCCGTCTATCTGGGCAAGCCCAGTAAAGAGGTGGTGAAACTCTGTCTGGAGGTCTCCGGCTTCACTCCGGAAGAGACTCTGGTAGTAGGTGACCGTCTGTATACCGATATCGCCTGCGGCATCAACGGCGGTGTGGATACCTGTGTTCTCTTTACCGGTGAGGCACAAAAAAAGGATATTCTGACTCCCGAGGGGGAGCCGAATACCCAATATCTGCCGGACTATGCTTTTGAAAATGTGCAGGAACTGTTAGATGCCTGCAATGGTTAATAGCTTTTAAATGGCTTTTTTCACGACACCGATTCCCAGCGGATAAGGTCCGGTGTGGACACCGATGGTGGCACCGATCTGGAAGATGGGAATGGTGTCGATGTCATATCCCTTTTCTTTCAGTCTGCCCGCCAGTCTGTCGCGGAACTCTACGGCCTCTTCATAATCGTAGCCATATCCCACACAGACACTGTAATCGGCGATATCTGCCTTTTCCTCTGCGAAGTATGCCAATAACAGATCGATGTTCTTATCCACGGTCTTACGGCGGCTTCTGCCTATACCGGAGGGGAAGATCTCGCCTTCTTTTAAGGTGATGATGGGCTTGATTCCCAACAGGCTTCCGGCTACACTGGCCACCTTGCCGATACGTCCGCCGTGCTTTAAGTATTCCATATTTCCCACGGTGAAAAAGATTCTGCCGGAGCTCTTGATCTCATTCAGGCGGTCGATGCTCTCCTGGTAGCTTTTCCCTGCGTCTCTGAGGCGTACTGCTTCCAATACATAAATGCCCTGAAGAACAGTATTCACAGTAGAATCACAGACATAGATCTGCGCCTCGGGATATTCCTCTTCCAGAATTGCCTTTGCGTTCAGAGCGGACTGCATGGAGCCGCTGAATTTGGTCGTGATGCAGATGCAGATGATGGGCGTTCCCGCCTTGACAAAAGGAAGAAATGCATCCACATAATCCTGGACGGAAGGCATGGAAGACTTGGGATATACATCCGGATGATCCACCATCTCCTGATAGAAGTCGCGGACACCGATCTCTACCATTTCCTTCTGGTATTTTCCCTCTTCAAAGGATACATAAAAGGGAACTACCGTAATATCTTTTTCTTTGGTCAGTTCCATGGAAAGATCACAGGAACCGTCTGATATAATATGAAATGCTTCGCTCATTCTCGCATACACCTTTCTACTTGTTTGCAGAGTTTAGCTTACCACGTTGCGGAGCAAAAAGCAATGAGTTTTTGTTATTATATTTCATTTCATGGTATTTTATATTGTTTTATGTAGTTTTTATAACTATATGTGTCCGGAAATTTATAGCTGCGCGATTTTTGTCGATGAAAGTGTGTCAACCTTTGTCAGTCATTCGTTGACAATCCCGACTTCTCCCTATATACTTGAGTTGTTAACCATTCATTCCCCTGGTTAACATTCGTCTGTTTCCGGGAATGACCCCCTTTCATTTCCGGAACAGACAACAGCCCGGCAGGAGTACCTGCCGGGCTGCCTTTTTGTATCTTATATGGAATAATCCAGATTCTCCAGCCGCTTGTTCCGTCGCTCCACCAGATCCGCGATGGTGACACCGTCCACTACCTTGTTCACCGCATCGTATAGTTCCTGCCATACTTCCAGTGTCTCACAGGTATCACAGCGCTCGCAGATGTCGGCGCCTTCCTCCAGACAGGCTACCGGGGCCAGCGAGCCTTCCGTCAGCCGCAGGATCATTCCCACCGTATAATCTGCCGGGTCTTTGGCGATGCGGTAACCGCCCTGGGCGCCGCGGACACTTTTTACATAGCCCGCCTTGTTCAGCACGGCAATGATCTGCTCCAGATATTTCTCGGAAATGCCCTGTCTGGCAGCGATCTCCTTTACCTTGATACACTCTCCGTTGTTGTGCAGCGCCAGATCCAGCATGACACGTACTGCATATCTTCCTTTGGTCGAAATTTTCATCTTATCCTCATTTCTGAGCAAACCTCTGCTCGTTTTCACTTTTTAACGTCCGACAGCTTTCACAGAGACCGCTTCGGACTACTCCGGATTTTCCATGGTTTCCACAGATTCTATTCCCTCTCTTTTCCCAGAGTTCATATAGGATTTGTGGAAACAACAGAAAAAATCAGGAGAGCATCCACGAATGCTACTTAATGGAATGTGGATTGCTCTCCGGATTTCGCATTACTTTACCGTCATTTCACCTTACTTGTAAGGGATAACGCCGCCGTTGTAATTGTCATTGATGAACTGCTTGATCTCATCGGACTTCAGGGTATCTACCAGAGCCTTGATCTTAGGCAGATTCTCGTTGCCTTCCTTAACAGCGATTACGTTAACGTAAGTAGCTGCTGCTTCGGAATCAGCGCTCTCGAATAACAGAGCATCATCTGCAACGGTCAGACCTGCTTCCATAGCGTAGTTACCGTTCAGGATACCGAAAGATACCTCGGGAAGGGTTCTGGGAACCTGTGCTGCTTCCAGCTCTACGAAGGTGATGTTGTGAGGATTCTCTACGATATCCTTGGTAGTAGCAGTCAGACCCACACCATCCTTCAGAGTAATGTAACCGTTATCCTGTAACAGTAACAGGGCACGTGCCTCGTTGGTGGTATCGTTGGGTACTGCGATAGTTGCGTTGTCAATGTTGTCCAGGCTGGTCTCGGTTCCGGGATACAGTCCGAAAGGCTCATAGTGGATACCACCGGCATTTACCAGATGGGTACCCTTCTCCTCGTTGAAGCTCTCCAGATAAGGAATGTGCTGGAAGTAGTTGGCATCAAATTCGCCGGACTCTACTACTTCGTTGGGCTGTACATAATCATCGAATACCTGAACCTCCAGGGTATAACCCTGCTTCTCTAACAGAGGCTTTGCTGCCTCCAGGATCTCAGCGTGAGGTACTGCGGTTGCAGCTACCTTAATGGTCTTGTCGTCGGTTCCCTTGCTGCCGCAGCCGGTCAGTGCGCTCACGGACAATGCTGCAACTGCGATCAATGCGATAACTTTCTTTTTCATAACATTTCTCCTCCTAAATCATTCGTTAATAACATTAACTTTATTGAATCAGGTGATCTGCACCTGTCTCAACCTTTTATCGAACCGTCTTATCTGGTTCTCTTGTCCAGCTTCTTGGATATCTTCATTCCGGCATATTGCATCAGCTGTACCAGCAATACCAGCAATACCACGGTCACCCACATGATACTGCTATCGTAACGGTAGTAACCGTAGCGGATTGCGATATCACCCAGACCGCCACCGCCGACGATACCCGCCATAGCGGAGTATCCCAGAATCGTACCCAAGGCAATCGTTACATTGACGATCAGGGAAGTCTTTGCCTCTCCGATCATTACTTTCCAGATGATGGTCCAGAGGTTCGCTCCCATGCTCTGTGCCGCCTCAATAACGCCGTGATCCACTTCCAGCAGAGAGGACTCTACCATTCTGGCTATAAACGGTGCCGCTGACAGTGTCAGCGGAACGATCGTTGCGGTCGGTCCATAGCTTTTTCCTACGATGATCTTTGTCAACGGCTGAATCACGATCAGCAAAATCAAAAACGGAAAGCTTCGGACGACATTCACGACCACATCTAATACCTTATAAATAATCTTATTCGGTCGAAGTCCCTTCGGTGCGGTAATTACCAGGGCAATTCCCATCGGCAGTCCGAGCACATACCCCATAAACGTTGTTGCCAACGTCATGTACAAAGTAACAAAGATGCCTTCCACCACCATCATAGTCGTTGCATTATCCCACATAGTCTCTCAACTCCTCCACTTCCAGTTTTCTCTCCTGCAAATAATGGATCATCTTGTTCGCTGCCATTTCATCCTCCGGCAGCTGTAAGATCATTTGTCCATGGGCGATACCGCCGATGTCCTTGGTATCCGCTAACAGGATGTTGACGGGAGCCTTACACTCCAGCACCATATTGGCGATCACCGGCTCGAAAGAAGAATTCTCGGTGAAGACAATGCGGATGCAGCGCTTGCCGGACATCTCCTTCGCCTTGGGATCTACCATGAATACCAGTTTTCTGGCAGCCTCGGACTGGGGTCTGGAGAAGACCTCCTCCACCGTTCCGTGCTCTGCCAGCTGTCCGGCGTCAATGATGGCTACATGGGAACAGATCTCCTGTACCACTGCCATCTCATGGGTAATGATCACGATGGTGATACCGTACTGTCTGTTGATGTCCTGTAATAATTTCAGGATCTCCTTGGTCGTGGTAGGATCCAGTGCACTGGTAGCCTCGTCACACAGCAGGATCTTAGGGGTGTTGGCCAGAGCTCTTGCAATAGCCACACGCTGCTTCTGTCCACCGGAGAGCTGGGAAGGATAAGCGTCTGCCTTTTCCTTCAGTCCTACGATCTCAAGCAGCTCCATGGCACGCTTTCTGGCGGCCTGTTTCTTCACACCCACGATCTCCATGGGGAAGCATACGTTGTCAAGTACACTTTTCTGCATAAGCAGGTTAAAATGCTGAAAGATCATAGCGATGCCTGTACGCGCCTTACGGAGTTCCGCCTCGGACAGGGTCGAAAGATCCTGATCCTCTACCACTACGGTTCCGGTGGTGGGCTTCTCCAGATAATTCAGGCATCGCACCAGGGTAGATTTTCCGGCACCACTCATACCGATGATGCCGTAGATATCTCCCTTGTTGATATCCAGGCTGATGCCCTTCAAGGCCTCTACCTGATTATCCTTACCTATAAAAGTTTTTGTAACATTCTTGATCTGAATGATCGGTTCCATAAGTTCCTCCATTCCAGGTTCGTGCTTTTAAGGGGAGAAAAGCGCGAATTCCTTGAATTCCTAGTACCATGCCATACATTCTAACACAAGAATGCAAGTCTGTAAAGTTCTTAGGAAGTGCCTTAAGCTTCCGCAAACATCGGAGTGGACAGATATCTGTCACCGGAATCGGGAAGCAGTGCCACGATGGTCTTGCCTGCATTTTCGGGACGCTTTGCGATCTGTGCTGCTGCATACAGCGCTGCGCCGGAGGTGATTCCTACCAGGATGCCTTCCTTATGAGCGATCAGGCGGCCGGTGGTAAATGCCTGATCTGTGGTCACGGTAAAGATCTCATCGTAAATGCTGGTGTTCAGTACGGAAGGAACGAACCCTGCGCCGATACCCTGCAGCTTATGAGGGCCGGGCTGTCCGCCGGAAAGTACGGGAGAATCCGAAGGCTCTACAGCCACGATCTTTACATTAGGGTTCTTGGATTTTAAGTAAGTGCCGATACCGGTCACGGTTCCGCCGGTACCTACGCCTGCTACGAAGATATCTACCTTACCGTCGGTGTCTTCCCAGATCTCGGGACCGGTGGTAGCGGCATGTGCAGCGGGGTTGGCAGGGTTATCAAACTGTCCGAGGATCACTGCGTTCGGAATGGACTTCTCCAGTTCCTCTGCCTTGGCGATGGCACCCTTCATGCCCTTGGCACCTTCGGTCAGTACCAGTTCTGCACCGTAGGCTTTCAGAAGGTTACGACGCTCCACGCTCATGGTCTCGGGAAGAGTTAAAATAGTCCGGTAGCCCTTGGCTGCTGCTACGCTTGCCAGGCCGATACCTGTGTTGCCGGAGGTGGGCTCGATGATGGTGGAGCCGGGCTTTAAGATCCCCTTCTTCTCAGCATCTTCGATCATTGCCAGTGAGATTCTGTCCTTAACGCTTCCTGCGGGATTGAAATACTCCAGCTTTGCCAGAAGCTCTACGCCTTCGATGTTCTGATCCTTCATGTAATTATTTACTTTTAAAAGGGGTGTATGTCCGATCAGCTGGGTTGCGGATGTGTAAATCTTACTCATAATGAAATCCTCCTTATACTTGAAAATGTTGTTCGGTTTCTATTTCCTACTTATCTGATAGGGATGTTATGGATTTATACTATACTATTCCGCTAGGAATGTCAACCATTATTTTATTATTTTTTTGGGAATTGTGTTAGAGGTGAGAAGATGGTATGATTTATATATTTAAAAGATGCAGGTAAGGAAGGATTCATAACTATATGGCAAACACGATTTACCCCGTTCCTACTATATATAAGAAAGTAAAGCAAAACGCAGCACCGCTGATGGTCCGGGTGCCGGGTTCCAAGAGCATCACCAACCGCAGCCTCCTGCTGGCCATGCTGGCAGATGGGGAATCTACGCTGCGGGGCGTACTGTTCTCCGATGATTCCAGACATTTTCTGCAATGTGTGCAGGATCTTGGATTCCGTACCACTGTGGATGAGGATACCTGCGTGGTCACAGTAGAAGGCCTTTGGGGAAAGATTCCCTGCGCTGAGGCTTCCCTGAACGTCGGCAGTGCCGGAACCGCAGCCCGTTTTCTGACGGCTGCTCTGGGCGTCTCCGAAGGTGTTTTCCATATGGATGCCTCTGAGCAGATGCGCAGACGCCCCATGGCACCGCTTCTGTCCTCTCTGAAAGAGCTGGGCTGTGAGATTGCATGCGAAGGTGAAGACGGCCATTTTCCCTTTACCCTGACGGCCCATGGCTTCGGACAGGATCATATCACCATCGACATCGGACACAGCAGTCAGTTCCTCAGCGCCCTGCTGATCGCCTCCACCTTATCTGCGGAAGATTTCACGATTCAGGTGGAAGGTACCCACGGCATGGCCTACATCGAAATGACCCGGCAAATGATGGAACAGTTCGGTGTCCGGGTGGAGCACCCTGCCGCAGACCAGTTCCGCATCTGCACCGGGCAACATTATAACGCACTGGATTATCAGATTGAACCGGATGTCTCCGCCGCCTGCTATTTCTATGCCATGGCACCGTTACTGGGCATTCCCGTATGTGTGGAGCATGTGCATTTCGAAAGCTTACAGGGCGATGTGGAATTCTTACATATCTTAGAGAAAATGGGATGTACCGCACAGGAGACGGAAAAAGGTGTCCTCCTGCTGCCGCCCACCGGTCCGGCAGATGCCGGGACACAGGCTCCTGCCTTCCACGGTATCACCGTGGATATGTCCTCCTGCTCCGATCAGGCCATTACGCTGGCAGCCATTGCCCCCTTTGCCGACAGTCCTACCTGTATCAAAGGCATCGGCCACATCCGTTTTCAAGAAAGTGACCGCATCCATGCCATCTGCACGGAGCTGACCCGCATGGGCATCCGCTGTGAAGAGACCCGGGACAGCATTACCATCTATCCCGGCATGCCGCGCCCCTGCACCGTAGCCACCTACGACGACCACCGCATGGCCATGGGCTTCGCCCTCACCGGACTGCGGGCCGAAGGCATCGTGATCGACGATCCCGGATGCTGCCGTAAGACTTTCGAGAACTATTTTGAAGTACTGGAACAGGTGATTGCGAAGATAGTCGAAATATAGGAATAGAAGCATCCGTACTCACATAAACTATAAGTGGTTGCGCTGTGTTGCCTGCGAGGCGCACGGCCGGAGGGGTCCATGCGTGGGCTCCTTTTTTTGGCATTTACAGGGTCTCCCGGTACACCCGCATCACATTTCCCCAGAAAATCCCATCCAGCTGGCTTTCCGTAAAGCCAGCTGTTTTTAATCTCTCCCATAACAGCGGCAGTGCTTCGGCTCCCGGAATTGCCGGATTGGTGGGGATACCGTCGAAATCGCTGCCAAGCCCCAGCACTTCCATGCCGCCGATGTCGGTGATATGTCTTGCCTGCCGCACTACAGCGTCCCACAGCACCTCAGGATCGCCGCTTCCACCATCCACCAGGAATTTATCATAATAATTCAGCCCCATGCAGCCGCCCCGCTCCGCCAGCTTCCGGATCCGGTCATCCGTCAGATTCCGCAGAGAGGAACAGACTGCCCTGGCGTTGGAATGGCTTGCCACGAAGGGTTTCTTCGTGACTTCCCATACGGCATCAAATCCGGCATCCGACAGATGGGAGACATCTGGGATCATGCCGAGGCGTTCCATCTCTGTGACAAAACTACGGCCGGTTTCCGTCAGGCCCCACGCCGCATCCTCTCCGCCGGGTCCACATTCTCCGGTCTTACTTCTCCCTGACTTCACCATCGTCTGACCGTGCTTCTTCACAGGTGCGTTATCGGAAAGACTCCGGCATGTGGCCGGCCATCCCAGTTCATTCCGATAATTCCAGGTCAGGGTCAGCATCCGCACTCCCATATCATACAGTTTCCTCAGCCGTTCCAGGCTGCCGCCGCAGACCGCCCCTTCTTCCACCGTTAAGAGGGCCGACAGCTTCCCACAGGCTTCATTTTTCCGAATATCGTCATAACACAACACCGGAGCAATCCAATCCGTATTCTTCTCCAATTCCTTCCGGTAGACCTCGTATAAAGCGCACACCCGCTCCCATGGCGTCGGTGCTCCTATCTCCCGTGTCGGAGACATCCGTCCCTGCTCTGCGTTGCTCCGTTTCCGGCAATTTTCCGGCATCTGCTCCCGCCCCGCCCACAGTGCACACTTCCCGATATCCACGAACAATGCAAAATTCTGCACCAGATATCCACTCTCCCGCATCCGCTTAAGATCCAGCTGTCCGTTATTTTCCCAAAGTTCCCCGCCCCGGTCCGCCAGTTCGGAGATAGTATCGCAATGCATATCCAGAATCTTCATATTTTTCCTGCTCTCCTATGAAAAAAGAGAGCATCCACAGCCCTGTATCTCTGCCATGAATGCTCCCTCTTGCTTTCTTTGTTCAATTTATGCTGTTGTCAGCAAAAAATACCTTAGTTCTCTTCACCCTTGACTGCGAAGCATACGCCGGTATCGTCAGGCTTGTCCTCATCGAACTTGTAGTCCTTGCCGGGCAGGATCGCATTCAGGATAATACCGGTCAGAGCGCCGACTGCCAGTCCGGACAGGCTGATGGTGATCTCGCCGATGTGGAATGCGATAGCACCTGCTGCACTGTAGTTGATACCGATGGACAGTACCAGGATCAGAGCGGCGATGATAACGTTACGGCTCTTGGTGAAGTCTACCTGTGTCTCTACGATGTTGCGGACACCGACTGCGGAGATCATACCATACAGTACCAGGGATACACCACCGCAGGTAGCAGAAGGCATACAACCGATCAGCGCTGCCACCTTCGGAGAGAAGGAGAACAGTACGGCAAAGCCTGCTGCAATACGGATGACTCTGGGATCGAATACCCTGGTCAGAGACAGCACACCGGTGTTCTCACCGTAAGTGGTATTCGCAGGAGCACCGAACAGGGACGCGATAATGGTAGCCAGACCATCGCCCAACAGGGTACGATGCAGTCCGGGATCCTTGATGTAGTTCACACCGACGGTGGAAGAAATAGCGGAGATATCTCCGATATGCTCTACCATGGTAGCCAGTGCGATAGGCATAATGGTGATGACGGAAGTGATCAGCAGGGAAGTGTTGCCGTCGGACAGTGCCCAGAAAGCGGTCTCATTCCAGTGAATGGGAAGTCCGATCCATGCAGCTTCCGCTACCGGTGTGAAATCCACACGGCCGAGGATGGCTGCCAGCACATAAGAACCGATCACACCGATGATAATAGGAACGATCTTCACCATTCCCTTACCCCAAATATTGCAGATCACTACCAGTGCGATAGCAACCACTGCGATCAGCCAGTCTGCGGAACAGTTGTCGATAGCGGACTGGGACAGGGTCAGACCGATGGCAATGATGATGGGGCCGGTTACGATGGGCGGGAAGAAACGCATTACCTTACCGGTACCGAAGATCTTGATCAACAGGGATAATACCAGATACAGCAGACCTGCACAGGCCACGCCGAAGCAGGCATAAGGAAGCAGTGCGGAATTGTCCGCGCCATCCGCCATGGGAGCAATAGCGGCATAACCGCCTAGGAATGCAAAGGAAGATCCCAGGAATGCGGGTACCTTTCTCTTGGTCAGCAGATGGAACAGTAAAGTTCCCAGACCTGCAAATAACAATGTTGTGGAGACATCCAGACCTGTCAGCATGGGTACCAGAATGGTGGCACCGAACATTGCGAACATGTGCTGAAGTCCCAGCAGAAGCATCTTGGGCACGCCCAAGGTTCTGGCATCGTAAATGCCGTTTTCGCCGAGTGTAGTCTTCTCGCTCATTTTTCTCCTCCTATGTCGTAGACAAGTAACTAGTTTCGTCGCATAAATTCGGGCAGATAGTCATCTATCTGCCCACACCTATGTGACCTTTTTAGTTACATGATAGCTTTTCAACGTTCCACAGTCAAGAAAAATTTGCAACTATTCCACCGAACTATTCCACCGCATGCGCCTTCAGATAATCCAGCCAGATGGGAATATACTGTGCCTTCAGATGCACTCCGTCGTAGGTATAAGAAGCTACCATTCCGCCGGTCTCATCACAGATCTCGGGGTTCACATCCAGGAAAAATATCTTCTGATCATCCGCCAGCTTCGCGATCTCCGCATTCCTTGCTTCGATTCCCTCATTGTTGATATAATCCCCCTGTTCGGAACGTTCCGTCGTCACCTTCATGATGGCCTGCAGATAGATCACCGCATCCGGCTGCAGCTCCTGCAAATGCTGTACCGCCTCCCCGTAGGCTTTCATAAAGGATTCCACCGTGCCGGTTCCCATCTCGTTGATGCCGATCATCAGATAGATCTTCGCAAACTGTTTCTCCGACAACGCTTCCTCCACCGTGATCTTTTTCTTCTGTCCCGGCACCGATACGATGGCGCTGTCGAACATCTTGTAGATCGTCAGTCCTGTGGAGGCATAGAACGTGGAAGTCTCCTCCAGCCCGCCGTACTCATACATGCCCACCGTCCGGGAATCCCCGATAAATACCGCATCATCAAAATAGCTGTCGTCCACCGTGTGATAGATCACTTCCTGCGGAATCTCTTCTGATGCATCCGTTCCGGCAGGCTCCTGTGTCTCTGCAACGGCGGCAGTCTCAGACATTCCTGCCTCTTCTCCCGTGGCGGGGCTCTGCACCGTATCTTCCACACCGGTCTGCGTCATCCCGGCGGTCGCCGTATCCTCTGCCGTCATCGTCTCTCCCGGCACATATCTGGATCCTGCCCCGTCATTCTGCCCCGCTGACATCTGCGGCCATTTTCCTTCCACCAGACTTTCCGCCAGCTGCGCTCCTTTTGTATAGGCCTCCTGCAGCGGCTCCGTATACACCTGCCAGTTATCCGTCCAGGTGAAAAATACGATTCCCGCCAACAATAAACATCCTAAAAAGGAGTATTTATGCAATTTTTCCTTCATTTTCGACCAAATATTTTTATTTTCTGCATGATTCATTGCATAATGACCTTTTCCTAAAAATTAAAATACATAAACGGGTTATTCCCCTCCAGCTGCAGTCTCCAGACACAGTACCAGAACAGCACTGCCAGAAGCACTTTCACCGGCAGCTTTTCCTGCCACTTATGATACAGCTTCTCAATGGCCGGCGTACAGGCCAGCCCGGAGACTACAAGCAGTCCGCCATAGGTGCTGAGAGCCTTCCAGGCATCCTCATACCCGCCGCTGATGCCCGGTACCAGCCACAGCATTTTGTCCAGATAGATCTGCAGCTGTGACAGATCCGTGATGGCGAAGCACATCCAGCTCATGGGGATGATCAGCCACAGGTAAATATGCGGCAGTACTTTCATTTTATGTACGAATTTTAATCTGCCCAGCTGCCGTTCCAGCACAATGCAGATCCAGAGCAGTCCTCCCCAGCAGAAGAAGTTCCAGCTGGCACCGTGCCAGAATGCCGTCAGCATCCATACCACCAGAAGATTAAAGATCGTGCGAAGCTCTCCCTGCCTGCTGCCACCTAACGGAATATACACATACCGGCAGAACCACTGTCCCAGCGTCATGTGCCATCTGCGGTAAAAATCCCGGACACTTCTGGCCATGTAGGGTCTGCGGAAGTTCGCAGGCAGTTCGATCCCAAGCATCCGTCCCAGTCCCATGGCCATCAGGGAATAGCCCCAGAAATCAAAATAGATCTCCATGGAATACGCAATGGCCGCCAGCCAGGCAAGCGGAGTCGAAATGCTCTCAAATCCCGTGACCTGCACCTCATGCCACAGGATCCCCACCCGGTCTGCCAGCAGTACCTTGGCCGCCAGACCCAGGATAAACAGCTTCATGCCCTCTTCCAGCCCCTGTACCGTGAAAGAACGATCCGTCAGGCTGTCCGATACCTCACCATAGCGGGTGATGGGTCCGGAGATCAGCTTGGGGAACATGAACACGTAGGTGGCAAATTTGGGGAAGGAATATTCTCTGCTTACTTCTCCACGGTACACATCGATCAGATACGACAGGATCTGGAACGTGTAAAAGCTGATGCCAAGCGGCAGTACCTCTGAGCCGCTTCCATCCTTGAACCAGAGCAGCACTCTCAGATTCGCCCCCAGCGCCAGAATCATCAGCAGCTTTTTCCGCCACAGGGTCTTCGGACTGCGTTTTGCCAGATGAAGGCCGACAAAATAATTACACAATATGGATAACATCAAAAGGGGAAGGTTCCCGGCATCTCCCATGGCGTAGAAAATCATGCTCCCCACGAGCAGTGTCAGGTTTCTGTATTTATGAGGCGTGATCCCATAGACGATCAGAAAGACCGGCAGGAACCACAGCAGAAATTCAATACTGCTGAATATCAAAAAAATCACATCTTTCTATTTCAAATTTTTCTTTTTCATCACTTCATTTATTACACTATCATAGTATCTTGAAACCAACGGTATTACAACAAAACAATTCTTAATTTTAAATGACATTTTTTTACATCCGGTTAATTTTTTTGCAATTTTTCACCGCATCGTTTACAATGATTTTAACACCATCTGACGCACCGAGAAAGGATATTTTCCATGAAAGAACAATTATATACCATCCCCTTAAACGACGCCGTAAATGCACAGGATGAATGCCCTTTCTGCTTTATCCACCGCAGTATTGAACAGGATCTTCTGGATTTCGTCTTAGGTTCCGGTTCCTCTTATATGGAAGCGGACATCCGCGAGCAGACCGACAAGGCCGGATTCTGCCGGTTTCATTTTCAGAAAATGTTCGACTACGGCAACACCCTGGGCAATGCCTGGATCTTAAAGACCCACTACCAGCGCATGATCCGGGAAATGCAGCAGGAATTCGCCTCCTTCCGCCCCGGAAAAAGTTCTCTTCTGGGAAAATTCAAAAAGGCCGAAGGCAGTGAAAATACCATCGGCATGTGGATCCGTGCAAAAGAGGATTCCTGCTATATCTGTTCCCAGTATAAGGATACCTACGCCCGCTATCTGGACACCTTTTTCTATCTGTGGAAAAACGACGAAAGCTTCCGCAATAAAGTCATAAGCGGCAAGGGCTTCTGTCTGCCCCACTTCGGCGATCTCTGCGAAGCCGCCGGCCGCAAGCTCTCCGATAAGGAAAAACAGGACTTTTACGATCAGCTGCTGCCCGTCATGGAAGCCAATATGCAGCGTATCTCCGAGGATGTCTCCTGGCTGGTGGAAAAATTCGACTATCGCAACAAAGATGCCGACTGGAAGAACTCCAGGGATGCCATTCAGCGCGGTATGCAGAAATTAAAAGGCGGGTATCCCGCAGATCCCGCCTATAAGATGTCTAAATAACTACAAAATATTATTGTAACTATTCAAAAATACGATGCAATTATGATGCTATTTTTCCTCTGGGATCTCTTCCGAAGGCTGCGTGGAACCCTCCGCCAGCCTTCTGCTTAATTGCAGATACTCCAGAATCTCCTCATACAGCATCTCCGGCTGAAAGGCATCTTCCAGAATTCTCTCGTTCATCAGTCCCCTGATGGTCAGTTCCAGCATCTTGCGAAGCTTGGACACATCCTCCCCAGAGGCATATTTTTCCAGATCCGCTCTGGCATAGATGTTCTCGTAAGTCTCTTCCAGCTGCTGTTTTCTCTCCTCTACCGCCAGCAGTGCCTCACTGACGTTCTCCGCCTGTGCCCGGTTTAAAAACGGCTGCAGATAAGGATAACCGCACATGGCATGCATTTTCCCTCTCTCTACCTGCTGCATCAGGGTAAACAGATCCGTCTCCTTCGCATCCACCGTCGTGGACAGTTCCAGCAACAGATACCGCACGCTGTAATCATATACAAACCCATAGACCCCCAGCTTACTTCCGAAATAATGGAATAATAATCCCTTACTGATGGCCGCCTCCCGCACAATGTCGTCCGTGCTGGCGTGACGGTAGCCGTTCAATGCGAATACTTTCAGTGCCGCATTGATCATCCGATCCTGTTTTTCTTTTTTTAAATCAAAAAATTTCTCATTCATATCGCAACATATCCCTTTTCATTTTGATCAATAAGGTTTATTATGTAACTGTATGGGCAAATGCATGAATTTCAGATCAGTTACATACACTACAACATGGAAGGAGCAACACTATGGCTAAAAAATTTGGCAAATTTCTGCTGTTCACCGCAGCAGTAGGTACCGCAGCCGCAGCTGCTTACTACTATATGCAACAAAAAGATTCTCAGTTGAAGGAATCTTCCGATGCAGATGATGATTATGATGATTTCCACGAGGATCTGGACGAGAGTACCGAGTTCTCCCGCAATTATGTTCCTCTGAATACTACCGCGCAGGCTTCTGCTGTGAAGGAAGACACCTCTGCAGATCCCGCACCCGCTTCCGAAGAAAGCAAAACCGCTTCTGCAGAAGCATCCGATTTCACTCCCCTCTCCGATCAGACAGCCACACTGTCCGGTGAAGAAGGCGAGACCGTCGAAGACGTGGAAGAATTCTTCGATGAGGAAGACGCCGAGGATGAAGAGCCTCCCGTCAGTGAAGAATAAAAGTTACGCACTATCCGGAAGGTCTCAGAGCCATGCTTTTTGCAGGCGACTGAGGCCTTCCTGCATTTCTGACTCATCGATACTTCCAAATCCCAACAGCACGGTAGCTTTCCGTGCGGTGGCTTCCACCATGTTCTCCGACATTCCGTAGACCTTCACTTTCTCCGCTGCCGCTTTTTCCAACAGTTCCTTCTCCGTGACATTCCCTTTTGCCGTCAGCAGAAGATGCAGTCCCGCATCCTCCCCGGAGATCACAAACTGTTTCTTAAACGGCTCCAGCCCGGCCAGCAACAGATCATGCTTGGTCCGGTAGCGCATCCGCATTTTATTCAGATGCCGTTCAAAATACCCGTCCCGGATGAATTCATTTAAGATCCGCTGATCGATCCTGGACACCGTGCAGGAATAAAAGGAGCAGTCCCTGCGGTACACTTCCAGAAGTGCTTCCGGCAACACCATATAACTGACACGGATCGCCGGGGCGATGGCCTTGGAGAAGGTGCCGATATAGATCACCTTTCCCTTTTCATCGGAAGATTGCAGGGAAGGGATCGGCTTGCCCCGGTACCGGAATTCACTGTCATAATCATCTTCGATCAGATAACGGTCCGGCTCCTTTTCTGCCCAGCATAACAGCTCCGCCCGCCTGCCGATGGTCATGACAGCACCGGTGGGATACTGGTGGGAGGGCATCACATAGGCTACCCGGACCGGCAGTTTGGCCAGTCTGTTCGAACGCATTCCCTTATCATCCATATCTACCGTGTAAATATGATAGGCAAAGGACTCAAAAATGCGGTAGGCACGGATATAGGTAGGATTCTCCATGGCGATTCCCACATGCCTGCCCAGTATTTTTTCCAATAACAGCAGCAGATAGTCATTCCCGGCCCCTACAATGATCTGTTCCGGACGGCAGTTCACCCCACGGGAGGAATGCAGATACCGGCTGATGGTAAGCCGCAGGTCATAATCGCCCTGAGGCTCTCCCTGGGCAAACAGGTCACTGTTATTGTCATTCAGAATATTTTTTGTGATTCGTTTCCACACTCCCACGGGGAAACCGTTCATATCGATTCCATACGGGGAGAAATCAATACTCCCTTCCTCCGGAAGTATTTCTTCGCCGGAAGCCTCCGGTTTCTCCATCCCCGCTTCGGCATCTTCCCGCTGTTCCATGGTAAAAATGCCCTCCAGCCGACAGACAAAATACCCCTTGTAGGGTCTTGCCTCAATATATCCTTCGCTTAACAGCTGGTCATAGGCATAGTCCACGGTACTTCTCGCCACCTGCAGATATTCCGCCAGAGAACGCGTGGAGGGAAGCCTCTCTCCTGCCAGAAGCTTCCCTTCCCTGATTTCCTGTCGTATATGCTCATATATCTGCTGGTACAGACATTTGTCGCTGTCTGTACGCAGCTGGATCGTCATATCATACATGTTGTCATCCTACTTTTTCTGGTTCTTCAGTTCTTCCAGAATCTGGTCCTTCAATTCCCTTGCCTTGTCCTTGGTGCGGGCGTTGGCGGAAGCGGACGTAAGGATCGTGGCTACCATACGGCTGGCCACATCATATTTCTGGAACCGGAATGCCAGTACCGCAATGAGGAAATCCACCGTGATCTCATCCATGCCGCACATGGGGAATCCTTCCGACTGCAGTGCCTCGACGAAGCCGGTGTAGGCATTCTTCAGATAAGCCTCCTCCATGGTTTTCACCTCACGAAGTTTTGCCATATCCGTATCCCCGGATTCCTCCAGATATTCCTGCCAGCCTCTCATCAGCCATCCGCTCTTTAAACAGATATAGGCCTTCTCGCTTGCATGGGCACGCTTTACCACGGCATTGGCCAGACAAAGCTTATAGCGTTCCAGTGCCTCTTCATAGCTGTAAATATCATCCTCATAGGTATGCAGTTGTACCTTATCGCTGATGTTCTCTTTGATCAGCTTTACATACACCCTGCTGAGGCTGCTGAAATACCGGTTCAACCCTGCATATCCGCAATGGGGGCACAGGATCACATCATATTTTACCGCATCAATTCCTTCGTATCTCGCGCGAAGATCCTGATCGGTTCCCAACAGTCTTGCTTTTCCGGTCTTCATGATCTTCGAAGTAAAGTTCTCTCCACAGACAGGACAGGTAAATGTCTTGTCAAAGATCAGATCTTTTTCTTCTATCTTATTGGTTTTCGAGGCTTCGGCTGCTGCCTGTTCTTCCTTCTTATCCTGTCCGTAGATATCCATGTTCTCCAGGTCATCCAGACCCAGACCGGCCAGTCCAAACAATTTGTCTGACATATGTCTCTCCTTTTCTTTTGTACTGTCCATTCCCTCTGGCAATACGAATTACAACGTTCCGATTCCCCTCACCGGTTACAGTGTGCCATTTTACTTAGGCAGTACATAAGAACTTTTCAGAGAAACGATACGGTTAAATACCAGTTCTCCAGGCTTGGTATCCTTGCAGTCCACACAGAAGAAGCCCTGTCTTACGAACTGGAAGCGGTCATACGCTTTCGCCTCTGCAAATGCAGGCTCCAGACGGCACTCTGTCAGTGTGGTCAGAGAATTGGGGTTCAGATTCAGACTTCCGTCCTCATTGTATACACCCTTCTCCTCATCAATGATATTCTCATACAGGCGTACCTGTGCTTTTACGGACTGTGCCGCGCTTACCCAGTGAATCGTTCCCTTTACCTTACGGCCGTCCGGGCTGTTGCCTCCGCGGCTCTCCGGATCGTAGGTACAATGTACTTCCACGACCTTACCGTTCTCGTCCTTGACGCAGCCGGTACACTTTACGAAATAAGCGCTCATCAGGCGCACTTCGTTGCCGGGGAACATACGGAAATACTTCTTGGGAGGCTCTTCCATGAAGTCCTCTCTCTCAATATATAATTCTCTGCCGAAAGGAACCTCACGGCTGCCCAGTGCTTCGTTCTCCGGATTATTCACTACAGGCAGCATCTCGGTCTGTCCTTCGGGATAATTGTCGATCACCAGCTTCACGGGATCCAGAATCGCCATCATACGGGGTGCTTTTGCCTTCAGATCCTCACGGATACAATACTCCAGCATTGCATAGTCTGCGGAAGACTGTGCCTTGGAAATACCGCACAGTTCTACGAACTTCTTGATGGACTCCGGTGTAAAGCCTCTTCTGCGGAGTGCGGCGATGGATACCAGTCTGGGATCGTCCCAGCCGTCCACGATGCCCTGCTCTACCAGTTTCTTGATATAACGCTTACCGGTCACCACGTTAGTCAGATACAGCTTTGCGAACTCGATCTGCTTGGGAGGATGGGGATATTCCAGTTCTCTTACCACCCAGTCATATAAGGGTCTGTGATCCTCGAACTCCAGCGTACAGATGGAGTGAGTCACACCCTCGATAGCATCTTCGATGGGATGTGCGAAATCATACATGGGGTAGATGCACCATTTGTCTCCGGTATTCTGATGAGACATATGTGCCACACGGTAGATGACGGGATCTCTCATGTTGATGTTGGGAGATGCCATATCGATGCGGGCACGCAGTACCTTGGTGCCGTCCTCGTATTTGCCGGCCTTCATGTCCTCGAACAGTGCCAGATTCTCTTCTACGCTTCTGGTGCTGCCGGGGTCTTCCTTACCGGGCTCGGTCAGGGTTCCTCTGTACTCACGGATCTGCTCTGCACTCAGGTCGGAGACGTAAGCCTTGCCCTTTTTGATCAGCTTTACGGCTGCTTCATACATCTGGTCAAAATAGTTGGAAGCGAAGAAGAGTCTGTCCTCCCAGTCAGCTCCCAGCCACTTTACGTCTGCCTTGATAGACTCTACGAACTCTGCCTTCTCCTTGGTGGGGTTCGTATCGTCAAAACGCAGATTGAACTTGCCGTTGTATTTCTGGGACAGGCCATAGTTCAACAGAATACTCTTGGCATGTCCGATATGAAGATATCCGTTGGGTTCCGGAGGAAAACGGGTGTGTACGGTATCGTATACGCCCTCCGCCAGATCTTTTTCAATGATCTGCTCTATAAAATTCTTCGATTCCTTTACTTCTGCGGAATCTACGATTTCCTTTTCGATCTCGCTCATGGTAATATCCTTGCCTTTCGTTTGATTAGTACTTCTTTCGTATCCTTTATCTTACCACACAAAAAAACTTTTATAAACCCTTCTCTTCAAAATAATTCTGCAAATTCTGCTCCGTCTCGATGAAGATATTATGGAGGTCGTCTTCACTGGCCGCCAGATAGTCTCCGGCCCTTCCGGTCATGTAACCGTCCTCGTCCCACACCGGGAACACCTTCACCCCCTGGTTCAGTTTCATCGCATAGATGCAGAACGCATCCTTCGGCATGCACATATGGACATATTCCGTGATCAGATGGTTCCTGCCGTCATTTCCGTCCTTGACTCTGGGGATGTATGCAATATTGCGGCAATAGTCCTCCGGCAGAGCGCTATCCACCGGTTCCAGGATCCGATGGAATCTCTCCCCTGCGATCCGGTGCAGTTCCCCACTGCGTTCCAGGGTAAAGCAGACGTTCTGCCGGGTATCAATGTCCATGGTGCCGTTCTGGGTGCGGACCGACACCACACTGCCAAGCTCCGCCAGATCCGATGCCCGCAGGCACGCGATGGGACTTTTCCTTCTCCGGTATCTCACTGCTTCCTTTACCGGGAATTCCCGGTCTTTCGCATAGACGATCCGGAACGTATCGAAATACTGGGTCATGCGGTTATTGAAATATGCCTCGGAATGCAGGGTCGGATATTTCTCCTCATATAATTTCATACTGATATAGCCGCCGGCCTTCTCATAATGTCCGCCGCCGGAGCCGATGCCCTCTGACAGATAATCCGACAGCTCGCTGGCATTGACCTCCCGGATACAGCTTCTGACGGAATATTTGTAACCGCCGCTATCCTCATTGTAGACGACACAGGTATTGACCCCCGCCACCTGCAGCAGGAAGTCACTGATCAGGCCCAGAACATTGGGATCACAGGGCTGGGAATGGATCACGGCGAACTGATATTCGTCGTTATAATTGCAGCGTAACATGGCCACCCCGGCGATCTCCAGCTCTTTTAAGGAAATATTGGAGTTACGGAACATGGCGATCTGGTTCTTGTCAAAATTCAGGCTCTCACGCATATCCATGTCCACCGGGTTCGACAGCTCGGAGAACTGGTTCGTATCCATGAACAGGCCGTAATATAGGGCAGTTCCCAGATCTCTGTTGTTCTCCACGGGATAATGCATCTCCTGCAGCATGATCCACACCAGCGTCGCGCAGCTTCCCATATTGGGCTGCAGGCGCATCCGCTCCGTGCAGATGACCTCCAGTGGATGATGGTCGATGACGGCGATCTCCTCCGCAGGCAGCTTCGTCACATTACCTGCTCCATACTGACAATCCACCGTGATCAGCAGTCCTTCCATCGGCTCTTCCGTCTGCGGCTGGTACTCCATCGGAATATGCAGTCTCTCCACCATCAGCATCAGATTGGCCTTGCGCACCTTGTTCCGCCCGGAGTAGATCAGTCTCGTATCCTTTCCCTGATCCCGGAAAAAACAGTACAGGCCAAAACCGGAGGCTATGGCATCCGCATCCGGATTGTCATGGCACTGGATCGTCACCCGGTCATATCCCATCAGTTCTTCCAGCATCATTTCTCTGCTCTTTGCGTCCCCTCGTCTGTCCATAACTACGCTTTCCTCATCTTCCTCGTTGTAATACTTCCGATAACTTTCCCCGGACCGTCCCTCTTATTCTATTCTGCGGGCCGTAAATCGTTACCTGAAAAAATAAAACACAGGCAGGTCTTTCAAATGCAGCCCTGCCTGTTGCTTCCTGTCTTAGTGGTGGAACAGACGGATGCCTGTAAATGCCATCACCATATCGTATTTGTCGCAGCACTGGATCACATCGCTGTCACGCACGGATCCGCCTGGCTGTGCGATGTATTTTACGCCACTCTTATGTGCTCTCTCAATGTTATCGGAGAAGGGGAAGAACGCATCGCTTCCCAGAGTCACATCCTGCATTTTGTCCAGCCATGCTCTCTTTTCCTCTCTGGTAAATACGGGAGGCTTCACCTTGAAGATACCTTCCCAGGTACCGTCTGCCAGCACATCCATGTACTCATCACCCATGTAGACGTCAATGGCATTGTCGCGGTTGGCTCTGCCCAGACTGTCTACGAACTGCAGGCCCAGTACCTGGGGAGACTGACGCAAGAACCAGTTGTCCGCCTTGCTGCCTGCCAGTCTGGTACAGTGGATACGGGACTGCTGTCCTGCACCGATACCGATGGCCTGGCCATCCTTGACATAGCATACGGAATTGGACTGGGTATATTTTAAAGTAATCAGTGCGATCTTCATATCAATCAGAGCACTCTCCGGGATCTCCTTGTTCACAGTCACGATATTGGAGAGCAGATCGCCGTTGATATCCAGTTCGTTACGACCCTGTTCAAAGGTGATGCCGTATACCTGCTTGCGCTCGATGGGAGCGGGCTGGTAGGAAGGATCGATCTGGATGATGTTATAAGCGCCCTTTTTCTTCTGCTTTAACAGTTCCAATGCTTCGTCGGTATAGCCGGGAGCGATGACACCGTCGGATACCTCTCTCTTGATCAGGCGGGCGGTATCGGTATCGCAGACATCGGACAGGGCGATGAAGTCACCGAAGGAGGACATTCTGTCCGCGCCTCTGGCTCTTGCATAGGCACAGGCCAGAGGAGAGAGTTCTCCCAGATCATCCACCCAGTAGATCTTCGCCAGCGTATCGCTTAAGGGAAGTCCTACCGCTGCACCGGCGGGGGATACATGCTTGAAGGAAGTGGCTGCGGGAAGTCCCGTAGCTTCCTTCAGTTCTTTGACCAGCTGCCAGCCGTTGAAAGCATCCAGGAAATTGATATATCCGGGCTTGCCGTTCAGCACGGTCACCGGCAGATTGCTGCCGTCTTCCATGAAGATTCTGGAAGGCTTCTGGTTCGGGTTACATCCGTATTTTAACTGAATCTCGTTCATCTTATTTTTCTCCTATTCTACGATATTAACTATTCGGAACCCGCATTCGCAAAATGCGTTTTCACGGCTTACTTTACATATTCTTATTCACGATCTTTGTCTCATATTTACCGGTCTCGATGTCAATGAAACGTACGAACAGGGAGACCTTGTTGTCCTCATTTAAGCTGTTCCACAGCATATCGGTAAAAGCATCCATATCATCGGGAATCTCTACCGGCTTCGGCTCTCCCTGGAAGCTGGGCAGGGGATTGCCGTCGTGCATGTAAGTATGGATAAAACGTCCCTCGCCGGGAAGGGGATTCTCATAAGCATAGGTAAAACGCAGGCAGGAATCGGGGTTGCCGTTGTCACTCTTCAAAATGGACATGGCGTAATTGTACCTGCCGTTCTCGATATGCATGATACCGGAGATTCTCGGTGTGTAGTTGGGGCCATCCGGCTCGAATTCTCTGCTGCGCAGGGACTGTTCAAAAGTCAGCTGTTTGTCCATGCCCTCATAAATAGTGTCTGTCTGGTCACCGTTGGTTACGATGGTCTTGTTGCCAAGGACACGTACCGGTGCATAGATGATCAGACTGGGATCTTCCAGTTTGGAAGGATCGAAAGCCTGGGTACGGATTCCCTCTCCTTCTGTCACGAACACACGATTGCGGCTGTTGGCGCTTCTTCCCATGATAAAATAAGCGGTCACGGCGTATTTTCCGTTAGCAGAACGGCCAATCACGATACCTCTGCCGGGATAAGCATTGCTTTTCAATTCCTGTTCCAGTTGTAACATAGTTTTTCCTCCATTTGTTGAATAGATGCAAAAAACCGCCTAAGCACCAGAAATAGACGGTGCCCAGGCGGTCGGCTTTCACTATTCTACACTCCCTGTGGGTATCTCCACTGCAGCAGGCTGCGTTCCGCCAGTCGTGTAGCTGTAATTATAGTAGCATGTCTGCCCTTACTTTGGCAAGGGTGTTTTCAACATTTTGTCGTTCTATGGCTGAACTGTTATTTCACATATTTTGCTTCAAAGGCATGTCTCTCCATGGGGCGGTCGAAATAATAGCCCTGAATGTATTTGACCTTCATGCCCTGTAATACTTTGAACTGCTCCGGAGTCTCGATCCCTTCCACGCAGACGCTGACGCCGATGGTCTCCGCCAGTTCCGCCACCATCTTGATAAAGGACTGGGAGTAGGCATCCTCCGCCAGATCCTTGACGAAACTCTGATCCACCTTGATGACATCAATGGGAATCTCCCGGATATGGTTCAGGGACGAATAACCGGTGCCGAAATCATCCAGCGCCAGCGAAACGCCCAGAGACTTGATCCGGTTCAGGATCTCCTTCATACGCTCCATATCATTGATGGCAAGGCTCTCAGTTACTTCCAGCGTCAGATTCTTCGGGGACAGGCCGGTATCTTTCAGTGCTTTTTCCACTGTCTCCACGATATCCGGCTGCAAAAGCTGTACTACAGAGAGGTTGACATTTACCTTATAATTCGGATAACCGGACTCGTTCCAGCGCTTACAGCGGGTACAGGCCTCCGTCAGCACATAGTTGCCGATAGGATTGATCAGTCCCAGATACTCCGCCAGCGGGATAAATTCCGCCGGAGAGATAAATCCCAGCTTCGCACTGTTCCAGCGGATCAGTGCCTCGGCACCGGCGCAGACATCTTTTCCACCCTGAATATCGATGATGGGCTGGTAATAGACCTCGAATTCCCGGTAGCCCTCCACCGTGGCATCACGCATATTTTTCTCCATATCCAGACGGCGTCCCGATACGGAATCGATGCCCTCCTGGTAGGTAGCCACACGGTTCTTACCGGTCTTTTTCGCTTCGTACATGGCAATATCCGCTTTTTTGATCAGATCTGCCACGGAATCCCCGGCATCCGGGAAGGTGACGATACCCATACTCATGGTACAGTAATAGTCCGCATCCTTCAAAAACCAGGGCTTGCTGAAGATCTTTTTAATATCCTCCACAATGGTCTCGAACCGGGGATAGCTGTCGGGTGGGATCACGATGACAAATTCGTCGCCGCCCATACGATAACAGGTATTCTCGATGCCGTTGATCCGTTTTAACGCGTGGGAAATGGATTTCAGCAACACATCGCCGTACTGATGTCCCAGTCCGTCGTTGATATGCTTGAAGTCGTCCAGATCCAGATACAGCAGTGCGCCTTCGCCCCCCGTCTTCTTCGCCTGATCAATCTGTCTTGCCAGATCCCTCTCACAACACATACGGTTATACAGTCCCGTCAGGAAATCTGTATAGGCCTGCTGTTCGATCCGGCGCTGGTACAGCTTTTTATCCGTAATGTCATACAGGGAATAGAGGTTGGCTTTCTTGCCGTCCACCCAGGCAATCTCCTTGCACAACAGGTCATACCAGGTCTCCTTCTCCGCATGATAGACCACGCTGACTGCCTTAGTCTTGTCCTTGCGGACACTGGATTGCAACAGGGCATCAAAATTATGATCCATCAGTTCCTTGGCAAAGGTATTCTTCAGGATCTGGTTGGCGAAAAGCATCCGTCCGGTGGTCTGGTCCGTCACATAGATAGCGCAGCCCACATTGTCCAGGATCTCTTCCAGTGCCGCATAAGAACCGGCCAGAGAGTTCTTCTGGATCCGTCTGGTCAGGATACTTTCCAGAATCTTCACCGCATCCGCCGTGAACTTGATCTCCGCCATACTCCAGACATGTCCCTGGGTCCTGTGGTTCAGGGACAGTACCATGTTCCCGCTCTCTTTTTTCAGGACCGGGAAGATCATCACGGCTTTCATTCCGATCTCTTCGATCTCCTTCGAGCCTGCGTTCCCAAGACTGTCCGTGGAGACCACCAGTGGCTTCTCCGTATGAAGAAAAGAATGTACCGGGACTCCGTTTGTCTTGTCAAAAAAGGAGAGTAACCCCGATGTTTTCCATTCACAGACAACGTTCATGGTATCCGTATCGGAATGCAGCTGGAAGATCTCTGCGGTATCCACATGGATATGTTCCGCCAGGATCTTCAGCCATTTATTCATAATAAGTTCAATCTGTTCATCGCTGTCTAAGAGCTGCACGATCTCCGTGGTCGCCTCAATGGTATGGAGATTCCGGCTCATCTCTTCCTCCGCGGAACGGCTTCTTCTGCTCTCCGCCTCCGCGCTGAAACAGGACATACGGTCTCTGTAAATATCCACGCTGGTATCCCTGAGCAGATCCAGGATCTGATAAAAGGAGATGGTGTCAATCTTCTTCAGATCGTATACCTGCCAGTACAGGATCGTGTTATTCTCCACGCTGACCGCCACTGCGGCCACATGTCCGCCGTCTGGCAGTTCCTCCACCACCTGTTCCTCCAGGGAACCGGCCTGCACTCTGTCCAATGCCTGCGCCGCTTTTCTGCGGTATTCCACGCTGATCGGATCTTCCCCATCCGGTCGCTTCCATGTCTTATCCACATAAGGCTCCGTCAATACCTGATTCTCACTGTCCAGGCAGACAGCTGCCACGCCCGTCACCTTGCAGAATTCATTCTGCAGATGCTGCAGGCGTCTGGGATCAATCAATTCTCGAAATGAAATTTCTGTCACTTTTTTGCTCCCCTGCTTCTCTTTTAAATATCCGGGAATACGTCATCCGAATATTTATATTCTACCATGTGTTCTTTCCTTGATACAAGGTATTATTTTACATTTTTTGCCATATTTATTAAATTGCTTGAAAAATTCAAGCCTTTTTGTCATTTTTTGCAAATACTTTGTATCTCAAAAGAATTTATCAGGAGGGCAAAAAAGGCGGTCGCAAGTCAGACTTACGATCGCCTCTTCTATTTATTATTTATGGTCTTTCTTATCTTATTTCACAACTTACTTATCATCCACGCTGTAGTTCGGAGCTTCCTTGGTGATATGGATATCATGAGGATGGCTCTCCTTCAGGGATGCTGCAGAGATCTTCACGAATCTGCCGGTCTCCTTCAGAGTCTCGATATCCTGTGCACCGCAGTAACCCATACCGGAACGAAGACCGCCCAGTAACTGGAATACGGTATCTTCTACGCTGCCCTTGTAAGCCACACGACCCTCGACACCTTCGGGAACCAGTTTCTTCGCATTCTCCTGGAAGTAACGATCCTTACTGCCATTCTCCATAGCTGCGATGGAGCCCATGCCACGGTATACCTTGTATTTTCTACCCTGGAACAGTTCGTATTCTCCCGGACTCTCCTCACATCCTGCGAACATGGAACCCATCATACATACATTACCGCCGGCTGCGATGGCCTTGGTAATATCTCCGGAATACTTGATACCGCCATCGGCGATGATGGGGATGCCATATTCCTTTGCCACGCTGTAACAGTCCATGATAGCGGATACCTGAGGAACACCGATACCTGCAACCACACGGGTGGTACAGATGGAACCGGGTCCGATACCTACCTTAACCGCATCTGCACCGGCTTCGATCAGAGCACGGGTAGCATCACCGGTAGCCACGTTACCTGCGATAACCTGCAGATCGGGATATTTTTCCTTGATCATCTTCAGACAGTTCAATACGTTCTGGGAATGACCATGGGCGGAATCCAGTACGATGACATCAACCTTGGCTGCTACCAAAGCTGCCACACGGTCCAGTACGTTAGCGGTGATACCTACACCGGCGCCGCAGAGCAGTCTGCCCTGGGAATCCTTGGCTGCCAGAGGATATTTGATGGTCTTCTCAATATCTTTGATGGTGATCAGGCCCTTTAAGTTGAAGTCCTTGTCAACGATGGGAAGCTTCTCTTTTCTTGCCTTGGCCAGGATCTTCTTTGCCTCTTCCAGAGTAATGCCTTCGGGAGCGGTGATCAGGCCTTCACTGGTCATGGACTCTTTGATCTTCTTGGTGAAGTCGGTCTCGAACTTCAGATCACGGTTGGTGATGATGCCGACTAATTTTCTGCCCTCGGTAATAGGCACGCCGGAGATGCGGAACTTAGCCATCAGTGCATCTGCATCTGCCAGAGTATGTTCGGGAGACAGAGAAAACGGGTCGGTGATGACACCATTCTCGGAACGCTTTACCTTATCTACCTCTTCTGCCTGTGCTTCGATAGACATGTTCTTGTGGATAATACCGATACCACCCTGTCTTGCCATAGCGATGGCCATGCGATGTTCGGTAACGGTGTCCATTCCTGCGCTCATCATAGGAATGTTCAGCTTGATCTTCTTTGTCAGCCATGTGGTCAAATCCACCTGATTGGGGACTACCTGAGAATAAGACGGTACGAGCAGTACGTCATCAAAGGTAATGCCTTCACCAATAATCTGTCCCATTTTCTTTCCTCCTGTGTTCATTTGATAAGATTTGCGAATGTTTTTCTGTTGTGTTATAAGTTGTAATTATATTAAATATTCGTTGTACTTATAACATTTCCATGAGTTTAGCAGAGTTTTGTCAGACTGTCAACCGGATATCTCATAATTTTTTATCATTTGGCAGTCTGTCATGTTGTCTTTTCCGGCGAATGGAACCGGACATATATTTTCCGGGACATTTTTATAACAAAACAGATCCGGTGCACCACACACCGGATCCAAATCTTTTTATTATTCTATTGTAACTGTTCAGAGCCAACCTCCAAAATGCTACGCATTTCGTCGGTGTGGCGTATCCGCC
>OIZA01000056.1_pt1 | contig 69831 bp, 67 predicted proteins | sample 1588381 | NCBI WGS metagenome assembly OIZA01 (sample SAMN03283277) | human gut metagenome | biome: human-associated habitat; material: feces | host: Homo sapiens | place: Peru | collected 2012 | reverse complement strand
CGGTCTCATGAGATCATTTACCATCTTAACAACTTCCGGACGGCCTGTGATCTCTTTTGCAGGAGCATCTGCTTCCGGATTAGCCCATGAAGCCGGTACTTCTACCTTATGTACTGCATCTACACCTGCATCGATTGCCTTGTAGTTCATTTCTACGACTGCATCACCCTTCTTACCGTAGGATTTCTTTGCAGCAGCTTTCATGAAGTCTACAGCCTGTTCGATCGGCATAACATTTGCAAGTTTAAAGAAAGCAGACTGGAGAATTGTGTTGGTACGTTTGCCCATTCCGATTTCGATTGCCTTGTCGATTGCGTTGATGGTATAAAGCTGGATGTTGTTGTCAGCGATGTACTTCTTAGCTTCTGCATTTAAATGCTCTGCTAATTCTTCATCACTCCACTGGCAGTTGATCATGAATACTCCGCCTGGTTTAACATCCTGAACCATCTTGAATCCCTGGTTTACATAAGCCGGGTTATGACAGGCTACGAAGTCTGCCTGATTGATGTAGTACGGGCTTCTGATCGGCTTGTCACCGAATCTTAAGTGAGAAATGGTAACACCACCGGTCTTCTTGGAATCATACTGGAAGTATGCCTGGATATATTTATCGGTATGGTCACCAATGATCTTGGTTGAGTTCTTGTTTGCACCTACAGTACCATCTCCACCAAGTCCCCAGAACTTACATTCTACAGTACCCGGAGTAGCTGTGATCGGAGCCGGTTTTACTTCCGGTAAGCTTAAGTTTGTAACGTCATCGACGATACCGATTGTAAATCTTGCCTTCGGAGCATCCTTCTCTAATTCTTTGTAGATTGCAAATACAGAAGATGGAGGAGTATCTTTGGAACCTAAGCCGTAACGTCCGCCTGTTAATACAACAGTGTCAAGACCTGCTTCACGAAGTGTGGTAGCAACATCAAGGTATAACGGCTCACCAAGAGAACCTGGCTCTTTGGTTCTGTCAAGTACAGCAACCTTCTTAGCAGTCTTCGGCAGTGCCTTTAAGAATGCATCAGATACCCAAGGACGATATAAACGAACCTTAACAAGTCCGACTTTTTCTCCCTTAGCGGTCAGGTAATCAATAACTTCTTCTGCTACATCGTTGATGGAACCCATAGCAACGATGACACGGTCTGCATCCGGTGCTCCGTAGTAGTTGAATAAGTCATAATCAGTACCCAATTTTTCATTTACTTTCTTCATGTACTTAGAAACGATTTCCGGCAGCTTGTCGTAAGCAGAGTTACATGCTTCACGATGCTGGAAGAAAACGTCTCCGTTTTCATGAGAACCACGCATAGCCGGATGTTCCGGATTCAGCGCATGTGCACGGAATTCTTTTACTGCTTCCATATTGCACATTTCCTTTAAGTCTGCGTAATCCCATTTCTCGATCTTCTGGATCTCGTGGGAGGTACGGAAACCATCGAAGAAGTTCAGGAACGGGACCTTGCCTTCGATCGCGGCCAGATGCGCGACGGGGGACAGATCCATGACTTCCTGCGGGTTGGTCTCGCATAACATAGCGAAACCGGTCTGACGACAGGCGTAAACATCGCTGTGATCACCAAAGATATTCAGTGACTGTGTAGCAACGGTACGTGCTGATACGTCAAATACGCAAGGAAGCTGCTCACCTGCGATTTTATACATATTCGGGATCATAAGTAAAAGTCCCTGAGAAGCTGTAAATGTTGTTGTTAAAGCACCTGCGGCAAGAGAACCGTGTACTGCACCTGCAGCACCTGCTTCTGACTCCATCTCAACAACCTTAACCTGGTTGCCGAAAATATTCTCCTGTCCTGCTGCTGACCACTGGTCGACAGTATCTGCCATTGGGCTGGACGGGGTGATTGGGTAAATAGCTGCAACATCTGTAAACGCATAAGCTACATGAGCTGCGGCGGTGTTACCGTCCATAGACTGTTTTGCTCTAGACATTTGTTTTCCTCCTTTTATATAGCTTTAATTAATGATAAAAATTAATTAAAATGTCTTATAGACCTATGGTCTTATTTTAGCATTTTATTTGTCGAATGTAAAGCATTCTGCTGTACGAAACAAAATACAATTTGCGGTTTTTGGTTGCTTTTCTCGCAGTTTTTTAGTATGATACGAATTAGTATGATTACACGTAGTATGCGTAAAAAAAGTGAGGAGAAACAAGAATATGATCAGTGCAAATAATGTCACTTTACGAATTGGGAAAAAAGCCCTCTTTGAGGACGTAAATATCAAATTTACCGAGGGAAACTGCTATGGTCTGATCGGCGCCAACGGTGCCGGGAAATCCACTTTCTTAAAGATCTTATCCGGACAGCTTGAGCCGACCAGCGGTGATGTTGTCATCACCCCGGGACAGCGCCTTTCCTTCTTACAGCAGGATCACTTCAAATATGATGAATTTACGGTTCTCGACACCGTCATCATGGGAAACAAGCGCCTGTATGATATTATGAAGGAAAAGGATGCCATCTACGCAAAGGAAGATTTTTCCGACGAAGACGGAATCCGCGCCAGCGAACTGGAAGGTGAGTTTGCCGAAATGGACGGCTGGAATGCAGAATCTGACGCAGCCATGCTCTTAAACGGTCTCGGCATCGACACCGATCTCCACTACACCGTCATGAGCGAACTTCCGGGTGCTTTAAAGGTCAAGGTACTGCTTGCCCAGGCTCTCTTTGGCAATCCGGACATCCTGCTTCTCGATGAGCCTACCAACCACCTGGATCTCGATGCGATCGCATGGCTCGAAGAATTCCTGATCAATTTTGAGAATACCGTTATCGTGGTATCCCATGACCGCTATTTCTTAAATAAGGTATGTACCAACATTGCAGATATCGACTATGGCAAGATCCAGCTCTATGCCGGAAACTATGACTTCTGGTATGAATCCAGCCAGCTTCTCATCAAGCAGATGAAAGAAGCCAACAAGAAAAAGGAAGAAAAGATCAAAGAGCTGCAGGACTTCATCTCCCGCTTCTCCGCAAACGCTTCCAAATCCAAACAGGCTACTTCCAGAAAGAAAGCGCTTGAAAAGATCGAGCTTGACGAGATCAAACCGTCCAGCCGTAAATATCCGTATATTGATTTCCGTCCGAACCGTGAGATCGGAAACGAAGTGCTTACGGTCACCGATCTTTCCAAGACCATCGATGGCGTAAAGGTTCTCGACAATATTTCCTTTATCCTCGGACGTGAAGACAAGGTTGCGTTTGTCGGCGGAAACGAGCTTGCAAAGAGTACACTCTTTAAGATTCTTGCCGGAGAAATGGAGCCGGATTCCGGAAGCTACAAATGGGGCGTTACCACCTCCCAGTCTTACTTCCCGAAGGACAACACCGCGATCTTCGACACCGATCTTTCGATCGTGGAATGGCTGACACAGTTCTCCGAGATCAAGGACGCCACCTATGTCCGCGGCTTCCTCGGCAGAATGCTTTTTGCCGGAGACGACGGTGTAAAGAAGATGCGTGTTCTTTCCGGTGGTGAAAAAGTACGTGTCCTGTTTTCCCGTATGATGATCGAGGGCTCCAATGTCCTGATCATCGATGAGCCGACCGACCACCTTGACATGGAATCTATCACCGCTGTCAACAACGGTATGATTAAATTCCCGGGTGTCATCCTGCTTTCCTGCCGTGACCACCAGGTCGTACAGACCACCGCAAACCGCATCATGGAAATTTTACCGGACGGTTCCCTGATCGACAAGATCACAACCTACGATGAATATCTAGAAAATGCGGATGCCAGAAAGCGTCAGGCTGTATACTCCACCACAGAAGACGAGGAAAACGACGACTGATCCGTTTGATCCTCTCATCTCAAAAAGGCAGCTCCCGAAAAAGGGAACTGCCTTTCTTTATATCACTTATATGACCATCTGAAGTACATTTCTTAATGCTTCCGCATTCTAAATTCCCGTACTATACAGATTTCCGCTCTGGTAATTGTATGTGTATGTTCCGTTTGCTCCATAGGTGGATGCCTGTGAAGCAGCCCGTTCAGCATAGAACGAAAGCATGGACGCATTTGCCGAAGTCTGGTATCCGAAAGATGCTGTTTTATTGAAAACCGATTTTACGGTATCCATGTCGGAAGCCTTGAACTTATCCGCATCCAGCGACAGTTTGTTGTCAGAACCGATCGTAATTCCGATGCTGTTTAGCACATCCTCACTTTTCTTTGTATTCTGAACAACTGACAGTGTGGTTTTTAAAACACGGTTATTATCAGAATCACCGCCCCTGTCGATCATGGTATTGTAACTGGTCACGAATTTATCTACCGCCTTGTAAATTGCATCGGTGTCATACCCCATCGTTGTTTTTCCATCCGTTCCCGTCGTCTCAACTTTGTGAAACACAGATTTGCTTCCCTGTGCCAGAAGTGCATCTGCCGCATCCTTCACGTCATCCGCCGCATTTTCCACTTTGGTCAGTGCCTCGGTCTTGGCTTTCTGGGTGGTCTGTGTAGTCTTTTTCGCAGAACTGTCCGTCTTTTTCGTGTCATCCGGCACATTCTCATAATAGGCTTTCAGTAATTTATGATAGGCTCCACTTTTGATAGACGCATAGTCACTCAGATTCAGTCCAAGATTGGAATTCTGTCCAAAAAGTGTCAGATTGCTGTTATTACTGTTCTGGTTGTTCCATCCGAAAATACTGGAAAAAAGATTATTCATACTGTTAACTGTCATCGACATATGATCACTCCTTTGAAATCGTTGCATCCTGCATTCTTATTGTCTTCTATTTTTATATCGGCAATATTACCTGCTTTTTTTACATTTTATTTCCTTTTTTTACATTTTGAAACATTTATTTTCCTCTTCTTCTCCGTTATGGCATTTCATTTTGTGTATATTTTATAGTAATTTTACATTTGTTCATTTATTTTTGTATGTTTTTCACAGTATGTTAAAGTTTTATTCATACTTTGTTCATATTCGTTTGCTATTATTAAACTATCGAAAGGGAAACAAAAAAATATAACTTACGGCATTATCAATTGATTAATTTTTTCATAATAGCCCCGGTATCCGAAAGGATATCGGGGCACTCCTCATTTTATCCAAAGTTTTTCAAATTTCTATCCGCTTTGCCCTCACCTTATCTGATGCTCTTGCGGATTCCATCTGTTTTTCAGATATTCTCAATCTGCCAGTCAATCGATTCCACACCGTGTTCCCTTAAAAATTCATTGGTCTTACTGAAATGTTTACAGCCAAAGAATCCGCGGTATGCGGACAACGGGCTCGGATGCGGTGCTGTCAGGATCAGATGCTTCGGATTATTCAGCATGGATTTTTTCATCTGCGCCGGTCTGCCCCAGAGCAGATATACGATTGGACGGTCCTGCTCATTCACTGCACGGATGATCGCATCGGTAAATTCTTCCCATCCTCTGCCCTGGTGTGAATTTGCCTGATGCGCACGCACCGTAAGCACCGTGTTTAAGAGCAGAACACCCTGATCCGCCCATTTTTTCAGATAACCATTGTTCGGAATATAACATCCCAGGTCATCATGCAGCTCTTTGTAAATATTCTGCAGAGACGGCGGGATCTCTTTCTGCTCCGGCAACACGGAAAAGCTGAGTCCATGCGCCTGATTCACATTATGGTAAGGGTCCTGTCCGAGCAATAACACTTTAACTTTACTAAGCGGTGTAAAATGAAATGCATTAAAAATATCTTCTGCCGGTGGATAAACCGTGGTTTTACTGTATTCTTCCCGGACAAAATTATAAAGCTCCCGGTAATACGGTTTTTTAAATTCACCGGATATGGCATCCAGCCAGTCATTTGTGATCATTCCCATTTTCTTCATCTCCTGCAAAAGGAGATTTGCGTTCCCGCAAATCTCCCATTTTCCTTTTGTCTGCTGTTTATCTGTCTGCTGTTTCACTATCGGCGGACCGACACACCCCTGTCCGCAAGATAGTTTTTTAAATCCATGATCTCAAGTTCTTTATAATGAAACAGTGACGCTGCAAGTGCTGCATCTGCTTTTCCCTCTGTCAGCGCTTCGTAAAAATGTTCCTTTGTTCCTGCGCCACCCGACGCGATCACCGGAATCGAAACATTCTCGGCAATCTGTCTGGTGAGTTCCAGATCATATCCCGCCTTTGTTCCATCACAATCCATACTGGTTAAAAGGATTTCTCCTGCCCCCAGCGCATTTGCCTTCATTGCCCATTCCACGGCATCCAGACCGGTGTCGATCCGTCCTCCGTTCTTATAGACATTCCATCCGGAGCCATCTTCCCGTCTTCTTGCATCAATGGCAACCACCACACACTGGCTTCCAAATTTTTCCGCCGCATCTGTGATCAGGTTCGGGGTATTGATCGCAGATGAATTGATCGATATCTTATCTGCACCCTCCCGGAGCAACACCTTGAAATCTTCAACCGTCCGGATTCCTCCGCCAACCGTAAACGGGATAAACACCTTCTCGGCTACCCGGCGTACCATATCCACTACGGTTCCACGCGCGTCAGAGGATGCCGTAATATCCAGGAACACTACTTCATCGGCTCCCGCCTTATCATATGCCGCAGCAATCTCAACCGGATCTCCGGCATCCCGCAGATTTACGAAATTCACACCCTTTACCACTCTTCCGTTGTTCACGTCCAGACATGGAATGATTCTCTTGGTAAACATTAACGGGCACCTCCTTTTATTTCTGCAAAGTTTTTCAGTATCTGAAGTCCCGTTGTACTGCTCTTTTCCGGATGAAACTGACATGCAAACACATTTCCTTTTTCCACCGATGCATGGATTCGTACCGAATATTCGGTAACTGCCTTTACAATTGATTCCTCTTTTGCCTTCAAATAATACGAATGTACAAAATAGACATATGGCATTTCATTTAATCCTGCAAACAGACGGCCATCATTTTGCAGTGTCAGGGAATTCCAGCCGATATGCGGAATCTTAAGCCCCGGTTTATCCGGAATCTTTAAAATATCGCCGTCTAAAATCCCAAGTCCCTCCACGCCCTCGCTCTCTTCACTTCCATTAAACAAAAGCTGAAGTCCCAGGCAGATTCCAAGAAATGGTTTTCCGGAAGCAGTCACTTCCCGAACTACTTTATCCAGCTCGAATTTTTTCAGATTGTCCATTGCCGCTCCAAAGGAACCGACTCCAGGCAAAATCACCTTATCTGCCCTTTCAATCTCCCTGAAGTCTCTGGTCACTACCGATTCTTCCTTTAAAAATGCCAGTGCCTTTTCCACGCTCTTTAAATTTCCGGCGTCATAATCCACAATTGCTATCATACAAACTCCTATTCCATGCCCGATGCTTTCAGTATCTTTTTTAACTCCAATGTATAATCTGTACGGCTGCGCTGACCATAAACCTCTAACGCCTGCTGTTCGTCCACGCCAAACGTCTCGCTCAATGTCTGCACTATCTGATCTTTCAATTGACCAGCTTCCGCAGTCACGCCATATTCTTCTGCCTTATCTGCGTTATTATCGCATCTTCCAATCCCACGGATCAGGCAATCCAGTGCCATTTCCGGTTCGTTTATCTGCATCATGCTCTGATAAGACTCATATTCTTCCTGTATTGCAGCAAGAAGTGCCGTTTTATTGTAGAATATATCATCTGACTTCTTGATTTTTGCGCCATTCAGTTTTGTATACGCAGTAACGTAATCTCCCTGTTTGTAGGCATCCTGGGCTTCTCCTTTAAAAACAGAATAGCCAACCGCATTACTGCCAAGCAGTACCAGTGCAAAAATCGAAACTGCCATCACTGCAATCAGGATTACAGGCTTCTTCGGCAACGGAGGTGTATTATCTTTTTCCTTCGGTTTTTTCTCTTTCTTCGGCTTATTCGCCGCTTTCTGTGCCTTTTCTGCTTTTTTTGCCTCTTTTTCCTGCTTTTTGCGGGCCTTTTTCTCGGCCTTTTCCCGTTTTTTCTTTTCTTTCGGGTCTTCCGGCTTTACCGCACCCGCGTCTGTCTCACCGGCAGCATCCAGTTCCTTTAACAGTTTCCGGTTTTCATCCCCCGCCGCCAGTTCTTCTTCCTCATCATCTTCGCCAAATAAAATCAGTGACAGCTTCTGCAGAAATCCTTCTTTCTTTTTTCCATCTTTGGTACTTTTCTTATTTCCGGCTTTTTTTTCATTTTTCTGCACAGGCTCTTTCTCTTCCAGATCCTGCAGATCAGATACAGACGATGCATCCTCTCCAAAAATGTTATCCGAATCCAGCCCGTCCAGTCCGCTGAACACATCGTCCAGCTGTGATTCGTCAAGCTCACCTGCCCCGGAACTCTCTTTTTGTGTTTCCGGCATTTCTGTTGTCTGTGAAGTTTCTGCTTCCACACCAGCATCTGCCAGTTCATCACTTCCGGTCATTCCGGAAAGGAGCGCCATCAGATCATCATCTGAACTGCCTGCCGCGTTTTTCTCGGATTTTTCATCCACTGATGCGGCACCAGGCTCTGCTGTCGGAATTTCCGGTTCTGCTGCCGGGTTCTTTGTTTCCGCCTCTAGTGCCTCCGCTACCGGCATCTCCGGCTCTGTTTCCATCGGTGCAGCCTGCGTTTTCGTCTCTCCGCTTCCATTTAAAATATCGTCAAGATCATCGATCAGCGCCTGTGTCTCTTCCGATGTTCCGCCCGTCTTTTGCTTTCCCTGTTCCTCATTCAGTTCCTGTTCAAACTGGCGTGTCAGATCATCCTCCCCGCTTCCGGAAAGTTCCTGTTCAAACTGTTTTAAAAGCGCCTCATCCTCCGGCGAATTTCCCTCTAAATCCGCAATATCTGCCGTTTCACTCTGCGATGCTGTATCTTCCTGTAAAGCTTTTTCTGTCGTATTTTTTTCTTCCTCACTGTCAGAAAGAGACCCTAATAAATCATCCAAATATTCTTCCGTATTGCTCACAAACAGTACCCCCGTCTTTTTTATCTAATACTCATTAGGGGATGTGACCATGCCAATCACATCCCCTATGTAACATCTCAGAAGCTTACTTCACATGCTTATCGATCAATTCATCAATCGCCGCTACCAGTTTTCCGATTTCCGGTTTTGTAAGCTGTGCATCCGCTCCAAGCGCTTCGCCTTTTCTTCGCATTTCCTCGTTCACCAGGGATGAGAAGATAACAACCGGTATCTTCTGCAGATCATCATCGCTCTTTACCAGCTTGGTAAGCCGGTGTCCGTCCATACGCGGCATTTCAATATCGGTAATAATACAATGTACCTTGTCAAACACATCTCCCTCTGCCTGAAATTCACGAAGCCTGTCCCATGCTTCCTGACCATCCATTGTGACGATCAGATTTGTATATCCGGCTTTTTTCAGACTGTCTGTTATCAGCTTGCTTAAAAGATGCGAATCCTCTGCGATCAGAATCGGAGAATCGCTTCTGTTTCTTCTTTCTCCCAGTTCATCTATATCAGACACCTTCAGGCCTGTTTCCGGGCTGATGTCCGTCACGATCTTTTCAAAATCAAGAATAACGACCAGCTTGTCCTCCATCTTGATCACACCGGTGGACACGCCGCTCTCCGTCGCATTGATCGTTGAATCCGGTTTGATGATCTCCGCCCATGAGACACGATGGATTCCAACTACAGTATCTACATGGAACGCAATGTTCAATTTGTTAAAGTTAGTAATGATAAACAGCCCCTGATCCTTTGTTTCCGGCAGTCCCAGACTCTTTTTCAGGCTGATCACCGTGATCATGGTGTCACGCGGCATAAAGATTCCCTCTACGCTCGGATGCGCATTCGGTACCGGGGTGACTGGCTGATATGATAAGATCTCACGAATCTTTGCAACATTTATTCCATAATGATTATCGTTCAGTGTAAACTCCAATACTTCCAGCTCATTTGTTCCATTTTCCAATAAAATATTTGTCTCCATCGACATTTCCTCCCGAAGTATTTTGTATAATTTATTATATCATAGTGCAGGCCTTTCTGCACATCTTTTTTTCATCAAACAGGTATTTCTGCTTCAGAATCACATACCGGAAATTCTGTAGGTATTTCCTTTCCATGTGAAATCTAACGTAAGTGAATCTGCCTGTGTTACATCCGCCGGCACCTGGAATAAAAGAACCGTATCCGTACTGCTGCCAGCAGGAAGTGTTCCCTGGTAGGTACTAAGATCATTCAGCAGGACTGTCATCTCTGCCGGAACTGCTCCCGCACCGTTTACTTCTGCCTGAAACTGGGGGTTCCCGGAGAGCAGATCACAGCTTATGTCTGCCGCTGTATTGTTATTCAATGTCACATGCACCACCAGAAACGTCTTTCCTGCTTCTGCATCCAGTGCATAATAATCTCCTTCTTTATAAGAGGGCATCAGCTCCGTTGCACTTACCACCGCATCCACGCCTTCAATGCCAAGCGCCTGTGTAAGCGTTGTCTGCTCCGGCTGTGCTTCTTCAGTATCCAGCCCATTCAGCTGCCCTGCTGTGCTGTCCGCCGGTATGTTCTGGCTGTTTTCTTCCTGCTGCGGTTCTTCCGGTGTCTCACTTTCTTCCTCTTCCTGCGAAGCATCCACATAAACCAGTCCGTCCGGCTGCCTCGTATTGAATTTTGACACTACATGTGCCGCATAATCCACGATCAGCCCTTCTTCTTCATCCGTAAGCTGAATCGCCTTATCCCCACATCCTGTCGTAAGCACAAGTGCTGAAAATAACAATCCCATGCCCAGTTTTGCTCTTAATTTTTTCATACCATCTCTCCTTGAGAAATAACTGTTAACACTTCTTGTAGTATAGCATTTTTCGCACAATGAAACAACTATTATTTGCTATTTATATCCAATTCCATCCAAAATTCAACACCATTTTCATGGTTGATGACACCGCACTCCCGGTGCAGTGAATCCATAATCGCCTTTACGATGGAAAGCCCGATACCACTTCCTCCGTATTCTCTGGTTCTCGCCTTATCCACCTTATAAAATTTGATCCACAGATTCGGCAGGTCTGCCTCCGGAATCGGAACCCCGGTATTAAACACGCTCACTCTTACGCAGTCTTCTTTTTTCGTATAATAAATGGATATCTTCTTCTCAAAATCAGCATGATGGATCGCATTGCTCAGATAATTTGTCATAACCTCTTCGATCTTGAATTCGTCTGCCCACACATACATCGGCTCCGTCTCTGCAAATTCTGCTGTAATTCCATTCTGTTGCAGAAGAATAGAAGACGACCCCAGAACGCCATGTATCAGTTCGGTCATATCAAAGCGCTCGATCGTCACAGTATCATTGCCGAATTCCAGCTGGTTTAACGTCAGAAGCTTCTTTACCATCTGATTCATCTTATCTGCCTCATCAATGATAACGTCGCAGTAAAAATTCCGGCTTTCCTCATCATCATTGATGCACTCCTGCAGTCCTTCCGCGTATCCCTGGATCAGTGCAAGCGGTGTTTTTAACTCATGCGATACATTAGAGAGAAATTCCTTCCGCATCTCATCAATTTCCGTCTTTCTTTCATTGTCCAGTTTCAGTTCATTGTTGGCGCTCTTCAATTCCGAGATCGTGCGTTCCAGCGTTTCAGAGAGCTGATTCATATGCTCTCCAAGCTGATCCACCTCATTTTTCCCTGTCCCGTGGTATTTTGCATCAAAATCCAGTCCGATCATCCGGCGCGAGATTTCCGTCAGTTCGAGGATCGGCATTGTGACACGTTTTGTCACAAATGCGACCGTAATCGCGCTGAGTACGATCGCCACCAGTCCCACATAAGTAAGAAAACGGTTCGATATCGTAACACTCTCACGGATACTCTCAAGCGGCGTACGCATCATGATCAGATTTCCGTCCGGAAGTATGCCCCACAGTACATAGTATTCGGCCTGAAGACGTTCATCAGTCTGACATATGATCTTATAATTGTCACCTGCTGCAATACCGTTTGCTCCGCCGTTCACCGTTCCGAATATCGCAGCCATGAACTGATCACGTATTGCCTCCGTGTCACGCGCCGAAGACTTCACGACATTTCCATCTGAGTCTATGATCAGTATCGTAATATTGCTGTTTGAACAGATCTTGTCAAATTCAATCGAAAAATCCGCCGACTCCAGATCATCCTCCGCACACGCGCGATCAATTCTGGTAAATCCATTCACCAGAAGCTTCTGCTTGCTTCTTACATAATATCCTTCCAGGAACACCGTATTTAGAAGCCAGCAAAGCAGTACGGTCCCCGCAACAAGTCCGAGAATGATCCCCGCGATCTGCCTTGTAATGGAATACCGTCCGAACAGCGGTCTTTTTTCTGTCTGGATTGTTTTTTGTTTTTTCATTTCCGGCCTCCCGGTTTTACGATCATCTGCCGCCTCATTCCGGATCTACCGAAAACTTGTAACCCATGCCCCAGATGGTCTTGATGTATTCGCCCTTTTTTCCCATTTTGCTGCGCAGTTTTTTCACATGGGTATCTATGGTTCTGGCATCTCCGAAATAATCATAATTCCATACATGATTTAAGATTTTTTCACGTGAAAGCGCGATTCCCTCATTTTCCATAAAATAAGCGAGAAGTTCAAATTCCTTGAAACTTAAATCCATATGCTCTCCGTCTACTGTGACCATATGAGCCGTCTTATCCATACGGATTCCGCCAACTTCCAGTATCTCCTCGCCGGCAGCCTTGTTCGTGCGCCGCAGGATCGCTTCCACACGTGCCACCAAAATCTTCGGGCTGAACGGTTTTGAGATATATTCATCCACACCAAGATCAAAGCCCTGCAGTTCATCACTCTCATCACTTTTTGCAGTCAGCATAATGATCGGCACTTTGGAGGACTCCCGGATCTCTTTACAGACTTCCCACCCGTTCATCTTCGGCATCATTATATCCAGTATGATAAGTGCAATATCCTTATCCTGATAAAACAGGTTTAATGCCTCCTCGCCATCTCCGGCTTCCACCACATCAAAATTCTGCTTAACCAAAAAATCCCGTACCAGCTTGCGCATTCTGCTCTCATCATCCACAACCATGATCTTTAATTTATCCATTATCCGACACCTCTTTTTCTTTGTAATCCACTATAGCAATGATTTATGTCAAAACTGTGTCCGTCCTGCTTTTACTCCCTCGCATCAAGCGCCTGTTCCCGTTCATCCAGCTCCTGCTCCCATGCCTCATAACGGTTTACGAGCTTTGTCTCGTAATTTAATATCGTCGGCGAATCGCTGGTCAGTGTGATCGCAAACATGGAGACCACCATGACTACTAAAAGAGCACAGATGATAAACAAAATCTGATAACGTTTTTTGAAATCGATGTTTATCTCATGCGCACCGGTTTTTCCTTCCTTTTTGTGTGCCTTCTCCTGTTTGGAATCCACTCCCGCCTTCTGCACCGGAATCGGAAGAATATCCTTTTTTGCCATATACGGGATTCCTTTAAGATACTGCTGCAATTCCCGCAGATAAGAGATCCCGACCGGTGTTTCAAACAACCCTTCCTGGATCGTCTTATTATAGACAGAAAGCACTGCCTCCGGCTGCGTCATATCTATTTTTTCCTTCAGATATTTCACTCCGGCCGCTTCCTTCTCTGCCCGGCCGGCCAGTTCCTTATCAAAAAAAGTAAATCCGTCTACCTGATAGATCTGTTTTCCCATACTTTCCTCACCGATATGCATATTTTTTACAGTATAGCATATTTTTTTATTTTACCACAATGTTTCGATCACACCCTGTTCCCGGAATTTTTTCAGGTCGATCACACGCTGGTTTGCCGAGCCTTTAAATTTTAACGTAATGTCCTTTTGTTCTTCTACAAACGGTCCGTCAACCAGCACATCGATCTGCGCAAGCATTTCGGGTGTATCTGCCGTAAAGCATTTTCCTCCTGCGACCAGATCCCTGTCCAGCACATAGCCCGTGTATGCCCAGATATTTTTCTGTGGGAACTGTTCCTTCACTCTCAAAAGAAACGGCAGCAGCACCGCCTGGTTCTCCGGTTCAAACGGATCTCCCCCAAGCAGCGTGAGCCCCCTGATGTAATCCGGTTTTAAGGATTCCAGTATTTCTTCCTCCACCGCACTGTCAAAGGGCTTTCCATGGCAGAAATCCCATGTTTCCGGCTGAAAACAGCCCTTGCAGTGATTTCTGCATCCGGACACAAACAGTGAGGTCCGGACTCCCAGTCCATCTGCGATATCACAATATTTAACCGCCGAATAATTCATATACATTCTCCTTATCCAACAGGCCAAACGCACTCTGGCGTCTCGCGTCCTGCCTGTTTCACCCGTGTAAAAAGAGGATTACCCTTCGATAATCCCCTTTGCCTGTTTTTATAAATGCAGCACGCGCTCTTTTATTTCCTGCGTTCTGCCCTGGTTCCAGAACTGGCTGCCGATATAACCGCAGGTTCTCCGAGCCACATTCATCCTGGACTGATCCGTATTGTGGCAGCGCGGACATTCCCAGATCAGTTTTCCCTCTGCATTCGGAATGACCTGAATCTCGCCATCATAGCCACACACCTGACAATAGTCACTCTTGGTATTTAACTCCGCATACATGATGTTATTGTAAATAAATTTCATGATATCAAGCACTGCTTCCAGATTGTCCTGCATATTCGGGACTTCCACATAACTCACCGCGCCTCCGGTGGAAAGTGCCTGAAACTGCGATTCAAATTTCAGCTTGGAAAATGCATCGATATCTTCGGTCACATGCACATGATAACTGTTTGTAATATAGTTTTTATCGGTCACGCCTTTTACAATGCCAAAACGTTTCTGCAGGCACTTTGCAAATTTGTATGTTGTGCTCTCCAGCGGTGTGCCGTAAATGCTGAAACCAATATTCGTCTCATTCTTCCATCGTTCGCATGCCTTATTCATATACTCCATGACTTTTAATGCAAACGGTGTCGCGCTCGGATCGGTATGTGATTTTCCGGTCATATATCTGGTGCATTCGCAAAGTCCTGCATATCCCAGAGAAATGGTAGAGTATCCTCCATACAACAGCTTGTCAATCGTCTCGCCTTTTTTCAGGCGTGCCAGTGCTCCGTACTGCCATAAGATCGGCGCCACATCCGACACCGTTCCCTTTAACCGGTTATGTCGTATCATCAGTGCACGGTAACAGAGTTCAAGACGTTCATCAAAAATCTTCCAGAACTTTTCAAAATCCCCCTCCGCAGAAAGTGCAAGATCCACAAGATTTAATGTGACGACTCCCTGATTGAAGCGGCCGTAAAATTTCGGTTTTCCGCTCTCATCCTTCCACACGCTGAGCGCACTGCGGCAGCCCATGACCGGAAAACAGTTGCCCTCTTTTAATTCTTTCATTTTTTTCTCGGAAATATAATCCGGCACCATACGTTTTGCTGTACAGCGTGCTGCTTTTTTCGTCAGATAATAGTATTTCGAATCCTCATGAATATTATCCTCCTCAAGCACATAGATCAATTTCGGGAATGCCGGGGTCACCCACACGCCATCCTCATTTTTTACACCCTGATAACGCTGTTCCAGAACCTCATCGATGATCAGTGCAAGATCTTCTTTTTCCCTCTCATCCTTCGCCTCATTCAGATACATAAACACGGTAACAAACGGAGACTGTCCGTTGGTCGTCATCAGTGTTACAACCTGATACTGGATCGTCTGAACGCCTTTCTGGATCTCTTTGCGCAGTCTGCGTTCCACGATCCGTTCGATTTTTTCCTCCGAGAGCTCGCTGCCTGCTTCATTCAGCGTTTCCTGCACCTCTGCGCGGATCTTCTGTCTGCTCACATCCACAAACGGCACCAGATGTGCCAGTGAAATGCTCTGTCCGCCATACTGGGAGCTCGCCACCTGTGCAATGATCTGTGTCGCTATGTTGCATGCAATGGAAAAAGAATGCGGTTTGTCGATTCTCGTTCCGCTGATAACGGTTCCGTTCTGCAGCATATCAGAAAGATTCACAAGATCACAGTTATGCATATGCTGCGCAAAATAGTCCGCATCATGAAAATGGATGATGCCCTGCTCATGTGCCTGCACAATATCACGCGGCAGCAGGAAACGTCTGGTGATGTCCTTACTCACTTCACCCGCCATATAATCTCTCTGCACGCTGTTGACCGTCGAATTTTTGTTGGAATTTTCCTGTTTAACTTCCTCGTTATTACATTCGATCAGGCTCAAAATCTGTTCATCTGTCGAATTGGACTTGCGCACCAGCGCTCTCTGATAACGATACGTAATGTATTTGCGTGCGACCGAAAATGCCCGCTTGTCCATGATCCGGTCCTCAACCAGATCCTGAATCTCCTCCACGTTTAAGGAACGCTGCATATCTGCCCCTGCGTCCTCGATATACTGCGCAATATCATGTATTTCCTCCATGGTAAGCCGTTCCCCCTGCACGACTTCATGATTTGCCTTGTCAATTGCCGTAATGATCTTTGAAATATCAAATACTGCCTCTGCGCCGCTTCTTTTAATGATCTTCATAATCTCTCTCCTGTTTTTTATTTATCCCCGTCTTTTTCATCCCATTCCTGCGTATAAGCCTCCAGCAGATCCGCCGCCATTCTGACCAGCTCCTTGCAGGGACGTTTTTTGTAATACTCAGCCGTCCGCAATTCCGGTGTGGAACGACCGGCACCGCCGTCCAGTCCAAGCAGGTCCCGACAGACAATGGACCCGTTTTCTTCTTTAAATTTCGCCGCAAGCTCCTGTATCCTCTGATAATGCTCCTTTTTTTCCACCGATGCTTTCGGATCATCATAGCCATAGAGAACACCCGCTACCATAAACATGCCGCTGACTGCTCCGCAGACCTCACGCAGACAGCCCATACCGCCGCCAAATGACGAGCTGAGTCTTGCCGCCGTATCCCGGTCAACACCCATCTTATCCGCATATGCCAGAAATACCGCCTGTGCACAGTTATAACCCTCTGCAAATAACTCCGCTGCTTTTTCTCCACGTTCCATCACATAAACCTCACTTTCATCTTGCTCTTATCTCATCATCCAGGCTGTTACGCTCCTGCTCGATCTGCTCGATCTCCTCTGCAGTCAGTGCCTCTTCATCATACTGTTTTAAAATAGTAAGCGTGCTGTACCGATCCACATCCATCAAATTGATCTCGTCTCCGCTCACCAGCCTTACTTTGGGCCGCAGACTGGATTCCCTGTTGTTTTCGCAGATGATCCCTTCTCTGCCATCCGAAAGGATCACGCCCATTCCCTTCGGATAGATCGGCACATATTTCATAAATATATTGATGACATTCTCATCAAACATGGAAGTGCTGCCTCCCATCAGATATTCCAGCGCCTCCGACCTTGCATACGCTTTTTTATACGGCCTTTTGCTGGAAAGAGCATCATAGACGTCCACCACATGAAGGATCTTTGCAAACGGATGAATACGGTCTCCGGTAATGCCGAGGGGATAACCGGTTCCGTCTTCGTTCTCATGGTGACACAGCACACCCATTTTGATATTTGACGTAATATCCCATCTGTCACTCAGGAAATCATAGGATTTCTGAGAATGCTGCTTGATGATCTCATACTCTTCCGGCGTAAGCCTGCCCGGCTTGTTTATGATCTCCTGCGGAAGAAAACGTTTACCGATGTCGTGGAACATTCCTGCCATACACAGATCCCGGAGTTCACTTTGCGAATATCCCATTCCCATTCCGACGATCACCGCAAGTACCGCCACATTTACCGAATGGTAATAGGTATAATCGTCAAACGAACGCAGATCAATCATATCAAGTGACACCGTCTCTGAATGAAGTATCCGGTCCACAATCTCCTTTGCCACGTCCCGTGCTCCATCCACATCCAGTTCCTTGATCGACGAAAGTGCCCTGGTGCGCATCTCCATGGTCAGGAGCTCCTCAATCTCCAGGTCGCTTGTTAATTCATCATCAATATAAACACCCTGATACCCGTAATCCTGCAGACGCCGGATCAGGTTGTCGTTTAAGACCTTGCCTCTGCGCAACAGAACCTGATTGGTAAAATCATACATATCGCGCCCCAGAATCATTCCGGTCTCCACTTTATTGATTGGTAAATAATGCATCTATTTCCCCCGCAAATGATACAAAAACGATATAAGAACCGCCTCTGCATACATTCCAGAGCCGGTTCAGGTATTTCCAAAATCTTCCATATATCTGTCTGTATTTTTTATTCTGTATATAATGTATCATCCCAGTTATTATTTTGCAATATTCAGATGATTTTTTTCATGGACTTCCGGTGCATAACTGCCGCAATGGCTGCCGTCAGTATTTCCGTAATTCCAAATGCATACCACACCCGGTCCGGGCCCGCCACCCGGCACAGAAGGTATGCCGCCGGAATAATAAAAATGATATAACGGAACAGGGATATCACCAGTGATTCCCCTCCTTTTCCAAGCGCCTCAAACGCACCGGAGGCAGTGACCGAAACCGCCGACACGACAAAACCAATGCTGATAATGCGCAGTGCCGTTCCTCCTGCCGCAGCAGTACCCGGCTGATCCGTAAAAAGTCCCATCAACCGGCCGGATGCAAACTGACAGATCAGCGTTCCGATGATCATAATAACTCCGTTCATGCAAAGCGTCAGATCATATATTGTTTTTACTCTTTTCGTCTCATTTGCTCCGTAATTATAACTGATCAACGGCCGCATTCCCTGAATGATCCCGCTCGCCGGAAGATATAAAAATGTCTGCAGTTTATAATAGATTCCCAGTATCACAACATATTTCTGTGCATAAACGGCAAGGATCGCATTCAAAAACGAGATCAGGATCGACGGCAGTGCAAGATTTAAAACTGCAGGAATCCCGACCGCATACAGTTTTACATCGGTTTCTTTTTTTAACGGCAGATACTCCCGTTTTAAGCGCACCGGCATCCGGCTTTTGGCGTATACGACCAGATAAACGACAAGCGTAACCACCTGCCCCATTCCTGTTGCCAGCGCCGCGCCCGTAATTCCAAGCTTCGGGAAAATACCGATTCCGAAAATAAGAAGCGGGTCCAGCACAATATTGGTAATGCATCCGGCAATCAGTGCCGCCATTGTCACCTTCATTCTGCCAACCGCCTGAAAAATTTTTTCAAAGGAAAGTTCCAGCATGACGATAACCGAAAAGCAAAATACAATAGTCGAATAGCGTATTCCAAACGAAATGACTGTATCATCCTCTGTGAACATCCGAAGGAACGAAGGCATGATCACAATACTTCCCACCATGATCACAATCCCGTGCACTGCTGCAAACAGCATACCATGTGTTGCTGCCCGGTCTGCATTCTCTCTGTCCCCTGCGCCAAGATATAAGGCGATCAGCGCGTTGATCCCCACTCCAAAACCGATTGCCGCCGCATTCACAAAATTCTGGATCGGATAGACCAGTGACAGTGCTGTCATAGCCTCCTCCCCAATCTTTGCCACAAAAAAGCTGTCAATGATATTATATAAAGAATTTACCAGCATGGAGATCACCATGGGCAATGCCATGGAAACCAGAAGCGGAAATACGGGTTTTTCTTTCATAAAGCTGTCATTCATGATTATTCCTCCAGATTTTCTCATTTCACTGCAACAGAAAACGCCACACAACCACCCGAAGGTGATTGTGTGGCGAAAAAAGTCAGACTATAAAAATCCACACATAAATTTTAGTGACCCTATTATAGCATATTCTATTTTTTCGTCAAGCCTTCTGCCACCTCTGTCCGGTCAGAATCATTCTGCCGCTCACAAACCGGAAATCAGGTTTGCTGCTCCGATGATCCCCGCATGATTGCCCAGGATCGCGCATTTCACTTCTGGAATAAACGCTTTTTCTCCCGCAAAGCATTTGCCCTTTATATAGTCACTCACCGGCTTTGTCAGGTTTTCTTTCTGATTGCAGACACCACCGGATAAAAGTACCACATCCGGGCGGAAAATATTTACAAAATTAGCAATGGATTCGCCAAGGTATGTAATATACGCTTCCACCACTGCCTTTCCTGCCACATCTCCTGCCGCTGCAGCATCAAACGGGATCTTTCCATTCATGTTGGAAAGATCTCCTTTGCACAGTTCATTCATTCTGGACATGCTCTCCCGCTGCGCCGCTCTTTTTGCATCGCGGATCAGCGCCGTCGCCGAGACATAAGCTTCCACGCAGCCTTTCCTGCCACAGGTACACGGTTCTCCGCCAAAGATCAGGCTGGTATGCCCAAGCTCTGTTCCGCCCGCATGCGCCCCTTCAAACACTTTTCCGTCAATGACCACACCGCCACCGACACCGGTTCCAAGCGTCAATAACACCGCATTGGCTATCTCCTTTGCCGCTCCTGCCTTCACCTCACCCAGTGCCGCACAATTGGCATCATTGGATACTGCGATCGGACAAGTAAAATACTGTTGCATCTCTTTTATAAGAGGCACATTGTTCCACCCGAAATTATTGGAATACAGTACGATTCCTTTTGCCGCATCCACCGTTCCGGGGCTTCCGATACCGATTCCTCCCAGCGCTTCCTCTTTTACGTCTATTTGTTTTAAAAGTTTCTTTACAAGTTCGGCCATGTCCCTTATGACTTCTTTATAAGGACGTTCCACTTTTGTAGGCACAGAACCCTCTGCCAGTATCTTCTGGTCTTCATCCACGATTCCTGCCTTAATGTTGGTTCCCCCTAAATCAATTCCTGCTCTGTACATATTTTTCACCTCGTATTATTTTATATCAATTTCTCTCTCAATTGTAAAGCCGCTTTCTTTCTTTTCCAATTTATTGTATAATAAAAGAAATACTGATTTATATTACGCATAAGGAGGGTATTTTACATGGATGAAAAAACATATAAGACAATCGGCTCTACCGGTGCTTCCTCTCTGGTCATAGGTATCTGTGTACTGGCTGGAGGAATCGCAGCGGGAATTCTTCTGATCGTAAACGGTGCAAGACTTTTAAGCAACCGTTCCAAGCTTATTATTTAAAAACTGTTCCGCGAAAATTTATGAGGCGCATGCGTATTTTCCATACACATGCGCCTCTTTTACGGAGTTTATTATGAAAAAGTGTTGTTGTTATTTATTCATTGACCAGATTATACTGCTTGATCGAGTCATTGATATCAGAAGCCATTTTATTAACTGCCTCTTCCGGTGTCTGTTTGTCGTTTAAGGTATTCTCGATTTCTGTTTCAACGATCTGACGTGCCTCCGGAAATACGCTCAGCAGTGCGCCTGCATACTCACCCTTGGTATCGTTCAGCTGATCGATCGCTGTCTGGAACTGCGGATACTGTGCGATGTTGTCCTTAAATACCTGCTCGTTATATGCATCATTGCTAACCGGGAAGTATCCGGTCTGTGTTGCCCAGTAAGCCTGTGATTCTGCGGACACCAGATATTTTACAAATTCCCAGGTTGCCGCTTCTTTTGTACTGTCTCCACTGTCCAGTGCCCATAAAGATGCTCCTCCGATGGAAACGCCGCCCTGGTCTCCTTCCTTCGGGCTCGGAAAATATGCCGTACCAACTTCAAAGGAACCGTTGACATCATTTAAGATCTGCTTTAATGATGCGGTAGATCCAAGTGTGATCGCTGCTTTTCCTGCTGAGAAATCGGTCAGTCCGGAGTCTCCGCCCACACCTACATTCGGTGCATATCCCTTATCATAAAGATCTTTCCACTCACTTACAATATTTAATGCCGCACCATTGGAATCAAACTCGACTGCTGTTGCCGCGTCGCTTCTTCCATTGTCATTATTTGCATAGGTCAGGCCCTGCTTGCAGATCATTTCTTCAAAGAACCATCCGTAAATTCCCATGGAAAGCGCTTCGCCTGCGCCGCCTTTATTTACCAGGTCATCCGCAATATTACCGATTCCCTCCAGGCTCGTAGGGGTCTCTGTGATTCCTGCCTTGTCAAACATGTCCTTGTTATAATAAAGAATCGGTGTTGAGGTATTAAACGGCATTGAGTACAACTGGTCATTCACGGTATAATATGCCGCAATATTCGGCACAAGATTTGACACATCATAACCATCCTGATTCATCAGCTCCTGCATCGGAAGTACCCATCCGGAATCAATCATAAAACGGGTTCCGACCTCATATACCTGGATCAGATCCGGCCCCTGTCCTGCTACTTCAGAACTTTTTAACTTGTTGATCGCATCATCGTATGTACCTTCATACTCTGCATCTACTGTAATTCCATATTCATTTTCCTGATTAAACTTATCAACCAGTGCAGTAAGCGCTTCTCCGTTTACACCACTCATAGAATGCCAGAAGGTAATTGTCGTGCCGGACAGATCTGCCTTGTCTGTTGTTGTCTCACTGTTTGCAGAAGAAACCGTATCCTGCCCGTTATCTGTGCTTTGCGCTTCCTTTGCATCTGCTGTCGTCTCCTGTGTGCTGCTGTCGGCACTGTTTCCGCATCCAGCCATGGCTGCCATCAGCATGGATACTGCCAGTAACGATGAAATTACTTTTTTCTTCATTTTTTTCTCCTTAATCCTTTGATCCCCTTTGGGATATTATATTTATGTTAACCTTTAACTGCCCCGGAAAACATACCGCGTATTAACTGTTTCTGCCCCACAACGAAAATGAGCAGAGACGGTAAAATGACCATGACCACGCCTGCAATGACCATTGTGATCGACTGGGAATCCACACTGTTTAACATTCCGATTCCGATCTGTACCGTTCGCATATTGTCGGTTCCGGTAACAAGTAACGGCCACATGTACATATTGTAGGCATTGATAAAGGTATAGACCGCCATCGCCCCAATTGCCGATTTTGTAAGCGGCATCAGTATTTTTATGATAAAGATCAGGTTCGGGCATCCGTCGATCTTTGCCGCCTCATACAATGACTTCGGAAACGTCAGATAAAACTGACGGAATAAGAAGATACCCATTGCCGAGGTCACATACGGAATAATAAGCACTTTATAGGAATTGAGCCATCCCCAGCCGCTGACCGTGAGATAATTGGAAATGATCGTAGCCTCTCCCGGTACCATCATAGTTGCCATGATCAGCATAAAGATCACATTTTTTCCCTTAAAATCCAGAAAGGAGAGGGAAAATGCTGCCAGCGAACAGGATATGATCTGACCTAACGTAATACAGCCCGCCACCAGAAATGAATTCAGTATAAAGCGAAGCAGTGGTATTTTTGCAAAAGCCTGTTTAAAATTCTCCATGGTCGGATGCTGCGGCAGCAGATTTAAATCCATTGTAAACAGTTCACCTGCCGGCATAAATGCAATACTGAGTGCATAGAGAAGCGGTAAAATAACAAGAACTGCCACCACCAGATTGACGATCATGCGGGTTGCGGTCTTCCGCGTTTTCCTTGCCTTTTCTTTTTTCTTCATTGCCTCATGCAGTGCTGCGATTTCTTCTCTGGTCATGAACTTTTGCCGTTTCGGTTCTTCAAACTGTATATCCATTAATATTTCACTCCTTTTTTCTCCAGACGGAACATGATCAGTGTCAGCACCATAACGATGATGAACAAAATGACGGACTGTGCCGATGCACTGCCGAATTTAAAATTGAAAAATGCATCCCGGTAAATGGAGTATACGATCAGATTGGTCGATTCCCCCGGTCCTCCTTCTGTCAGTATCTTCACCTGTCCAAAAGACTGAAATGCCAGAATAATATTGACAACAAATGTATAAAACAGGATCGGGCTAAGCCCCGGCAGCGTCAGTTTTGTGAATTTCTGCCACTCTCCCGCGCCATCCACAGAGGCACGCTCATAAATTGTTTCATCAATATTGCTCAGTCCTGCGGAAAAATACAGATAATTGATCCCGCTGTTCAGCCATGCCGTCAGAACTGCCACACAGATCAGCGCATAACGTTCATCATGTATCCAGTTGATGTCTGTTCCGAAAAGCTTGTCAACGATACCGATGGTCGGATCCAGCATGATCTCAAAGATCAGTGCCGCTGCGGTCGATGCGATCGCCATAGGAAGCGCATATGCGGTCGAAAACACGCGGATACCCGGAAAATTTTTATTCACCAGAAGTGCCGTCACAAGACCCAAAAACATACTGAGTCCAACTACGATCACCACAAAAATACAGGTAACGAGCAGACTGTTATAAAAAAATTTTGAAGTAAACAGATCAATATAATTGCCCAGTCCAACAAACAGCTTTGCCTGCCCCAGCTTATCCGTCATAAAAAGACTCAGATAAATCGTTTTTACAAACGGATAAAAAAGAAACAATGTAAATATAAACAGACTCGGCACCAAAAACGCATACGGTCCCGCACTGCGCCCAAGCTTTGTCACTTTTTCTTTCATCATCCAAACCTCCTCTTAAATACGTACTTCCGTATCGAAATCAAACAGATGTATATTTTCCGTATTCAGATACAGTTTCAACCTCTGTCCTTCCTCTATTTTGGCATCCGCCGGGGCCTTTGCTACGTATTTCTTTCCATACATTTCAAAATTTATCAGCTTTTCGGCTCCCAAAAGTTCCGTATTTACTACCGTTCCCTCAAGAAAATCTTCATTTGCTGCAGAATGCTGCGGCCGTTCAAGCAAAAGATCTTCCGCGCGCACACCAAAGATCAGTTTCCCTGTGTCTTTCGCCTTCACCCGCGCCCCGTCTGCTTCGTTCAGGCGGATCTGAAATTCTCCTGCCAGAAGATAAACTCCTGTTTCCTTTTCGAGCACCTGTGCCTCAAAAAAATTCATGGACGGCGTTCCAATAAATCCTGCAACAAATTTATTGGCCGGACGTTCGTAAAGATTTTTTGGCGTATCCACCTGCTGCATTCTGCCATGGTTCATAACCACGATCCTGGTTCCAAGCGTCATTGCCTCCACCTGATCGTGTGTAACATAGATTGTTGTCGTCTTCATTTTCCGCTGGAGCTGCGCCAGCTCCACACGCATCTGCGTCCGGAGCTTTGCATCCAGGTTGGAGAGCGGTTCATCCATAAGCAGTGCTCTCGGATTTCTTATAATTGCATTTCCGATTGCCACACGTTGCTTTTGCCCACCGGAAAGTTCTTTTGGTCTCCGTTCCAGCAGATTCTCAATACCAAGCATTTTTGCTGTCCTTCGGACTTTTTGATCCACTTCCTTTTTATCCTTTTTCCGCACATTCAGCGAAAATGCAATGTTATCATAAACATTCATGTTCGGATAAAGTGCATAGTTCTGAAATACCATTGCAAGATTACGATCCTTTGGTTCCTTATAATTCTCAATCTCGCCATCCATCCAGAACTCACCGCCTGTAATATCCTCGAGTCCTGCGATCATGCGCAGCAGCGTTGATTTTCCGCAGCCGGACGGACCCACCAGGATCAGGAACTCTCCTTCCTTTATTTCAAGAGAAAAGTCTGAGATTGCCTCGTAGCCGCTTTTATAAACCTTTCTCACATGCTCTAATGCCAATTTTGCCAAAATAAAACCTCCTGACAGATTTCTTTTTATTGCTCAACACTGCATATTATAAAAAATCTGCCAGGAGGTAACTATCATATTTCCGTAAACTATATGTAATTTTTTGTAAACTTTTTAAACTTTCTGTAATTTTTGTATATTTTATGTAAAATCCGCAATTTCAATCATCTTTTACTTTACTGCATCTGGTCACGGAGCTTGCGGGCTTTATCCGGATAATTCGTGATAACCGCATCCACTCCTAACTCAAACATCTTTTTCATATATTTTTCCTTATTGACTGTCCACACATGCACCTTCAGTTTTCTCTTCCTGCAGTCCTCCATGAAATTCGGATACTGAAGATTATAGAGTGCCGGATGAAGCGCATCCACTCCGAGTTTTTCACCATAAATCGGCATGTCAATGTATCCGTCCGCATAGAGCAGCCCGGTCTTTGCCTGTGGATTTAATTTTTGAATATCCCGGATCGTATAATGATTAAAGGAAGAATAGATCACCCGCTCCTCCATCCCCGCATCTTTCACCAGCGCAAGCGTTTTTTCTGCCAGTCCATCATAAAAAAACACACCCGTTTTTAATTCGATATTGATCGTCATGGATGTCGTCTTTATATACGCAAGAACCTCTTTTAAAGTCGGGATCGTCGCTTCTTTGTACTCGGGATGTGTATTGCAAAAAGTAAATTTCTTTACTTCCTCCAGGGTATAATCTCTGACATATCCCCTTCCATTGCTCACCCGGTCAATAACTTCATCATGCAGTACAACGACCTCCCCGTCCTTCGTAAGCTGAACATCCAGTTCAATGCCGTCTGCTTTCATCTCATCCGCCAGCCGGAATGCCTCCATTGTATTTTCCGGTGCATAGCCGGATGCTCCGCGATGTGCCCAAATCTTTGTCATAAATCTGCCTCCTGATCTTTCATTTCCTATATAACCAGCTTATTATATGCGTTTCATGTAAATTCTGATAGCACATGCGTGTAAAAAAGAGGTAAAAAATAACGACACCGTATATCGCTTTATCAATATACAATGCCGTTATTTTTATTTTCTTTGATACACCAAACAAAACCTATTCCTATATACGATAATATCATATAAGGAGTCCGACTTGTTCCGTTTAGATGGAGTAGACGGGAATCGAACCCGTGTCCAAAGACCTATCCCCTGTACTTCTACGAGCGTAGTCTATATATTAACATTCCCTCCGGCAGTCCCGTACAGACACGGTACTGCTTTCAGTAGCTTCATAATACGCCCGTATGCGCAAAGCTTAGCATACGTCGTTTCCTACATCGTTGATGCCTGACTTCTAATGTGTAGGTGCACTAGAGCAGACACATGCTGCAATTAGGCAGCAAGAGCTAATTCTTTATTATTGTTAGCGTTTAATTTTAATTTTGGAATTTAACGCATCACCCTGCGGCTCGCTTCTCCAGCTTCAAAACCCCTGTCGAAACCTTTACTACCCCTGATAAAATTTTATCAGAAGCCCTTACTTTTATTATATCGGCATTCTCTGTTCCAGTCAATAGGCCAGCGCCTGTTTTCTTCTGGCTTTTTTCGCCGGATCATCCCAGATTTCGCACTTTAAAATCCCGTTCCGCCTCTCTCCGCTGATCTTTCTTTGCAATATCCTGACGTTTGTCATAAAGTTTCTTTCCTTTTGCCAGTGCGATCTGCACTTTGACCAGACTTCCTTTAAAATACACCTGTACCGGAACGATCGTATAGCCTTTTTCTTTCATTTTGCCCTGCAGCTTTAAAATTTCCTTTTTGTGCATTAGGAGCTTCTTCGGGCGAAGCGGATCTTTGTTGAAAATATTTCCTTTTTCATATGGACTGATATGCATCCCATAAAGAATGACCTCACCGTTCTCAATATGGATAAACGCCTCCTTGATGCTGCATTTTCCCATACGAAGTGACTTGACCTCTGTACCGTGCAGGCTGATACCCGCCTCATAGGTCTCCTCCAGGAAATAATCATGATGTGCTTTCTTATTGTTGGCGATCAGTTTAAAATTATCCTTTGCCATTTACCTTCCCCCCTTTTATGCCAGCCTAAAATCAATGGTACGCATGACCTCATCCACATCTGCCGCAATGACGGTCACAGTCTGTCCCAGTTTATAATGTATATTCGTGTGCTCTCCGATCAATTCATAGGTCTCCTCGGAAAAATTAAAATAATCTCCGTCCAGAGATGTCACATGCACCAGTCCCTCGATCGTGTTCGGCAGCTCAACATAAAAGCCCCATGCCGTCACACCTGAGATCACGCCGGCAAATTCCTGTCCCAGGCGTTCCTTCATATACTGTACTTTCTTTAACTTGTCTGTCTCACGCTCTGCCTCATCCGCACGCCGTTCCATCTCGCTGGAATGCTTTGCGACCTCCGGCAGGATCTTTTCGTAATGCTCTGCCTTTTTGGCATTCATGCGTCCTCTGAGGCAATCCTTGATGATCCGATGAATCTGAAGATCCGGATAGCGGCGGATCGGTGATGTAAAATGACAGTAGTAATTGGTAGCCAGTCCAAAGTGCCCGGTACATTCTGTCGTATATTTTGCCTGTTTCATGGAACGAAGCGTCAGGCGGCTGATCAGAGCCTCCTCCTCCGTCCCCTCGATCTTTGAAAGCAGTTTCTGCAATTCCTTCGGGTGCACTTCATCGGAACCGATGTGCAGCGTATATCCAAAATTATTGATGAATGTAGAGAGCTTTTTTATCTTCTCCTCATCCGGGTTTTCATGGGTACGGTAAACAAACGGAACTTCCTGCCAGAAATAGTCCTGTGCCACCGTTTCATTTGCGATCAGCATAAAATCTTCGATCATCTTCGTTGCCACATTCCGCTCATACGGTTTTATGTCAACCGGCCGTCCTTTTTTATCCAAAATGATCTTGGTCTCCGGGAAATCAAAGTCGATTGAGCCGCGTTTCATACGTTTTTTCCGCAAAATGGCAGCTACATGTTCCATCATCTCAAACATCGGAACCAGTTCTTTGTATTCCGCACGTTCTGATTCATCATGGTCAGCAAGAATCTTCTTCACACTCGTATAACTCATTCTGCGATCCACTTTGATGACCGTCTCTGCAATCTTATGGTCAATAACCTTTCCCTTTTCATCGATCATCATGATACAGCTTAATGCCAGACGGTTTTCCCCTGCATTTAAGGAGCAGATGCCGTTGGACAGTTTATGCGGCAGCATCGGGATCACCCGATCCACCAGATAAACGCTGGTTCCGCGGTCTTCAGCCTCCACATCCAGCGCACTGTGTTCCTGTACATAATTGCTTACGTCTGCAATATGCACACCCAGACGGTACAGTTCTCCCTCTTTCGTCAGGGAAACCGCATCATCAAGATCCTTTGCATCCTCGCCGTCGATCGTCACCATCTGCCAGTCACGCAGATCCAAGCGTCCCGCCATATCCGCCTCGCTCACCTCATTGGAGACATTTTCCACCTGATGCATGATCTTCTGGGAAAACTCAACCGGAATATTATAGGCCTTTACCAGCGACATGATATCCACCCCCGGATCATTGATATGGCCAATGATCTCGGTCACCCTACCCTCCGGTTTCTTTCCGTCTCTGCCGTAATCCGTAATCGTTACAACAACCTTGTGTCCGGTCACAGCGCCCATGGAATGCTCCTTCGGGATAAATATATCCTTTGCAACCCTGGGATTATCCGGCACTACAAACCCGAATGTCTTGTTGTCCTCATAAGTACCAACCACCTCATTCATGCCGTGGGAAAGGATTTTTGTGATCGTTCCCTCCCTGCGTTTTCCGCTCGTTGTCGGAGAAATGACAAGCTGCACGTTATCCATATGCATCGCTCCATTCACCTGTTCCGCCGGAATAAAGATGTCCTCATCCATGCCCTCGATGGTAACAAATCCGAATCCCTTCGGATGGCTGGTAAAAACACCTGTCTCATATTTTTTCTCAGATTTTATATATTTGCCCTTTTTCGTGAGCTCAACCTTTCCGTCCATGACCAGTGCATCCATGACGCGCACAAGCTCGGCGCGGTCTTTCTTTGGCACCTGCATTAAAATCGCAAGCTCCTTTAACTTCATCGGAACATAAAGCTCATCACATATAAAATCATAGATCATCCGTTTTCTCTGTTCAAACAGTTCGTTATCCATCTGCTGTCCTTTCCACCACAGAGACTCAATTTGCTCTGCAGATCACGCTCTGAAAAGCGGTTGTCATTAACCAAAATAAGCTGCCGCTTCTGCGACAGCTTTCTTATGTTTAGAAACTTCCGATATTCAGCACTGCTGCAAGAACAAGGAACAGGATAACTCCAAGTCTTGTAAGCTTTACCAGCATGCCTTCCATCGAACGTCCTTTATTCTTTCCCCAATAGGTATCTGCCGCACCGCTGATTGCGCCGAGCCCTGCAGATTTTCCTTCCTGAAGTAAGATTACCACTGTCAAAAAAATACAAACAATTATAAATACAATTTCAACGATCGTCTTTAATACTGCCACGAATCACACCTCCTGCATCACGCATAAATTACCGCAACTTTACTTATTATAGCATAAGCCCTGCCCGTTTTCAACATTTTTTCGCAGGTCCCCGTTTTAACGCCCGCACCACCAGTGAAAACAGATCCAGGAGCATGATGACGATCGTGATCCCCATGGCGATCGCAAGTGCCAGCATTGCCGTCTCCCCCGCCTTTTCCTTCATCATTGCCGTATCACGCTGGATCAGATATTCCATCGTATAATAAAGACTGCCTCCCGGTATGAGTGGCACCAGCGCCGGTATGACAAAGATGGTCGCAGGTGCCTTTTTCACACGTGCCATAAGTTCCGCATAAAATGTTGCGAATACCGTTGCCAGAAAATATGCCATAAATTCTCCGTTCACACGGCAGACAACAAGCAGATAAAACAGCCAGGTGAGACCGCCGCCAAAAGATGCCGCCGCCAGCTTGTCCTTTTTCAGATGAAAAATAAAGGAAAATCCGAATGAACCTATCACCGCGCAGATCACCTGTATTATTTCTGTTCTCATCGGGCAAACCCTCCCATCAGAAGAATCGCACTGACAGTTCCCGCCGCGATCATTCCCGCCATCAGAAGTGACTCGCAAAGCCGGAGCATCCCGGATATCGTATCGCCGGAAAAAATATCACGCACCGCATTGGTCATAAGAATTCCGGGTATCAGAAGCATGATATCTCCGATCATGATCTTATCCGCATGAAACGGCAATCCGGTAAACTTGAAGCTCATCGCAAGCATTCCCATGATAAATGCCGCAAACAGCAGATACATCATCTGGCTCGGTACATATTTCCGAAAATACAGATCCAGAAACCAGATCGCGACAGCAATCAGTGCCGCCGCGCATCCGTCCCACATATTTCCTCCGAAAAATATGGCAAATGCACACGCCGCGATCAGATAGCCAAGCAGCATCTTCTGCGGTCTGTGGCTGTTTTTTTCTGTCTGCATGCTGCCATGATAGATCGCCGCGATCTCACCGACCGGCGGTTTGCTGCTGCACAAATAGCGGGACAGTTCATTTAATTCTTCCAGTCTCGTAAAATCCGTTGCACTCCGGTTGATACGCCTGGTCTGTGTGACCGCCGTCTCATCTTTTAACTGAAGTGTAATGACAATGCTTGATGTAATAACGAACGGATTTACCCGCTCCACCCCATAGCTCTCACAGATCCTCCGCATAGTATCCTCCACACGGCTGACCTCTCCGCCACAGATGAGCATGGCTTCCCCGATGTCTAAAACGGTTCCGAGCAGTTTTTCTGCCTCTTCCTGCGTAAGTTCTTTCAAATTTCTACCCTCTTTTGTCTGCAAGCCTGTTTTTATGCCTGTTTTACCAGCCGTTCAAATTCATCGATCTCTGCATCATAAGAATGCAGACTCATCATCCAGAATTTTTTATCCGTAAGATCGATGTCACAGATTTTTGCCACATCCTCCACTGACATGACCGGCGTACTCTTCAACATCTTTTTATACTTTTCTACAAATGCGCTGCCTTCTTTTTTGTATTTTGCATACAACCCGCGCGCAAAAAGTCCGCCGAATGCATATGGATAATTGTAAAATCCGAGATCAGCACTGTAATAATGACTCTTGCACACCCACATATAAGGATGCAGGAAGTTTTGATCCAGACCGTTTCCATAGGCTTTCTTCTGGGCATTTAACATGATCTCATTTAGTTCATCCGCAAACAAAAAGCTGTTTTTCCGCCGTTTTACCACCTCCGATTCAAACAGGAAACGGGAGTAAATATCGCACATGATCTGCGCAGCGTCGCTTAGCTGGCTCTCCAGCAATGCAAGCTTTTCCTCATCATCCGTTGTATGATCGATCGCATAGGAGGTGATCACATTCTCATTAAAGGTGGATGCTGTCTCTGCCACCGGCATGGAATAATCCATATTAAGCGGTTCATTGTCATGCACCATAAAATCATGATATCCATGACCCAGCTCATGCGCAAGCGTCACAATATCCGAAAAAGACCCGGAAAAGTTGGTCAGCACACGAAATTCTTTTTTGCTGTTTAATGCTTCACAAAAAGCACCGCCCACTTTGCCGTTTCTCGGATAAAAGTCAATCCATTCCTCGGCAAAAGCGCGCTTCATCATATCCGCCATATCCGGAGCAAAGGAAGAAAATACCGTGATCAGATAATCTCTTGCCTCTTCTGTGGTATAGCTCTTACCGCTCTTTCCAAGCGGTGCAAACAGTTCATACCACGGCAGTCCATTCTGGTAGCCAAGCTTCTCCGCCTTTAAGCGCAGATAACGCCAGAACTGCGGCATATATTCCTCCATTGCCGTAAGAAGTGCCTTTAACGTATCTTCCTGCATTCTGGCATAATACAATGTTTTTGCCAACGGAGAAGAAAATCCCCGCAGTTCACACTCGCTGATGTCCTGCATCTTGATACTGTTCAGCGCATATGCCACGGAGTCCTTAATTTTGTCATAGCAGGCAAGCTCCGCTTCATAGGCAGCCTTGCGCACCTTTTTCTCCTTACTGTAAGCCAGATTTCTCACTTCCGAAAGGGTGAGCTTCTTTCCTTCGCAGTCCGCTTCCACTGAAGACGTCAGAAATCCCTGAAGACTGCTCCATGCAGCACCGCCACTGATGTCCATCTTTGCAAGTGCTTCCTCAACATCCCCTGACAGCAGATGACGGTTATCCTGCACCATATTGCGCAGCAGGTACGCATAGGAAGCAAGAAATTCGTCTTCCTCCAGATAACGCTCCAGATCTTTTTGCTCTGCCACATATTTTGCGAACCGCGTCTCTGCTGCCCTCGTCTGATTCCGTTTCTGGCTTAATACGCCCTCATAGGAAATACTGTCCTTATCCCGGGTGTCCGCCGCACCGCGCAGTTCACAGAAGATCAGCATCTGCATGGAGAGACTTTCTAATTTCTCCAGAAGCTCCAATCCCTCTTTGATTGTTTTTTTCCCATTTTTTTCGGATAATTTCCCGGCAAAGACATTGAATGCTTCAACACACCTATCCAGTTCCTTTAAATCTTCACTCCATCGTTTATCATCAAATCCTGTATACAATACATCCAAAGACCATGTATCTCTCATCTTATTTCCTCCGTCTTATCTGTCTTTCTACTTTAGTCCCTAGATATTATATACGCATTTTCTAAATTATTCCAGTCAAATAGTCAGATTCAGATCCCCTCGTATCTTCCAAGTCCGTCCAGTTCCTCTTCGATACGCAGAAGTTCGTTGTACTTGGCAGTACGCTCCGCACGGCACGGCGCACCGGTCTTGATCTGTCCGGCATTGGTTGCAACCGCGATATCTGCAATGATGGAATCCTCCGTCTCCCCGGAGCGGTGGCTGATGACCGTCGTGTACCCGGCACTTCTTGCCATGTCGATCGCATGAAACGCCTCGGTCAGTGTTCCGATCTGATTTACCTTGATCAGGATCGAGTTCGCAACTCCCATGTCGATTCCGCACTTGAGCCGCTTTACGTTTGTCACAAACAGATCATCCCCGACAAGCTGCACTTTCTTTCCAAGCCGGTCAGTCAGACGCTTCCAGCCCTCCCAGTCCTCTTCATCCAGTCCGTCCTCGATTGAAACGATCGGATACTTTTTACAAAGTGATTCATAATAATCGATCAGTTCATCATTTGACCGGCAGGTGTCCTCCCCTGCGAAATAGTAGCAGCCTTTTTCAGCATCATAGAGCTCACTTGCTGCCGCATCCATTGCGAACATGATGTCTTTTCCCGGTTCATATCCGGCTTTTTCCACAGCACGCATCAGATAGCGGAACACCTCATCCGCATCGGAAAAATCCGGTGCGAAGCCGCCCTCGTCGCCGACACTCGTGGAATACCCCTCCTTATCCAGTATCTGACGCAGGAAATGGTAAACCTCTGTTCCCATGCGCAGTCCGTCATGAAATGTCTCCGCCCCGACCGGCATGATCATAAATTCCTGAAAGTCCACGCTGTTGTTTGCATGCTTGCCACCGTTTAGGATATTCATCATCGGCACCGGCAGTTTTCTCGTATAGCTGCCGCCCAGATAACGGTATAATGGCATATGAAGCGCCACTGCCGCCGCTCTTGCCACTGCCATGGACACGGAAAGAATTGCATTTGCCCCAAGATGCTCCTTGTTTTCCGTACCGTCCAGCTGGATCAGCAACGAATCAATTTCAAGCTGCTGCAGCGCATTTTTCCCGATCAGTTCTTTTGCAATCTTGTCATTTACATTACAGACCGCCTGTTTCACGCCAAGCCCGAAATAGCGCTCCTGTCCGTCTCTTAACTCCACTGCTTCAAATTTTCCGGTGCTCGCGCCGGACGGGACACTCGCCCGTGCGGAAATCCCATGTTCTAAGGTCACAACGGTCTCCACGGTAGGATTTCCACGGGAATCTAAGATTTCTCTTGCATGTACATCTGTGATTTTCAAATTTAAACTCATAATTGCCTCCATTTACCTTTTTTCATAGTTTCTGTAAATAAGGCTTTTTTATGCATACTTTGTGATCTGTCATTGCAGAAAGAGCCGTACGCTTATAGCAAGCATACGGCTCTCTTTCATACAGTCTCTTTTTTATTGATTTAAAAATTTTTTATACATTGATCTCTGCTTTGACACCAAGCAGTTCTTTGTTGGCATCCAGAACCGGATTTACCACGTCACGTAAGAATACATTTACCTGATACGGCGCTCTGCCGACATATTTTGCAGGTTCCATATTTGCCTCAAGTTCTTCCAGTGTAAGGTTAAAGGACTTGTCCGCTGCGATCAGTTCAAGCAGGTTATTCTCTTTGCCTTCCTGTTTTACATTCTTTCCTGCTTCCATGGAAAGCTGACGGATCTTCTCATGCAGTTCCTGACGGTCTCCGCCTTTCTTTACCGCATCCATCATGATATTCTCGGTTGCCATGAACGGCAGTTCTGCCATCATGTGTTTGCGGATGACCTTATCATATACGACAAGCCCGTCCACTACATTTAAGCACAGATCCAGAATACCATCGATCGCAAGGAATCCTTCCGGAATGGAAAGACGCTTATTTGCGGAGTCATCCAGGGTACGCTCAAACCACTGTGTTGCGGAGGTGATCGCCGGATTTAATGCATCCACCATCACATAGCGGGAAAGAGAAGCGATTCTTTCACTGCGCATCGGATTTCTCTTGTATGCCATCGCAGAGGAACCGATCTGATTTTTTTCAAACGGTTCTTCCACCTCTTTTAAGTGCTGCAGCAGGCGGATATCGTTGGACATCTTGTGTGCGCTTGCCGCAATGCCTGCAAGCACATTTGCCACGCGGGTATCCACTTTTCTGGAATAAGTCTGTCCGGATACCGGATAGCACTCTTTAAAGCCCATCTTAGCAGCGATCATCGGATCGATCTTGTCGATCGTCTCCTGATCTCCGTCAAACAGTTCAAGGAAGCTTGCCTGTGTACCGGTCGTTCCTTTGGAACCGAGAAGCTTTAAGCTGTCGAGTACATAGTCAAGATCCTCTAAATCCATTAAAAATTCCTGCGTCCAGAGTGTTGCGCGCTTTCCTACGGTTGTCGGCTGTGCCGGCTGGAAATGGGTAAATGCAAGCGTCGGAAGTTCCTTGTACTGATCTGCAAATTTTGCCAGTTCCGCGATCACATTGATTAATTTCTTGCGCACCAGAAGCAGCGCTTCTTTCATGATAATAATATCGGTATTGTCTCCGACATAGCAGGACGTCGCGCCGAGATGGATGATACCCTTTGCTTTCGGGCACTGTTTTCCAAACGCATACACATGGGACATAACATCATGACGTACCTGTTTTTCCCGTTCCTTTGCCACATCATAATTGATGTCATAGATATGTGCTTTCATCTCATCGATCTGATCCTGCGTGATCTCCGGTTCGCCCTTTTCATTCTTAAGACCAAGTTCCATCTCAGTCTCTGCCAGAGCGATCCACAGTTTTCTCCAGGTAGAAAATTTCATGTCCTGTGAAAAAATGTGCTGCATTTCTTTACTTGCATAACGCTCGGAAAGCGGACTGCTGTAACCATCTGTATTCATATCTTTTCCCTCACTTTTGTTTTCGTAGCTTCTTATTTTTCGTAACTTCCCCGGATATCTTCCTTCGGCGGCTCAAGCGGATAGGTTCCATTGAAACAGCCTTTGCAGATAGGAAGTCCCTCTGAGAGTTCCTCCAGGCGCTCTACGCCAAGATACCCCAGAGAATCTGCGCCGATAATCTCGCGGATCTCATCGATCGTACGGTTGTAGGCAATAAGCTGCTCCCGTTCCGGAATATCGGTTCCGAAATAGCACGGCCATAAAAATGGCGGTGAGCTGATCCTTACATGCACCTCAGTCGCCCCGGCGTCTCTTAGCATCTTTACGATACGGTCGGACGTCGTACCACGCACAATAGAGTCATCGATCATAATGATACGCTTGCCCGCAACTGCTTCCTTTAATACATTTAACTTCACACGCACACTGGACTCACGGCTGCTCTGCTTTGGCTTGATAAAGGTTCTGCCCACATAGCTGTTTTTGACGAACGCCGTTCCGTAAGGAATTCCAGACTGCATGGAATAACCAAGTGCCGCTGCGTTTCCGGACTCCGGAACACCGACAACCAGATCTGCATCCACCGGAGAATCCATGGCAAGGAAACGCCCCGCCTTAATTCTGGAACCATAGACACTGACACCATCAATATGGCTGTCCGGTCTTGCAAAATAAATATATTCAAAAATACAACGTGCCTCTTTTTCCGGGGCAAGCGCAAGGGACATATCGGACTGGATGCCGCCTTCCGGTGAGATCGTAACTACCTCCCCCGGGCGGACATCACGGACGAATTCCGCTCCGATCGTCTCTAAGGCACAGGTCTCGGAAGTGATGATATAGGCATTGTCTCTCTTTCCGATACAAAGCGGTTTAAAACCGAACGGATCTCTTGCACCGATCAGCTTACGCGGACTTGCCACTACCAGAGAGAACGCACCCCTTAACTTTGCAACCGCACGTCTTACCGCTTCCTCCGCTGTCTTGGAATTCAAACGCTCTCTCGCAATATGATACGCGATCACTTCCGTATCGATCGTTGTCTGGAAAATTGCTCCGGTGTATTCAAGATCATGTCTCAGTTCATTTGCATTGATCAGGTTTCCGTTATGTGCCAGCGCAAGTGTGCCCTTGACATAATTTAATACAAGCGGCTGTGCATTTTCTCTTGTGGAGGCTCCTGCAGTAGAATAGCGGACATGTCCCACTCCGATATCCCCGTTTAGTTTTCCGAGGATCTCCGGTGTAAATACCTCATTGACAAGTCCCATGTCCTTATAGGACTGCACCTTTCCTTTCGGACCGCTCGTATCGCTGACCGCAATACCGCAGCTTTCCTGTCCTCTGTGCTGCAGTGCAAACAATCCATAATAAATAGTAGACGCAACATCGCCGCCATTAAAGTCATACATGCCAAAGACTCCGCATTCTTCATGCAGTCCGTCAAACGGCAGCGGCTTTTTTTCCAATTCCTTTGTTTTCATGGGTTCTCCTATTATCTTGTGAATTTCTTTCCGGTCAACAGTTCAAATGCCTCTTTGTACTTGTCTACAGTCTTTGTCACGATCTCATCCGGAAGCAGACCTTCATTGTCCGGATTTGCTTTTAACCAGTCTCTTACAAACTGTTTGTCGAAGGAAGGCTGTGATTTTCCGGCTTCGTAGCCTTCCAGCGGCCAGAATCTGGAACTGTCCGGTGTGAGCATCTCGTCACCAAGCACTACATTTCCGTTCTCATCCAGACCAAACTCAAATTTGGTATCTGCAATGATGATGCCCTTGCTTAACGCATACTCTGCACATTTCTTATAAAGTGCAATCGTATACTCCTTGATCTTTGCGGCATATTCTGCACCTTTCTCTGCGCCGTAGATCTTTTCCAAGACCTTCACACTCTCCTCATAGGAAATATTTTCGTCATGCAGACCAAGCTCAGCTTTTGTACTCGGAGTGTAGATCGGCTCCGGCAGCTTGTCGGATTCCTTCAATCCTTCCGGCAGTCTGATTCCGCAGACAGTACCGTTCTCCTGATAGCTCTTCCAGCCACTTCCGGTTATGTATCCACGCACGATGCACTCGATCGGAAGCATCTCCAATTTGCGACATTCCATGCTGTTGCCGTCAAATTCCGGTTTGCGGAAGAACTCCGGCATATCCTTAACATCTGTAGAAAGCATATGGTTTGGAACAATATCCTTTGTATAATCGAACCAGAACTTTGACATCTGTGTCAAAATTGCCCCTTTGTCTGTAATCTTATTCTTCAAAATAACATCAAACGCAGAGATACGGTCTGTTGCAACAATGATCAGACTGTCTCCATTATCATAGACCTCACGTACTTTTCCCTCTTTAATTGGTTTAAATTCCTGATTGCTCATCTTTGTCCTCCATTCAATGCTTGCTAAGATAATTTATCCATTGTTAAAATTATAATACAGGCGTTTCCTTTTCGTCAATGCGAAGCGCCCGAATCCGCTTTTTTTGCATGTAGAAAAAAGGACTTCTTTTATTAATATTTTTGTATAATTTCATTGTCTTATTAGCAGTTCTTATAATCATAAAGTGTTTTCATAATAGAAAGAGAAAGCATGGTCTGCCGCTTCCCGGTAAAACACGCTTTCTCTTTTTCTCTGTTTTTATTCTTTCTTTTTTATTCCTGCTGCTCTCTTTCTTTCGTCTCCCGCTTTTCCAGTTCATCTGCTTCATGCCGGATCGCAATATAATTATGCACAAACAGAAAGATGGATATGAGTACAACAATTCCCGGTATCACAAGCCCGAGAGTCTTTCCCGTCTCCGAAATCTTTCCCGCCGCGCAGATGATCGCAAACGCCGCATAATACATACAGCAGAAGATCGTCACCACAAGAGGTATGATCACTTTTTTTAACTTCATACAGGTTCCTCCAAAGATCCCGTCCTGATCTTATTTCTTGATCAGAAGGGACTCGCCTGTCATTTCAGCCGGCTTTTCCATGCCCATCATATTGATCATCGTCGGGATGATGTCTGCAAGACGGCCATTCTCTTTTAAGGTATAAGCCGGATCAGCATTGATCAGGATAAACGGAACCGGATTGGTCGTATGTGCGGTAAACGGAGCCCCTGTCTCATAGTCAATGAGCTGCTCTGCATTCCCGTGATCTGCACACAAGAATGCCTGTCCGCCAACTTCTTTTAATGCCTCTACTGCTTTTCCAACACAGGTATCTACGGTCTCAACTGCTTTAACGGCAGCTTCCATGATTCCGGTGTGACCTACCATGTCAGGGTTTGCAAAGTTTACAATGATCACATCATATTTGTCGGAACGGATCGCTGCACACAGCTTGTCACATACTTCCGGTGCACTCATCTCCGGCTGAAGATCATAGGTGGCAACCTTCGGGGATTTTACCAGGATACGGTCTTCGCCCGGATTCGGCTCTTCCACACCACCGTTAAAGAAGAAAGTGACATGCGCGTATTTCTCTGTCTCTGCGATTCTTGCCTGTGTCTTTCCGTTCTTTGCAAGATATTCGCCAAAGGTATTGGTCAGATGTACTTTCTTAAAAGCAATCTCTTTGTTCGGAATTGTCTCGTCATACTCTGTAAAGCAGACAAAGTTTACATTCTTTCTTGCACCACGGTCAAATCCGTCAAATTCATCTGCGCAGAATGCTCTTGTCATTTCTCTTGCGCGATCCGGACGGAAATTGTAGAAAATAATGGAATCTCCATCGTTTACAGTTGCAACCGGCTTTCCGTCTTTTTCGATCACAGTCGGAACTACAAACTCATCGGTCACATCCTTTGCATAGGAAGCATCCAGTGCTGCCAGTGCATCTTCTGCTTTCTCGCCCTGTCCCTCTGCAATTGCACGGTAAGCTTTTTCCACACGATCCCATCGGTTGTCACGGTCCATTGCATAATAACGTCCTTCCAGGGAAGCTATCTCACCGACACCGATCTCTTTCATTTTTGCCTGAAGCTCTTCTACAAATCCCTTTGCAGAAGTTGGTGCTGTATCACGTCCGTCTAAGAAGCAGTGTACATAGACTTTTTCAACACCTTCTCTTTTTGCCATCTCAAGCAAGCCATACAGATGTGTATTGTGGCTGTGTACACCACCGTCGGATAACAGTCCGAACAGATGAAGTGCAGAACCGTTTTTCTTTGCATTGTGCATACCATCTAAAAGTGCTTCATTCTTGAAGAAATCTCCGTCTCCGATCTCTTTTGTAATTCTGGTAAGCTCCTGATATACGATTCTTCCTGCGCCCATATTCATATGACCCACTTCCGAGTTTCCCATCTGACCATCCGGAAGACCTACTGCAAGTCCGCTGGCATACCCTTTTACAAACGGGTAATCTTTCATGAGGCCGTCAATCACCGGTGTTTTGGCCTGTGCCACAGCATTTCCTTCTGTCTTGTCATTTAAGCCGAATCCGTCCAAGATCATCAATACGGTTGGTTTTTTACTCATAATCGTTTTCCTCTTTTCTTTGATTTTCGTTTTATTTATTCCCGGAAATAGATATCCGGTATGTATCTGCAACTACTTTCATAATTACCGCAAACATTATACACTATTGTCAAGGATTTCACAATATTTTATTCCAAAAATGCAAAGAGGATAACCGGGGAAAACCGGTTATCCTCTCTGTTTTATGTTTACATGACAGTAAGTGTTTCTTATTTGTAGTTTACAATCTTACCAAAATCAGCCTTTAAGGAAGCTCCTCCAACCAATCCGCCGTCAATATCCGGTTTTGCGAATAATTCAGCAGCATTTCCTGCATTTACAGATCCGCCGTACTGGATACGAACTGCTTCTGCTGTTGCTTCACCGTATACTTCTTTGATGCATGCACGGATTGCACCGCAAACTTCTTCCGCCTGATCAGAAGTAGCAGTTTTTCCGGTTCCGATTGCCCAGATCGGCTCATATGCGATAACCATGGAAGCAACCTGCTCTGCAGTAACACCTGCAAGGTCAGATTTGATCTGCATACGGATCCAGTCCAAGGTAATGCCCATTTCTCTCTGCTCTAAGGACTCTCCACAGCAAAGGATCGGAGTAAGTCCGGCTTCAAGTGCTTTCTTTACTTTCTTGTTGATCATGCAGTCACACTCTTTGAAGTAATCACGTCTCTCAGAATGTCCTAATACTACATATTTTACGCCAGCGTCAACTAACATTTCAGCAGAGATCTCTCCGGTGTAGGCACCTTTCTCTTCGAAATACATGTTTTCTGCACCAACTGCAACGTTTGTTCCCTTTACAGCTTCTACAACCGGAACGATATCGATTGCCGGTACACAGTAAACAACATCTACGTCATCACTTTTTACTAACGGTTTTAATTCTTCTACTAATTTAACAGCCTGGCTCGGAGTCATGTTCATTTTCCAGTTGCCGGCTACGATTTTCTTTCTTGCCATTTTTATTTCTCCTTAATACACTGAATATATTGTCAATCACCAAGTTGCTTTCGGTCTACTTATCGTTTGCTGCTGCAACACCCGGTAATTCTTTGCCTTCCAAGAACTCTAAGGATGCACCACCACCTGTGGAGATATGGCTCATCTTGTCACCAAATCCAAGCTGGTTAACTGCTGCTGCGGAATCACCACCACCGATAATTGTGGTAGCATCTGTATCAGCAAGTGCCTGAGCTACAGCAATTGTACCTTTTGCAAGAACCGGATTCTCAAAGATACCCATCGGTCCGTTCCATACAACAGTCTTGGCTGTCTTTACAGCATCTGCATATAAAGCTGCTGTCTTAGGTCCGATATCAAATCCAGCCATATCAGCCGGCATCTTATCTGCGTCATATACTTTTACATCGATCTGTGCATCGATCGGATCCGGGAATGCGGTTGCTGCTACAGAATCTACCGGAAGAAGTAATTTCTTTCCAAGTTTTTCTGCCTTGTCCATCATTTCCTTGCAGTAATCGATCTTTGTATCATCTACTAATGATTTTCCAATCTCATAGCCCTTTGCTTTTAAGAATGTATAAGCCATACCACCACCGATGATCAAGGTATCACATTTCTCAAGCAGGTTGGAGATAACGTTTAACTTATCTGCAACTTTTGCACCACCAAGGATAGCAACGAACGGTCTTACCGGATTTTCTACTGCATTTCCGAGGAAGTCGATCTCTTTCTGCATCAGATAACCAACAACTGCAGTATCAACCAGTGCAGCAACACCTACGTTAGAGCAGTGTGCTCTGTGTGCAGTACCAAATGCGTCGTTTACGAATACATCGCAGATAGAAGCAAGGTCTTTGGAGAATGCTTCTCCGTTCTTTGTCTCTTCTGCTCTGAAACGTGTATTCTCAAGCAAGATAACGTCTCCGTCCTTCATTGCTTCAACTGCGGCTCTTGCGTTCGGTCCAACTACTTCCGGATCTGCAACGAATTTTACTTCCTGTCCTAATAATTCAGAAAGTCTTACTGCTACCGGAGCAAGTGTCTTTGTCTTTTTATCTTCTTCTGTCTTTACTTTTCCAAGATGGGAGCAGAGAATAACCTTTCCACCGTCTGCGATCAGTTTCTTGATCGTCGGAAGTGCTGCAACCAGACGGTTCTCATCTGTGATCTTTCCATCCTTTAACGGTACGTTGAAATCACATCTGCAAAGAACTCTTTTTCCCTTTACATTGATATCATCTACTGTTTTCTTGTTTAATGACATACTATGTCCTCCTTTTTCATAACAGGCCTTCACCTGGAGTTTTCTTTCTTACAGAGCAGAGCAAACAATGCGCATCCGCTCTGATCAGCGGTCGTCAAATGTACGCTCGTGCAAGCGCGGCGTCCATTTTCCTCGTCGCCATTACAAAAAACAGGGTCCGGTCCCAAAAAAGACCGGACCCTGCGTTGAGTCTTATCCGCGTGAATGAAACCTCATTCTGCGACTTCATCCTGAATCTGCAGATCGATTATGCTAATTCAGAGAAGTATTTGATTGTACGAACCATCTGAGATGTGTAGCTGTTCTCATTGTCATACCATGAAACAACCTGTACTTCATATAAATCATCAGCAACTTTGGAAACCATTGTCTGAGTTGCATCAAATAAAGAACCAAATCTCATACCAACGATATCAGAAGATACGATCAGGTCTTCATTGTAACCGAAAGATTCGTTAGCTGCTGCTTTCATAGCTGCATTGATTGCTTCAACAGTTACGTCTGCTTTCTTAACAACTGCTGTTAAGATTGTTGTAGAACCAGTCGGAACCGGAACACGCTGTGCAGATCCGATTAATTTTCCGTTCAGTTCCGGAATAACAAGTCCGATTGCCTTTGCAGCACCGGTGCTGTTCGGAACGATGTTAACTGCTGCTGCTCTGGATCTTCTTAAATCGCCTTTTCTCTGCGGTCCATCAAGAGTCATCTGATCACCAGTGTAAGCATGGATTGTTACCATGATACCAGACTGGATCGGAGCAAATTTATTTAATGCATCAGCCATAGGTGCTAAGCAGTTTGTGGTACAGGAAGCTGCAGAAATGATGGTATCTGTTGCTTTCAGAGTTGTATGGTTTGTATTGTAAACGATGGTAGGAAGGTCATTTCCAGCCGGAGCTGAGATAACAACTTTACGAGCACCAGCGTTGATGTGAGCCTGTGCTTTTTCTTTGCTTGTATAGAAGCCGGAGCACTCTAATACAACGTCTACTTTTAATTCTCCCCATGGGCAGTTGTTTGCATCCGGGAAAGCGTAGATCTTGATTTCTTTTCCATCAACAGTGATAGAATCTTCACCAGCAGATACCTTGTCTGCTAATTCATATTTACCCTGAGATGAATCATATTTTAACAAATGTGCCAGCATCTTCGGGCTTGTTAAATCGTTGATTGCTACTACTTCGTATCCTTCTGCTCCAAACATCTGTCTGAATGCAAGACGACCGATACGGCCGAAACCATTAATTGCTACTCTTACTGCCATGTCTTAATTCCTCCTAAATTTAAATGATTAAGATTCTTTTTCTGTGGACTTGTCCGCCCAACTGCTATTATTCTAACTAATTTCACTGCAAAATTCAAGTGGGTTTCTACACTTTGTTAATTTTTTCACCATTTCTTTTCTTCCCAATTCGTATTCTAACAGATTTTACAAGTATTTATTCCATGTTCCCTGTTTATTTTGACAAAATGTTAAAATAGTTGTCTGTTTTTCTGTATAATGTGTATAAGGAATTGTTTTTCCGCGAATACAATTTTCCTGTTTTGTTGGAACAATCGTGCAAAAATTGCCTGTCCGTATTGTTTTTGCCGGATTCCTATTGAAATCCCCGTTCATTTCTCCCTATAATAACGGTAGTCAGACAATAAAGGAGGATACTCTATGCTTTGGGATACACATATGCACTGTGCTTTTTCCGGTGACAGCGATGCCGACCCGGAACTTATGATACAAAGTGCCATCGAAAAACATCTGGATGGCATCTGCTTTACCGATCACCTGGATTATGACTACCTGGAAGAACCGGAGCTGTTTCTTTTGGCTTTTCCCGCCTATCAGGAGCGGATAGCTGCCTTAAGGGAAAAATATGCTGCAAAGCTTCCGGTTCTCTGGGGAATCGAGCTTGGTCTCCAGCCACATCTGGCAGACAGGCTTTCCGGTGTGACAACACAGCATCCTTTTGACTTTGTGATCGGTTCGTCTCATGTTGTACATGGACAGGACCCTTACTATTCCTCTTTTTTTGACGGAAAGACCGAAAAGGAAGCCTACACGGAATATTTCGTCTCTATTCTGGAGAATCTGGATGCTTTTACGGATTTTGATGTCTATGGTCATATCGACTATGTCGTCCGCTACGGTCCAAACCGGAACGCGGATTATTCCTATGCCAGATATGCAGATGTGCTGGATGAGATCTTAAAAAAACTGATCTGCCTGGGCAAGGGAATCGAGATCAACACCGGCGGTTTCAAATACGGGCTTGGTCACCCGAACCCTTCTGAGGAGATTTTAACCCGCTACCACGAGCTTGGCGGTGAGATCTTAACGATCGGTGCAGATGCTCACAAACCGGAACATGTGGCATATGATTTCGGGAAAGTACCGGAACTTTTAAAAGCCTGCGGTTTTTCGTATTATACTGTTTTCAGGAACCGGAAACCGGAATTTTTCAAACTTCCTTAACAGCAAAAGATCAGGGTCTGCTTCCTTTCCGGAGGTTTCCCTGATCTTCTTTTTCTGCCGTCAGTGCAGCGTTTTTTCATATTCTTTGTATGCAAGCGTCTTTTCACGGAGCTTCCCGACACAGTCCTTTAAGCACTCCACCGTATATGCGATCTCCTCCGGTGTTGTATTTTTGCCGAGCGTCAGACGAAGCGACCCGTATGCGATCTCCTCCGGCACACCGATTGCCCGAAGCACATGGGACACCGGTTTTTCACCAGCGGAACATGCCGAGGCGGTAGACGCGCAGATTCCTTTCATATCTAACAAGATCAGCAGATTTCCGCCCTCTACAAACTGAAAGCAGAAATTTGCGTTATTCGGCAGCCTGTTTTCTCTCCCCCCGTTTAAACGTGTATACGGAATTTCCCTCAGCACACTTTCTATCAGTTGATCGCGCAGTTTTTCCTCCCGTGCCATGCGGTAGGGCATTTCGATCCGTGCAAGCTCCGATGCCTTTCCAAAACCTACGATCCCAGGCACATTTTCAGTTCCCGCGCGCCTGCCGCGCTCCTGTCCGCCCCCGTCAATATAAGATTTGAGCGGTGTCCCTTCCCTGATATACAAAAAGCCGACTCCCTTCGGGCCGTAAAGCTTGTGACTGCTGGTGCTTAACATATCCACCGGGATCTCTCTTACCGAGATCGGGATCTGTCCATATGCCTGCACAGCATCCGTATGAAACAGGATCTTCTTTTCGCGCGCGATCTGTGCGATCTCTGCGATCGGCTGTATGGTTCCGATCTCATTGTTCGCGTACATAACCGAGATCAGGATCGTATTCGGGCGGATTGCACGCTTTAATTCATCCAGTTTCACTTTTCCTGTCTCATCCACATTCAGGTAGGTAATGCGGAAGCCTTCTTCCTCCAGTGCCTTACAGCTGTTCAAAACAGCATGATGTTCGATTTTCGTCGTAATAATGTGATTTCCTCTTCTGCGGTACATCCGGGCAGCCGTTTTCAGTGCCCAGTTATCCGCCTCACTTCCTCCCGAGGTAAAATAAATTTCTTCCGGTTTTGCCTCTATTACATCCGCAGCCTGTCTGCGCGCATGTTCCACCGCGTCCTTACTGACCTTTCCCAGATCATACAGTGTGGATGCATTCCCGTATTTTCCAAATAAAAAAGGCTGCATTGCTTCGAGTACCTCCGGAGCGATCTGCGTGGTAGCCGCATGGTCCAGATATATCATTCCCGGCATTTCATTCCCTCCAATTTTGCCTCACATTTTGTTCTTTCTCTTTCTCCCGTTACATATATTAAACAAAAATCCGACCCGTTCTTTTTTCAAAGGAGGTCTTTTCTTGAAACACAGCCTGCCACTTAAAAACTCACTGATTGCAGGAACCCTGCTCCTTACCCTCGCAGGTTCACTCAGCAGGGTAATCGGTTTCTTTTATAGAATATTCTTAAGCCGCACCATTGGTGCAGAAGGAATCGGAATTTACCAGCTTATTTTTCCTCTTCTGGCATTAAGCATTTCACTTACTTCCTCCGGTATCCAGACTGCCGTCTCCAAATTTACCGCCGAAAAGTTCGCGGAAAAGCACGCCGGTGAGGCCTATCTCTGCCTCTATGCCGGTCTCTTTCTCTCAATTGCCAGTTCCCTGTTGGCCTGCGCTTTTTTGTATTTTAATGCCGACATGCTCGCCGCTAATTATCTCGATGAGCCGCGCTGCGCCAATCTTATCCGGATCATGGCTTACTCCCTGCCGTTTTCTTCGGTTCATGCCTGTGCAAACGGCTACTACTACGGTGCAAAAAAGGCTGCCATTCCCGCCGTCTCACAGCTTTTAGAACAGCTTGTACGGGTAGCTTCTGTCTATGTCATCTGCCTCATATACACAGAAAACGGCACTGCACTCTCTCCAAAGATCGCAGTCTGGGGAATCGTCTGCGGAGAAATCTTTTCCGCACTTTTCTGTATTACCGTTCTGCCTTTTAAAAAACAGGAGGGACAGTTCTCTGTCATGTTAAAAAATATTGCGCTTTTTTCCCTCCCGCTAACCGCAAACCGCGTTGCCCTAAACTTTTTCCAGAGTCTGGAAGCTCTCATGATCCCATCAAGGCTGCGCTTCTTCGGTTATACACAGTCGGAAGCTTTAAGCGTATTCGGCATTCTGACCGGAATGGCATTGCCCATGATCCTGTTTCCGAATGTTCTGACCAACTCCGTCGCCGTCATGCTGCTTCCCGCCATTTCAGAAGCAAAGGCAAGACATGACCACACGCTCATTTTCCGTGCAATTAAAAAGACCATTGAATCCTGTATGATCCTTGGTCTTATGAGTACACTGTTCTTTCTGCTGTCCGGCCGCCTGATCGGCGAATATGTTTTCGAAAACACGCTTGCCGGCACTTTTATCAGCACCCTAAGCTGGATCTGTCCTTTTTTGTTTCTGTCCACCACACTGACCAGCATTCTGCACGGACTGGGCAAACCGACCGCCACTTTTCTTTTAAATCTTTTAAGCAGCGGCATCCGCATTCTCGGTATCTACGTGTTTGTGCCCCTCTTTGGCATCCGTGCCTATCTGATGGCGATGCTGCTCTCCCAGTTATTTTTATCCGGTGGAGCCACGCTTCTGCTTGCCCGCATCTGCCGGAAGTCCACCATCTGACAGACGTCAACTGTCTGACCAAAAACACGCCTGCTTTTGCTCTATAGGAAAGATCATAATTACACTTTTTATCACATTAACGTAACGAGGTCTTTCCTATAGCGTAAAAAGACCCGCTGCAGATCAAACGTCTGCAACGGGTCTTCAAACTTTATCGTGCTTCAAAATGAAGTTTTATACTCTGGATAAATATTCTCCGGTTCTTGTATCGATCTTGATCACGTCATCCTGCTCTACGAATAACGGTACGCTTACCGTTGCCCCGGTCTCTACTGTTGCCGGCTTGGTAGCGCCTGTCGCAGTATCTCCCTTGAAGCCCGGTTCTGTCTCTGTAACCTGTAACTCTACGAACAGAGGCGGTTCCACTGCAAATACGTTGCCGTTGTGGGAGCATACTTTACACATTTCGTTCTCCTTCACGAACTTTAATGCATCACCGATCGTGTTGGTATCCAATGCTACCTGATCGTATGTCTCTACATCCATGAAGTAGTATAAATCTCCGTCTTTGTATAAATACTGCATATCTTTTCTGTCAATACGCGCCTGCGGACATTTCTCTGTCGGGCGGAATGTCTTTTCAACCACACCACCGTTGATGATATTCTTTAACTTTGTGCGGACGAAAGCTGCGCCTTTACCCGGCTTTACATGCTGAAATTCAATAATCTGATAAATGTTTCCTTCATATTCGATCGTAATTCCGTTTCTAAAATCTCCTGCTGAAATCATTCGATATTCCTCCTTAAATCTGTCTGGGAATGTCACCCACTCGTTTCATTTTATAATAAACAGGCCTATATTTCAACCTTTTTTTTACGGTTCTGCCTTATCTTTCCTCAATTTCATGAATCAGCGCCACACGTTTCTCATGTCTGCCGCCCAGAAATTTGGCATCCAGGTATGCTTTTACAATATCTTTTGCTGTCTCCATGCCCACGATTCTTGCACCAAATGCAATGATATTCGCATTGTTATGCTCTTTTACCAGATGTGCGGTTGTCACATCCGAGCACACTGCCGCACGCACGCCTTTTACTTTATTGGCCGCGATGGAAATACCGACCCCTGTGCCACAGATCAGGACTCCACAGTCTGCCTCTCCTGCTGCAACGGCTCTGCCGACTTTTTCTCCATAGACCGGATAATCGCAGCTCTCATTGCTGTCTGTGCCATAATTTACGACCTCATGCCCAAGCTCTTCCAGATATCTGCTGATCTCCTTTTTCATTTCCACTGCCGCATGATCATTTCCGATTGCAATTTTCATTTTCTTTCCTCCTGATTTTTCCTTATATAGCGTTTATAAAAAAATAATACGATCTTTTCCAGATACCGCTTTAACACGATCTGTATCTCTTCCTTCGGATGAATCGGTTTGACCAGGATCGTCCGTATTCCCGCGCGGTTTGCACCGTATATATCCGTAAAAATCTGGTCTCCGACGAACAGTGTATCCGTTTCATCCGTATGCATCAGTTCCATTGCTTTTTTATAATTTTTCACAGACGGCTTGCCCGCCTTGAAAATGTAGTTCACCTGCACATCATCATTGAACATTCTAACACGCGGTTCTTTATTGTTTGACAGCAGGCAGCAGGTATAGCCAAGCTCTTTTAAATGTGTAAAAAGTTTTTTTGCACGCTCGTCCGCCCTGGCTCCGTGTGGCACAAGCGTATTATCGATATCAAAGATCAGTCCGCGGTATCCCTCTTCATAAAACCGGTCAAAATCGATCACATACGTGGAATCCACATAGGACCCCGGATAAAATTTCTGTAACATGTATTCCTCCGTCTTTTATGATTTTATGATCGCAGATATCTGTTTAAAGGACAGTGTTCCTGCCACTTCCGAGAGCTCATATAAAATGGACTCATAGGTCGTAAAGGTCACGCCTTCCATCTGCGCCCGCAGAAATGCTGTCTGTTTGTCTGCCAGATCCCGCGCGGTAATGCAGTCTGCCACCAACACCGGGCGGTAACCGGCTTCCTTTATATCAAGCGCTGTCTGCAATACACAGATATGTGCCTCCATGCCACAGATGATAATGTTCCTGCATGCTTCCGGCAACGCATCCCGCACTGCTTTTTCACCCCACGCGCTAAAAGAAAGCTTGTCAAATTCTTCTGCCTCGCCAGCCGCTTCTTTGATCTGCGCAATATTATCACCGAGTCCCTTTTTATACTGCGTGGTCAGGATTCTCGGAACCTCAAGTACCTGCATTCCATGCAGAAGCTTTACGGATTTTTCCAGAAACCTTTCCCGTTCTGCGACTGCGGGAACCAGCTTTTCCTGATAATCGATCACCATGCATACGGATTCTTCCGGTCTGATTCTCATTGTTTTCCTCCTCAAAAAAGGGGCTATGTATCACACATAAGCCCCCTGCTCTTTTTACTGGATCTCAAAATTTTCGTTGGTACGGATCTTCTCCCAGTCAATTCCGGTACTGGTCACTCTTCCGTTGCCAAGATTCTCCCCTACAAAAAACTGATACTGCTGAAGCACCTGATCCCTCTTCATATCAGAAATCGCTTTCTCCACATCCAGACTCATCAGATCACTGTGTATGCCCTTTAACTCATACTCTGCATCCGGATTGTACTGCTTCGCATAATCAAACTGCGTTTCCTTCTCTGTATGCGGTGCTGCATAACCGTTGTCTGTCTCTGCGGTCCGGGCACCCTGCTGCCGTCCGGTCTCAGCTGCCGCTTCCGGTGTCTGCACGATCCCTGTCCTGGACGATTCCAGATTTCTTATGGAATTGTAATTATCAATGTCAGTAATTGGACGTATTCCTGTTATGTTCATTGCTCACCAGCTCTTTATCCACATGTATTTCCTGTTACTTATCCAGAATCTTCTTTAACTCATTCATAAAAGTATTGACATCCTTAAACTCACGGTATACGGACGCAAAACGGACATAGGCAACCGCCTCTAAGTCCTTTAATTTATCCATGACGATCTCTCCGATCACGGAAGTCGGGATCTCTTTTTCCTCCCGGTTAAAAATCTCTGTCTCCACTTCATCCACCAGATCATTGATCTGATTGATGGATACCGGACGCTTATGGCATGCACGCAGCACACCGGCCGTAATCTTGGAACGGTCATACTGTTCTCTGCTGTTATCCTTTTTTATGACTACAAGCGGTATCGTCTCTACCTTCTCATACGTCGTAAATCTCTTTTTACAGTCATCACACAATCGTCTGCGCCGGATCGAAGTATTATCATCTGCCGGTCTTGAATCAATGACCCTGGTCTCATCACTGCCGCAAAACGGACATTTCATGTCGTTTTCCTCCCACACGGACAGGAAAAGCCATTTTCTCCCTGTCACGGACTTACTGCTTTTAAGTATAACTTTCCGTGCTGCTCTTGTCAACATGATATATCGGACATTCCGCCACTTTTCATTTCCCTTTTATAGCTTGTGTTTTGCATCATCCAGGCAGATATCCACCAGTATGATGTCCCGTCCGATACATTTGATGTTTTTCCATGGAATAAAATACTCAAAATCCCGGAAAAACATACCGAACCACCTGCAAGGCTGCGGCACTATGATCGCACGGATGCATCCTGTTTTTTCATCAATATCCAGATCACAGACATTGCCGAGGAAACAGCAGTCCGCCACATTGATCACATCTTTTTCCTGCAATTCGCAAAAACGCATGCTGCATCATCCCAGAACCGTTCTTTCTATTATCTTATGCAGTTACACGTTAAAACGGAATACAATAATATCGCCATCTTTTACCACATAATCTTTTCCTTCGAGGCGTACCAGACCTTTTTCTCTTGCCGCCACCATGCTGCCGCAGTCCATCAGATCCTTATAAGCCACCACCTCTGCGCGGATAAATCCACGTTCAAAATCGGTATGGATCTTTCCTGCCGCCTGCGGTGCCTTGGTTCCGTTTTTGATCGTCCATGCCCTGGTCTCGTCCTCTCCTGAAGTAAGGAAACTGATCAGTCCGAGCAGACGGTAGCTTGCCGTAATGAGTTTTTCCAGTCCGGATTCTTTTAATCCCAGTTCCTCTAAGAACATCGCCTTTTCATCGTCTTCGAGTTCTGCCATCTCCTGCTCGATCTGTGCACAGATTACAAATACCTCGCTGTTTTCCTTTGCTGCCAGATCTCTTACGTTCTTTACATGCGGATTGGATGCTCCGTCATCCGAAAGATCATCTTCTGACACATTTGCCGCATAGATAACCGGCTTTGCGGTAAGGAGATTGTAGGATCTGTACCACTCGACCTCATCCTCGTCCTCGGAAAGTTCAAATGTTTTTGCCATATTTCCTGCTTCCAGATGTGCCTTTAATGCTTCCAGAAGTTTTAATTCCTTCGCAAGTGTCTTATCCATTCTTGCCTGTTTTGCCACCTTTGCAATACGGCGTTCCAAAATTTCAATATCGGAAAAGATCAGTTCAAGATTGATTGTTTCAATGTCTCTTGCCGGATCCACGCTTCCATCTACATGGACAACGTTGGTATCCTCAAAACAGCGTACCACATGAATGATCGCATCTACTTCACGGATATTTGCAAGGAACTGGTTTCCAAGTCCCTCTCCCTTGCTGGCACCCTTTACCAGACCCGCAATATCTACAAATTCGATCACTGCCGGTGTCACTTTTTTGGAGTGATACATCTCACCGAGTTTTGTCAGACGCTCGTCCGGAACGGTTACGACACCCACATTCGGGTCGATCGTACAAAACGGGTAATTTGCCGATTCCGCACCGGCCTTGGTCAGTGAGTTGAACAATGTACTTTTTCCTACGTTTGGAAGTCCTACGATTCCTAATTTCATTTTTCAATAATCTCCTTTTATATCTCATGGTTACCGGCAGCCTGCAGCGCCCGGCCATTTTCTTATCTTTTTCGTATAAACAGGCATAAAAAAGCCCTGATACAACTCATATAGAGTATCACATCAGGACTTTTTTTTCAACTCTCACTCTCTAATCCCTGGACTCGATCATAATGAGAATTCCCTTTTTCACGCCAACTTCCGCCGTAACCTCTGCAATCTCATTGCTGACACCAAGCGAATTGTCACTGGTCATGCAGTAATCGGAAAGCGGATACTTGAACCCGCGCAGAGTAACTCCCTTTGCCTCTGTCGTGAGCGGAAGAAAAGAAATATAATGTCCAAACTGGTCTGCTTTCCGCATCGTAAGCTTTTTGTCCACCAGACGGATACGGTTCGTCTCGTCCACCAGGGCACACGGAATATTCTGCGCAAGTGGTTTACATAATAATTGTATGTTGCCCAGCACATGATCTACTCTGTTTCCGGTTGCGCCAATCACACAGATTTCATCCGGTGTAAGCGATATGGCAACCTTTAACGCCAGCTCTGTATCAGTCTCATCCTTTTCCGGCTGAAATTCCAGAAACCGGATGTCATCCTGCATCCTGAAATAAGAGAGCACTTCCGGCTTTGCAGAATCAAAATCTCCCACAATATACTGGGGTCTGATTCCCACCCGGTAAAAAAATTCCATCCCCGAATCTGCCGCAATAAAGCAGTCATATTCTTTATTTTTTATATATTTAACAGCGAAATCATCCTGAATACTTCCGCCTGCCGCAATCAGTACCTTCATGTTTCTTCTCCCACCGGATCATACTTCCCGCATTTTTTCCAGAAAACAGCCTATATTTTCCTCAATGTCTCCCTTGAAAACCGCACTGCCCGCAACAATGATATTTGCGCCTGCATCCATGATACGTTCCACATTTTCCAGGTTGACACCACCATCAACTTCAATATCTGTCTTAAGTCCTCTTTTATCGATCATCTGCTTTAAGTCCCGCACCTTATCAAGTGTGTACGGAATAAATTTCTGCCCGCCAAATCCCGGATTCACCGTCATGACAAGCACCATATCTATGTTTGGAAGAACATATTCGATCGCACTAAGTGGCGTTGCCGGATTTAATGCCACCCCGCAGAGGATTCCCCGATCCCGGATCGCCTGGATCGTACGATCCAGATGGGAACAGCTCTCCGCATGTACGGTCAGCAGATCTGCTCCACACTCCACAAACTCGTCTACATAGCGGATCGGTTCATCGATCATCAGATGTACATCAAAAATGCGGTCTGTCAGTCCCCGGATCGATCTTATGATCGGAAATCCAAATGAGATACTCGGCACAAAGCTTCCATCCATCACATCAATGTGCACATACTGTGCTCCACACTCGTCCAAAAGCCGGATCTGATCTCCGAGATTTGCAAAGTCCGCAGATAAAATAGACGGTGATAAACAGTTCATAAACGTTCCTCCTGCCAGAAATCAGTATTTTTTCTGGTTCTTTAATTCTTCATACAGTAATTTATAGTTTTCATAACGCACCGGATGGATCTTCCCCTCCAAAAGGGCTTCCTTTACCATGCAGTCCGGCTCACTGATGTGACTGCATCCGGAAAATCGGCAATATGGTGCCAGCGGTACAAATTCCGGATAGCATCCGGCAAGATCTTCTTTTTCAAATCCCAGAATGGAAAGTGAACTGAATCCGGGCGTGTCCATAATATAAGTCCCATCCTCAACTGGAATAATTTCCGAATGTCTGGTCGTGTGTCTGCCTCGTTCAATCTTTCTGCTGATCGCACCGGTCTCCATGGATGCCTCTGGCTGCAGCAGATTGATCAGGGATGATTTTCCAACACCGGAAGGGCCTGCGACCGCAGCCGTTTTCCCTCGTAATTCCTGACGCAGCAGGTCAATTCCCATATCTTTTTTCACACTCGTAAAAAGCACCCTGCTTCCGCAGCCTGCATAGATCTCCTTTAATTCTGCAAGCTGTTCTTCTGTCGCAAGATCTGCCTTGTTAAAACAGATTGTGACCGGAACCTGCTGATATTGCATCATAATAAGAAACCGATCCAGCAGATTGAAATTTGGTTTGGGACTCACTGCTGCAAAAATAAGAAGCGCCAGATCGATATTGGAAACTGCCGGTCGGATCAGTTCATTTTTCCGCGGCAGTATCTGTACCACATTACCAAGTTTTGACGTTTCATCCAGAATTTCTATTTCTACATTATCGCCTACTAACGGCTTTATTTTCTGGTTTCGGAAAATCCCCTTTGCCTTACACTCATAAATTCCGGATTCCGCTACATGAACGTAGTAGAATCCGGAAATTCCTTTTACAATCTTTCCCTGCATAAATGTTCCTAATTTGTCTGTGTGAACGACACCTTCTGTGTCTGGTCACTCTGTGTTCCGTCATTTAAGTTCCAGGTGATCTTCAACGTACCGGAATCACTGCCTGCAATATCATCCACTTCCAGCGTATATGGGAAAGAATTAATATCTACATTCTGTGAAAACAGCGTACTGCCATTGGCATCTGTCAGAGAAATATCCGCACTTACCACATACAGATCTCCGGATGCAGCCGGTGCAGTGATCGTTGCCTTATAACCATACGCCTGCTGTCCCTTGCTGATCGCGATCGTGACTGTCGTACCCGAAGCGACACGCACACCCGGATCGATACTCTGTCCTACAACTTTTCCGGCATCCTGTGTGTTATTGTACTCTGTGTTGACATTTACCGAACAGCCCATGGAATTTAAGGTGCTCTTTGCCTGTTCCTCGGTCTGTCCGATCAGATTCGGCATCTCCGTACCTTCCGGTCCCCGGCTTAAATAAATCGTTACCGTTTCACCTTTCTGCGCAGAGGTTCCCGCTGACGGTGCAGTTTCTACAACTTTGTTCTGTGCCACCGTATCACTGTACTTGTAATCAGTGGTCACTTTAAATCCCTCAGCTTCGAGCTTTGACGTCGCATCATCTGCAGATTTTCCACTCACATCCGGCACAGGTATACTTCCCTTGCCGCTGCTTATTACTACCTTGACCGTCGTATTTTTATCTACCTTATCGCCGGCTTCAACATCCTGCGACGCGATCTCGCCCTCCGCATAATCATCGGAAGACTGCGTTCCGTTCTTAAAAATACCAAGCCCGATCTTGTTCAGCTCTGTCTTTGCATCATCATAAGTCATGCCCCTGACATCGATCATGGTCACTTTATCCGCATCACTTTTATCTGATCCGGATTCTGTCTGTGTCTCCGTCTCTGTCCGGGTTTCTGTCTGTGTATCTGCCTTATGACTGGAAGAACCGAATTTAAACAGTCCGAAGAAGCTTCCCACCAGATAAATAATGATAAATACAATAATGATCGCCACTACGATTCCCATAATGGTAATGGCTTTTTCCATCTTCGGATTTAATCCGCTTCCGGTGATCTCATCATCTTCATATTCCTCGTCATCATATTCTTCATCATCGTACGCTCCGTCATCTTCCCCGTCATAATCATCTTCGTACGCATCATCATAATAATCCCCGTCATCGTAATCTTCATCCTCATATGTATCCTCGTAATCATCCTCGTACGCATTATTTGGATTTCCCTTGATCTGATTCAGTTCCTGATTGGAGATGACTCTGGTCTTATCCTGATTCATCAGTGGAACCATTGTGACAAAATCCTCATTCGGATGAACCAGTGCCTTTTTCAGATCCTGGATCAGATCTCCGATGGTCTGGTAACGGCGGTTCGGACTTTTCTGTGTACATTTTAAGATGATCTTCTCCAGACTGATCGGAAGATCCGGTGCATAAACACTTGGCGGAACCATTTCTTCCTGCAAATGCTGTATGGCAATAGACACCGTGGTATCTCCGTCAAACGGCACACGTCCGGTCACCATTTCATACATGACAATCCCAAGTGAGTAAATATCACTTTTTCCGTCAATAAATCCATTTCTCGCCTGCTCCGGAGACGAATAGTGCACAGATCCCATTACGTCAGAATGAATGGTATTGCTGGTAGCTGCCCTTGCAATACCAAAATCCATGACCTTCACTTTTCCTTCCGTGGAGATCATGATATTCTGCGGTTTGATATCACGGTGCACGATATTTTTGTTATGCGCCGCTTCAATTCCTCTTCCGACCTGTATCGCGATGCTGACCGCCTCTTTAAATGTGAGACGTCCTTTTTTTTCAATATAGGTCTTTAAGGTAATACCCTCGATATATTCCATGACAATATAGTGCAGTCCGTCCTCACTGCCGACATCATAGATATTTACGATATTCGGATGCTCCAGCCCTGCTGCCGACTGTGCTTCTGTATGAAATTTACTTACAAATCCAATATCCTCACTGAATTCCGGTTTTAAGACCTTTATGGCTACAAAACGTCCGAGGACATGATCTTTCGCTTTATAGACATCCGACATTCCGCCGGCACCGATTTTACTTATGACCTCATAGCGGTCCGCAATAAACATTCCTTCTGTTAACATTTTTTCACCTCATCAGAAAACGGTTCTATTACTACAACCGTAATATTATCTTTCCCGCCGTTTCGATTGGCAGTCTCTACAAGTTTCTCAGCCTTCTCCGCTATGTCCCGCTGACCTCTTATAATATTTCTTATGGCATCATCCTCCACCATATTCGTCAGTCCGTCAGAACACATCAATACGAAATCGCCGCGTCCGATATCTTCCTCAAAGAAATCTATCGCAACTTCCTCTCCAACACCGATTGCCCTGGTGATGATATTTTTGTCCGGATGATCTTTCGCCGATTCCGCATCAAGTTCTCCCATCCGTACCATTTCCTGTACATAGGAGTGATCTCTCGTAATCTGCCTGATCCCGTCCTCGTTTACGATATACAGCCTGCTGTCTCCCACATTGGCAACAACAAGTTTATTGTCTGCAACCGCCAAGACCACAACTGTGGTCCCCATTCCTTTTCTTGTAATATCCTCATTAGCTCGTGCGAGCAGCATGGTATTCGCCTGCTCCACGCCTTCTCTTATGATTCTGGCCGGGTCTGTTTCTTTTGACTGTGCAACTACAGAAACGATCTGTTCGACCGTGTATCTGGACGCATAGTCGCCGGCATTATGACCGCCCATTCCATCTGCCACAATAAAAAGGTTTGGTAAATTTCCGACTGGATTTTCGGACGTATAAAAATAATCCTGATTTGTATCTCTGAGTTGTCCGATATCCGATATGGAAAATGTTTTCATCTATTACGCCTACCTTTCTATATATCTCTTCCGCAACTGTCCACAGGCGCCGTCAATATCCCGGCCCATTTCCCTTCTAATAGTAACATTAATTCCGTTTTTTTCAAGTTTATTTTTGAAATCAAGCACACGATCCCTGGATGGCTGCACAAAATCCCGCTCCTTTATCGGATTCACCGGAATCAGGTTGATGTGACAGTTCATTCCATGCACCAGCGCCGAAAGCTCCGCAGCGTCTGTCTCCGTATCGTTTACGCCAGCTACCAGACTGTACTCAAATGTCACCCTGCGTCCGGTCTGTTCAAAGTAATAGCGACAGGCTGCGATCACTTCTGAAAGTTCATATTTATTCGCCACCGGCATCAGTGCAAGACGCTTTTCCTGCGAAGATGCATGCAGTGACAAAGCCAGTGTGATCTGAAACTTTTTGTCTGCCAGTTCCCGCATCCGCGGTACAATTCCGCAGGTCGATACCGTTAAGTTTCTCTGGCTGATGTTCAGCCCGTTTTCATCTGTCAGCAGTTCAATGAATTTTAACAGATTTTCATAATTGTCAAGCGGCTCGCCGGTTCCCATAACCACCACATTTGAAATGCGTTCTCCGACATCCGCTCCGATACGATAAATCTGCTCTAACATCTCGGGCGGAAGAAGATCCCGTACCTTTCCATCCAACGTGGATGCGCAGAAACGACAGCCCATACGGCAGCCTACCTGAGATGAGATACAAACTGAATTTCCATGCTTATAGCGCATCAGCACACTCTCGATCACATTTCCGTCTGCAAGCGCAAACAGATATTTTCTGGTTCCGTCAATCTTCGAGATCTGCACAGTCACCTGTTTTAATACGGTAAGCGGATACTTCTGCCCCAGTTCTTCTTTCAGTTTTTTGGATATATTCGTCATTTCCCCATAGTCTGTGACCTGTTTTTTATGCAGCCATTCATAGATCTGTTTTGCACGAAACGGCTTTTCTCCAAGTTCACTGACCACTCCCGTCAGTTCCTTTAAATTTAATGACTTAATATCAGACTGTTCCATATATTACTCTGCTTTCTTTTCGTTCTCTTTTTTGAATTTCGCCAGAAAAAATCCGTCACACTTTCCGGCTTTCGGAAGGATCTGTTCCATAGATACCAGTGAAAATCCCGGATGCTCTTTCAAAAACCACAAAGCATTTTCTTCATTTTCCGCCCTGTTGACCGTGCATGTACTGTAGATCAGTGTTCCGCCCTGCTTTACATAGGTATGCACCACAGAAAGTATCTCCCTTTGCAGCATTACCAGCTCTTTTTGTTTATCCGGTGTCATCTTATACTTGATATCTTTTTTCTTCTGGATAACCCCAAGTCCCGAGCAGGGCAGATCCGCGATCACAATATCTGCGCGTCCGACAGACGCCTCATCCCTCACCCTGGCATCCATGCAGGCAGCAGCCATGTTTTTTGTCCCGCAGCGCCTTATATTTTCCTCTAAAAGTTCCACCTTATACGGTGTCAGATCCCTGGCATCCACATGCCCTGTACCGTGCATTTTTTCTGCAATATGTATACTTTTTCCTCCCGGAGCAGCACAGACATCTATGACAAAATCTCCGTTTTTTGGCGCGGCAAGCTCTGCGACACGCATAGAGCTTTCGTCCTGCACATAAAAAAGACCCTCTTCAAACGACGGCAGTGCCTTTAAGTAATCAAATCCGGAGATAAAAAATGCATACGGCAGCGTCTCATTCTGTCTTACCGTCACGCCCTCTGTCTCCAGCCGTTTTTTCAGGTTTTCCGGAGTGATCTTTTCCTCATTGGTCCTTATGGAAAGCTCCGGTTCACTCAAAAGCGCCTCAAGCATTTCTTCTGTTTTTTTTGCTCCATAGTCTTTCAGCCACGCTTCCACGATCCATTCCGGCATGGAATAGCGCACGGAAAAGTATGCTTTCTCGCCGTCTTCCCGCTTTGGATAAGGAATCTCTCCCAGATTTCTGCTGATGTTGCGTAAAACACCATTCACAAAGCCCTTGAGATTTCGAAAGCCCTTTCGTTCCGCCAGCTTTACCGCTTCGTTACAGGCAGCGGATGCCGGAACTGTATCCATATATTTCAACTGGTATACACCCATGCGAAGGATATTCCGGATCACCGGCTTCTGCTTTCTGACCGGGACTTTGGAGAACTGATCGATAATATAATCCAGTTCGACCATGCGCTCCAATGTACCTTCACTCACTCTTGTAATGAATGCCCGGCTGTTTTTTTCCAGATACTGATATTTTTCCAGTACATTTTTAACGGCGATATGACTGTACTCCCCGTCCCGCGTCACTGCGAGCAGAATGTCAAGTACCAGTTCCCGTTCATTTTTATGTTCAGTCACGGTCGTTTCCTCTGCCTCCGAATAAAAGTATGATACGAAGGAGTTGCAGGATTGCCGCTGCCGCACTGGCAACGTAGGTAAGTGCAGCCGCGCCGAGCACCTTCTTTGTATATGGAAGTTCCTGACTGTTCAAAATACCGGTCTCACCCAGGATACGCACCGCACGCGCCGATGCATCAAATTCCACCGGAAGTGTCACAAGCTGAAATAACACCGCAAGTGAAAACAGCAAAATTCCAATATGGATCAGCAGATTTCCCGTACTGCTGGTAAAAAACAGTCCTAAAATAATGAGCGGCCAGGCCAGCGCAGAGCCGAAGTTTGCCGCCGGAACCAGCGAAGATCTGATCTTTAACGGCAGATACTCTTTCTGATGCTGGATCGCATGTCCGCACTCGTGTGCAGCGACGCCTACTGCTGCAACAGAAGTCGAACCATATACGCTGTCGGACAGATTGAGTGTCTTATTTGCCGGATTATAATGGTCCGTCAGATTTCCGGAAATATGGTGAACCGTCACGTCATAGATCCCGGCACTGTTTAAAATGCGCTGTGCCGCCTGTGCACCGGTCATTCCGGACATACTGCGGTAAGCCGAATATTTATTAAACGTTGATTTTACCTTTGCTGAAGCGATCAGACAGATGACCGCCCCGATAATTACCAGAAAATAAGTCGGATCCCACCAACTGTAATACATGCCATACATAAGCGTTACCTCCTATCCCAGTGCTGTGCCGCAGGCAAGCGGAAAACCGCGCAAAAAAGCATCCGCACTCATACGTTTTTTCCCTTCAAGCTGAATCTCCTGTAAGATCAGGATATCTTTTCCGGTCTGTACACCGATCACTTTTTTGTCCACTAAAACGACCTTTCCGGCCTCCAGAGGATCTCCGCCCGGCTGCACCGATGCCTTCCACACCTTTAGTGTTTTCCCGTTTAAAGAAGTATATGCACTCGGCCACGGATTTAAGCCCCGGCAAAGACGTTCAATCTCCTCCGCCGGCTTTGTCCAGTCGATCTTTCCAAACTGCTTTTTGATCATACCGACATGGGTTGCCTCCGCTTCATCCTGTCTGGTATAAAATGCACGCCCTGCTTCGATCTCAGCCATCGTATGCACACAGAGTTCCGCTCCTACCTCTGCCAGACGGTCAAACAGGCTTCCTCCCGTCTCATCCGGTGCCAGTTCCACTCTGGCCTGTTCAATGATGTCTCCGGTATCCAGTCCCTCGTTCATACGCATGGTCGTGACTCCGGAATATTTTTCTCCGTTGATCACTGCCCACTGGATCGGTGCCGCACCGCGGTATTTCGGGAGCAGCGATGCATGCACATTCACGCACCCGTATTGTGGCATCTCAAGGATCTCTCCTGGCAGTATCTGTCCAAATGCCGCAACGATGATAATATCCGGCTTATACTGCCTTAAATATGCAACGCATTCCGGTTCACGCACCCGCTTTGGCTGATAGACCTCTATTCCATGTTCCAGCGCTTTTTCCTTCACCGGCGGAAACTGCATGGTATTTCCTCTTCCCTTTGGCTTATCCGGCTGTGTGACCGCAAGTACCACCTCATGTCCTGCTTTTATGACTGCCCCCAGGGTTCCCACAGCAAAATCCGGCGTTCCCATAAAAATTACACGCATCTGTTTTCCTCGTTTCTTTTTTCTTATTCTTCATCCTCGTCGGAGACCGCTCCCACATCATGGAGACCGCCTTCCACTTTTTCGGTATACATATGTCCGTCCAGATGATCGATCTCATGGCAGAACGCCCTCGCAAGCAGTTCCTCTCCCTCAAGCTCGATCGGCTTCATATCTTCATCAAAGGCCTGTACCTTTACATAATTCGGGCGCGTCACAACGCCTGCTTTTCCCGGAAGCGATAAGCATCCCTCATCTCCGGTCTGTTCCCCGCTCGTCTCTACGATCTTCGGATTGATCAATACGATCGGGCCTTCCCCGATATCAATGACAACAATGCGCTTTAAAATGCCGACCTGCGGTGCCGCAAGCCCCACACCGTTTGCCTCATACATTGTCTCAAACATATCATCTATAAGCTCCGTAATTTTAGGGGTTACTTCTGTCACTTCCCTGCACACTTTTGTCAGTACAGGATCACCCATCACACGAATTTCTCTTAATGCCATTTTTATTCCTCCATTTTTCATTCTCATCTGTTTATTACTATACTATATTTTAAAATCCATTCATAGGATTAAAATCAAATTGTACCACAATATCTTTCATTTCTCTATTTCCATTTAAAAAATGTTCCATTCTGTCCTTCACATCCACAAGAATGCCATAGTCTGCGTGTTTTAAGTAAAGCACCTTTTTATAGATATCATTCACTTTTGCAACTGCCGCATCCGCAGGTCCTACCACAAACAGCCCCGGATGACCCAAAGCTGCGATCACCCGGCGCATACGCTCTGCCGCCTGATACGCCAGATCCTCTTCTCTTGCCGCAGCCAGGATCACCAGCATATTCCAGACCGGCGGATAACACAGCATCCTGCGGTATTCCATCTCATGCTCATAAAAGGAAGCATAATCCTGTGCCGCAGCTGCAACGATACTGTAATGCTCCGGCTGATAGGTCTGGATCACCACTTCTCCCGGCCGGTCACCTCTGCCTGCCCGTCCCGCAGCCTGCGTTAAAAGCTGAAATGTCCGCTCCGATGCACGGTAATCACTGACACCGAGTGAGAGATCTGCCGCCAGCACCCCGACCAGTGTCACATTCGGAAAATCATGGCCTTTCACGATCATCTGTGTCCCGACCAGAATATCTGCCTCACGGTTTGCAAATGCGGAAAGAATTTTTTCATAGCTCTCTTTTTTTCTGGTCGTATCAAAATCCATCCGCAGCACCCGTGCATCGGGGAAACGCTTTTTCACCAGCATCTCTATTTTCTGAGTCCCCGCCTTGAATCCGCTGATATAACGGGAACCGCACTGCGGGCAGACGTGCGCCTCCGGTTCCTCGTAGCCGCAGTAATGGCAGACCATTTTCCCGTTGCTGTGCCAGCTTAAAGACACATCACAGTGCGGACACCTGATCACATACCCGCAGGAACGGCAGGACACAAAGCCCGACATACCGCGCCGGTTCAAAAACAGCATGATCTGCTCTCCGCACGCCAGGCGGTCTTCCATCAGTTCCTGCAGCTTTCTGCTCAGAATAGAACGGTTTCCTGTTTTCAATTCTTCTCTCAGATCGATAGTATAACAGGTCGGAAGCGGTTTTCCTGAAATCCGTTCTTTCATCTCAAGCAGACGATATGCTCCACTCTGCGCCCTGGTATAGCTCTCAACAGACGGCGTTGCAGACCCCAGGACCACACTTGCGCCTGACATTTTTGCCCGCTCGATTGCTGTTTCTCTCGCATGATAACGCGGAACCGTCTCACTCTTATAGGAATTTTCATGTTCCTCGTCTATAATAATAAGTCCAAGATTTGAAAATGGTGTGAACAGTGCAGACCTTGGTCCGATCATCACGTCAATTTCTCCCCGCTTTGCGCGCAGAAACTGATCGTATCGTTCTCCAGCCGAAAGTCTGGAATTTAAGATGGAGACCCGGTCTCCGAATCGGTCATAAAAGCGCATTACCGTCTGATAAGTCAGTGCGATCTCCGGTATCAGTACGATCGCCTGTTTTCCCTGCGTAATATTATGCGCAATTAATTCCATATAAACCTCGGTTTTTCCGCTTCCGGTCACTCCGTGCAGCAGATATACACCGTTTTTTCCCTGCTGCCTGTCCCATAAAACAGCATCCACCGCCGCCTGCTGGCTTTTGTTCAGCGTGACTCTCCGGCTCGTTCTTTCCCGTTCCCGTACCGGATTCCTGTAATCCTGCTCCATGCAGATCTTTAGGATTCCCAGCTTTTCCATCGCCCGCACAACGCTCAAGGCAACATTCAGCTCTCCGGTAACCACCTCTCCGGGAAGCTCCGGTTGCCGGATCAGGGCTTCCAACAGCCTCGCCCGTGCCACATTATGTTTCTTTTCAAATTCTTCCAGCCTTTGTTTTGCTTCCTCCGGTTCAAGTGTCAGACAGATCAGTCGTTTTTCCTTTGCCGCAGTCTTATGTTTGATCGGAATTACGGTCTTTAACGCCTGATTCATAGTTCCGCCGTAATTCTTTTTCATCCAGAACGCAAGCGCAATAAGCTGTGATTCGATCGCCACTCCGTCTTCACAGATTTCGGAAATTTCCTTTATCTTTTTCACATCATATTCTGCCTGACTGGTCAGTTCGATCACGTAACCGCGCAGTTTTCTTTCTCCACTGCCAAACGGCACGAGCACCTGCATGCCGATCTCTAAAACGCCTGTCAGGTGTTCCGGCACACGATACTGGAATGACCGGTCCAGCTTTTCATGTGAGATATCTATTATAATATTGGCATACAGCGCCATTGGTTTTTCAACTCCTCTAAAAATCACATATCTTTTATTATATGCCATCGCCCGTATAAAAAGCAACGGGCGCGGGAACACTTTTTCCATGAGGAAAAATTTTTTTATCTGTGGACTGACCGGATGGTGCATGGAGATCTTATTTACCTCCTTTGGCTCCCTCCGGAAAAAAAATATGAAGCTGATCGGCCGAACCTCCATCTGGATGTTTCCGATCTATGGCATGGCAGCCGTAATAGAACCCCTCTACCACCATATCAGAGGAATTCCCGCATTTTTCCGCGGTATGATCTACTCCGCCGGAATCCTTGCCTGTGAATTTGTCAGTGGAAGTCTGTTAAAGAAACATGACCTCTGTCCCTGGGATTACAGCCATGCCAAAATGAATATCCGCGGCGTCATCCGGCTGGACTATGCGCCCTTGTGGATGGCCGCGGGACTGATTTTTGAAAAACTGATGTGCCATGCAGACCGTAAAGAGCTCTGATTTCAGAGTTCTTCCGGTTCTGCATTCTCCGCACCGATATTCTGCATATTTAAGGTGCGGCGTTTTAATCTTGCCTGCTCAGATTCATCCAGCAGGTATTCCTTGATCTCTCTTGCATGTTTTACATGACTTAATACAAGCTGCGGACTTGTGACGTCACCGGTATAGCAGACAACGGTGCCAAGTCCGAACATCCGTTCAGCCGGGGAACGCTTTAAGGTCACATCCTGTATCTTATACATATAGCAGTCATTTTCCTCACGGTTCAAAAATCCGGTATCTACCGTCACGACTACATTACTCACCGTGTATACCGTAAAGGTAAAAGGCAGTCCGAAAAACAGAATGCGCTTCCGCTCCCGGAATGCCACTGTCTTTTCTTCTTTGTTGATCTTCGTATTGTCCATAAAGTTCCTCCTGATTTTTCTACTGCCCATTATAATACATTTTCGCAATTTTTTCACAAAATATTTCTTGAAATTTGTAATTTATTATTATATGATAGTAAAAATGTCTAGAGGAGGAAAATGCAATGCGACATTTAATGAGCCCGTTGGACTTGTCCGTTGAAGAGCTGGACAAGCTGCTTACACTGGCTAATGATATTGAAAAGAACCCGAAGAAATATGCTCATGCATGTGACGGGAAGAAGTTAGCCACACTTTTTTATGAACCCAGTACCAGAACAAGACTTAGTTTTGAAACTGCCATGTTGAACCTTGGTGGTTCCGTCATTGGTTTTTCCAGTGCCGACAGCAGTTCTGCTTCAAAAGGCGAAAGTGTTTCTGATACCATTCGAGTTATCTCCTGCTTCGCAGATATCTGTGCGATGCGTCATCCAAAAGAGGGAGCCCCTCTCGTTGCTTCCTTAAAATCCAGTATTCCAGTCATCAATGCCGGAGACGGCGGTCATCAACATCCCACCCAGACACTTACCGATCTGCTTACGATCCGTTCCTTAAAGGGCAGACTGTCCAATTTGAAGATTGGTCTGTGTGGAGATTTAAAATTCGGCCGTACCGTACATTCCCTGATCAATGCACTGATCCGTTATCCGAATGTGGAATTTGTACTGATCTCCCCGAAGGAGCTGCGCGTACCGGAATACATAAGAGATGATGTCTTAATCGCAAACAACATTCCATTCACCGAAGTGGAACGCTTGGAAGACGCGATCCCGGACCTCGATATCTTATACATGACACGTGTACAGAAGGAACGTTTCTTCAACGAGGATGACTATATCCGCATGAAGGACTTCTACATTCTTGACAAGGCAAAAATGGCACTGGCCAAAGATGACATGCTTGTGCTCCACCCGCTTCCGCGTGTCAATGAGATTTCCGTGGAAGTCGATGATGACCCGAGAGCCGTTTACTTCAAACAGGTACAGTATGGTGTCTATGTCCGTATGGCTCTGATCCTGACCCTGCTCGGAATCGAAGTATAAACATTATGTAAACCTAATGTAAATAAGGAAGGAACAAATTTATGTTAAATATCAGTGGAATTCAGGAAGGATTTGTGCTCGACCACATCAAAGCCGGCATGAGTCTCTCCATCTATCATTATTTGAAACTGGACCAGTTAGACTGCTGTGTTGCCATTATCAAAAATGCACGCAGCCAAAAAATGGGAAAAAAGGACATGATAAAGGTAGAATGCCCGATTGATAAGCTGGACCTTGATATCTTAGGTTTCATAGACCATAATATCACGGTTAACATCATTAAAGGCGACCAGATCGTTGAGAAACGCACGCTGCGTCTGCCGAAAAAAATCAAAAACGTCATTAAATGTAAGAATCCGAGATGTATTTCCTCCATCGAACAGGAGCTTGATCAGGTTTTTGTTCTGACTGACGAAGCAAACGAGGTCTATCGCTGTAAATACTGCGAAGAAAAATACGAGAGAAAATAGCCCTCTGCCTGTTCCGCCCGCGGACTAAAACGGGCGGAAGCAGCAACAGTTGCACAGCAGATTCAGCAGCAGAAAACTTAAACAATAACCACTGGAGCCGGAGTAGGGACGTCCATAGGATTCTCCCATATTCTGGTACCAGTTGCCGCCAAATTCAAGCTGCTGCTTTAACTGGCGGTATTCCATATTGCTCGGCTCCATTGCCACCGCGCGGTCGGCATGGTCCCGGGCAATTATATTATTTCCAACTCCTGCATTTGCAAGTGCGCTGTAATAATACCATCTTGCATTCCTCTCTGCTGCCGCCATGTTGTTCAGTACATTAAGCGCCTCTTTGAAATAGCGGTTTGCAATATAGTTGGCAGCCGCCTGCATCTCTACTGATCCTGTATTCTGTGTGCTGCCACCATAGTAAGACTGATTCGTCCAGGAAGATGAATTTCCATAGCCGCCATAGCTTCCATACGTATAACCCTGCTGTTTTTCCTTCATGATCTGGTCATACGCCTGCTGCACCTCTTTGAAGCGTTCCTCCGCTTCTGCCTTATTCGGGCTGTTGATGTTGGCATCCGGATGATATCTCCGGCTCAACGCACGGTATGCTTTTTTTATTTCTTCATCTGTTGCACCCGGCGATACTCCAAGTACATCATAAGGATTTCGGTTTCCCATCCGACGATTCCCTCCCTTTCTGCTTCCTCTTCTGGATATATTCGTACCTTGACCAGACACCGGAATAAAGAATATTTCTTAAGATATCTGCATGCAGCAAAATGGGCAGGCGTTCAAATGATTTTGCGCACTCTGACATCATACTGGTCAGAATTAGTTTACATAATGTTTCAAACTCTGTTCCGCTTCCCTGTTCCATCCCGATCAGCGGATTAAATGCTGCCCTTTTCTCGTCATTCTTCCGATCCTCGTACGCATCCATGATATAAATAAATTTTCCCATGTAAAAGCCAAGGCACTTCAGTTCATCTGCCCACATATCATCTTTCCATGCAAAGATCTCACCGAGCAGTTCTCCGGTCAGTCCTGCGACCACATCAAGGTTTGCCTCTTTTCTGTTCTCGGCATCTGCCTGTTTTTTCATGTAATCTTCAACCGCCTGCACCTGTCTTGGATATGTGTCCCGTATCCGCTCATAATCTTTTTCAAACATTTTCATAAATGTCCGCTTTGCATAGGAACGGTCATCCTTCCAGTCGTCTTCAAAATTCTGATAAGACAAAATGACATTCATATCTGCCGCATAGTCCGTCGCCTCATTCAGGTATGCGATCTGTTTTCTGGTCGGGTGCAGACCACAGGTAAAATGAACCTCCTCATTTGTAAGCTCATACAGTCCGGTCAGCAGAACGATCAGAAATGTCATATCATAGTTTAACAGCATTTGTCCTTTTGTTCCACAGTTTTCTTTTAATTTCCGGCAGAGACCGCAGTAATATGCCTGATATGCTTTTTTATTTTCTTCCGCAAGTTCATCTTTGTTAATATTAATATAGCCAAACATATATCCCCGTCTCTCCTTTCTGCCATTTTAACTCTTTTTAATAAATTCATTCCTGCACTTCGGACAGGTGATACAGATCTTTCCCTTGCCCCGTGGCACCCGCACACGCTGGCGGCATTTCGGGCAGCGGAAAAAACGATAGTCCTTCCGCTCGGAAAAATGCTTTTTTGCATTGCTCCACCTTACCAGTAATTTATAACGAAAATTCAGGTACTTCTGATTCTGCGCATACATCTTGGAAATATTACGCGAAAACATCCGGTAATACGTATAAATCAGCAGGAGCAGCGGCAGCATTTCCAGTATCGGTATCCGGATAAATGAAGTGATCACAAGCAGGACCAGTACCAGCACCAGATACAGCCGTGACAACTGATCTGCCCCGTAGCGTCCTGTCATAAAACGTCTGAATTTTTCTTTCATATTTTTGCACCTCGTTCTGTTTTTCTGTCTTCCTAAATGTTAAGCCCTGCGTTTTGCAGTGTCAACCAATGTGCACTTCATTTAAGAAACATTTTAGAAAATTTAGAAACAGATTAGCAATTATGCCGGCATGGCGTCCATTTTCCCCGTCACCATTAACCAAAAAAATACTCCATTAAAACATGGAGTATTGGTATTAAGCAGGACGATAAGCCGGGTTATGTCATTGGATGATCATCTATCTAGAATGGCTGTTACCAGTCATTTCAAGCGACCTACCTAAAGCTGGCGGGCCACGTCAACGCTTTTATTCGGTCTTGCTTCGAATGGGGTTTACATGTGCCCTCCCTGTTACCAGGAAGGCGGTAGTCTCTTACACTGCCCTTCCACCCTTACCGCTTGCGCGGCGGTATATTTCTGTTGCACTTTCCTTGGAGTCACCTCCACCGGACGTTATCCGGCATCCTGCCCTCTGAAGCCCGGACTTTCCTCACCTGCGGTCTTTCGACACCTGCAGCCGCGATCATCTGTCCTACTTAAACTTTTTTTATTATAGCATGAACTCCGTTCATAATCAACATGCGCCGTTTTTACAGTTTCAACGGCTTCTTTTCAGTTTTTATCCTGCCCTAAACATTAAAGCAGCTTCCGCCGATAAAT
>OIZA01000055.1_pt1 | contig 70264 bp, 63 predicted proteins | sample 1588381 | NCBI WGS metagenome assembly OIZA01 (sample SAMN03283277) | human gut metagenome | biome: human-associated habitat; material: feces | host: Homo sapiens | place: Peru | collected 2012 | reverse complement strand
CACCATTGTCTGCGCCCATAGCCATAGCCTCGCGAAGAACCTCTTCAGCCTTCGGAAGACCCATAGTAACTACGGTAACTTCTGCACCATACTGATCTTTTAATCTAAGTGCTGCTTCCAGACCGGCTTTATCATCCGGGTTCATGATGGTAAGCATTGCAGCTCTGTTCAAAGTACCGTCCGGGTTAAATTTAACTCCGCCTTTAGTATCCGGTACCTGTTTTACACATACAACTATTTTCACGGTAATTTCACTCCTTATATTTTCTTTTTTAGTAAATCTTTTTCGCGGATTTACTCGAGATACTTCGTATCTCTCGTGCGCGCTGCACTCTCAAATGCCGCACTAAAATGCTCACTCATGCAAAAGCATGGTTCCTATTTTATTACGTCTTTTGCAATCCGCTGGATCACGACTATTTCAATAATGCGCCAGAGATAACCATACGCTGAACTTCAGAAGTTCCTTCGTAGATCTCGGTGATCTTAGCATCACGCATCATACGCTCTACATCGTACTCTCTGATGTATCCGTATCCACCGAATAACTGAACTACTTCTGTGGTAACTGCCATAGCAGTCTCTGCAGCGAACAGTTTTGCCTTTGCAGCTTCTACAGAATATACCTTCTGAGTGGCCTTAGCCATTGCAGCCTTGTATACTAAAAGCTGTGCAGCTTCGATTCTTGCAGCCATATCAGCCAGTTTGAACTGTGTATTCTGCTGCTGGGCGATAGAACGTCCGAACTGCTTTCTTTCCTTTGTATATGCGATACAACGGTCTAAAGCGCCTTCTGCGATACCAAGTGCCTGAGCAGCGATACCGATACGTCCGCCATCAAGTGTATGCATAGCGATCGGGAAACCTTTTCCTTCCGGTCCGAGCAGGTTTTCCTTCGGGATTCTGCAATCCTCGAAGATCAGCTCGTAAGTAGATGATCCACGGATACCCATCTTCTTTTCCTTGGTTCCGAAGGAGAATCCCGGAGCTCCCTTTTCTACGATAAATGCAGAGAAGTTTTTCTTCTTTCTGCCTCTCTTGTCCTCTGTGATGCTTGTAACAGCGATTACGATGTAAACATCTGCAACCTTACCGTTTGTGATGAAGCACTTGGAGCCGTTTAATACCCATTCATCTCCATCTAATACAGCCTTTGTCTGGCATCCCTGAGCGTCAGTACCAGCACCCGGCTCAGTAAGACCGAAAGCGCCAAGCTTCTCGCCTTTTGCAAGCGGAGTAACATATTTCTTCTTCTGATCTTCCGTACCATAAGTCATGATCGGATCGATGCAAAGGGAAGTATGTGCAGATACGATAACACCTGTAGTTCCGCATACTTTGGATAACTCTTCTACGCACATTGCATATGTAAGAGGATCACAGCCCTGTCCGCCGTATTCCTTCGGCACCGGGATTCCCATGAATCCGTATTTTGCCATTTTATCAACTGTTCCCTGCGGGAATACTTCTGTCTCATCTACTTCCTGAGCCAGAGGTTTTACTTCATTCTCAGCAAAGTCTCTGAATAAAGATCTTGCCATTTCATGTTTTTTGTCTAAACTGAAATCCATGATTTAACTTCCTCCATATAATTTAATATTACTGTGCATCAATTGCTGTCTTGGTACGGTCAGCATTGTATACATAGAAACCTTTTCCACTCTTAACGCCAAGGTTTCCACCACGAACCATCTTACGGATCAGCGGGCATGCACGATATTTGCTGTCGCCAGTCTCTTTGTAAAGTACGTCCATGATTGCAAGGCAGATATCAAGACCGATGAAGTCGCCTAATTCAAGAGGTCCCATCGGATGATTTGCGCCGAGTTTCATAGCTGCATCAATACCAGCAACATCAGAAACACCTTCCATCTTGATGAAAGCTGCTTCGTTGATCATCGGGATTAAGATACGGTTTACAACGAAACCAGCTGCTTCGTTTACCTGTACCGGAGTCTTTCCGATCTCTACTGCGATCTTCTTGATTGCATCTACAGTCTCTGCCGGAGTATTTACACCTGCGATAACTTCAACAAGTTTCATACGGTCAGCCGGATTGAAGAAGTGCATTCCGATCATCGGACGGGTAAGTCCGTTTCCGATCTCAGTAATGGAAAGGCTGGATGTATTGGATGCGAAGATGCATTCCGGTTTTGCGATCTTATCAAGTTCGCTGAAAGTTGTCTTCTTAACTTCCATATTTTCAAATGCAGCTTCTACGATCAGGTCGCAGTCTGCACACAGATCCTCTTTTAAGCCCGGGGTGATTTTTGCAACGATTGCGTCTACCTTTTCCTGGGTCATTTTTCCTTTTTCTACCAGTCTTGCATAGCCTTTTGCGATCTTTTCTTTTCCGCCTTCAGCCCACTCCTGCTTGATGTCGCAGAGAGCTACTTCATAGCCGTCTACCTGAGCAAATGCTTTTGCAATACCCTGTCCCATGGTTCCTGCACCAATAATACCTACTTTCATGATATATCCTCCTTGTGAGATTAGAATTTATACAAGAATAATTCCTGCATTATTTTAACACAATATCCGGGAAGCAGTAAATACTTCCCGGGTAAATCATTCATTTCTTTTTTGAGAAAATTAGTCTCTTTCTACGATTGTAGAGCAGCCCATTCCACCACCGATACACAGTGTTGCAAGACCTTTCTTTGCATCTCTCTTCTGCATTTCATGTAATAAAGTAACAAGGATACGGCATCCAGATGCTCCAACCGGATGTCCAAGTGCGATAGCACCACCGTTTACGTTTACTTTAGACATATCGAATTTCAGATCTCTTGCTACTGCAATAGACTGAGCTGCGAATGCTTCGTTTGCTTCGATCAGATCCATATCATCGATAGAAAGACCTGTTCTCTCTAATACTTTTCTTGTAGAAGCAACCGGGCCAACACCCATGATTTCAGGTTCAACACCGCCAAGAGCGCCTGCAACCCATGTAGCCATCGGAGTAACACCGAGTTCTTTTGCTTTTTCTTCGCTCATAACAACGATTGCTGCTGCACCGTCGTTGATACCGGAAGCGTTACCAGCTGTAACAAGTCCGCCTTCTTTGCCTGAGCAGCATCTTAATTTGGACAGGGACTCTTTGGTTGTACCAGCACGAGGTCCTTCATCCTTTGCAAACATAACAGTTTCTTTCTTAACTTTAACCGGTACCGGAACGATCTCATCGTCAAACTTGCCTTCAGCGATCGCTTTTTCACATTTCTGCTGGCTGTTTGCTGAGAACTCATCCAGTTCTTCACGGGTAATTCCATATTTATCACATACGTTTTCTGCTGTGATCATCATATGATAATGATTGAATGCATCAGTAAGTGCATCATTTACCATGGTATCGATGATCGTTGCATTGTTCATACGATAACCAAAACGAGCTTTTGTCATAGCATACGGAGCCATGGACATGTTTTCCATACCACCGGCAACAACGATATCAGCCTGACCTGCAAGGATCTGAGCTGCTGCTTCGTTTACACATTTTAAACCGGAACCGCAGACTACGTTTAAGGTAACTGCAGGAACTTCGATCGGTAAACCTGCTTTGATGGATGCCTGACGTGCAACGTTCTGTCCCTGTGCAGCCTGGATAACACATCCCATTAATACTTCATCAACCATTTCCGGTTTTACGCCGGCTCTGTTTAATGCTTCCTTAATTACGATTGCTCCTAATTCCGGTGCCGGAGTATTGCTTAATGCTCCACCCATTTTTCCGATTGCCGTACGGCAAGCGCCTGCTAAAACAACTTTCTTTGCCATTGTCTCGTCTCCTTTTCTTCTTTGTTTGTTCAAGATTTTAGATGTTAATTTTTTAACAATCTTTTGAAAAAAAAATAAAAACGCCTAGTTTTCTGGCTCTTTTTCACATGATTAGAATAGCATATATTTTTTCCCTTTGCAAGGTATAAAATATTTTTTTCTGTGTCATACTATGTTTTTGTTCATTCTATTTAATTTCTTTCAGATAAGCTCGAAAAAAAGGAGATTTTTTGTGTATTGTCACAAATAAATCTCCCTTTGCCTTTCTAATAAAACACGTGATTTCCAATGACGGCACCTTCGATCAGCCCGTTATTCTGCCGGAAATGCAGATATCCGTTCGTAATATTTCCATTTAAAACCTCCTGTGCCGCCTGGCTGCAGGACGCTGAGGTAAGACCGGAACCAAGCACCGTTGCAAGCCGTCCGCTCGCCACCGGTGAAAACTGGCCGCTCTGATATATGACACCGGACACCGAATCGGGATAGGCCGAACTGCTCACGCGGTTCATGACCACGCTGCCGACTGCAAGCTGTCCCTCGTAGCTTTCTCCTCCTGCTTCACAGTAAATGAGGGCTGCAAGCAGTTCTTTATCTCCCGCTGCCGCACTGACCGGAGTTCCGCTGTTTCCCGCACTCGCCGCTGCCGCTTTTGCTGCTGCAAGTTCTTCCTCCTGCCGTTTGATCTCCGCCAGTCTTGCCGCATCCTCCCGCGCCTTCTGAGCCTCCAGTTCCTGCTCATACGCCTGCTGCTCCGCGATCTGTCGCTGCAGGTCATCCGCGACGACCTGCTGGTCGGATATACTCGCCGTATACTGTGAAATGCTGGTCTGTGTATCCGCAATGACCGATGAGAGTTCATTTTGTCTGTCACTCATCTGCTGCTCCAGCCCGACAAGCTGCGCCTGTTCTGCTTCAAGCTGCGTCTCCTGTGCCGCTATGTCTGCCTGCGTCTGCCGGTACTCATCTAACATCTGTCTGTCATACGCCGTGATCTCTTCCACATAATCCGCCTTATTCAGGAAATCCGAGAAAGAATCCGACGCAAACAGAAGCTGCATAAATGTATTATCACCGTTCTCATACATGAACTGAATGCGCAGCTTCATGTCCTGATACTGCGTATCCGCCCGCTGGCCGGCCTCTGCAAGTGCAGCCTTTGTATCTTCAATGTCCTGATTCTTTTTTTCAATATCTGACTGTGTCTGCTCCAAAGCCGCACTGATATCCGACAGCTGCTGATTCAGTCCGCTCAGCTTTTCTTCCATTACGCCCTTTTGCTGATTCAGACTGTCGATCTGGCTCTGCGTATCCTGCATCTGCTGGTTTAAGCTGTTAATCTCATTTTGTGTATCTTCCAGCTTCTGCTGCGTATCCGTTTTTTTGCTCTTGTTTTGTGCCCCTGCACTGATCGGCACAGCTGCGGCCAGGGCCGCGCACAGAACGCACGCTGTCATTCTTTTTAATCTTTTTGAATTGAAAAGAAACCTGTGCATAGGCACCCCTTTCTTCATCTGTAAATTATATCCGAAACAGATTATACATTATTGTATTTCAGGTTTCAATATGCTAAAATTTATTATATAAATGGGAAATACAGTATACCACTTTTATGCAATATACAGATTAGGGAGGGTATTTATTATGCAATTTGTGGAAACAAAAGATTTAAGGCCCGGCATGCGTCTCGCCAAACCGATCTACAACAAGAACGGTGTTCTTCTTTATGAACGCGACACAAAGCTGAGTGTCCAGGTAATCAACAATATCCAGAATTTTATGCTGATCGGGGTTTACATTCTGGAGCCGGTCGAACCGCTGCCGCCACTCTCAAAGGAAGAACTGGATTTCGAGCGTTTTCAGACCGTATCCATGTTCCAGCTGCGCAACAACGTAAGTCTTCTGAAAAATGAGAAGCCGCCAAAAACGCTTGAGCTTCTTGTAGACTCCATTATCACAGACTATGGTTCTTTGGATCACAGACTGCATTTTACGCAGAACATCCGCAGTTCCGGAGATTTTGTATACAAGCACTCCATCAGTGTTGCGATCCTTGCTGCCATGATCTCTCACTCACTCGGAGCATCCGCCGCGATCCAGCGTTCCCTTGTGACCGCAGCCTTATTGTATGATTATGGCTATATTTTTGTTCCGCAGGAAATCCTTGACAAGGGGGATGACCTCACCCCGGAGGATGAAAAGCTGATTCAGAGCCACCGGATCTCGGCATATGAGACACTGGTTGAAGTATCTGCCGATTTTGCATTTCCGGATAAGACACTTGCCTATATCTCCCAGATGGTACGCTACGACATCCATCCAAATCTGGAGACTCTTGCCGGCGACACTCATATCGCATGGCTGGACGGCACAAAGATCCTTCAGGTTGCCGATGCCTTCGACCGCATGACCGCAATGAACTTAAACCGCGATCCGATTTCCGAGCTGCAGGCGATCCGTTCTATTTCCGCACAGCCAGAAGCATATGATCCGGATGTCACCAAGGCTCTTGCAGCAAGCATCCACATTCTTCCTCCGGGAAGCTGTGTTGACCTTACCAATGGCAAAAAGGCTCTGGTCATTGATGATTCCAAGGGCGATTTTTCCCATCCACTGCTGCTTCTGTTTTCCGATAACTCTCTCTATGACCTGAGCAAAGAGGGAGCCCACGCAGCCATTCAGATCAAGGATGTCATGAAGACAATGGATAACCGGATCGTCATGGATGAGGAAACCTTAAAACAGTTTACTGCAGATGAGCCGTTAAAAGCTACCGCAGAGCGTTTCCGGAAAAAGAAACGCAGAAAAATGCTCCGTGAAAAAGCACATCATCAGGCATAAGAGGATTTATCAAAAGAACCACCGCAGTTTCCAAATGATCTGCGGTGGTTCTTTTTTAATTTTCTTTTTCTTATCTTAAAATTATTGTCCTATCAGTGGCTTCCCTGATCTTTTACCTTTGCGATATCGATCAGTGTCAGGGTGTCTTCTGCATTTTCCAGACTGGTTGCCAGTGCATTTGCCGTATCCATGGCCGTAATAACATTGACCCCTGTCTCGATCGCGTTACGACGGATCAAAAATCCGTCTCTTGACTTGTCACGCCCCTGTGTCGGAGTGTCGATGACAAGGTCGATCTTGTGTCCCAGGATCAGATCCATGACATTCGGTGACTCCTGCGAGATCTTGTTTACGCGAAGTGCATTCACACCTTTATCCTGTAAAAACTTCGCCGTGCTCCTGGTTGCATAGATCTTATAACCCAGTTTTTCAAAACGCTTCGCGACTTCAGCAGCTTCCGGCTTATCCGCATCCTTTACCGTGATGATCATCTGCTTGTACTTCGGCAGCTTGACGCCTGCTCCAAGGAACGCCTTGTAAAGTGCTTCGTTAAATGTCTTTGCAATACCAAGACACTCACCGGTCGATTTCATTTCCGGTCCAAGGCTGATCTCCGCACCGCGGATCTTCTCGAAAGAGAATACCGGCATCTTGATCGCAAAATAATCTGCCGCCGGCTGAAGTCCCGGTTCATAGCCAAGATCACGGATCTTCTTTCCGATGATGACTTCTGTTGCAAGGTCAACGATCGGAATCCCGGTTACTTTACTGATGTACGGCACCGTTCTGGAAGAACGTGGATTTACCTCAATAACATAAACCTCTTCGCCCATCGCAATAAACTGAATGTTGATCAGTCCGATAACATGCAGCGCCTTTGCCAGTCTTCTGGAATACTCTGCAATCGTTGCTTTCACGCTGTCACTGATCGTCGGAGCCGGATATACGGAGATACTGTCTCCGGAATGGACACCGGTACGCTCAATGTGCTCCATGATGCCAGGAATTAAAATATCGGTTCCATCGCATACCGCGTCAACCTCAATCTCTTTTCCCTGCAAATATTTATCGACAAGGATCGGATGATCCTGCTCATAACGGTTGATGACCGCCATAAATTCTTCAATCTCTTCATCGGAGAATGCGATCTGCATGCCCTGTCCGCCAAGTACGTAGGACGGCCGAACCAGCACCGGATAACCGAGACGGTTTGCAACTTCCTTCGCTTCTTCGGCTGTAAATACAGTTCCGCCGGCTGCTCTCGGAATCCCGGTCTGCTCTAAGATCTCATCAAACAGTTCCCTGTCTTCTGCGGCATCCACATCTTCTGCCTTTGTACCAAGGATCGGCACGCCCATTTTCATAAGGCTCTCGGTCAGTTTGATCGCCGTCTGTCCGCCGAACTGTACGACGGCTCCATCCGGATGCTCAATGTTTACGATATTTTCCACATCTTCCGGTGTGAGCGGCTCAAAGTAAAGCTTGTCCGCAATATCAAAGTCCGTACTTACGGTCTCCGGATTGTTATTGATGATAATGGTCTCATATCCTTCTTTTGCAAATGCCCAGGTGGCATGAACCGAGCAGAAGTCAAATTCGATACCCTGTCCGATACGGATCGGCCCGGAACCAAGTACCAGCACCTTTTTCTTCGGATTGGTCTTTATTACTTCATCTTCACTGCCAAAGCAGGAATAATAGTACGGTGTGGTTGCTTCAAACTCTGCCGCACAGGTATCCACCATCTTGAATGCTGCGGTAATACCGTTTCTGTAGCGCATCTCTTTAATGTCATCCTCGGATTTTCCGGTCAGTTCTGCAATCACTTTATCCGGGAATTCGATGCGTTTTGCTTCCTTTAAGAGCTCTACGGTAAGCGGGCCGGTCTTTAATGCTGCTTCCATCTCAACAATGATCGCCAGCTTGTCGATAAACCACTCATCGATCTTTGTGATCTCATGAATCTTCTTATAATCCATCTTCCGGCGCAGTGCTTCTGCGATCACCCAGATCCTGCGGTCATCTACCACATGAAGCTGTTTTTCCAGTTCTTCATCGGAGAGCCCGGTAAAATCATAGGACATCAGGCTGTCCACATGCTGCTCCAAGGAGCGGATCGCTTTCATCAGTGCGCCTTCAAAATTGGTACAGATACTCATGACCTCACCGGTTGCTTTCATCTGTGTGGTCAGGGTACGTTTTGCAGTAATGAATTTATCAAACGGAAGTCTCGGGATCTTGACCACGCAGTAATCGAGCATCGGCTCAAAGCTTGCGTAGGTCTTTCCGGTGATCGCATTCTTGATCTCATCTAAGGTATAACCGAGTGCGATCTTTGCCGCAACCTTTGCGATCGGATATCCGGTCGCTTTAGATGCAAGCGCGGAAGAACGGCTCACACGCGGATTTACTTCAATTACGCAGTACTCAAAAGACTCCGGATTAAGTGCGTACTGTACGTTACATCCACCTGTGATATTTAACTCGGAAATGATCTTTAACGCGGATGTACGGAGCATCTGATACTCTTTATCGCCCAGTGTCTGGGATGGAGCAACTACGATACTGTCTCCGGTGTGCACGCCGACCGGATCGATATTTTCCATATTACATACCGTGATGCAGTTTCCTGCGGCATCACGCATTACTTCGTACTCGATCTCTTTCCAGCCTGCGATGCAGCGCTCTACCAGCACTTCACCGACACGGCTTAAGCGCAGTCCGTTGGAAAGGATGTCGATCAGCTCATTCTCATCATGGGCGATTCCGCCGCCGCTTCCGCCAAGTGTGTACGCCGGGCGCAGTACAACCGGATAACCGATGGTGTTGGTAAATTTGATACCATCCTCCACATTGTGTACAACCAGGGAAGCTGCCACCGGCTCATGCAGTTTTTCCATGGTATCCTTAAATGCCTGACGGTCTTCTGCGCGGTAGATCGTCTCTGCCGTCGTACCGATCAGCTTTACGCCGTTTTCTTCGAGGAATCCGCTCTCAGCAAGCTCCATGCCAAGGTTAAGGCCGGCCTGTCCGCCGAGTGTCGGGAGAACACTGTCCGGTTTTTCCTTTAAAATGATCTGCTTTAATACTTCTGCGGTAAGCGGTTCGATATAGACCTGATCCGCAATCTTTTTGTCGGTCATGATCGTTGCCGGATTGGAGTTTACCAAGCATACTTCCACGCCTTCTTCTTTTAAGGAGCGGCATGCCTGTGTTCCTGCATAGTCAAACTCCGCTGCCTGTCCGATTACGATAGGACCTGAACCGATTACTAATACTTTTTTGATCTCTTTATTTCTTGGCATTATTTCGCTCCTCCCATCATCTCAATAAACCGGTCAAACAGATAGCCGGAATCCTGCGGTCCCGGACACGCCTCCGGATGAAACTGCACCGTAAAAATGTTCTTTCCAATGTATTTCAATCCTTCGTTCGTTCCGTCGTTTACATTTACAAAAGCAGGCTCTGCAACATTTTTATCGAGTGTATCCGTATCCACCACATAGCCATGGTTCTGTGAAGAAATATAGACACGGCCGGTCGCAAGATCCTTGACCGGATGGTTTCCGCCTCTGTGTCCGTATTTCATCTTGTGTGTATCAGCTCCGGTTGCAAGCGCCATGAGCTGATGACCAAGACAGATCGCAAAGATCGGTGTATCCGAATCATACAGTTTTTTGATCTCTTTTATGATATCTGTGCAGTCTTTCGGATCTCCCGGGCCATTGCTGAGCATAATGCCGTCCGGATCTGCGGCAAGGATCTCCTCTGCGGAAGTATGCGCCGGATAGATCGTCACTTCACAGCCTCTCTCATTCAAAGAACGGGCAATATTGTTTTTCGCGCCAAAATCCATCAGCGCAACTTTCTTTCCTTTTCCTTCTAATACTCTCTTTTCCTTACAGGTGACCTTGTCTACCACATTGCCGGTCCTGTATTCTTTTAAGCGGGGAATAATCTCATCTACATTATAATTTTCATTCGTGGTGATCATGCCATTCATGGTTCCCTTTTCCCGCAGGATCTTGGTCAGCGCTCTGGTATCAATTCCTGCGATCCCCGGAATGTCATATTTTGTGAGGAAATCCTGGATCGTGCCCTCGCAGCGGAAGTTGCTCGGCATTCTGGATAACTCTCTCACAATATAGCCATCCGGCCACGGACGTCCCGATTCCATATCCGGTGTGATCCCGTAATTTCCGATCAGCGGATATGTCATGACAACCGCCTGTCCCGCATAGGACGGATCGGTCAGAACCTCCAGATAGCCAGTCATGGACGTGTTGAACACGATCTCACTTATGACCTCTTTTGTGGAACCTATGCTGGTTCCGGTAAATACATTCCCATCTTCGAGTATAAGAAAAGCCTTCATTCGTTTACCTGTCCTTTCTAATTTTTCTCAAAAAAAAAGAGGTAAAATCTCTTTTTCATCGATCACTTTTCCGTATAAAGGTATGCAGGACAGGCAAAAAGCCATAGTCCTGCTTTATATACCTAAATTGTAAAAAGTGTACCATATCCGGTCTTTTTTTTCAACCTTTTTCCGGAACAAAATCTACCGAGATTTTACCCAATTAAAGATGGGATTTTATTCATTTTGCCAATTACCGCATGCCTCTTCAAATATGAGTGTGACCTTATAAAGCCAGACAGGCTCTGGGGGCCTGCTTGTGCATATTTATAAATATTATTGAGTAAATTATCGAAAATGTGCCACAGCACCCGGCGCAATGCCATATATCCGAACCGGTTTTCCTTTTATTTTACTCTGCTTTGTCATTTCTGCTATTCATGCCGCAGCGCTTCGATCGGGTCTAAATTTGCTGCTTTATACGACGGAAGCATTCCGAACAGTATCCCGATCACCATAGAAAACAGCACCGCTCCAACTGCTGCCGGAACGCTGATCGCAACCGGCGTCTCGCTCACCTTTGCAATGATCTCAGCGAGCACGATGCCGACCGCGACACCGATCAGTCCGCCAAAGCTCGTAAGCACTGCTGCCTCTGTCAGAAACTGTGCCAGAATCCTTCCTTTTCTGGCTCCGATCGCTTTCTTCAATCCGATCTCCTGCGTACGTTCCGTCACGGACACCAGCATAATGTTCATAACACCAATACCGCCAACCAGAAGTGAAATACCCGCGATCCAGATCAGCATTGTATTTGTGGACGCACTGAGTTCCTGAATCTGTTTTGCCTGTTCCAACAGATCTTCCGCCTTATACTGAATCGTATCGTCTGATACATTCAGATAATTGTTTAAGATCTTTGAGCACTCCTTTCCGACTATTGTCATGTCATCCGTACTCTCCACTTTAACGATCAGGTTCTGCGGCTCATCATACTGATAGATGATCGGCCAGACCGTATCCGGAACATAGACTTTTCCGCTGCTGTCTTCCGAATAGGTGTAATAATCGTCAATACTGTTGATGACCGGTTCAAATTCCTTCTGCACCGCGGTCACTCCTACAACCAGAAACGGCTCTCCCTGGATCTCGATCGTTTTTCCGACCGCATCCTCCCCCTGAAAAAGCGCCTCGCTGGAATTTTCATCAAGCAGCGCCACTTTGCGGTAATTACCGTAATCTGCCGCATCGAATCCGCGTCCCTCACGCAGGATATAGCCGCAGGTGGAAAGATAATTTTCATCGATCCCCATGACATATCCGCCGGACAGCGAATTGCTTAAGTAATATACGCCGTCATAATCCTGGCGGCTCAGATAAAGAGAAGCATTTTTTACCTTATCCACCTGTTTTATCTCGTCGAGTTCGTCTTTCCCGATGACCGGCACACCGGATGGAAGTTCGGAATAACTCATATCATACGGATAGTCTCCCTGATAAAGCTGGACACTCACTGTATTCTGTCCGGAACCGATCAGGTTTTCCTTGATCTGTTCGTTTGTCCCCTTTATTGTGGAAACAATTGCAATAATTGCGGCAATTCCGATAATAATTCCGAGCATAGTCAGGAAAGAACGCATTTTGTGAGACCAGATACCTTTAAACGAAAGCCTGATATTCTCAAACATTTACATTCCTCCTCTCCGTCATTCCATAATAGGTATTATCCGCCTGTTTGGTTCGCACACCCTCTTTTGCCGTCTTTCCATACGGAAATGCAATATAATCTTCCATTGTGATTCCGGATTTCACTTCAATCGCGCTTCCATACACGGTCTTTCCGGTCTTTATATACTGCTTTTTCAGACGTCCGTCTCCGTCCTCCTTTAAGACATAATACCTGCCGTTTTCTTTGCGGACATAGGCCTTGTCAAGATAGATCGCGTCCGCTGGCACCTCCGCACTGGTCCGGATATTGATGCTGACCGATTCTCCGTTTACGAGCGCGCCCCCATCTTCCACGTAGGCTGTAAAGTCGTAATAGGAGCTGTTCGGATTTCCGGAGCCATAATATCCGCTGTCGGAAGGATACTCGGAAATTTCCGTAATTTCCGCATCGCACATGGCTCCGCTCTGCCAGGATGTCAATGAGATCGGCGCTCCGACCTCCACCTGATCCAGCATCAGTTCACTGATCTGTCCCCTTACATAGAGACCGTCCGAGCCGTACACAGTGAGAAATGCGCTGCCGTCATGAGGCAGATTGTCAATATCCTGTACCGTTTTTACCACTCCGTTGATCGCCGCATATACCGTTGCATCTTCTGCCTGTTTTTTCAGCTTTGTCAGCTCCAACTGTGCCGTGCGCAGACTGACATCCAGATCACGCAGTTTGTTTTTGGTATCCGTGATCTCTTTGTCCAGTTCCTCTTTTGTGTAACCGGTCTGATCTTCTGTGTCTTCTTCTACAGTGTCTTCCTCCTGTTCTTCCGGAATTTTCTTCTGGCTCTCCTGCATTCCCGCATCTCCGGCATCCAGTCGTTCCAGCACCTCATCCGGTGTTTCTGTCTGATCCGGATCGAACTGCTGCACCTGATTTTCCTGCCAGTCCGAAATGTCATTCTCCGCAGCCTGCTGTGCCGTCACTTCCGTTTCTTCCTCCGTATCGTCCTCTTTTTCCTCGATCGGTTTCATATTACTCAGGCGTATCAGCGTCCGGTTCGCGATCGCCGTGTTGTTCTGTATCGTTTCAATATCAAGTTCCTTCATCTGGATCGAATACTGAATGGAGGTCTCATCATATTTAAGCAGCGGATCCCCGACAGACACCGCCTGTCCTTCCTCTACATATACTTCTTCCACAGACTGCTCACTGTTTAAATAAATCTGCTGCGCCACATCATTGGTGACAATTCCGGAGCACTCCATGTCCGCTCCCCAGTAGCCCCAGTTTAAGGACTCGACCGACTGAACCTCCGCCACCGTATGTCCGTCACGGTAACCCCTGTATGCGGAATAACCGCCTGCGGTGCCTCCGCCCAAAACGGCTGCGACAAGTAAAAAGATAAGAATTTTCTTTTTCATGATGCATCCTCCTTATCTTTTAAGATCTCACCATCTACAATACGGAGTGTCCGTTTCGCATGTGCCGCGATCTTCTCGTCATGCGTGATCATAACGATCGTAACGCCTTCCTCATTCAGCTTCTGAAACAGTTCCATGATCTGTGCTCCCGATTTGGAATCGAGCGCACCGGTCGGCTCATCCGCGAGCAGAATCTTTGGATTATTGACCATGGCCCGCGCGATCGCGACACGCTGCTTCTGTCCGCCGGACAACTGTGTCGGCTTAAAACTGACACGGTCAGACAGTCCGACACGCTCAAGTGCCTTCCCGGCCGCCTCACGTCTCGCTCTTTTTCCCACTCCCGCATAAGAGAGCGGGAGCGCAACATTCTCAAGCGCTGTTTCACGCGGCATCAGATGAAAGCTCTGAAATACAAAGCCAATGCTGTTGAGCCTCAAATCCGACAGCGCCCGGTCCTTTAATCCAAGTACATTCTGTCCGTCCAGTTCATATGTACCGGAGGTTGGATGATCCAGACAGCCAATGATATTCATCAGCGTTGTCTTTCCGGAACCGGACGGCCCCATGATCGCCACATACTCTCCTTTATCCACCTGCAGCGACACATCCTTTAACACCGGTATCACCAGTTTATCCTGCGTATATTCTTTGAAAATATGCCGGAGGTCTAAGATCATGGCTGCACCTCCTCAGATTCTGTACTGTATTTGTCATATGGATACGCTTCTGTTCCGTATATGCTCTCCATATCATAGCTTTCCGTCCCATACATGCCCTCCATGTCATAGCTTTCTGTTCCGTACATATCCGTATAAAGCGGAGAATTATAATCCACCTCAGATTCATCATCCACCGTCTTTATTCCCTCATACAGTCCCGGCATCGGATACGCAATCCGGTCTGACGCATCCAGGCCGGAAACAATCTGGTATTCATCTGAATCCTCATCGTAATCTCCGGTCTCTACCCCGCGTTTTTCCAGTCTTCCGTCTTTATCCGCCGCCCACACGTATGGGGTGTCCCCGTCAAACACCAGATAACTGCCATAGAGCCAGAGTCCTTCCTTAACGTCCTGCTGTCCAAAATCCGGCTCGATGTATACATGCTGTCCGAGCATCAGACCATCCACCGAATCCAATGTCACATAAAACGGATAACTGGAAGACTGCTGCATGGATTCCCCGGCACTTCCGCCATAATACATCATGGATGAATCTGAATCTGTCTGTGTACTTTCGGTATCGATCTTTGTGATGGTTCCTTTCCAGGTCAGGCTGTCATCCACTCTCGAATGCACAATAACCGCCTGTCCCTCACTGATCCCGCCAATATTCTGCTCATTGACCTTTCCTTTGATCTGAAATTCTCCGGTCGCAAGTATTGTCATGTATGCACCGGATGAACCCGTATCATCCGTCCCCGCAGTGTTGATCTTTTTCACCACGCCAGGGATCTTGCTTTTGATGACTGATTCACTGATGGATGTATTGATCTTGTCCATATTTGCCTTTTTGCTCGCAAGCTCATACTGCGACTGGCGGATCGAGGTCTGTACCGTCTGTATCTGTGTCGTATAATCAAATTTTGCATCATCCGTCGTTGCCTTATCCCGTTCCCTCGTAAGCGTTGTGATCTGTTCATTATATGTTGTGATCTGATTGTTGATATTTTCAATTTCAAGTTCAGCCTGCTGAAGCTCCAGCTTTAAATCTGAGGTATCATAGGCAAACAGCGGGGTCCCCTCCTCGACTTCATCACCCTCCTCAACATAAACCTCAAGCACCTTCCGGCTTGTGTCCAGATTTACTTCCCAGGTATCCTGAGGCTCAACTACCCCGGAATACCGGTTAAATGCTCCGGTTGATGTCTGCACGATCTTTGCAACAGATTCCACATATACCTTATCCTCACTGTTTCCTCCTGATTTTCCGAAAAATCTTCCGTAAGCATACCATGCCCCCACACCGACTGCAGCAAGCACTGCCACAGTCCCGATCATGATTCCAATCTTCTTTTTCCCCATTGCTTCTCCTTTGCTCTATACACAATATATTCGCACAAAAAATATAACCAAAAAAACAGGATGACTAAAAACCTGTCCGGTTCTTAATCATCCTATCATACTCCCTGCGAAATTGCATCCGCATCCTTCTTAATTTTTCTTAAAGTTTTCTGGATTTTTTCCCAGTATTTTCTTCTATTTCAGCGGGTATTTGTCCGTTAATTCCTTAACGATCGCTTTTGCCTGTTCTGCTCCGCTCTCGCCTTCTTTGATCATGACTGCAATTGCCGCTGCTACTTTATCCATATCCTCTGTATTCAGGCCTCTGGACGTAACTGCAGGTGTTCCGAGACGGATACCGCTTGTAACAAACGGAGACTGCGGATCATTCGGAATGGTATTCTTGTTTGCCGTAATATTTACGGAATCCAGTAACTTTTCAACCTCTTTTCCAGTCAGTCCGAAGTTCGTCAGATCTACTAACATCAGATGATTGTCCGTACCACCGGAGACGATCCTGATGCCGCGGGCCATCAGTCCTTTGCAGAGTGCCTGGGCATTGTCAATAATGTTTTTCTGATATACCTTAAATTCAGGCTGAAGTGCCTCTTTAAAGCAGACTGCCTTTGCTGCGATCACGTGCATCAGCGGTCCGCCCTGGATTCCAGGGAAAATCGCCTTGTTCAGCTTATATTTATCTGCGATCTCTTTATCTTTACATAAGATCATGCCGCCTCTCGGCCCGCGCAGTGTCTTATGTGTTGTCGTTGTAACAATATGTGCATACGGGATCGGACTCGGATGAAGTCCTGCTGCAACAAGACCTGCAATGTGTGCCATATCCACCATAAGCAGCGCGCCGCACGCATCCGCGATCTCACGGAACTTTTTAAAGTCGATGGTTCTTGCATATGCGGAAGCTCCTGCAATGATCATCTTCGGCCTGCACTCCATTGCGATCTCCATGACCTTATCGTAATCGATGAATCCTTCATCATTTACACCATAAGGAACTACATGAAAATAAGTACCGGAAAAGTTTACCGGACTTCCATGTGTCAGGTGTCCGCCATGATCGAGATTCATTCCCATAATGGTATCACCCGGCTTTAAAACTGCGAACTGAACTGCCATATTGGCCTGTGCGCCGGAATGCGGCTGTACATTTACATATTCACAGCCAAAAAGCTCCTTTGCTCTTTCCCTTGCCAGTTCCTCCACAACATCCACACAGTCACATCCGCCGTAATAACGGTGTGCCGGATATCCTTCTGCATATTTATTCGTCAAAACGCTTCCCATCGCGGACATAACCGCATGGCTCACCCAGTTCTCTGAGGCGATCAGCTCAATGTGGCTGTTCTGTCTGTCAAACTCAGCGGTAATCGCGTCTGCTATCTCCGCATCAACTGTCTTTATATCTTCCAATGTGTACATACGAATCTCCTTTCGACCGGATTTCTTCGGTTCTGCTATTTTCTGTCATTATGCATAATTATATAAGAACCGCTTCTCTATTTCAACCTCTTTCTCAAATTCATTGACACAAATTTCAACAGCCCTTCATGCAGGGAAGCTTCACCCATCCGGCTCTGCGTTCCGTCATCCTTCTTATGGTATAAAGACCACGATGAGAATTGCAAGTACACAGATGTTCAGCAAAAGAGCCAGCGTCAGATCCAGTCTGTCGCGCTCCTCCACTTCCCTTTCGGTGCTCCGCCTTCCCGCAACCGCAAGGCAAAGCGGCAGCAGAAGCGGGATGAAATATCTGCCCTGCACTCCTTCTACCATCGGTGCCTGCACAGCCGTCCACTCCACATAAAGACTGGTCAGCACAAGAAGTACCGTGGAACACAGGATAAATACCGTAAGCCACACAAACGGCCGGTCTGCCCTCTCCCGTCTTACGGCATCTCTCGCCAGTGCCGCGACCGCAACGAATGCAAACAGATACAGCAGTATCCTGTCCACATCCACATTCAGCCAGCCGAGTCTGGTTCCAAGCATGGTATCAAAATAATAGGTTGCCTTTCCGATCAGTGTGTTAAGCACAACACCTGCATAGGAAAAAGGCCGGGTCAGGATATAATGTGTCTGCTGCCCGGAATCCACCCCCGCATTGAACGGGAACAGATAGCGCGATGAGATTCTCATCCAGCTTCCAAGGAACACAAGAACTGCTGCCATCATGCCCCCCACATGCACAAAATACCTCTTTCTGCTTCCGAACTGTTCCCGCGGTATAAGAAAATACAACAGGCAGAACGGAAGGTATACGATCTTGTAAAGACTGATCGCCACCGCCATAACATACAAAAGCACAAGCTGCCGCAGATTTAACGGTTCTTTTCCGCGTTCCCGCAGATACAGCACAAATGCGATCATAAGAAATACCAGCGCTGTCACCATACCATCCGGCGCCAGTGAGATACACTCATGCAGATTCATTGGTATCAATGCGGTCAGTATCAGATATTTCTTTCCGTATGGCATCAGATGGACTGCAAATGCCATAAGTGCACCGATTGCAGCAAAATTGCAGAGCCTTCCGGCAAGGAACAGCACCCATACTTTGTTTGTAAATATCTTTGCCGCCGCAATTCCGAGGGACTGCGGCAGATAAGACAGCGGTGAATACAGCGCCGTGGCATTAAAGCTGTGCCCCGTATCGTTTTCCGGTGATTCTGTAAGCCCCATCTGTTCCTTCATTTCATACTGTGTGATCAGATGGTCTTTCGTATCCTCCCACTCCCACGGATAGGAGATCAGGTAGGCTGCATGTCCCTCTGCGTCCGTAATATCCGAAATAAAATTGCCATCTGCGATCTCATATGCCCGGAAATAATGAATGGACTCATCCGGCACCATACTAAACGGTATGACTCCGAGATAAACTGCACCGAGCGCCCCGTACAACAGCAAAAACACTTTCACATAAGAAACTTTCTCCCGGTTCAACAGCAAAAACAGAAGCAGATTCACCGCCGCGCAGCCAAGCACGAAGATTGCTTTTACCAAAAACGCGCTGACCCGCTCATAAATCAACTGCAGATCCAGTGCCATTCCGTCCACGCTGGAGCAGCCGAGATTTCCATCGGTCTGCGGATACATGCGGATATTAAGCCCGCCTGCGCGATCCGTGATCCGGACAAGGAACGACTTTCCCTTTGCATCTGTCACCTGCTTATCCAGATAAAGGTAAATCCTGCCCTTGTCATCCAGATCCTTTTCCGTCAGCCCGTTCCATTCCTTTTTCTGCGTTCCATCTTTTTCCTCCACAGAAATATCAAAACGTATGTTCTTCTGATTCTGCCCCAGATACAGTCTGAAACCATCCAGGGTACTTTTCCCGACCAGATACTCCTGCGACACCGCCTGATCCTTTTCCAGCGGAACATCATAGATCAGATCATCATTACCCTTTGCATCCGCCTTCAGCATATAGCCCTCTTCCGTGTGGCCCCCAAGCCTGTTAAGCCCGAACACCACGCCGAGCACGAAAAGAAGTACATAAAGCAGCAGCTTCTTCTTGTTCTGTTTCATCCCTGTATTCTCCTTACCTCAATTCTTCTGTCTGTTCCTCCACAAACTGCTTCAGATCGGAAAGCACCTGCTCTTTTGTAAAAAGATAACCGGCTGCTCCACCAAGTTCCTTCGCATGCACCGTGCAAAAATCATAATCAAACGGCTCTTTGCCCAGTTCATTTACAAACTTTTCCCCGGTAAGATAAGCATAGACTTCCTGCACCGACACCGGTTCAACCGCCAGATTCAGTTTCTGTATTCCCTGCTCCATCGCCTTTTGTATATGCTGCCAGAGATATTTTAACGCATAAAACTGATACACACTTCTGGAATCCGTAAAATTCAGTGCAGAAAATCCCACCTGCCTAAAGTACCCACGAAGCTTCTCCGCTTCTGCTTTATCAAGCTCTCTGCACTTATAAAAACCATTTTCCTGCAGCGCATAATATTTTGTAAAAAACGGATCTTTCGCCTTTAACTCCTCATACTTTGCCTGGTTTAACATGGCGGGGATCACGTGAATATAGTCGTAGATAAAATTTTTTTTCATATGGGTTCCGTAGATCGCCGGAAGCCGCACAATGAGATGATCTTTTCTGTTTTTCTCCACCCACCGCTCCAGAAAAAGGCGGTTTCTGCCGTAAGCAGAAAGCTGATCTGTTTCTATCACCGTCGTCTCGTCTACGCCGTTTGGTTTCGGATACACTGCGACCGTGGAAATAAGAACCAGCTTCTTTGGTGCGATCTTTTTGATATTTTCGATCGCATTCTCTATGATCTTAAAGTCGCCCTCCGGATCTTTGTTTGCCAGAAACATTTCCGCGCGGACACCGGAATACACCAAAAGCTCAGGCTCAGTCCCGAATGCCTCCTCCACATTTTTTGAATTGTACTGACCGGAAAATGTATGAAATCTGCACAGATTGGAACCAACAAACCCGGTATAGCCTACGATTGCATCCATATTCGTCCTCCTTATTTTGTAATCTTTTCAATGGATGAAAAGGAATATTTCTGCTTGTTAAATACCAGCTGCAAAATGAGCGACAGATACTTGATAATGATAGTCAGTATCGAAAACAGTCCAAAAAATGAAACTGCCAGGAATAAGATTGTCGTCGTCCAGCCCGGAATCGGATTTCCCAGCGCAAAGACCGCGACCGCATAAACTGCTGCTGCCACCGTAGCAAACATCATAAAACCTGTCATCGTAACCGCCACTTTATAGCCGATATTGGTAAACAGCACCAGCGAATCCACCGCCAGTGTCCGGCGCATTTTTGCCTGTTCATCCGTAAAGCTGCGCACTGATGTTTTCTGCGGCGTGTAGGCAATGCAGTCCACCAGAAGGCCGCAGTTTGCATAGAGCACCTTCCGGTATGGGATCGTTTTACTTAAAGAATGCACCCGGTTGATCGCTCTTCGGGAAAGGATGCGGAATGTCTCATTTTGGATCTTATACTGTGTTCTGGAAAAATGATTGAACACGCGATAGAACATATCGGAGCTCCATTTATTTTTCCGCACTGCCGAAGCGCTCACAATATCATATCCCTCCAGCGAACGCCGGTAAACCTGCATAAAAAGTTCCGTCGGATAATCCATGCACACGGTGTCAAATTCAAACACGAAATCACCGATCGCAAGATCCACACCTGCATTCATGGCTGTCTCAAGTCCCTGAAAATAGCTCATGTGAAGCAGGGAAACCGCTTCTTTGGCTTTTGTTTTTCCATAATTTCGAACCGCATCCGCACTCCCGTCTCCGGAGCCGTCATCCACACAGATGATCTCATACTTTTTAAAATTAAAATCCAGCTGCCCGTCAAGCCACTCCAAAAACGGAGTGATCTCCCTTTCATTATTATGCATATAGACGACTGCAGAAATAAAATTCGCCTCTTTTAGTCTGTTATCCATGAATCAGCACCTCATCCAAATCATATACCGTGTTTATTTTTCCGGACAGCACGCTCACAAACGTCGGTCCCTCCGAAAATTTCCGAATAACCGTCGGTCTGGAATCATCCACCTCGGATGACTTCAGGATCGGCTTCATCGAAAACAGGGAAGACTGATACGTAAAGCGATACTCATCCTTTAAATATTTCTTTGCCAGGTTCGACATGTAACTCCATGCACTCTCCGGACGGTTTTTACAGTCATTGCAGTTTCCAAGCTGCGCCGGAGAACAGAAATCCTCATTTTGCTTCTGACAGTCAAACGTCGGCAGTGTGTCATAACTCGTCTCATGCGGCGTGAAGGTAACCGAGGTCAGCGAATGCAGCCCGGTCTTCCCAAACGGCATAATGGAAAAAAAAGGTCCGTCCATGACCGTGATCCCGAATTTTTTAAATTCCTCATCCACTTCACACAGAATGATCTCACACAGTTCATATTTGATCCGGAACGGTTCAAAACCGAGCCTTGTTAAAATCTGGTTCTCCGATGCATACGTTGCATTCAGAAGAAATCCTGCCGCAAAAACGCTGCCGTCCGCCACAGTCACCTGATAATGCGTCTGTGTGCGCTCAATCTCCTTTATCCTGGCACGAAAATGGATCTCCACATTGGGAAGCTTCCCGATCTCCTCCAGGAAATATTTTTTTAGGATCATGGCATCATAGGTATATTCCTCGGTCAGAAAAGCACCATCGCACATTCCGCTGTTAAAGTATTTGGATACTGCCACTTCCTCGCAGCGAATTCCCGCTGCACGGCAGAATTTTTCAAACTGTAAAGCATCCGTACAGGAAAATGTCGATGATGTAGCATAGATCTGGTCAAAAGATTTATGCACGCAGAAGCCGTATTCTTCATTGAAACGTCTGAAATAACCGGCAGATTTGATCGCCGTTGAAAAAGATCTGGGATAATGATATCCCATATGTACTCTCGCCTGATTGATATAAGTTGCCCGCTTAAACGGGGCATCGTCATATTCAAGAACTGCTACCTTTTCTCCCCGTTTCCCGCAAAGCAGCGCCGAATACAGTCCGTACAGCCCTGCTCCCAGGATTATCTTATCGTAATTCATTTTTTCCCCTAACTCTTGTTACTTCACTTTGTATTTTCCAAACAGATTTGCAAACAGGATCTTTAACAGCTCACTGTTCCCCTTCACAAACGAAATCTTTGTCGGTACTTTGCCCTGCTTTGGATATGCCCTTGTGACCGGAATTTCGCAGGTCTTTAAATGGAGCTGATCCGCGCGCACAGACAGATAGGCAAGCAGCTCATAGGTCATGAAAACATCCCGGAATATCCCGACGCGCGCGTCTTTTAAGTAGCGCGCCGAATACCCGCGGTATGCGTTGGTCGTATCCGTATACCAGTGTCCTGCGGTCAGAGAAATGACCGGTGCATGCAAAAGCCTGACCGAAAGATATCTGACCTTTGGTGTATTGATGGCTCTGCCTCCCTTTATAAAACGCGACCCCTGGATAAAATCATATCCTTCTTTTAATTTATCAATAAAATGTCCGACATCCTCAATGCTGTCCTTATCATTTCCGTCTATCGTAACAATTCCCTTATAGCCTCTTTGTTCCAGTGCAAAATAAAAGCCCATACGAAGCTGAGCGCCCTGTTTTCCAGCATCCTGCTTGACGAGCAGCGTATTGACACCGCGCTTTTTCAATGCTTCCTCGCTGGTACACCCGTCCGTTGAGCCGCCATCACAGATGATGATATCCGCAATACGGTCGATCCCTGCTTTTTTTGCCCGGTCAAGCTCTCTGGCGATACGGCTGCCCTCATTGATGATCGGGATCAGCACACAGTAATCCGACTGTTTTTTTTCATATTCCGTACATTCATATTTCGGCACTCCCGGTATCCCCTCATATATCATGAAAATACCTCCTTTACATAGGAAAGCACCTTAAGTACATCATCTGTATTCTCTGCTGTTCCCATCTCAACCGATACATACCGGTCATAGGAAAGCTCGCGGAGCCGCCCCGCAAACTCACGGTGTAAGCTCCTCTCTTCCACAGCCGCAAGATACGGTTCACTGATATGGATATGATTGATATATGGCAGATTCTGTTCCGTAAGAAAAGAAAAGTCCTCGTTATTTGCGAGAATGGTTCCGAAGTCGACATTCACCGCGAAGCCGGCTGATGCAACCTCCCTTACGAGATCAAATGCCTCTGTGGTATGGTTGATAAAATCCGTTCCGTAAATCGCCGGATTTGCTTCGAGCGAAAGGCAGGTATGATGCTCTGCCGCATAGTTTCCAAGTTCCCTGAAAAAATCCACCGCCGCATCATGGCAGTCTGTTCCATGCGTCACGCGGTTTTTCGGTGAACCGAAGACCAGATTCGGGCATCCCACTGCCTTCGCAAAATCAATGGCACCTTTGGTATAGGCGAGAAGCGTCTGCCTTTCTGCCTCACTGCCAAAAAGCATCTCGGATCTCCGATACCAGATCGACTGCATGGATACGACCGAAAGACCATAATCCTTTTTTATCTGTTCCGCAAATTCATGCGCCTCGTCCAGATGCTCATACGGTGCCTCCGGAAAGATGCGGGTCGGTGCGATCTCGATCCCGTCCATTCCCTGTTTTTGCAGCTTTTCATACATCTCTGCATCGTCATCCGCGGTCCACGCAATATTACATACTGAAAGTTTCATTTCTTTTTCCTTTCACGGTATATTTTCACTGTGTTTGCCCAAAACAGGCTCACTGTTTTCTTTCGCAGTGCCAGACCGGAAAATCTGAGATTTTCCGGTCTGACCGGGCTTTCGCCCTATCATCCGCCAGAATTAGCCCCCGCTTTGTGCAAGCACTGCTGGGGCTAATTCTGACGGATGCACTGCTCATTGCTTACGCACATTGTATCACATTTCCATAAAATGTAAAACCCTGCCGTCAGTGCCAAAATATACCGCCACTGCAAGCTGAAGTACCAGTATAAACGGCATGCCGATCACAAAGTACCAGTGCTTTGTCTTATGGCGGAACAGATACATCCCGGCCCAGGCTCCCGCACTTCCTCCGAGCAGCGCACATAAAAAGAGTTTGCGTTCCGGTATCCGCCAAGCCTTTCTTCTCGCCCTGCTTTTATCGATGCCCATCAAAACAATGCCAAGCATATTCGCGGCAATCAGATAAATGACTAAGATCACGCTTCCATAATTCATTGTTTGTCCCTCTTAATTACTGTTAAATTTCCGGAAAAGAAAATGCTCCCGCAGCATCTACGCCACAGAAGCATTTTTCTTATATAACACCATTATTTATTTTTCTTCTTTATATTCTTCTGCTTTTTGTCCGTTTCACCCTTTTTTGCATGTGCAAAGCCAAATTTATGGAAAGAGTACCACAGATTGGTTGCAATACAGATGGATGAATATGTACCGCTGACAATACCGACCATGAGCGGCAGTGCGAAATCCTTGATGGAAGTCACGCCGAGCAGCCATAACAAGAATACCATGACAAATGTAGTCAGTGAAGTATTGATACTACGGGAGATCGTCTGGTTGATACTCTTATCCGCAATTTCCCTTAAAGTTTCCTCATCCTGTGTACGCACATTCTTCAATGTCTCACGTATACGGTCGAATACTACGATCGTATCATTGATGGAGTAACCGATGATCGTAAGCATGCAGGCGATAAACGTACTTCCAACTGAGATCCGGAGCAGCGAATAGCAGGTCAGTACGACCAGCACATCATGCAGGAGCGCCAGGATCGCACTTGTCGCGAAACGCAGATCATTGAAACGGAACCAGATGTAGATCAGCATAAAGATCGTGGAAATGATCACTGCCCACACCGCATCCGAAGTCATCTCAGAACTGATCGTAGAGCTGATACTGTTGCTGGAGATTGTCTTTTCATCTACACCAAAGTTGTCTACCAGTGCCTTGTTTAAAGCTTCACGTTCATCCAGATCCAGATTTCTTGTCTTAAACACGATCTGATTGCTGTTCTGGATCTTCTGCGTCTGGATTTCTCCGTTTCCGACTACTTCCTGAATCTTTGGAACGATCTCACTGTCGATCTCATTTAAAGTATAGTTCTTGTCAAAATCTGCCGTGGTAGAAGTTCCGCCCACAAATTCAAGGCTTAAGTTCAGCGCGCCTTTTCCGTTTGCCTTATTGACACCCATTCCGATAAATCCGGCCGCGATCACTGCTAGAGAAATAATGTAAAATACATGGCGCTTTGATACAAAGCTTAATACTTTTCTCTCTTTTGATTTTCCGTAGAATTTTGCATCCTTAAAGCCAACCGCATAAAGTGCCCTTACCAGGAATCGTGTTACAACAAGTGCTGTGAACATGGAAAGGATAATACCGATAGCAAGTGTGTAGGCAAATCCCTTTACCGTACCGCTACCCTTGATACCAAGCACTGCCGCTGCAATAAGCGTTGTGATATTTCCGTCCAGGATCGCGGAAAGTGCTTTCTTAAATCCGGTCTCAATGGAGGTTCTTACTGTCTTGCCGGAAGCAATCTCTTCACGGATACGGGCGAAGATGATAACGTTCGCATCCACCGCCATACCAATGGAAAGAATGATACCTGCGATACCCGGCAAAGTCAGGGTGATATCAAACAGATAGATAACTGCCACTACTAATGTGGAATAAACTGCCAGTGCAATGGCCGCTGCCACACCTGCGATCCAGTAATATGCGATCATAAATACTGCCACGAACGCAAGACCAATGGCTGCTGCCTGCAAAGAAGTCGAAATTGCCTCGGTTCCAAGCTGTGCGCCCACAACCTCAGACTGTAACTCCTGTAAGGTCAAAGACAGCGAACCGATACGGATATTGGATGCCAGTGCCTCCGCTTCCTCGTAAGATTCCATACCGGAGATCTGTGCAGATCCTCCGGTGATCGCCTCATTGACACGCGGCATACTGATCGTCTGCTCATCATAGACGATCGGGCATACCTCACCGACATGTGCGGAAGTAAGGTCTGCAAACTTCTTGGTTCCCTCTTCATTGAACTTTAAGTCCACCACATACTCCGTGCTTCCCATCTTGTTCGTCTGTGCGACTGCCTTTGCAGTCTCAACATCGTCACCGGTCAGACATACATTTCCGTCCGGATCACGAAATTCCAGGGAACCCGGTGTTCCGAGATCCTCCAGGATCTGATTTGCATCTGTAACGCCCGGGATCTCGACTGTAATACGGTCATCTCCCTGCTTGTAGACCTGTGCCTCTGTGCTGTAGGACTCGATACGTTTCTGCAGCTTGTAGACCGTATCATTCATCTCTTCGTCGGTCGGATTGTCATTCGTTACCTGATAGGTAATGCTGACACCGCCTGCAAGATCAAGTCCGAGCTTAATGTTGTGGTTCTCACCCTTGCCTGTGGAAGACAGGATAATGGATGCACTATACGCAAGCCCTGCCAGAATAATAAGGACGGCGGCAAGGATCGCGATACCTCTGCTCTTTTTCATGGTCATTTACCTCTCTTGTGTTTTTAATCTTCGTCCGCCAGTGCTGCCTTGATCATGATCGCGCATTCCACACGCTTTCTTTCAAGCTCACATCCGACGTCGTATGTATCTGTAATATTCCCGTGGAAGTTGTAGGAGTTGGCTGCACATCCGCCGCTGCAGTAAAATCTTGCAAAGCACTCTCTGCACTTTTCCTTGGCATATACATTGCAACACTTAAATTCATCACGGATCTCCGTGTTCTTCACGCCCTCATAGACGTTTCCCATCAGAAAATCTTCATTTCCGACAAACTGATGGCACGGATAGAGATCTCCCCACGGCGTTACCGCAAGGTACTCCGTACCGGACCCACATCCGGAAAGTCTCTTCGCAACACACGGACCACCTTCCAGATCAATCATAAAATGGAAGAAATTGAAATCTTCTCCCGCCTTATGGCGTCTCACCATCTCCGCTGCAAGGTTGTCATATTCTTCAAACAGCTGCGGCAGATCCTCCTCGCGGATCGCATAGTCGTCCGTATCCTGTGCAACGACAGGCTCCACGGAAATCTGTTTGAATCCGAGATCTGCAAGATGCAGCACATCCTGTGAGAAATCCAGATTGTTGTGCGTAAAAGTACCGCGCACATAATAATTGTTCTGGTTTCTGCTGTCCGCAAATTTCTTAAACTTCGGAACGATCAGGTCATAGCTTCCCTGTCCGCCGCGGAACGGGCGCATGCGGTCATTGACCTCTTTTCTTCCGTCGATACTCAAGACCACATTTGCCATCTCTTTGTTGGCAAACTCCATGATCTCATCATTTAAAAGGACTCCGTTTGTCGTAAGTGTGAAGCGGAAATTCTTATTATGGAGCTTTTCCTGCTCCCTGCCATATTTTACCAGATCCTTTACCACCTGAAAATTCAGTGTCGGCTCTCCGCCGAAAAAATCCACTTCCAGATTCTTTCGGTTTCCGGAATTTGCAATAAGGAAATCCAGTGCTGCCTTACCCACCTCGTAGGACATAAGCGCTCTTCTTCCATGGTATTCGCCTTCTTCTGCAAAGCAGTAGCGGCAGGCAAGGTTGCAGTCATGGGCAATATGCAGACACAGTGCCTTGACTACCGTAGGGCGCTTTTTGAAATCCATGATATAGTCTTCATATTCGTCCGGCGTGAATAATTCGTTACTTTCTTTTAATTCATTCACTTCATCGCAAGCTTCTTTAATCTCTTCTTCCTTATACTTATCCTTAAGGGCAGCCACGATCTCGTCTGTTGTATGCGTTTCAAACAACGGAATGACATCATAAGTCAGGTCATCCACAACATGAATCGCACCGCTGTTGACATCCAAAACGATATTATAGCCGTTATTTTTATACTGATGAACCACGATGCAGTCCTCTCTTTCTAATCCTAAAAATATTTCTTCTTGTAAACGAACAAATGACCGCACGCCTTCGCGAACGGTCGTCTGTCTCACATTATTCAATTACAGCCTATGCTTATTTGCACTGTTCGCATGTCTGATTTCCTACCGTGCAGGAAGTCTTGCATGCAGACTGGCAGGATGTCTGACATTCGCCGCATCCACCTTTTCTTACTGTATTCTGTAATTTTCTTGTATTTAATGTCTTTACGTGTTTCATATTCGTTCTCCTTTCCAAAAATACCTTTGTATAGTATATCACATACTTTTTCATAAGAAAAGCATTTTTTTCATCTTTAGCCAAGCATGCCGCCCGCCATGCCGGATGCCACACACAGGACAAAGGTCGTCGCGAAGTGTGAAACGTCATTTCCGAACCCTTTCTGGAACAGCACAGATGCCACGACAAGGATCAGAAAATACAATCCTCCAATGACCATGCCCCACAGAAATTTTCTGGTTTTCTTTACTTTTCCCAATATAAAGCCACCAAGGAACCCAGATATTATGTAAACTACAATCACACCGGCGTTGATGACATTCTCTCCGATGTCAAATTTATAAAGCAATGCCGTAAGCCCCAGCAGTATCAGTCCCGTGACAATATACATTGCAAAAAGCACCTTTACGATCAGAAATACTGTTTTTGATTTTTCCATTGCCAAGTCCCCCTTTTACCGAAAATATATGCAGGGACATGGTTGTTTATTCCTCCGAAAATGTATACAGATAGCGCTGCATCCGTTCCCCGTCGATCTCAAGCTCCTCCTTTTTGGAAAATCCGAGCTTTAAAAGGAGCTGCACCGACGCTTCGTTTTCTCTGTTTACCAGGCAGTTGATGCGCGGAAACTCCAAAAACTGCCTTGCATAATGGATGATCGCAAGGCACACCTCCGTGGCATACCCCTGTCTGTGACGGTCTGCAGCAATTGCATAGCCCATTTCCAGTTCAATCTTTCCATGTATCTTGCGGTTATCAAGTCCGGCTCTTCCGATCAGCTTTCCGGTCGCCTGCTCGATCACGACCCACATGCCGTATCCATAATAGTAATACTGGCTCGCAATATACGCCTGCATGTACTCTGCCTCCTCCCTGCGGTCGGCATAAAGAGGTTCCATATACTTTGTCATGTCAGTGCCGGCATACAGCTCATAGAGCGCATCCAGATCCTCTTCGGTCATCTCACGCAGATAACACCTTTTCGTATCGATGACGCGCCATGGTATCTTATGCTTTCTGTTGTAGATACGCTCGAGGAAATAAAAATCCACTTCTTCAAAGCCCTCCACCAGAATCTGCGCCACAGAAAGACTCTGCCCCGGAAACGCCGGATTTAAGAAACCGACTGTCGCAATGGGAAGTTCTGCTGCCTGTTCAAGGAAGTGGTCTGTCGCCGCAAGTACAAGTCCCTCTGTGGGATCTAACGCATTCTCCTTTAAAATCTCCGCAAGCTTTTTTTCCTGCGCATAGGCAGCCGGGATCAGGAAAGCCTCTGCTCCATATTTATGTAAACCAGAAAGCAGCCGGGTAAGATACGGGTCTGCGGTTTCATCCCTTTTTTGTTCTTCTTCCCATGCAATTACAAATTTAAGCGCCACCGGTTTCTCCTCCTTTTCCTTTTGCTTTATTATATTTATTTTTCCGGTGCTTTACAATCCCGTACTTTTTCGTTACAATGAAAGCTATCTGAAAAAGGAAATAATCAGGAAAGAAGGAAAATAAAATGGCACAGAATCCAGTTGTTACTTTTGAAATGGAAGACGGCGATATCATGAAAGCGGAATTATATCCGGAAATCGCCCCGAATACCGTAAATAACTTTATCACTCTGATCAATAAGGGCTTTTATGACGGACTGATCTTTCACCGCGTCATCGAGGGCTTTATGATCCAGGGCGGCGATCCGGAAGGAACCGGCATGGGCGGTCCGGGCTACGGTATCTACGGCGAGTTTGCACAGAACGGCTTCGACAATGAATTAAAGCACACCGCAGGCGTTTTATCCATGGCAAGAGCCATGCATCCGGACTCCGCAGGTTCCCAGTTCTTTATCATGCACAAGGATGCTCCGCACCTGGACGGTGCTTACGCTGCCTTTGGAAAGATCATCGAGGGCATGGAAACCGTAAACCGCATCGCAGAGACTCCGGTCGATTACAGTGACCGTCCGATGACTCCGCAGGTTATGAAAAAAGTGACAGTTGATACGTTCGGCGTAGAGTATCCGGAACCGGAGGAATGTTAAATTTCTCCCGGGTTTTCTAGTAAGGAATCGAAAAGAGCAGATGACCATGTCAACAATGTCATGGAACATCTGCTCTTTCTTTTATGCGGACTTTTTATCCTGGCTGTCTGTTTTTTTGTTTTCCGCTTACTCTTCTTTCTCCGCCGCTGCTTCCTGCGCACTCTTTTTTTGTTCCCCGCCGTCGCTGTCTGCCCGTTTTGCCTCTAAAATTGCCTGGTTTAACGAGAGCATCTTTGCGTCCAGCATCGAAACGATATCTGCACATTCTTTTAAATCCTTGCTGATATAATCCGGCGCATTTCCCTCAAATTTGTAATAGATCTTGTGCTCCAGGCTTGCCCAGAAATCCATTGCGATCGTCCGTATCTGGATCTCAACCTTGGTATCCACCACACGATCCGAGAGAAAGATCGGCACTGTCACAAGCATATGATAGCTTTTGTAGCCACTGTCTTTTGGATTTTTAAAATAATCCTTGACCCACACCACAGTAAGGTCGTTCTGCTTTCCGATCATATCTGCCATGCGGTAGATATCTGAGGTAAACGAGCAGACGATACGGATACCTGCAATATCGTTTACATGATTTACCATGTTGTCAATGGTGCTCTCATATCCGTTGCGCCGCAGCTTTTTTACAATACTTTCCGGTGTCTTGATCCTTGATTTTATATATTCGATCGGATTATACTGATGCACATGCTGAAATTCATCGTTTAAGATCTCAAGCTTTGTGCCAACCTCCTTTAAGGCGGAATGATACAGAAGCATAACAGTATTCCAGCTGTCGATCCCCTCATTCAGCTTTTCCGGCATATCCATTTTATTCCCTTCCTTCCGGTTATTGCTTCTTCCATCATATCATACTTTCCGGAAAATGTCTGCCCCTAATCCTCCTCGATCACATGTATCTCCAGATAATCAAATCCGATCTCCTCAATAAAGTTATCCTGATAAAATCTGGTCTTTGCATGACGTTTGAACTCCTCGACGGTCGCATCCAGCCAGATCGGTTTTCCCAGATCAAACTCATAGCAAACCTCATCTAACGCATGAAATACCTTATGCGTTCTAGTGTCATCCGTGTCGTCACAGATCACGGTATCCCGCAGCATATGATTATTCTTAAATTCCTTTGCCCACAAACGGAACATCGCTTTCTTCCTTTCTGTTTTTCTTTATTTCTTCTTTCACACTTTCTGCCGCCGCTGCCTTGCCGCCTCGTAGAGCAGAATACCGGATGCCATCGCCGCATTCAGTGATTCTACTTTTCCCTCCATCGGAATGCGGACATAAGTATCCGCAAGTGCCGCCGTCACATCGGTCAGTCCATTTCCCTCATTTCCGATCAGAAATGCGGTACTTTGCGTGTAATCAAAATGATCGTAGGCCTCCGTGCCCTTTAAATGTGCTGCACAGGTGTGTATGCCGCTCTTTTTCATTTCTTTGATCATCGCGCCAAGATCGTCTGCGATCAGGAACGGGACACGGTAAATACTGCCCATCGTGGAACGGATCGTCTTCGGATTAAACAGATCCACGGTGTCACGGCTTAAGATGACACCGGATATGCCGGCTCCCTCTCCGGTGCGCAGCATCGTCCCGAGATTCCCCGGGTCCTGGATGTTTTCAAGCACCAGATACAGGCCTCCCTGTTCCGAAAAAAGATCTTCCTTATGATACTCCGGCATGCGCACCACGCATAATATACCCTGCGGTGTCTTTGTATCACTGACCGCGGCAAAGACTGAATCCGATACCTCCTCGTAGTCATATCCGTTTAAGCATTCCAGATGCTCCGTTTCTTTTAGAAAGCTCTCCGATGCATAGACCGCCCGTATCCAGTCCTTCGGTGCCTCCACGAACATGCGGATGCCCTCCACGACAAAGACCCTCTGCTCTTTTCTCGCCTTTGACTTTTTGATGAGCTGCACAAGTTCTTTGATCTGTTTATTTGCTGTACTTGTAATCATTCTGTTTTCCTTCCAAAACCACGGTTTTTGCTGTCTGCTTTTAAAGAGACTTTTCCACAACCTTTACGTTATTTTCTCCCAGAAACCCACCAAGCGCATGGATCAACTCCGGTTCGATGCGGATACTCCTGCTTTTGGGCAGACGTTTCATCCGTTTTTCTGCAGCAAGGTAGACGATCACCTCATCCCTGCCATCAGAACCAGCCAACATGCCAAACACCTGCGCTTCTTTTTCCTGATAGGACGCCATATCTGCAAACTGCAGCCAGAGCTCTTTTTTATTATCGTCAAAGCCTGTGATCTTTTCACAGATCAGCTTTCCGTTTTTTTCTTCCTCCACATTGGCCCTGCCGGTCACAAAGATCTTTGCATCTTCCTCAAGATAGGTGTGATACTTCTCATAATCACGCGGGAAAATGATGACTTCCACGGTGCCGACCAGATCCTCGATCGTAAAAAATGCCATGACCTGATTGGTCTTTGTATATTTGATCGTCTTTGCAATGACCATACCGCCGATCACAACTTTCTCCCCGTCGCGCACCTTGGTCGCACCGGTCTCCTCATCCAGCATAAAATCAGACGTGACTGCAGATATATTCTTCCGCCACTTTTCCTCATATGCCTCAAGCGGATGTCCGCTGATGTAGACACCAAGCACTTCCTTCTCAAATGCAAGCAGCTCTTCCTTCGGATATTCTCCCACATCGGGCAGCTTTAACTCAAAATCTGACTTGTCTTCTTCCGGTGCCAGATCAAACAGCGTCATCTGCCCTGCCATTGAATTCTTTTTCTCCTGATTGACCGAATCCAAAACGGAGGAGTACACCATAAGGAGCTGCTTTCTCGTCCCCTCAAGACAGTCAAGCGCTCCGGCTTTGATGAAGTTTTCGATACTGCGCTTGTTGACATCTTTGCCCGACATCCTTGTGATAAAATCATTCAATGTCGTAAATACCCCGCGCTCTTTCCGTTCCTCGATGATCGCCTCGATGACCGGGCGCCCCACACTCTTGATCGCGGAGAGCCCGTAGCGGATCGAGTTTCCGGATACCGAGAATCCACTCTCTCCCTCGTTGATATCCGGCGGCAGGATCTCGATGCCCATTCTGCGGCAGGTTAAGATATATTCGGAAACTTTCGTGGAATTGTCAAGCACGGATGTCATAAGTGCCGCCATAAATTCCACCGGATAATAGTATTTCAGGTAAGCGGTCTGATAGGAAACCACCGCATAAGCCGCCGCATGCGACTTGTTAAACGCGTATTTCGCGAAATCGATCATCTCATCGTAGATCTTGTTCGCAACCTTCTCATCGATACCATTCGCCACACAGCCCGGCACACCCTCTGCTTTATTGCCGTATACAAAGTTCTGCCGTTCTTCCTCCATGACCTTTGTCTTTTTCTTTGACATGGCACGGCGCACAAGATCGCTCCGTCCCCAGGTGTAGCCCGCGAGATCACGCACGATCTGCATAACCTGTTCCTGATAGACGATACAGCCGTAGGTCGGTGCGAGGATCGGCTCAAGCTGCGGACAGTCGTAGGTGATCGTCGCCGCATTGTTTTTTCCCTTGATGTACGCCGGGATGAAATCCATCGGACCCGGCCGGTAGAGGGAAATTCCGGCGATCACGTCCTCTAAGCTCTCCGGCTTTAACTCTTTCATGAAGTTCTTCATTCCGGCACTTTCAAGCTGGAACACGCCCTCTGTCTTTCCGGTGCCAAGCGATGCCAGCACTTCTTTATCATCATAGTCGATATGGTCGATGTCTATCTTAACGCCCTTGCCCTTATTTACCATTTTTACGGCATCATCAATGACCGTAAGGGTACGAAGTCCAAGGAAGTCCATCTTTAACAGACCAAGCTCCTCGATCGTTGTCATCGTAAACTGCGTTGTGATCATGCCATCGGAACCACGGGACAACGGCACATACTCATCCATCGGCTTTTCGGAAATCACGACGCCCGCTGCATGCATGGAGGTATGGCGCGGCAGTCCCTCCAGACGCTTTGACATGTCGATCAGTTTTTTCACCTGCGCATCCGTCTCATACATGGTGCGGAGTTCCGGATTTTTCGTCAGCGCCTTTTCAATCGTAATGCCAAGCTCATTTGGAATACTCTTTGCGATATCGTCCACATACGCATACGGAAGATCCATAACACGTCCGACATCACGGATGACACCGCGCGCCGCGAGCGTACCGAATGTTACGATCTGTGTCACACAGTCCTTGCCATATTTTTCGATGACATAATCAATGACTTCCTGTCTGCGGTTGTAACAGAAATCCACATCGATATCGGGCATGGACACACGCTCCGGGTTCAGGAAACGCTCAAAGATCAGTCCGTAACGCACCGGTTCGATATTCGTGATCCCTGTCGTATAGGAAACCAGGCTTCCGGCGGCACTGCCTCGTCCCGGTCCGACCGGAATGCCGTGCGTCCGCGCGAAATTGATATAATCCCACACGATCAGAAAGTACTCAATGTAGCCCATCTCCTTAATGACGGAAAGCTCATATTCCAGACGCGGACGCAGCTCCTCCGCCTGCTCTTTCGGATATTTTTCTTCAAGTCCCTCATAACAGAGCTTGTTTAAGTATGTCCAGGTCGTATAGCCCTCCGGCACGTCAAAATGCGGCAGCTTCGTCTTTCCAAACTCGATCTCCACATGACAGCGGTCCGCGATCTTCTGGGTATTCTCCAGCGCTCCAAGCGCATACGGGAACAACGCCTTCATTTCCTCTTCGGACTTCACATAATACTGCCCGCCCTCATAGCGCATGCGATCCTCGTCCGCTAACTTCTTTCCGGTCTGGATACAGAGCAGGATATCATGCGCCTCTGCGTCTTCTGCGTAGGTATAGTGGACATCATTCGTTGCCACAAGCTCGATCCCGGTATCCTGGCTCAACCGAAGCAGCTGCTGGTTGACCAGCCGCTGTTCCGGGATGCCGTGATCCTGCAGTTCCAAAAAGAAATTGCCCTTTCCGAAGCAGTTCTCATATTTTTCCGCTACTTTCTTTGCTTCGTCATACATGCCGCGCACCAGATTTCGCTGTACCTCCCCGGCAAGGCAGGCACTGAGCGCAATGATGCCCTCATGGTAGGTATTTAATACCTCCATGTCCACACGCGGCTTGTAGTAATAACCGTCCACAAACCCTTTTGAAACGATCTTCATAAGGTTGCTGTAACCGGTGTTATTCTCGGCCAACAGTACCAGATGGTAATAGCGGTCCTCTCCGCTCACCTTCTCGCGGTCGAATCTGGAATTTGGTGCAACGTAAACCTCACAGCCGAGGATCGGATTGATCCCTGCCGCGTTTGCCGCCTTGTAAAAATCAATGACGCCGTACATGACACCGTGATCCGTGATCGCCGCCGCCGTCATGCCAAGCTCCTTGACCCGCGCAACATATTCCTGTATTTTATTGGAACCGTCCAAAAGACTGTACTCTGTATGGACGTGTAAATGTGCAAATGCCATTTTCTTCTCTCCTTTGTACTCGTAGTGCTATTATAGCAATTTGCACAAACTGCGTCAATCAGTGGGAGCATCCACAGGATAGCAAATGCATCTTCCCCTGTCAAAAAAGTTCTTGACGTCAGTCCTAATTAGGACTATCCTGTTTTTGAAAAGAGGTTAAAACATGAATGAAGAAATCAGACTGCTCATGAGCAATGTAAACACTTCGATCATACAGATCCGGGCGGCTTACGCCATGTGGGCCAAAGTCCACGGACTGAATTATCACGAGGTTCTCATATTTTATGCCATGCGGGACAACGAAGAATGTACCCAAAAACAGATTGCAGACAGCTACCGGCTGCCAAAGCAGACGGTAAACAATATCATTTCTTCCTTAAAAAAAGCCGGATATATCACACTCATTCCGGGGAGAAAAAATGCGAAGGAAAAAATACTCGCCCTGACCAAAAGCGGAGAAGCCTACTATCAGGCGATCATGAAACCTATTATGGAATTTGAAACACTTGCCTCCGAAAAAATGGGAAAAGATGAGATCCGCCAGATGACTGCCCTCGCGATGAAATTCGGGCAGATTCTGGAAGAAAGCATCTCACTTCAGACAAATACAGATTTAACAAAAGAAGGGCATCACAATGAATGACAATGTAACACAGACCTCGATGTTTGGAACCGAAAAAATATATAAAATATTGCTGCGGCTGGCTCCACCTGTCATATTTGCACAGCTGATCCAGGCTCTTTACAATATCGTAGACAGTTATTTTGTAGGAAAATATTCCCCCGACGGGCTGACTGCCCTCTCCGTGATTTTTCCGGTGCAGCTTATCATCACAGCTCTCGCGGTCGGAACCGGTTTCGGCGTCAACACGCAGATGGCACGGCTTTTTGCTCAGAAAAAAGAAAAAGAGGCAGCTCAGACCGCAGGAACCGGGATGGTGCTCTCTATTCTCACCTGGATCATTTTTGCAACAGTTTCCGCTGTTTTCATGCACGCCTATGTGGCAACCTCCGCAAAATCCGAGACCGCGATCCAATACGGCGTGATCTACGGCAGGATCGTCTGTGTGGGCAGCATCGGCATTTTTCTGGAAAGTATCTGGACCAAGATCCTGCAGGCCGGCGGCAACATGAAGCTTCCGATGATCGCACAGGTGGCGGGGGCTCTGACAAATATCATTTTGGACCCTATTTTTATCTTTGGCATGTTCCATTTTCCCGAACTTGGAATTGCCGGCGCAGCTATTGCAACCATTTGCGGACAGGCTGTTGCCGCCATCATCACCGGTATCCGCGGATTTTGCAGGCCTCCGGCATTTCATGAAATGAAAAAATGCATAAAATGGATCTACCTGCTCGGTTATCCCTCCATCTTAATGCAGATGCTCTACACCGTTTATATTGTGGCTTTAAATATTATCCTCGCCGGTTTTTCCGATGCTGCGGTCACTGTCCTCGGATTATATTACAAAATGCAGACCTTCTTTTTTATTCCGCTCTTAGGCCTGCAAACCTGCATTGTCCCGGTTTTAAGTTATAATTACGCTGCAAAAAAATACAAACGCTGTCAGACGATCATGACTGACTCCGTTTTGTTTTCCATGCTTTTTATGCTGATCGGAGTATTCTGCTTTGAACTGCTTCCTCGCCCACTCCTTGAATTGTTTTCACACGATGTCAATGTATCCGGAATTGGTATTCCCGCTTTCCGGATCATCGGTATCAGCTTTTTGCCGGCAGTTTTATCGCTGCTTTCCCCGGTATTTTTTCAGGCGATCGGAAATGCCAGGATCAGTGCATTGCTGTCACTGATCCGCCAGCTGGGATGTCTGATCCCGATTTTCTGGTTACTTTCCAAGCTCGGTCTTTCCTACACCTGGATCGCATTTCCTGCTTCCGAAATCATCACGGGCTTTATTGGTGTTTTTCTCTATCTGCGTCAAGTCAGAGAATGGGGCGCCGGGTAAAAACGTCTATACCACCGTCTGAGCCCCCTGAACACCGTTTGCCTTTGCATCCTCGATTTCATTCTTCATCCGATCCGCCATATTGTCTGTCTCGATCGCCGTCATGATCTTATTGACATCCTCCGGTGAAAACAGATCCAAAATCTTGGCGAGATCTCCTATGTTTTCCCGGTTAAAATAAAAGCAGTAGCCATTTGAAAGCACACCGGCATTGAGCACATCTCCACTGTCCATATTGCCGAGACACATTTTCTTATTTTCGCTGTTAAAATTAAGTGTGACACCGTTATAGGTAACGGTTCCGCCGTATTCTTCGGCGATCTCCGTCAGCCGCCCGATAGACTTGCACCCGGAAAGCGCCTCATCCAGCTTCATCTCCAGATAACGCTCCGGATCTTCTTTTTGCATCCGCTTCATGGTCTTTTGATATTCCTGCGCCAGTTCCAGTTTTTCCTCAAACGACGGCATATCACTGCCTGCCGTATAGGTGTCCCGCTTTCCTTCGGACTGCACTGCCTGATTGATCTTTACATTCACACGCGATACCGCACTGACCGGCGTGTATACACTATCTGTCTTTTCCACCTTCATAACCCGTCCTCCTTTTCCTCGTTGCTATTAAAACAAAGTGTGCTTCGCACGTTTCGCGCGCGGGCGGATAGCGTAACCATAACTTCATCTCCGCGCGCTGCGCATCCTCACAAGCCTGCCTGCTTTGCCCTATAGGAAAGGTCATATTTACACTCTTTATCCTATTAACGTAACGGAATCTTTCCTATAGAAAAAAGGGAACACCGGCATCTGCCCTTCGTGTTCCCTCCCTGGATTGTCTGTTCTGTTCACTTATATATAATATCGGCATATTCTGCCGGAACTGAACCCACAATCCTGTATACATGTGTTTTACCTGTATTATTTCTGTTACTTTTCCTGATCCGCTTTTTATACAAACGGATTATAAAATCTGCTGCCATCATAATAGGTGATGATAAGCGCCGCCGCCATGAATAAGAGCACAGCGGTCAGTGTGATATAGTCATTCCGCTTTAACTTTCTCCCCATATACCAGGTGCGCTTTTTATATTTTCCGAAGCCGCGCAGCCCCATCGCATTACTGACCGTGTCAATACGCTCCACACTGGTAAAGATAAGCGGAAAAATGATCGCTGCCACACTCCTGATGCGCTGCGTAAGTTTTGCCTTGCCGGACATCTCGATTCCACGTGCCTCCTGCGCATTTTTGATCTTGTGGAAATCATCCTGCACATCCGGAATGTAGCGCAGTGCGATCGCAACCGCATAACCAATGTTATAGCTGATGCCGATTCTGTTTAAGGATGCTGCAAATTCCGACGGATTGGTCGTTACTACAAAGATAAAGACCGCCGGAATGATCGTAAAATATTTAAGTACAATATTCAATTCATAAAAAAGCTGCTCTGCCGTAAGTGAATAATTTCCGGCAAGCGTAACGAGCACATGCCTCGTTCCGTATATTTTCACTCCCTGATCCGGTGCAAACAGATAGATTGCAAGCACATTTACAACCAGAAAAAACAGGATCACCTTAAAGATCGACCCGACCTGCTTCCACTCAGTCTTAGATGCCTTAAAAAAGATAAAACTGAGCACAAGCATGACCGCAAGCACCCTTGTGTCATAGGTAAGCATACTTGTAATGGACCATGCAAGGAAATAAACCAGCTTTGTCACGCCGCAGAGTTCATCCATCCAGGTATCTTTTTTCTCGTAGGTTAAAAGCTTTGCCATTACCGCACCGTCCTTTCATAACTGATAAAACGCTCCACAAACTGGGACGGCGAGGAAATACCACACATTAACGCCATATCATAAAGCGAGGTCTGCTTTAAATATGCCCGGTCTGTGATCTCCTCATCGGTCAGTATGTTCGCCGGTGTGTCGACCGAAATAAGTCTTCCATCTGCAACCACGAGCGCACGGCTCGTATACTCGAGCATCAGGTGCATATCGTGTGTGATCATAATGATCGTCGTACCCTGTTCTTCATTGATACGTTTTAAAAATTCCATGATCTCCGTATAGTGACGGTAATCCTGCCCGGCCGTCGGTTCATCCAGGATCAGGATCTCCGGCCTCATAACGAGGATGGATGCGATCGTCACACGCTTTTTCTGACCAAAGCTGAGTGCCGAGATCGGCCAGTTCCGAAACGGATACAAGCCACAGATCTTTAATGTCTCATAGACGCGCTCTTTGATCTCATCCTCCGGCACCCCGCGCACGGTAAGCCCGAGTGCAACCTCCTCAAAGATCATCGGTTTTGAGATCATCTGATTCGGATTTTGCATAACGATCCCGATCTTCTCTCCACGTTCCTTGACTGACAGCGGAGAAATATCTTCTCCATTTAATTCAATACTTCCACTGCCCGGTTTTAAAAATCCGCAGATCAGTCCCGAGAGCGTCGTTTTTCCTGCTCCGTTTTTCCCGACAATACTTAACATTTCTCCCTTGTTCACTGCAAAGCTGATATCTGACAGTATCGGCTTTCCGGACTGATAGGAAAAATTTAAGTGATCCACCTTTAAGACATGCTCCCTTTCGTTCTTTGGCGCCGGCATCTCCGCCGCCTCAAACCACTGCCTCACCTGTGCCTTATAAGGTTCAAAATTCATAGTTTCCACATGCTGCGGCATGTCTTCCTCTTTTATCTCACATCCCGCATGCTTTAACGCCGTAATATAAAGCGGTTCACGTATTCCCTGCTCTTTTAAGATATCTCCGCTTAAAAGCGCATCCGGTTTCATGTCAGCGACAACTCTTCCGTCACCGATCACGACAATACGGTCCACATCTTTATATAATGCATCCTCCAGACGGTGTTCGATAATGACGATCGTCTTTTTCTTTTCCTTCTGTATCTTATCAATGAGGGCGATCGCCTTTTTCCCGGTTGCCGGGTCCAGATTGGCTAACGGCTCATCAAATAAGAGAATATCCACATCATCGATCATGACACCTGCCATGGAAACCCGCTGTTTCTGTCCGCCGGACAGTTCGGAAGGCGCGTGATTTAAAAGCTGCCGTACTTCAACGGTATCCGCTACTTCATCGACGCGGCGAAACATCTCCTGCTGCTCCATCCTGTCGTTTTCCAGCACAAACGCAATATCCTCTGCCACCGTAAGTCCGATAAACTGCCCGTCTGTGTCCTGCAGCACAGTTCCAACCATCTTTGAGAGACCAAAAATACCGAGCTTCTTCGGGTCTTTCCCTTCGATTTTAAGTGTTCCGGTACTCTCTCCCGGATAGGAAAACGGAATGAGTCCGTTGATACAGTCGGCAAGCGTTGACTTGCCAGAGCCGGATGGCCCGACGATCAGCACCTTTTCCCCCGGATAGATCTTTAAATTGATATCATAAAGTGTCGGATTTACCTGAGAGCGATATTTAAACGTAAAATTTTCAAATTCAATAATAGGTTCCATAGCAAATGTCTGTCCTTTTGTACTTCTTTTTAATCTTCCTTATCAAGACTGGAGGACTTTGCTCCGATCTTTGTATAGCCAACCCCGAGCAGACTGCCAAGGATTGCAATGATAATAATATTTCCGAGGAATGCAAAGATTCCCTGTGCAAATACTTTCTTTGCCGGCTCTGCGTAGATTAAGATATCAAGCACCGGTGCAACCACAATCCATGCAACCGCATTTGCGATCACCTGTACCACGTTAAACAGTGCAATATTTTTTCCGTGGAAGCCACCCTCTTTGATCTGATATTTCTTTGCAAACAGACCAACCAGGATACCGAAAATGGCATCCGGGAATACCCAGCTCCACCAGACACCGCCGTAAAACAGCGCATCTCCGAGTGCATGTCCCAGAAGACCAATGATACCGCCTACAACAGGTCCGAACACTGCCGCTAAAAACGCGAGCACTGCGGCTCTTGGCTGCAATGAGGTATTCGGGATAAATCCGAGCGGGATCTGCACTTCTGTCAGTACAACAAACAGTGCGGTTCCGATACCTGTCGCCACAACTTCTTTAATTCCAAACTTCTTCATAACGAAATCCTCCTTTGTGTGTAATGTTTCAGTTTCAGAAACATATTATCAAATATAATAAGGGGATTGTCAAGAACAATCCCCCGATTCTCTTTTTTCTTCACTTAAAATCAAAGCTTTACAGCACTTTTGAAAGGAAATCACACAATCTCGGATTTTTCGGATGTCCGAAAAATTCCTCCGGTGTATTTTCTTCTCTGATATTTCCTTCGTTGATGAACATCACGCGCGTTGCAACCTCTCTCGCAAAGCCCATCTCATGTGTGACTACAACCATGGTCATGCCATCCGCAGCAAGTTCCCGCATCAACTCTAAGACTTCACCTACCATCTCCGGGTCAAGTGCCGACGTCGGCTCGTCAAAAAGCATGACATCCGGGTTCATTGCAAGGGAACGCGCAATCGCGATACGCTGTTTCTGTCCACCGGATAGCATGGACGGATAACTGTCCGCCTTCTCCGGCAGTCCGACGCGTTCGAGAAGCTCCATAGCCTTCTTATCCGCCTCCGCCTTTGTCATAAGGCCGAGTTTTACCGGTGCAAGCGTGATATTCTCACGGATCGTGTGATTCGGAAACAGGTTGAACTGCTGGAAGACCATGCCGATCTTCTGTCTGACCTTGTTGATATCCACGCTCTTGTCTGTCAGATCAATGCCCTCAAACAATATCTGCCCCGAAGTTGGTGTCTCAAGCAGGTTTAAGGACCGGAGAAACGTCGACTTTCCACAGCCGGACGGTCCAATGATCGCGACCACTTCCCCCTGACAGATGTCGGTGGTGATCCCGTCTAAAACAGTATGATCCCCGAATTTCTTGGTCAGATTTTTTACTTCTATCAGTTTTTTTCCTCTATCGCTCACTGTTTCTCAGTCTCCCTTCCAGCTTATGTATACCCGCCGTCAGAATCATGACGATTACAAGATAGATTGCCGCACAGCCAAGGAGCGGCATCATCGGCTCATAGGTCTGACTTCTTATGATATCAGCGCCCTTGGTCAGATCCATCATACCGATATAACCGCTGACGGAAGTCTCTTTTAACAGCGTGATCAGTTCATTTGCAAGCGCCGGAAGCACGTTTTTAAACGCCTGCGGCAGGATGATCATCTGCATGGTCTGCCAGTAATTGAGCCCCAGGCTGCGTCCTGCCTCAAACTGTCCCTCGTCGATCGACATGATTCCGGAGCGGACGATCTCTGCCACATAAGCGGCAGAATTTAATCCGAATGCGATCACTGCTACCAGGATCTTATTATCAACCGCCACCAGGATGACATAATACATGATCATGACCTGCACAACCGTAGGCGTGCCGCGCCACACTGTCAGATAAACTTTGCAGATAAAATTAAGCACATTCAGTCCGCCGTGTTTTTCATGGGTAGAACGTATGACTGCTACCAGAAATCCCAAAACAATTCCGATGACCAGTGCAAATACGGTGATAATGATCGTATTGCCAAGCCCCTTCAGCAGATACATGTACCGTGCATTTTCTATAAAATTCTGAGTAAATTTCTGTACAAACGTACTCACGTTCCATCCTCCTCTTATTCCTATTTGCTGCGAACGATAATAACCTGACGTGCTGTTGCATAACTGTCCGTAAAGTCAATGTTCTTTAAACGGTCTTCCGTTACTGTCATACCAGCAGCACCAAAATCAGCCTTTCCGCTGGAAACTGCTGCGATAATGGAATCAAACTCCATGTCTTCGATCTCAAGATCATAACCTAACTTGTCACAGATCGCTTTTGCCATATCCGCATCGATTCCGACGATCTTGTCACCATCATAATATTCATATGGCTCGAATGCTGCATTGGTTGCCATTTTTAAGGTTCCCTTGGAATGATCGGCATCTGCCGGAGATTCATACGGAGTCTTTCCCTTGGTATCATCACCAATATAGTTATTCACGATATCATCGAGTGTTCCATCCGCCTTCAGTTCTTCGATCGCTCCATTAAATTCTTCCGTGAGATCCGGTCTGTCCTTGGAAATACAGATCGCATACTGTTCATCTGCAAACGCATCATCCAAAATCTTTAAGTCATCATTCTTTTCCACGAATGCTTTTGCCGGCTGCTCATCAATGATCACGCAGTCTACCTTTCCCTGCTTTAATGCCTGAACAGCATCCGTTCCCTTGTTGTAACGCTCGATCGTTGTTCCCGCATCATCACCCTCATAGTCAGACGCATAAATATCCCCAGTCGTTCCGAGCTGGACACCAATCTTCTTTCCTTCCAGATCATCGACAGAATTTACTGTGTTCTTTGGAACAGAACTTCCACATCCTGCCATCGCTATTGTCATTGCAGCCGCAAGTGAAATTGCGGCAAGTTTTTTCATCTTCTTCATAATGAATCACTCCTCTTTCTTATTTTTCACAAACCCCGCTGCATAATTATGCAACATGCACTTATTATATCAGCTTTTCGGCAAAAAACAAGTAGATTCGTCATTCTGGCAGCTTTTGTCTGCTGAAACGAAATCTGGAAAATGTGTGCCTTATGGCGCATTCTTTATAAAAGGAGCGTGTGAAAAATGCTTTTTCATATTTTCACACGCCCTTTTTACGGATCTTTAATCGATCTTCTTTTCGTTTTCTTTTTCCGGTTCCGGATTGATACCGATGCCGCGATTGATATCACCCTTTATGTCATCCCCGAAATGATAGTCATTGCCCGGAAGAATCGCATTTAAAAAGATTCCTGCGATCGCTGCAATTGCAAGACCGGTCAGTGTAATAGAAGTTCCTGCCACTGTAAAGGTCAGTCCGTCACCAAAACCAAGACCGCAGACCAGGATCACTGCTGCGATGACAAGGTTTCTGGACTTGGTAAAATCAACATGGTTCTCCACCACATTGCGCACACCGATCGCTGAGATCATTCCATAGAGCATGAAGCTGACACCGCCGATGATCGCTGATGGCATGGAACCTATGATCTCTGCCATTTTCGGAATAAAGCTTAAGATAACTGCAAAAACAGCAGCAATACGGATGACACGCGGATCATGTACATGGCTTAATTCCAGCACGCCGGTATTTTCCCCGTACGTGGTGTTTGCCGGTCCACCGACCAGCGCGGAGAGCGCGGTCGCAAGTCCGTCTCCGATCAGTGTCCGGTGCAGTCCCGGATCTGCAATGAAATTCTCTCCGACTGTCGCAGAGATCGCTGAGATGTCACCGATATGCTCCATCATGGTCGCGAGTGCGATCGGTGCCATGACAAGGATCGCCGTAATGTCAAATTTACAGATCTGAAACGGCGGGATTCCCACCCATGCCGCAGATACCACATTGCTAAAATCAAGGATCGCAGAACCATCCGGATTTGTCATGCCGCAGGCGTTAAAAACCGCCGCTGCCGCATAGGAGATCACAACCCCCATCAGGATCGGGATGATCTTAAACATTCCCTTTCCCCAGATATTGAAGATAATGATCGTCGCAAGCGCGATCACTGCGATCAGCCAGTTTGTGGACGCATTCGTAACTGCAGACGGCGCAAGGCTTAACCCGATACAGATGATGATCGGTCCGGTAACGACCGGCGGCAGGAAATGCATTACACGTTTTACACCCACAAGTTTTATCACAAGTGCCAGCACAAGGTAAAGCAGTCCTGCAACCACGATACCGCCGCAGGCATATGGGAGCTTCTCTCCCATGGTCATGCCGGCAAATTTCCCACTGTCCAGATTTGCCACCGTGGAAAATCCTCCAAGGAATGCAAAGGATGATCCGAGGAATGCCGGAACCTTCAATTTGGAACAGAGATGGAAGAACAGCGTTCCAAGGCCGGCACAGATCAAAGTCACCTGAATAGAAAGCCCCTCTCCGTTAAAATAACTGTTTACCAGTATCGGCACCAGTATCGTAGCTCCGAACATGGCAAACATGTGCTGCAGACCAAGCAGCAGCATCTTTGGCACACCAAGACTTCTCGCGTCTTTTATCGCCTGTGTTTTCTCGTTCATAAAAAACTCCTCCTGTATGCCGGGATGCTTCCCGGCTATTTGTTTGTTAAATATTTGTCAGAGCAGTTGCTCAGATTTTCTTTAAGACCTCGACTGCCGCTGCAAGCTCCGGATTATCCACACGGTAAAATTCTCCTGCATCTGCCGCCTCTGCCTTTTTCGGATCGACCGGCAGCTTTCCGAGTACCGGAATGCCGAGTTCTTTTGCAGCGTCATCCACATGGCTCTCTCCGAATATCTTGATCTTTCTGCCGCAGTCCGGACATTCGACAAAGCTGAAATTCTCCACGATCCCAAGCACCGGAATATGCATCATCGATGCCATGTTGAATGCCTTTTTCACGATAAGCTGTACCAGCTCCTGCGGAGAAGTAACGGTAATGATGCCGTCCACCGGAAGCGACTGGAATACCGTAAGCGGCACATCTCCGGTTCCAGGCGGCATATCCACGAACAGATAATCCAGATCGCCCCAGATCACGTCTGTCCAGAACTGTTTAACCGCACCTGCAATGACCGGCCCTCTCCATACAACCGGCGCTTCCTCGTCCTCAACCAGCAGATTGATGGACATGACTTTCACACCGTTTGCCGCCTCGACCGGATACACGCCCTGATCGGTACCCATTGCCGGTCCGTGCACGCCAAACATTTTCGGAATGGACGGCCCTGTGATGTCCGCATCCATGATGCCGACCTTATAACCGGCTTTCTGCATGGCACATGCAAGGGACGCAGTGACGAACGATTTTCCGACACCGCCCTTTCCGCTCACGATACCAATGACTTTTTTGATGGATGACTGCTTATTCATCTCTTCTTTAAAGCTGCTTTGCTTATGATCCGAAGTATTAGAAGCACATCCTGCGCAGCTCTCTTTGCTGCATCCGGCTGCACTGCTGCATCCCAAACGACTGTTATCTGCCATTTTTCTTCCTCCTTATCTCTTCTTCTTTTTTCTTGAAAATATCTTTTAATGACGTTTCATAAGGTGCTCTTGCCACACCATATTCCGTCACGATACCTGAAATCAGCTCATGATCTGTCACATCAAACGCAGGATTGTAGACTTTGACACCTTCCGGAGCCATACGCTCCTTATACCACATCTCGGTCACTTCCTCCGCCGGTCGCTCCTCGATCTTTATATCGGCACCGGTCGCAGTATTCATATCGATCGTTGAAGTCGGCGCACAGATATAGACCGGTACTTTATAATAATTTGCCACTGCAGCGACCACAGATGTCCCGATCTTATTTGCTGTGTCTCCATTTGCCGCCACACGGTCACATCCCACGAACACTGCATTGACCCATCCCTTTTGCATGACAGAGGATGACATATTGTCACAGATCAGTGTCACATCCACGCCGGATGACTGCAATTCAAACGCGGTCAGTCTCGCACCCTGTAATAACGGTCTTGTCTCATCCGCAAATACATGGAAATGATAACCCCGCTCCTCTCCAAGATAGATCGGCGCTGTTGCCGTCCCGTATTTGCTCGTGGCAAGCTGTCCGGCGTTGCAGTGTGTGAGGATTCCGTCTCCCGGTTTCACCAGGGAAAGTCCATTTTCTCCGATTGCCTTACATACACGGATATCCTCCGCCTGAATCTCTTTTGCTTCTTCCTTCAGACAGGCACAAATCTCCGGAACCGGACGCTCCTTATTGTCCAAAACGACCTGCTCCATCCGGTTTAACGCCCAGGAAAGATTGACCGCCGTCGGTCTTGCAGAATTCAAATATTCCTTCTGCCGCTTAAAGTCTTCATAAAATGCTTCATAGGTATCGGCTGTGCTATCCGCCGCCAGAATGTAAATTCCGTATGCCGCGGCAACACCGATTGCCGGAGCCCCGCGGACTTTGAGCAGATAGATCGCATCCCAGATCTCCTCAGCCTGCTTTAAACGAATGATCTCAATCTTTCCAGGCAGTTTTGTCTGGTCAATGATGACAAGCTCATTTTTCTCCTCATCCAGTGCTACCGTATCGTAGTTCATGATATTTTTTTCCTGCATAAAAATCCTCCTTCCTTACTCATTCTTTCCGTTTTTTTGCGCCTCAATCTTTGCGGCAAGCTCTTCCAAATATTCCCACCGCTCCAATTTTTCCTCTAACTGTGTATTTACCCTTGTCTTTTCTTCCGTCAGTTCATTTAATCGCACAAAATCGGTCGCACACTGTGCAATCTCCGTATCGATCGCATCCATCCGTTCTTCGAGTTCCTCAATGTCCGATTCAATCGTCTCATACTCCCGCTGTTCTTTGTAGGAAAATTTCAGTCTCGGTGCATGTGTCCGCGTGTCCTTTGCACTCTTTTTCGCACTTTCCGCTGTCTGACCGGCTTCTCCCTTACCCGTCTCTCTTTCAGCTTCTTTTCCGGACACTGCCATCTGTTCTTTCTCTGCTTCTTTTTCGCGTTTTCGGTTTACATAATCTGTGTATCCACCTTCATACTGACACAGCACGCCGTTTTCTTCAAATGCAAAAATACGTCTTACCACACGGTCTAAAAAATAGCGGTCATGGGATACCGTGATCACGATCCCGTCATAATTATCCAGATAATCTTCCAGGATCGAGAGCGTGACGATATCGAGATCATTCGTCGGCTCGTCTAAGATCAGCACATTCGGTGCCTCCATCAACACCCGCAGCAGGTTTAACCGGCGCTTCTCCCCACCGGAAAGTTTGCCGATCATGCTGTACTGCTCCTCCGGCGGGAATAAAAACCGCTCCAGCATTGCAGATGCCGAGATCAGCCCGTCCGCTGTACGGACAAACTCTGCGGTATTTTTGATATAGTCGATCACACGCATCGACGGGTCCATATAAGCAATGCCAGCTTCTTTTTTCTCCTCGATCTCCTGCGAATAATAGCCGAGTTTTATCGTCTGCCCTATGATCACTTCGCCGGAATCCGGTTTTTGTCTGCCTTCGATCATCTTCATGAGCGTCGTCTTTCCACATCCGTTTTTCCCGACAAACCCGATCCGGTCATTTTTCAGGAAAATATAGGAAAAATCCTGTATCAGGACACGGTCTCCATATGCCTTATGCAGATGCGAAAGTTCCACGGTCGTTTTCCCCATACGGGTTGAGATGGAGCTGATCTCGATCTTTTTATCCACATCCGGTCCGGACTGGTCACGCAGTGCCTCATACCGCTGGATTCGCGCTTTCTGTTTGGTGGAACGCGCCTGTGCACCACGCTTTATCCATTCAATCTCCTTGCGCAGCACCGACTGGCGTTTGCGCTCACCGGCAAGCTCACTCTCCTCGCGCATGGCCTTGCGTTCCAGAAAGCCCGAATAGTTTGTGTCGTAACTGTAAATATTGCCCTTGTCGATCTCCACAATACGGTTGGATACGCTGTCAAGGAAGTAGCGGTCATGCGTTACCATGATAAGGGAACCCTTCCACTTTTTTAAATAGTCTTCCAGCCAGTCAGCCATCTCATGGTCAATGTGGTTGGTCGGCTCGTCTAAAAGCAGGATATCACATGGCACTAAAAGGATCGCCGCAAGTGCGAGACGTTTCTTCTGTCCGCCGGAAAGTTCTTTGGTCTTCTGGTCAAAATTGGTGATACCAAGTCTGGTTAAAAATGCCTTCGCAGAGCTTTCCATCTCCCAGATCTTTTCATTGACCTCGTGTTTTCCGCCGACATCCGCACCCGCGTAGATCGTATCCTGTTTTCCGGCCGCCGCCTCAAGTACACTCTCCAGTACCGTTTTTTCCGGCAAAAAGACCGGATTCTGCGGCAGATAACGCATCACGACATGGTTTGCGCAGATCACCTTCCCAGAATCCGGTTCCTCAATTTTGGCAAGTATCTTTAACAGTGTGGATTTTCCGGTTCCGTTGATACCAATGATACCGACTTTTTCCCCTTCTTCCAGATAAAAGGAAGCTCCGTTTAAAAGCTTCCTTTCTGTAAATGATTTTTCTATATTTTCAGCAGTCAGTAAGTTCATTTCTGTCTCCTGTATTAAATTTCGCAGTTTCCTACTGTACGCGGGAACGGAATGACATCACGGATATTTGACATACCGGTCAGATACATGACACAGCGTTCAAATCCGAGCCCGAATCCTGCATGGCGCGCGGAACCATATTTTCTTAAGTCCAGGTAAAACGCATAATCTTCTTCTTTCAGTCCGAGCTCATGCATACGCGCAAGCAGCTTATCGTAGTCGTCCTCTCTCTGGCTTCCGCCGATGATCTCCCCGATGCCAGGTACCAGACAGTCGACTGCCGCAACAGTCTTTCCATCCTCGTTCAGTTTCATATAAAAGGCCTTGATCTCCTTCGGATAATCCGTAACAAAGACCGGCCGCTTGAAGATCTGTTCCGTCAGATAGCGTTCATGCTCTGTCTGCAGATCCACGCCCCAGGAGACCTTGTAGTTGAACTTGTCGTTGTGCTTCTCCAAAAGCTCTACCGCCTCAGTGTAGGTCACACGGGCAAAATCATTGTTCACCACATTATTCAGGCGATCCAGAAGTCCCTTATCCACAAAGGAATTAAAGAAATCCATTTCCTCCGGTGCGTGCTCCATCACATACCGGATCACGTATTTTAGCATGCTCTCCGCAAGGATCATATCATCCTCAAGATCTGCAAATGCGATCTCCGGCTCGATCATCCAGAACTCTGCCGCATGTCTTGTCGTATTGGAGTTCTCCGCACGGAAGGTCGGTCCAAACGTGTAGATATTTTTAAATGCCATTGCATAGGTCTCGCCGTTTAACTGTCCGCTGACCGTAAGATTGGTCGGCTTTCCGAAAAAGTCTTTCGTGTAATCCACACTGCCGTCCGCATTCTTCGGCACATCTTTTAAGTCAAGTGTTGTAACCTGGAACATCTCGCCTGCACCTTCGCAGTCACTTCCGGTGATGAGCGGTGTGTGCACATAAACGAAATCGCGTTCCTGGAAAAATTTGTGGATCGCATAGGCGATCATGGAACGCACACGGAACACTGCCTCAAATGTATTCGTGCGCGGTCTCAAATGTGAGATTGTACGTAAGTATTCAAATGTATGGCGTTTTTTCTGAAGCGGATAGTCCGGCTCAGAAGTACCTTCAATAACAACCTCCTCCGCCTGTATCTCAAACGGCTGTTTTGCCTCCGGTGTCGGTGCCAGATTTCCGGTAACGATAACGGCTGCTCCCACATTCAGCTTCTGAATCTCTTCAAAATTGGCAAGCGTCTCGGAAAAAACAACCTGTAACGGTTCAAAGAACGTTCCGTCATTTACTACAATAAATCCGAACGCTTTGGAATTACGGATGCTTCTGACCCATCCTCCGATCGTAATCTTTTTATTTTCATATGCTTCCTGATTCCGAAATAATTCTCTGATATTTGTCAGTTCCATTCCTTTTTCCTCCAACTGCGATTCTATTCTTCCGTTGCTGCTTCCGTCTCGGTAATACTCTCTGCCGATGCCGTATCCTCTGTACTCTCCTCTGCAGCATTGTAAGTAACCTTCGCATTTTCGATCAGTCCGTCCAGCGCCTTATTACACAGATAGATCGTCTTTAAATATGCTTTTCCGGCCTCTACCGTTGCTCCGTAATTCTTATAGAGCGCATCCTCGTCATCATAACCGTAATTACTTACCAGATTTGACACATAGGAATTATAACCGTCCTCATCAAATTCAATATTTTCCGCTACTGCAACCGCCTCTAAGATCAGCTGGGTATCCAGTTCCGATTCGATCTCCGTCTGCACTTCCGACTTAAAATTGTCGACCGTTGTATTGTAGGTGCTGGAGAGATAATCTTCCAGGGATGTGTCAGTACAGTACGTATCTTCAAATTTACTGATATATTCCTGCACTCTTGCATCCAGCAGTCCATCCGGCAGTTCATTTACCGTGCACACCTCCGGCAGCTTTGCGATCACTGCGGAACGGATCGCCTGCTTTTTGCTGCTGCTTGCCTGTTCTTCCAGATAAGTACGGATATCCGAGGTAAGATCATTTACTGTCTCATAAGATGCACCAAGCTTATCGGAAAGATACGTTACATAGTCATCTGTCAGCGTATCATAGGTCATATCCTGTTTCTGCTTGATTGAATTTACGGTTACCTGAAACACAACTGCTTTTCCCGCCAGGTCTGAATTGCCGTAATCCTCCGGGAAGGTCAGGTTTAAGTCGATCTCCTTTCCGACTTCCGCACCGATCAGTCCATCCTCAAATCCATCGATAAAAGAGCCGGAACCGATCTCAAGATCATAATCCTGCGCCGTACCGCCATCAAACGCCTCTCCGTCCAGCAGTCCCTTATAATCAATATTTGCAACATCACCGCTTTCCACAACGGTCTTGTCCGTCTCGGTATAATATGGATAATTTGCGATCACATTATTATTTACATAGTCTTTTACCATGTCATCGGTCACCTGATAGTCTTTGTCCAGCGCGACTTCCATATTCTTATAATCACCGAGTGTCACATAATCGGCAGCATTGTAAGTGATGTCGGCACTTGTTTCCGTAGCGCCTTCCGCCTCGGTCTCTGCCACTGTCTCAGTTCCTGCTGTATTATCTTTGTTCGTTTTGCCACATGCATTTAAGGTCATCATCATGCTGACACATAAAAGAAGGGCCACTGCTTTTTTCTTCATAATTCCTTACCTTTCCTTGTCCATCAATCTCGATTCAGGTCCCCGTATATACACCTGCATCACAATTATCTACGATACCATAAAACTGCCGAAAATAAAAGGTTTTAATTGATTTTTCTAAAAATCAATGTTACAATATTTGTCGTATTTGAAAAAAAGGGAGGATTTTTAAAATGCCTACGGTTACACTGGTATTACTGATTATTGCCATCGTTTTGATCGTTGCAGTGATCGTACTTTATTTTTTAGGAAAAAAAGCAGAAAAAAAGAAAGCAGAACAGGATGAACAGATTCAGGCAGCAGCACAGTCTGTTACCATGCTGATCATAGACAAAAAGAAACTTCGTTTGAAAGACGCAGGTCTTCCGGCCGCTGTCGTGGAACAGACGCCAAAGCTGATGCGCCGTGCCAAGATGCCGATTGTAAAGGCAAAGGTTGGTCCAAGGGTGATGACCTTTATCAGCGATGCTGCCATTTATGACCGCATCCCGGTGAAAAAAGAGGTAAAGGCAACCGTAAGCGGTCTTTACATCACAGGTGTCCGCGGTATCCACGGTTCTATCGAACCGGCTGCTCCAAAGAAAAAAGGACTCTGGGCAAGAGCAAAGGCTGCCGCGCAGGAAAAAATGAATAAAAAAGAAAAATAAAAACAGGAAAAGAGGAACTGTGTATCTGATCCATACGCAGTTCCTCTTTATTTTTGACATTGACCTTCTTATGCTTTCTTTTCAAAGAAATCATCGATCGCTTCATGCAGTTTTTTCGGTTCCATACTTTTTAACAAATACCCTTCGGGCTTTAATCCCATGACATCCATCACAATTTGCGCATCGTTTTTTCCTGTCAGGAAAATGATCGGGATCTCTCTAAAATCCGGATCTTCCCGGATCATCTGCATCACCTGCTTTCCATCTACGATCGGCATTTCATAATCTAACAGTATCAGATCCGGAATATTTAAAGCCAGGTATTTGATCGCCATTGCGCCGGAATTGGCAAGTACCACTTTATATTTATCTTCCAGTAAAGTCTTGATATTTCGAAGGATCATACCGGAATCATCCACAGCAAGGATCACCTTTTTCCTGGTCCGGTAAAATTCGTCCAACTGTGTACAGATATTTTCAACAGTTTCCCCCATATTGATCGGTCTTATAAAAACATCCATTACCATCTGTTCCGAAATAGTCGTCCAGAGCTTTTCGAGTTCCTCTACATTCCCCATTACAAACACCGGGATCTTATGCTTGACTGCCTGGTCAACAATTACCTTGACACTTACTGCTTTTTTTAACAGTTCTTCGCTGGTATAGATCAGATATCCGATTGCCTTTTCATTCACCAGAATAGTGCTGGCATCCGCAAGACCTGCCACTTCCGCCTTTACATTCTGTTTTTCAAAAGCGCCCTCGAACGCTTCTGCAAGGTAACTTTGCTCTTCCATTAAAATAACAAATTTTTCTTCCGTATCCATCCTGATGCCCTCCTTAATTATTCCCTCAACTGGTCTACCATACTTTCTGTTATATCCATAACCCCTTCCATTGCCACATCTGCAACTGCCACGCGAAGTTTTTCCATAGAATCCGCAATTTTCACCGGAATCCGCCAGGTCTCAAGCTGCTTCATGATCCGGTCAACACCATCCAGATCAAACTGCTCCATACAACCGTTCATTTCCTGTAAAGCTTTGATCCATACATGAACGGGAACTTCTTCTTTCTGCTGCTCCTCCTCTTTGATAAACGGCAGCAGAACCTGTTTATAGTGCCGGTACTGTTCTAATACCGGAGCTGTTTTATCTTCTAAGGCTTCAATCGCCCCCTGATTTCCATACGTCTCCAGTTCCTTCGCTTTCTCCGACAGTTCCATGGCTCCGATCAGACGCGCAGAACTTTTAAGTGCATGCACTTCAACCGTATATTCACGAATCATATGTTCTCTTAAACACTGCTCAATCTTTCCCGCCTTGCTGTCGATGGTGCGGTAGAAAATATCAACGGCTTCACTCCATGCTGCCTTTGAACCACAGCACGCGATCCCTTTTTCCGGTTCCAGCAGCCTGCTGCATTCTTTCTCTTCTTCCGCTGTATCCGGAAACGTTTCCGGTTTCACTGTAGTCAGAATCTCTTTTGCCTGTTCTTTGGAAATTTCATGTACTTTTTCTTTCGGAAGCCACATTTTTAACTGGGAACAGATCTGGGAAAAATCAATCGGTTTCGCAACAAACCCATTCATCCCCGCTTCCGCAAATTCTTTTCTTGCATCGACCATCGCATTGGCGGTAAGCGCGATGATCGGCAGAGTTTTGTACTGTTCACCCGGCAGGTTCCGGATCGCTTTCGTTGCGTCGATACCATCCATAACCGGCATCATATGATCCATCAGCACAAGATCGTAATTTTCCTTTTGTACCTTTTCCACCGCCAGCCTTCCATTTTCTGCGGTATCGATCCGCATCTGAAGCGGTCTTAACAGTTCCCTTCCCACCAGCAGATTTAAGGAATTGTCATCCACTAACAGAATCCGCGCTTTCGGGGCGATAAACAGGCTTTCTGCTTCTTTATCCAATATCCCTTCGTGGCGTCTTCCATAGTCGATCTGGGAGATCGGTGTCGAATCGACCACTGTCTGTTCAATCGTGAAATAAAAAGTGCTCCCCTTTCCATATTCACTCCGGACACCAATGGTTCCCCCCATCATATCAACCAGATTCTGCGAGATCGTGAGTCCCAGTCCGGTTCCCTCGATCCTGCGGTTCTTTTTCATATCCACACGCTGGAAGGATTCAAACAGTATCTTCTGATCCTCTTCGCGTATTCCAATCCCGGAGTCCTCTACTTCACAGTACAGTAAAATCTTATCCTCCAGTCTTTGTCTGACACAAACCGAAAAATGCACATATCCCTTTTCCGTATATTTGATCGCATTGCTGACCAGATTCATAACAATCTGCCGGATACGTCCCATATCTCCCTTCAGTGTACATGGAATGCTCTGGTCAAGTTCATAGATCAGTTTGATCGGCCGGTCGCCGATACGGTTTTCAAAGGTCATTTTCATATCATGGAACAGTGAAAGCGTATCGTAAGGCTCTTCAAACAACTGCATTTTTCCGGATTCCATCTTTGAAAAATCCAAAACATCATTGATGATCGTAAGCAGTGCCCGACCGGAGCTCTGGATATTCAAAAGATATTCCTGCTCCCGTTTTTCATGCGGCGTCCGAAGCAGGATCTCCGTGATCCCGACGATCGAGTTCATCGGTGTTCGGATTTCATGAGAGATGTTCGATACAAATGCTGTTTTTGCCTGATTCGCCACTTCCGCCAGATTTACAAGTTCTTTCATCAGCCGGTTCTGCTCAATGATGTTCGTAACATCGACGATCGTTAACATATAGCCCTGAAGCACATCCTGCTTTTTCAGTTCCGTCTCTTCGACCTGATAATGACGGCCGAGCCAGTCCAGATATCCTTCTTTTCCCTTGATCTTCTTCCAGATTTCCTGATCACTCTTTGCAATCTCCGCTTCCCGTATCACAGAAACCAGTGATTCCGCCATCGGATTTAAGAAGAGGAAATTTCCTCCCGCATCTGTTACGATAAGTCCCTCGTTCAGATTCTCAATAATATGGTTTTTGGCATTTTTTACCGGATCAAACAGACCGTATTTTACAACAGCCACTGTCATAAAAATACAGGATAACAGCAGACCGAGCGGGGTTAGATCATCGCCTTTTAGTATTCCAAGGAGCCGTAACGAAAGAAGGATCATCGGAGACAGCACCGAAGCAAGCAGCATAAAATGCAATTTCACCTTATCCGGCATATGCCTTTTCGACCAAAAAGAAGAAAGAATCATACCTATGGAGCCAAATATTTCAAGCAATAGAAACGCCATGAAAACATAGTACATCGGAGCCGCTTCAATCTCTAATGTCTTCCCGCCCAGATTTATTTTAGACGGTTCCAGCCAGTACCTCCTGTAATATAAATGATGGTGATCCACCGTTGCGATCAGCACATAAAACGCAATATTTAATGAAAGGAGCACCGTGACAACCCACTGGGAAATCTTTCCGTTCTTCCAGCGCAGCAAAAACATCAGAGCGCAGTAATTCGCAAAGCACTTCCCAAGATATTCCAGTTTTCCAAGTGCCAGCAGGGTTTCTTCATCACCACCCATGATATAAAAGCTTTTCGCGACCAGTGTAACCAGACAGCACGAAAACGCCAATACAAGCTCACATTTGTAATTTGTGTCCTCTTTTCTGCAAACGATCATCAATAAGGTCAATGCGACAAAAACGCCAAATATATGAAGCGAAAGCCATGCTACTGCCAATCCCATATCTGTTGTTACTCCTTATCTGCTGTAAAAACTGCCTACAGTTCCATTATAATTGCTTTGTATATATTGTTAACACAAAATACAGTATACGGGATAGAATGTCAAAAAAGTCAGAAATATCTATCAAATTCTGAAATTAGACTGGTCTTTTGCCTGAATATTCATACTTATATTACAATCTGCCATGTGTTCACAGTTCACTTCCAGCCCGTAAGCCACATTGACCTGTATGCTCTCATCTTTTTCCTCGATCTTAATATCCTTTGCATTGATTCCAATCATCAGACTTCCGAACGGAGTATTGTAATAAGTAATATTTTTCTTGTTTTTTTCAAAGACCATATGGACATTTGCCACACCCTTTTTCATGACATCCATGCAGCCGTCCTGAATTTTAACGATATTTTTTGTGACACCGTCAAATCCCTCCATGACCTCGTCGTACAGCACATAATGCTTCCCGTTTCTTTTATAATAATCGCCGGAAGTGATCATCTCAACCGGCTGTGGGTTCTCATTTTCTTCCTGCAGAAACTGCAGTCCCTGAATACGCAGTAATACATCTTTCGTCATTTTTCTGCTCCTTACCTGAAAATACTCTGTATCTCATTTTGCACCAGCGTGCCAACTGTACCCGCAAGTCTCTCAATATCCGTGATCCGGGCTAATCCGCTGCCATAGATGTCTCTTGCCGCTTTTACATTTCCATCCGGTCCGAAGAAAAGTCCGATGACATGAATGCCCTGCTTTTTTAACGCGCGCACCTCCGCCGCTGTATCCAGCTTTCCGTCTTCTCCGGCATAAGCCTTTTTGCCAGGCAGTTTCCCACCGTTTGGACTCGCATCTGTAAGAACGATCAAAAGCCGGTTTCGATAGCGGCTCTCCGGCATCTGTGTCCCAACCGCCCGAAGTGCCAGTCCGTCACGGTTAAATCCGATCGCCGTATACCGGAATATCCCATGGCTGTCGGTATCCTCGTCCTTTAATCGCTGGCATACCGTATAATTGGAAAGGCTGCAAAATGAATAAACCTGTGTAGGAATATAGCACAGTCTCAGACTTTCTGCAATCATATATGCTTCTGCCGCAATCCTCTCCTGCCGCTCCATCTGCGAGGAAGATCCGTCAAGCAGCAGCGTGACTAAAAGCTCCTCCGGTTCCTTTTTATCACGCCGGTCAAAAACGATCCGCCCGTTTAAATGTACTGCCTTCCACACCTTCGCCGCATTTAAGGTACCCTGCGCCGCCGGAATCCACTCTGCCTCCTGCTCCATTTTAAGGACATTACTGATGCGGTCACGGAGGCGGAAAATCTCAGTGCGGAATGCCCGCTCATGCGCCCGGTAATATGATAGATTTTTCTCCTCCTGTCCCTGCATTCTTTCATACTCCACCGGATCTGCATGACGCCTCAGTCTTATATAAGCGCCCTCTCCACCGGAAAAATAGATATGACAATCCGCATGATTTCCAACGCAGAGTGACTTTTCCAGCTTCTTTCCGATCCGTTCATCGAACAGCGGCTCACCGAAATAATCCAGGATCTTTTCCTTTAGCTTTGCCTCGTTTTCCCCGGTCAGCCCTGCCGCAAGCTCATGCAGCTTTTCCGCTGTGCTTTCACCACGTTCATCCCCGTCACTGTTTCCGTCCGTATTTAACCGCTGGACTGCCTGTACCGGTGGATGCAGCTTAAAAAGGGCGGGCAGCTTATGCTTTAAGTAAATCCTTCCGTCCCACTTCTTTTTTTTCTGCACGTCCGTATGATAATAGGCGCAGAGTGCCCGGTTGATCCCGGAAAGAAGTACATCTGTATCTGCGTCCGCTGACGCGAGCAGTCCTTTAAGCAGCTTCTCCTCATCCGGAGCAAGCACTTCCTTTTTTCCTAATATCAGCCTGCACTTCGCCTCATTGATACGCTCCTCAAGCAGTGTTTTTACCAGCATGGCGCTCCGGCTTAGGATCTCCCCCGCATAGGCACTCCGCAGTTCCTCCAAAACAGGACGCTTTTCTTTTTCCTGCTCATACACGGCGTTTTCCAGTGCAACCCAGACCAGTGCATCGCAGGCGCCCTGATGGGAGGTTCCGGTCAGCGAATCAAAATATGCCTCCACTTTCTTTGTATCGTACCACTTATGTACCAGCCCGATCACCATGTTTAAATACAGATCCAGTGCCTCATTTCCGTTCTGCGCCAGAAACTGCGGCCGGAATGTATAGTCCTCCGCCGCCGTCCATATGATGTTTTTTGCCCTTAAGTTCTCCTGTTCTTCTCCCATGATCAGTTTGAAAACATCTTCTCTCTTTCCAGCTTTTTCGGAATCCGCTCATGGATCACATCGCGGATCAGATCCTGTTCTACCGGATCAAATGATTTGTTGACAATTCCCATCGCAAGTGCTTCATTTGCCTCAAGTCCGTGTTCCATCAGTGTGACTGCATCCAGCAGCCCACGCAGATCCAGCGCTTTGGTCGAGATTTCACCGCTCTCGCATTTCTTCTGAATATCAAAGAAAAGCTCCGTAAACTGGCCTGCATATTTTTCCTTCAGTTTCGGAAACTCTCTGTTTAACAGGCGGTTTAAATAATCATCTGATATCTCCGGCATTGCAATGACAACAAAACGTGAAGCAAGTGCCTCGTTTAACTCTCTGGTTCCCGCATATCCGTAATTCATCGTCGCAATAAAACGTGCTGCATCCGACATCTCAATCCGGTCATAGCCCGGCACATCGATGACATGCCGGAAATCCAGAATCCCATGTAAGACCGCAAGCGCTTCGTTTTTTGCCATATTGATCTCGTCAAGCACACCAAATCCGCCTTCCGCCGCACACCGGTATACCGGTCCCTCCCGGAATGCGACTTCTCCGTTTTTAAAGGTATCTGTTCCGATCAGTGATGCCGCATCCGTATTGATATGAAACGAAATATCAAAGGACGGTCTTTGAAAGGCCGCCGCCAGATTCTCTGACAATACATTTTTCCCGGTCGCCTTAGGCCCTGTGAGCAGCAGATTTTTCCCGCAGAGTAATGCAACTGCTGCCTCCTCCCAGATTTCTTTTCCATAATAAAGATACTTTGGCTTTGGGACTCTCGCACGCATTTCCTCTGCCACCGGATATTTCTCCCGGAATTCCAAAATACCCTCCAGGATCTCCGGATTTATCTGTTCTTCCCGCAAAAAATCAATCATACCGCATCCCCTTTTTCTCACTTTTTCTTCATTATATTACATTTCTCGTCCATTGCAAGAATTGATTTTTCTGTTTTGATTACATGATCGGCTCTGCCATCGTTGTAGAACCAACAAACAATTTCAAAAAAATCACTGCAGAAAAAGGGAGGCAAAAATATTTGCTTCGTTCTATAGAAACGGCACCATATATACAGGTATATAATGAATACCATTCTTCCACTTATAATCCTTGTTATGAACAATATATTTATCTCTTATACAGCTGCTGAATTTATCACAAATAATCTGATCCCGGTGAACTGCTGTAATTGATGAACCACCTGAATATGCAATGTCTATTAACTTTTCCCTATAAAAAAACAGAGAGAAGTTTTATCGCCTCTCTCCGCTTTTAAGGGTATTTTATATAGTGCAACGTCTATGTGGCCTTTTCCTTACATCTTTCCGCCATACACCGGGAATCCGCTGCTTGCGCCATAATTCTCAATTTTCCTGAAGTTTTTAAGTGTCTGCATATCCTCTGCACTGATTTCAAAGTCTACCTCTGCGTTTGTCTTCATATGTTCCTGATTAGCAGTCTTAGGAAGTGAGATCGCGCCAAGCTGCAAGGTATACCGTATGCAAAGCTGTGGTACAGATACCTTGTATTTGTCGGCGATAGCCCTGATTTCCGGCTGATTTAAAATTTCACCATGGGCAATCGGAGAATAAGCCTCCACTGTAATGCCATTCTGCTGGCAAAAATCAATAAGTTCAGCAGGAGTATTGCTGATATGGCAAAGTACCTGATTTACCATAGGTTTAATTTTGGCTGTTTCCATAAGACTTTCTAAATCCTCAATCCGGAAGTTAGAAACACCGATAGCTTTAAGCTTTCCTTCGTTATAGGCTTCTTCTAATGCCCGCCAGGCAGCTCTATTTCCTTCTACATATCTGTTTTCACTCTGGTTTACCTCTGCCCAGGGCTGTGGAGAGTGAATAATCATCATATCGAGATAATCAAGTCCCATCTTTTTTTACGTTTCATCAATTCCTGCTTTGGCTTCCTCATATGTTTTGTGCTCCGCAGCTACTTTTGATACGACAAATAATTCTTCTCTTGGGATTCCGCAGGTTCGGACCCCTTCGCCGACGCCGCGCTCATTTCCGTATGCCTGTGCTGTGTCAAAGTGTCTGTATCCAAGTTTTGCAGCTTCTTTTACCGCATCTGCCACCTTATCATCATCAATAAACCAGGTTCCAAGTCCTAACTGCGGTATCTTTACACCATTGCTCAAAGTCAAACTATTGTTATACATTCTATAAAGCGAACTTCAGGTCAAGTATTTTATGAAAATTTTACCCTAAAATGTAATAGTTAATTCCTGATGCACTCCCCCATCTAACTTTTTGATTTTCTTCAAGCCTCTCTGCTTTTCAGCATGCTTTCATCAACAGACTTTTTATAAAAAGAAAGAGCGTGCATGATATCCTGGTTATCCGGGTGGTTTTTGTTAATTCCGCCTATGAGTTTCCAAGGCCCGTAGGTATCAAATCCCTTGCATCCAAAACTGCCAAGCACTTCACATCCGCGCTCCTTGGCCAATTTCCGCAGCTCTGCATCAAAGGTGCCCTTGTCCTGTCCGCAGGTATAGAGGAAAAATACGGCTTTTCCTCTGCACATCGTTTCCTGTGCCGCACGGCGTATCGGTTCATAGAATTTTCCAAAGTCGATTCCACTTGCAAAACCGATACAATCATAATCAGATACATCCGGGATTTTTTCATGTTCTATATCAACTGTGCTGACGTCAAATTGTTCTTTCATGGCATCCACCAATTTTTTCGTATTCCCATGATGATGAGAAGCATAAAGTATTACCGTTTTCATTTCTTTCAGTCCTTCCCGCAAAATTTAAATATTTTTCTACTAAAAACATAAGCCATCTTCCATCAATGAAGTCTGTTTCATGAAATATCTGGCTACTTCTTATCAGTGCTCAAGATCAAGCTTTTTATAGAGGACAACAGCCAGTATCCATGCACATATAATTGTAAGTACTCCTGTTTCACTTACAAAATACATCTTATTATCAGCAACTGTTAACGGTCCAAAAATCGTCTGGTCAAAAGTATTATGGGCTGCATGTAAAAAAGCCGCCGGCCATACACTCTTTGTTTTTACAGATAAAAGTCCAGCGATCATTCCAACCGGGACAATCAACAGCAAAAAAGCCGGAACCTTATACCACACAGGCGTTCCAGGCATATATAAACCTGAAAGGAGGATTGGCAAATGCCATGCTCCCCAAAACAGTGATGTAAACAACAATGCTTTATTTAATCCCAGACGCTCCAAAAGTGCAGGAACAAAATACCCTCTCCAGCCGATTTCTTCTCCAAGCGCTGTTAATAAGCCAATAAAAATCCCAAGAACGGACATAACAAGCAGCTTGATCACCAATGTACCATCCATGTCTAAACTGTCCGGAAAAATGATCCAGAATATTACATATGGTATTCCTATATATAATATAGGATTTATACATGAAAGCAGTATCCATTTAAAAGATACCACTCTGAAGCCTCCTTATTCAACCAAAATTTTATCTAAAACATCTTCCCATTCAAAATCTTTATCCACACCTTTCATCGATGCAATAGCTGCTATACCATGAACCTTTGCCCACATGGCAATGACACCGTACCTGATCCGTTCCCCGCTTATTTCTTCTTTTTGATAAACCAGATACACTTTCTCCTTATAATATCGAAAAGGTTCAAAATCATTTGCTCCGCCCTTCGCAGATAAATCTATTTTCAAGCAGGGTTGCGCAAATAGGAATGAATAGTATTCGGGATACTTAATAAAAAAGAGCACATATGCTTTTCCCATATTTAATATTGCTTCCGGTGAATTACCAGGCTCAGTTCCCTCATAGGCATCCTCCAGACATTTGCGCAATTGCTCAGTTATATATTCCTGTATTGCAGTCAGCAATTCGTCCTTATTCTTAAAATGGCTATACGGAGCCGCCTCGCTGACATTACACCTCTGCGCCAATTTTCTTAAAGACACCTTTCCTATTCCATCTTCCTGTATCATATGTAGTCCAGCTTTTATTAATTGAGTTTTCAAATCTCCATGATGATACTTTTTTTCCATCTCGGCCTCCAATCTTAACGCTGTTAAGTTTATCATTGGATCAAATTTTTGTCAAGCCAATTTTTCACACTGTATGAGACATTTATTATTTCACCGGTCTTTGTTTAAAAACGTCAGATACTTAAAAGAAACCTCATAATTTTTATTTTCCATCAATGACGCATATTCTTCCGGCGTGAGTGCCTGCTCTAACGCCTCCTTCGCATTTTGCCCGATCACTTCGTACTCTCCACCGGAAAAACACATATTCGGATACATAACACACCACCAGTTATGTCCATTTCCAGCTCCGATCACCAGATCTAAAGCCTCATAGGTGCCTGCCGGAAATGTATAATCTCCGTAGGTCTTAACCGGGAACTCCGTATTTCCAAGGCTTGCCGTGACCGTATAATCATAACCCTCGGCCAGAATCACTTCCTTTGCAGTCGCAGTGATCCCTTTCATATTTTCTTTGACGATCTGCTCGCAGTCCGCCACATCGGAAGCTTCTTTCATCTTTGGTGCCATATAACTTCCAACCGCATCACGCACCTTTAGCTTTAACGCCTGATCCTCCGCACTGTCACTGTTTGCAAGCACATGAAACCGAAGTACCCGCCTTGCGATATCCTCCTGATAACTTCTATGTACATAACTGACCTTTCCCAGATAACATGCAAAAAACAGACTGCCTGCAAGTGCATAAAATAAAGCCTTCCTATAAATACTTTGTTTTCGGGGTCCACAATATCGATACATAAAACTCTTCCTTTCTGCTCTTAAACCGTTTTTTATTTCCCGGCGGCGGGGAATCATTTCAGCAGAATCTCATCGGAAGCTCTCTGAGATCTCCCTCCAGATTTTTCCGCGCGATCACTTTTCCCGTCCGCCTGTCTGTTTTTATTCTTTCCAGTTTTTCCCGGTTCATGCAAAAATTTTTTATTTTGTATCCACAAGTGTGATTTTTGTGGAAACCTCATATTCCAGCGTTGCATCATAGCGCTCTTTTTCATCCACATACCGGTTATAAAGTGCGCGGTCATATCCACCAAGCTTTGCGTAGCTTCCGGTCATATCCACACCTTTTTCATCCCGTACTCCGTCAAGCGTCTCCGTCAGAATTTCAGTCAGCTTGTCATTTACCTCTTCCTGCATTTCTTTTTGCTCTGCGTCATCCTTATATTTTCCGGTCACCAGCTCCGCCTCACTCTTGATACTTAGCGTGACCTGCGGTTTTCCCCTCTTTTCTGTGATCTCATAGCTGCACCTCGGCGAATCCAGCCTTATGATCGCGCCATCCTTTAATTTTACTGAAAATGTGCGTAGCTTATTTGCTGCCAGAAGTCCCGCCATCGCATCCTCCATATCCAGGGTGCCGACCGGTTTGAAATCCCGCAGCACATAAAACTCTGAAATTGCAGGAATCCCGCCGTTCTCACAAAGCACCGGCAAAAACAGAACCGAATTTTTATTATCGTATTCATTGTACAGATCACCGAGCGTCGGCATGGAACGCGTCTTATATACACTGGAATTTGTCACCATGTCCTCTAAAAAGGTGCCGACCGGCTCATTCAGCCCGCCATTTAGGACAAGGATCTCCGATGCATCCGGACTCGCCACAAAAACCAGCGTATCCCTTGCGAAATTTTCCTGACTGACCGCAAATTCCAGGAATTCGCCAAACGCCTCCTCATCTTCCAGAAAATCCCGGCCAAACACAAGCGCCTTTAAATGATTGTAATCCAGAGAATTTTCACTGTCCGCCTCATAGGTCTGCCACGCCTCGTAGTATGAGCCGGCCGTTACACGAAAGGATTCGCCGTCCGTGTCCTTTGCCTTTTCATCCGCAATTTCAGAAAGCTGTGGAAAATAAAAATCCACTCTGCAGCCACTGCCCGCCCGGTCAATCCCGATCGCAAGCGGAAAACTGCGGTCTTCAAGTTCCCTCGTATTGCATCCGGTCAGATTCATAGCTGCCAGAAAAATCATAAGAAAACACAGTGTTCTTTTTATGCTTCTCATCGTCCTCTCTTTCTCCCTTCCAGCAGATACGCAACAACCGGCATCAAAATGACCGCCGGTGTCCCCACATACCAGAGGAACTTAAAGTACCACCCTTCTGCACTTCCATTTCGATAAAATCCGCCCGCCAGCGCATATGCTGCAGCAGTTACCGCAAATAAAGGGAAAAATTTCCTCTTTGCCCGGCAGATTTTCTTTAAGGCAGTCCTTGCATAAAAAAGTCCGGTACCAAGAAACGCATAGAGCGTGAAGAACCAGATCGCGACCATAAATGCATCCTGTCGTTTTAAAAAACCGCCCGGCAGATCCACCATGCTCATCAGCGTCACCACCGGGAAACGCTGTCTGCCGAGCGCACCCACCTGGAAAATCCCGATCAGAATCAAAAACACGATCAGATTCATTGTAAAATTAAAGGCCGCCGCCTGCCGCGCCGCCGATACGATCTGTGTCTTCTTTCCCGCATAACCCACCAGAAACGGAAGTAAAAAGATCACACCGGAAAAGATTACGACAAGATAGATTCCCTCTGCCGCCCCAAACGCTCCCGTCATAAGAACCGGCGTCCAGTAATCTGTATTCCACTGAAACATTGCAAGAAAGAGCATCAAAAAAAGCGGCACCATCAAAAACCAGAACAGCAGCTCATAGACGCGCGCCCGCCCCTCCATGCCCTGATAAATCCCGTAAGCACCGATCAGACACAGAAAAAATGCGATCAGCCAGAAGGATTCCTCCTTCAGCAGACATTTCTGGATCAGCGCCGATTCCGTATAGAGTGCATAGCCGCTGAGGAGTATGCAGTATACAAAATACATGAGTAAAAAGCAGGTCCCGACAAATGCCCCGCAGCTCTCTTTCAAATACTGCATATAACCACATTTCATCCTGCGGTGCAGCTTTTCTAAAAACACCAGGTAGCACAAAAGAAGCACCCATGCTCCAAAAATACAAAACACACCGTCCCTTCCCACACTTTTTGCCAGAAGTACCGGTAAAAGCAGCGTATTGATTCCAAACAGATCATAGATTAAAAGACGTCTTATCTGGCGTTTTGAGATTTTTCCATTTTCCGAAAACATAGCTACTCCTTTCGCTTTAATTTAATACGCTCCTTAAAATGAGCAAAGATCGGTCTGCGGTTCAGATAAATAAGCGGCAGCCGCAAGAGACTGTCCCTCTCATCCTGATATCTGCTCAAGTCCGCTCCGACCACCGGCATCAGATACGGAATTCCAAAGCTCTTTAAATGCGACAGATGGATCAGAACAGTAAGCATGCACAGCAAAAATCCAAAGAAGCCCAGCCATGCACAGAGGAAGATAAAAAAGAATTTTAAAATCCGAAATGCTGTTGCAAATTCTTCATTCGGGATTGCGAACGAACAAAGTGCCGTAAATGCCACCACGATCACGACGATCGGACTGACGAGATTCGCCTCAACCGCAGCCTGTCCGATGATCAGTCCACCGACGATTCCGATCGTATTTCCCATGACACCGGGCAGGCGCACCCCGGCTTCCCGCAAAAGCTCAAACGACAGTTCCATCAAAAGCACTTCCACCAGCGATGGAAACGGAACGCCCTGCCGCGCTGCCGCAAACGATAAAAGAAGTGTCGTCGGCAGAATCTGCGTATGAAAATCCATAACTGCCAGATACAGTCCCGGCAGCGTCATTGCAAAAAAGGACGCGATATAGCGCAGGAAACGTCCAAGCGATGCTATCTCAAAACGGTTATAATAATCATCACTCGTCTGTATAAAGGAATTATAATCTGTCGGCAGTATAAGTGCGACCGGGGAATTGTCGCAAAGCAGCACGATCCGTCCCTCTAAAATTGCCATGGCCGCGCGGTCCGGCCGCTCTGTGGTCTGAAACTGCGGAAACGGAGAATACCATTTTTCCTCTGTCAGCTGCTCGATCACGCCGCTGTCCAACACTCCATCGATCTCAAAGGTATCCAGACGTCTCTTCACTTCTTCGAGAAGCTCCGGATAGATCAGGTCTTCGATATAAACCAAATCTACGTTTGTTTTGGAGCGGACTCCGGCTTTTTTTTCCCACACTTTCACACGCGGCGAGCGCACCCGTTTGCGCACCAGCGCCGTATTGATCTTAACCGAATCTGAAAACCCCTCATTCGAACCGCGAATGACTTTTTCCGACTCTGCCTCGGTGACACCCATACCCGGGTAACCTTTATCCGATATCTTTAACGCATGCGGATAACCGTCCACAAACAGCACCGCATCTCCGGTGAGCAGTCCGTCAGCCGCCTCCCCATAGGTGTCAAACACTGATACATCCGAAATTCCAAGCCCGTTTTTTTTAAGGCAGTCATAAAGCTTTTCCGTCTCCATATTACAGAAAGAATTGAGCAGCTTTCCGAGTGCCGACTTTTCAAACAGGACATTTGCCACCGAAACCTCTATGTAGGCAACCAGGCACTCAATATTCTTTTCTTCCCCCAAAAACATCTGCCGCATCTTGATATCCGCGCAATCACGGAAGATCTCCTGAAATTTTCTGATGTCCACTTTGATATTTCCGGTAATGCGCTCCTGTTCCTGCGCTTTTCCTTTGCTCTGATTATTTAAAACTGCCTCCGGCATCTGGCTTTCCTCACTTTCTTTTCCAATTCATGCAGGCACGGCTTCCATTTTCCCCGTCGCCATTATTTCGTACCAAGTGTGCTTCGCACACTTTTGCGCGCAAGCGGATAGCGTAGCTATAACTTCATCTCCGCGCGCTGCGCATCTTCGCAAGCTTGCTTGCTTTTACGCTATAGGAAAGATCATAATTACATTCTTTATCCCATTAACGTAACGAGGTCTTTCCTATAGCGTAGAGACGAGATGTGTTCCACATCCCGCTCTGATCAGTGGTCGTCAAATGTACGCTCGTGCAAGCACAGCGTTCATTTTCCTCGTCGCCATTACAAAAAAGGAGCCAGGCTTCTGCCTGTCTCCTTTTATCATGTACCATTTTCTGTAATTTATACTGTATTTACTGTTAAATTTTCTGCTTACGGATAATATTTTTCACTGCTTCCGCCTGATTTTCCACATGCCGTTTCATGACCTTTGAAACATGCTCCTTGTCGCGCTTTGCAATGCCCGCATAAAGCTCCTCATGCTCCTCGATCAGTCCAGGATAACTTCTTTCATCCTTTAAATATTCCACACGGTAGCGATAAACCTGCTCACGCAGATTATTTAACATACTCACCAGTTTTTCATTCCCGGTTGCCGTGTAGATCGCATCATGGAACTCCACATCCGCTTCGGCAATTTTTTTGACATCTCCGCTTCTGGTGGATTCCTCAAAATTCTTCATTGCAAGCTTTAACTGCTTTAGCTGCTCATCCGTTATCGCATCGCACGCAAGCTGAACGGCAAGTTCATCGAGCGCTGCCCTGATTTCCAGCGCATCCTCCATGTCCTTTTCTGTCATTCCCGCAACCTGCGCCCCCCGGCGCGGTATCGTCACGGCAAGTCCCTCCTGCTCCAGCATCCGGATCGCCTCACGGATCGGTGTACGGCTCACACCCATCTTTTCCGCAAGCTGTAACTCCATCAAACGCTCGCCCGGTTTTAACTCTCCCTTTAAAATTGCCTCCCGCAAGGTTCCAAATACCACATCCCGCAGCGGAAGATACGCATTCATATTCAGTTCCAGATCATCCATCATATGTTTTTCCTCCGTTCCTTCTCCCATGTTTATAAATTGTATGGTCTCGTAATATAAGTCTGCTTTGCAAGCTGTTTGTTTTTTATTTTCCCTGCTGCTTTCTCAGCCGCATTTTCATCGGGAAAAATTCCAAAAACGGTTGGACCGCTTCCGCTCATCATTGCTCCGATCGCACCCGATTCACGCATCGTCTTTTTGATCTCATCAATGACCGGATACTCTCCGACCGTCACGGTCTCCAGCAGATTGCCCATATGTCCCGCAAGTGCGGTAAGATCCCGTTTCTTCAGATCACCGATCAGTCCATCGATATCCGGATGTATGGTATGCTCATCCAGCTTTAGATGCTCGTATACAAATTTGGTGGATACCGCGATCGGCGGTTTTGCGATCAATATCGTACAGGGCGGCATCTTGGGAAGCGCTGTCAGTTTTTCGCCAATTCCCTCCGCCAGCGCAGTACCGCGCATGATACAGTACGGCACATCCGCTCCGAGTTTCACCCCGCGTGCCATAAGTTCTTCCTGTGACAATCCAAGCTTTAGCAGCTTATTTAAGCCAAAAAGAACTGCTGCCGCATCCGTGCTTCCGCCTGCCATGCCCGCAGCCACCGGAATGTATTTCTGGATCTCAATTTTCACACCGGCTCTCACTTCAAATTCATCAAACAGAAGTTTTGCTGCCTTATAGGCAAGATTATTTTCATTCGCCGGAAGATATGCCAGGTTCGTCTTAATTTTAATCTCCGGTCTTTTCGTCAGTTTCAAAAAAATACGGTCATACAGGTAAATGCTCTGCATGATCATCTTTACCTCATGATATCCATCTTCTCTCACACCTGTAACATCCAGCCCCAGATTGATCTTAGCCATCGCCTTCAGTTTTAATTCACTCATTGTTCTTCTCCTGTACTTTGTATACATTATACTAACATTTTCCGGGAAAAAGTCAATCTTTCCTATCAATGAAATTTATCAACCAGCCGATATATATAATAGAACAAAGTGTGCTTCGCACACTTTCGCGCGCAAGCGGATAGCGTAGCTATAA